>ERZ826146.2139-NODE-2139-length-15780-cov-14.573672_pt1 | contig 15780 bp, 2 predicted proteins | sample MGYA00519857_ERZ826146 | MGnify/ENA primary metagenome ERZ826146 (study PRJEB31778, sample SAMEA3449222) | human gut metagenome | biome: human gut; feature: human-associated habitat; material: faeces | place: United Kingdom | collected 2010/2012 ...
AGCAACGTTATCGCACAGAATAGCGAACCCGAGAAGTGCTATCCCGCAAAAGGCAATATCGGTAGCCTGCTATCATTGTTAATTACTAAAACGTTATAACAGAAGTACACCAAAAACAGAATTTCTCAACATATCAAAAAAGTGAGCCGAGCGCACTATCCTTTGCGCTTCGACCCACTTTTTCTTTTCCGGGTTGTATCACAACCCGCGTCGCTTTATTCAGTTATCAGTTAGCCGCTGTTTTGCCGCTGACGCTTACATATGTACCGTAAAGCGGTGTGCTTCCGCTCATATGATAAGCGCAAACCCTGAACCTGTATGATGTGTTCTTTGCAAGACCGGCTTTTCTGAATGTAGTTGTGCTGTTGTCGGTTATCTTTGCAACACGCACCCACTCACCGTTCTGAGCCATTTCAACAATGTACCCCTGAGCTGAGGTGTTCTTGCTCCAGTTGATACGCAATGCGTCCTTGGCAGTACCGCCTATCTTGACACCTGTCATCACAGACGGATTTGTCCTTGCTGTGACTTCGGCGCTGTAATTGCCGTAGTACGCTGCTGTTCCGCTCATCTTATAAGCTCTTACTCTGAGCTTATAAACTGTCGATGCTTTAAGTCCCGTAACTCTGAAGTCGGTGGTGCTGTCGGTCGTGATCTTACCTGCTCTTGCCCATGCACCGTCCTTGTATACCTCAACGATATAGCCATCGGCAGATGTATTGCGTTCCCAGCTTATACGCAGTGCGTCAGCCGCTCTGCCGGCAAGCTTTGCACCCTTTATCACAGACGGATTTGTTCTTGCTGTGACTTCGGCGCTGTAATTGCCGTAGTACGCTGCTGTTCCGTCCATCTTATAGGCTCTTACTCTGAGCTTATAAACTGTTGATGCTTTAAGCCCTTCTGCCCTGTATGTTGTGATACTGTTGTTTGTCGTCTTGACTGCTCTTGACCATGCACCGTCCTTGTATATCTCAACGATATAGCCATCGGCAGATGTATTGCGATCCCAGCTTATACGCAGTGCGTCAGCCGCTCTGCCTGCAAGCTTTGCACCCGTTATCACAGACGGATTTGTTCTTGCCGTCAATGTTGTGCCGTAGTCGCTGTAGACTGCCGTATTGCCGCTCATCTTATATGCTCTTACTCTGAACTTATAGAACGTAGATGCTTTAAGTCCCGTAACTCTGAAGTCGGTGGTGCTGTCGGTCGTGATCTTACCTGCTCTTGCCCATGCACCGTCCTTGTATATCTCAACGATATAGCCGTCAGCAGATGTGTTGCGTTTCCAGCTTACGCGCAGTGCGTCAGCCGCTCTGCCGGCAAGCTTAACACCGCTTACAGATGCCAGTACAAGCTTATCGGTATACGAAGACTTGTAAGAAGTTCCGCATTCAGAGCACTTATGCAGTGTATAGCCCTTTTCGGTATAAGTAGGCTTAACTGTGCTTTCAACATACTTATGACCTGTTGGCTGTAATATAACTGTTTCTTTCGCACCGCATTCCGAGCAGCTTCTTACCTTTGTGCCTGTAGTTGTACAGGTTGCCGCCTTAGCGACCTTCCAGCTGCCGTAGCTGTGTACACCGGTCGCCGCAATAGTCTTTGTTTCCTTATTGCCGCATACCGAGCATTCTCTTGACTGCTCGCCGTCTGTAATACAACCGACTTTCTTTGTGACATTCCACAGACCGTAGCTGTGTCCCTTGGCGACAACAGTCCTTGTCTGCTTATAATCACATCTTGTGCAGTGTCTTTCCTGAGTGCCGTTTGTCGTACAGGTCACCTCAGTTATAACGCTCCATTCGGTAAGTGAATGTCCGAGCGCGCTTCCTGTGAATACCGCTTCACTTGCAGTACCCTTGCTTGAAAGTCCGCAGCCTGCGCATGATACATAGTACTCCGATTTCTCCGTGCAGGTAGCCGCACGTTTAAGATATCTTGATACTGTGCTCTTAGCTGTGAATGTATGGGCTGCCATTTCGCCGTAAGCCTTACCGCAGTCCTCACATATTGCCTTTGCCGTACAAGTAGCCTTGCCGCCGTGGCAAGCCTTTGTTTCGGTGTGTGTGCTGTCGTTAGCGCAGACTCTTGTATGAGTTCCGTCACCGTTTGATACCCACTCACCGTACTTGTGTCCGAGCGCGTTTCCGTACTCGAATGTTGCTTCGTTCTTAGTACCCTTGCTTGACCGTCCGCATTCTGTGCAGGAAGTATAGTATACAGCCTTTGCAGTGCAGGTTGCCGCAGATTTAAGATACTCAGGCGATTTTATTTGCTCATAGCTGTGTGGCTTAGTTTCGCCATACTCCGCTCCGCATATTTCGCACTTTGCCTTATTGGTGCAGGTAGCCTCTCCTCCGGAATGCTCACATTCGGTTATCGTAGCCGTTACAACGTCCGACTTCATCGAAACTCCCGCCGTTGTAGCATTGCTGTAGGTAATACGGCAGTAGTACCTGCCCGTTGTGAGATTTTCGAGCGACAGCTTTCTGTCTGTAGCGCCCTCTATCTCTGTTTCGTTGCCGTTTTCATCAATGCCGATCCACTGATAAGCAACTTTTGCGTCGACCTCGCCTGAATACCACGGCACTGCACTTATTTGAAGTGACGGTATGTCGCCCGGATAATAGCCGTTGGTGTAATATACAGTATCTATCGGCTTGATTATCTGCATCGGACACACACGTACCGTAAGGCCGCTTGTCGATGACGCCGTTGCCTTATTAAGACTGTATATATCTATCCACTCTTTTGTTTCTCTGTCCTGTACCCAGAAGTCGGGATCGATATAATCGGCTATCACCTTATCACTGACCGTAGTTATGATTTCGGCAAACCCACCTGACGAAATGGATACATTACCGCCGTTTATAGTAAGGCAATTTATATTGTTGGAGGCCATTGTAACATTTCCGCCGTTTATGGTCACATTGCTGCCTGTAGCAAGCCCGTCAAATGTGACATCACCGCCCCTCACTATGAATGCGTCTTGATTCTCAAACGCTGTCACCGCACAACGTCCCGTAACCGTCAGCTTTGCCTTGCCGTTTATGATGATCGGACGTGAGAACGCTGTACGAACTGCGTACTTGAGCGTGAAGTTACCTTCGGTTATGACTAACTGACCGCCGTATCCGTTCTTGTTATAAAGCGGATATAAGGTACAGCCCTCGTTTTCGCTCTTCTGAGCGTCTTTCGCAGCCTCGTCAAGATTGTTATAATACTTGACATCGTCGCCCTTTGTTATCTTTGCATTGAACTTGCTCTCGCATATCTCGCAATATGTCGGCGTAGTAATATTACCTGCGGTTTCCTTGTCCGCTGTAGGATCGACCACCTGAGAATGATCACAGTCAACAAGGTCTATACTTACAGTGTTCGACTTTATTTCATAGCCGTCACCGGTAGTAACTACGTAGTATATCTCGGCAACATCGCTGTCGCCTGCCTTATCAATTATTTCGTCTGCCGACAATTTAGCGTCAGTTACAAGTGCGCTTAAGCTGCTATAAATTATATCTCCGCTTACATAGGAGTTTATACCGTATCTCTTACTTACATACGAGTCGTTCAGGTTCGAGCCGTGAGCAAGAGCAAGGTTGAACTTCAGCGTGGGGTTTGCGTTGCTGTTGCGATACAGCTTGTTTATTTCTGTGCTAAGCGTTGCGCTCTTTATCGGCGCTTCTTCTACACTCACAGGTTTATCTTCGTTATTCCAGCTGTAATATTTTTCCTTAGCACGTTCTGCAATTGAAAGCCATGCACCGCCGTCCACTTTATAAGCATAACCGTCAGCCAGAATAGATTCAAGACTGCCGTTTGCTATCTCGAGGTTGTAGAATTTACCGCCGCTGAGTTTTGCGTTACCGTTAACGACCAGATCTTCTATAAAGCCGCCGCCTATTACTGCGTCACCGTCTTTATAAATCATCACCGTGGCGATTTCACCGCCGTTGACGGCTAATTTTGCGTTTTCGTTAACGATAATAGGCACCATCATTTTGCCATCGCCGTCTACGGTAAGCATACCACCGTTGGATACCACTATAGTAAGAGAAACAAAACTGTAACCCAGTTTTTTACCGTTCAGTGCAAGCGTTACATTGCCCGTAACGGTAATGTACCGTGTAAGTTCGCTGTTTTCAATATCCTTATACAGCGTTACAGTAGCCGTACCTACCTCATTAGCCCTTTCAAAAGCGTCATAAATATCGCTGAACAGATCTGTCTGCTCGCTTCCGTCAGCCGTATAGCTTACAGTTGCAACAATTTCCTCATTGCAGTAAGGACAGGGGTTTCCGTCAAGCGCATAACTGTCGTTTTCGTCCTTATGGTCGCACTTTTCAACAACAATAACACCGGCATTGCCCTTGTTCTGAATATCAGCATATTTGTAAATCTTTCCGCCATCCGCATCGGTCAATCTAATTCTGCTTCCGCTCGCTATTGCCTTTCCGAAAGTATATTCATCGAAAACGACGTTTTCGAATCTGCCGCTTACGATAGATATATTAACGGACCCATTGCCCTCCTCGCTTAATAAACCGGTATCAACATCATTGATGACCATGTCTCCGCCTTTTATCGTTATTGTGCCGATATTAGCACCATCGACAGTAACCTTTCCGGAATTTACAACTAAATAATTCAATGTGGCTTTACTGTCAATTAAAACATTGGCATTCTCGCCAGATACCGTTACACCGGTAAATGAAATTGAGGCTTTTTTCAGTGCCGTAAACGTTATATCTCCGCCCTTGACATTAAATGCAAACGATCCGCTGCTGTTATTTTTATTTAAATCAACGGTAAATCTACCCTTGCTTATGTCAAATGTTTCATTATCTTTAAGCCAACTGTAGTTTAACAGCTTTAATGTACAGCCTTCGCTTTCCTGGGCAGCGCTGATAGCGTCATTCCAGTTGCCGTAATACGATAACGTACCGTCAGACAGCTCTACCGAAGCCGTAAGTGCTCTGTTGCATATACCGCATACATTACCGTTATCGTCACATTTTACGCTTTCGACGGGGTGCCGGCAGGTAGCTACTGTAAGCGTTACCGCATTCGACTTATAATCATATCCGTCATAGGTAAATATGCAGTAATATTGGATTTCTCCGTCTTCTGCCACCACTTTATCAACTTGATCGCCAAGTAAATAACAGTAACCGTTTAATAATTCTGTTTTTTCGCTTATTACCGTTCCGTCAATTAAGCATCCGGTAATATAGAGTGTTTCATTTCCCGAATATGTCACATCGGCCGCGAAAGTTGAAGCCTTTTTACCGTTACGGTATATTATCGGTGACTCGTCATTAGCGGTAATTGTTGCGCTCTTTATCGGCGCTTCCTTTACTTCTACATTAGCTATATCCTGCTTTTCACGTTCTGCAACAGTAGACCAGAAGCCGTCGAAATTCTTATAGGCATGGCCATCCGCAAGAAGCTGTCCTACGTTTCTGCCTTCACCTGAAACCTTTATGCTGTTGAATTTGCCGCCATTAATTACAGCGTTACCGCCGTCTTCAATTCTGAAGTCAGAGAAAATACCACCGTTGATTTCCGCATCGCCGCCGTTGCGAACGACAACACATTTTATTGTACCACTGCCGTTAACGGTCAGCTTACCGCTCTTCACTTCTATGGCATAGTAGGGATCAAAACCGGAAGTTGAGAGCTTTTTACCGTTAAGTTCAAGCGTAACATTGCCTGTAACAGCTATCGTATCTGTAATATCGTCCGTGATATCCTTATACAGCGTTATTGTAGCCGTACCTGCCTCATTAGCCCTTTCAAAAGCGTCATAAATATCGCTGAACAGATCCGTATTTTCGCTTCCGCCGGCAGTATAGCTTACAGTTGCAACAATTTCCTCATTGCAGTAAGGACAGGGATTACCGTCAAGCACATAACTGCCGTTTTTGTCCTTATGGTTGCACTTATCAACAAAAATTCTATAGGTACTGGTCATGGTCTGAATAGCTTCGTATGTGTAAACAGTAATGCCATTCATACTATCGGCCGAAACTACGCTTCCACTCGCAATTGCCATACCTAAAGTATAACCGCTGTCTCTTTCGCAAGTGGTGCTGTAGAACGTACCGGTTACGATAGAGATACTACCGGACCCGTTGAAATTCATGCTTAATGAATCAGCTTCAACACAATTGATGACCGTGTCTCCGCCGTTAGCTTTCAGCGCACCGATTCTTGCACCGTCTATAACAGCCTTTCCGCCATTTATTGACAGTTCTTTAATATAACCATCGGTACTGTTTACTGAAAGCGCACCGCTTGTTAATGTTACACTTCCCAGCTTGATTTTACCGTCAATTGTAACCTTAGCGTCAGTTCCGTTAACTGTGATTCCGCTTATCAGAGTTTCTACATCGGCTTGTTTTACCGAAGAAGTGAAAGTCACGTCACCGCCGTTGACATCGAACTGATAAAATACCTTCTTACCGTTAAAGTCAACAGTAAACCTGCCGCCTGTCACGGTAATGGACTCAGATACTCCTTCCGACATCAGCTTTACAGTGCTGCCCTCGTTCTCCTGTGCCAGCTTTATGGCACTCTCTATATCCGCATAGCCTAACGACTTGCCGTCAGCATCTACTACCTCGGCTTCTATCAATGCATCACATATACCGCAGATTACTAAACCGTCGTTTTCGTATGAAAAGCTATCCTCAGGGTGCGAGCAGGTCGCAAGTGTAAGCTTAAGCACATTCGACTTATATTCGTATCCGTTGCACTTCAGTACAATGTAATATTCAACCTCGCCGTCTTTCGCCGCAAGCTTACCGATTTCATAACAGTGTACCATATATTTATTGTACAAATTATAATCTTTAATGCGATTATTGCCGTTTACAAAATCCGAATAGGTTGCACCCCTTGAACCGACCGCCAATTCGTATGTAATATTGACGTATAAATATTTCTCTCCGTTACGGTATATAACAGGCGCTTCTTCGCCTACCCACGCAATACTTGCGCTCTCTATCGGCGCTTTTTCTACGGATAACGCTCCTTTAGAACCGCCCGAATAGCTATCTTTTTCACGCTCATCAATCGAAAGCCAAGTGCCGTCAGCATTTTTATACGCATAACCGTCTGCCAGTACAGATTCAAGATTGCCGTTAAATATCTCGATGTCGTTGAATTTACCGCCGCTGAGTTTTACGTTACCGCGAACGGACAGACCTTGTATAGTGCCGCCGCCTATTTCTGCGTTGCCTCCTTTTTTAACTGACACAGAATTGAAGTATCCACCGCCGTTAATGACTAATTTTGAGTTTTCATTAACGTAAATAGGTGTATCCATATCGCCATCGCCGTTTACAGTAAGCGTGCCACCGTCAGATACCGGTATACGCGCTATGCCATAACGACCACCCAGTGTTTTACCGTTCAGTTCAAGCGTTACATTGCCCATAACGGTAATCTCCTGTGTACATTTGTCTGTAATATCCTTATACAGCGTTACTGTAGCCGTACCTATCTCATTAGCCTTGTCAAAAGCGTCATAAATATCACCGAACAGCTCTGTCTTTGCACTTCCGTCAACCGTATAGCTTACGCTTGCGGCAAACTCAGAGTTACAGTATTTGCATATACCGCCCTCATTAAAGGCATAACTGCCGTCCTCATTCTTATGCTCACACTTTGTGACCAGATAATAGCGTCCGTCACTGTAGGCTAAAGAGCTTTCTTCGGCTATTTCGCTGTATAATAAAGCCGTTGCTGTTTTCTCCGCAGTCGGATCTGTCGGATTGTCGTAGCTTATCACACGCGCACCGCTTGCGATTACGTCCTTTAATTTAAACTGTCCGAGATTGATATTGCTGTAAGTACCTCCGCCTATAGTAAGCTTTGCGTCAGTTGCGTCTTCGCTTACAAATAAATTATCAGCACCCGCAGTATTGTCAACATTGACGCCTTCGCTGACAGTTACGGTACCGCCTGATATAGCAATACTATCAAATCCGGCGCTTGAGCCCTCAGGTAATGTAAGAGATCCGCTCTTCACATTAACCTTGCACCTGATGAACATATAACCTTCAGCAATAACATCTGCACCGTCAATAGTTATTGTCTGGTTGTAATCATAGATAGTACCATAATTACTTGTGGTAATAGTAAACTGACCGTTTGACAGCGTAACCCCACTATTGATCTTACCGCTTGTTACAAGAGTGAAAACACAGCCCTTGTTTTCAGCCTTATCCGCATACCGTAAGCCCTCGGTTATGTCGTCGAAATACTTTACCTTTCCGTCGGCAGTAGTTACCTTTGCGTAAATTTTCGCACCGCACTCACTGCACACCTTGTTGGCGCTGTCTTCATCTACCTGACCCTCGCCGTCATGCAGACACTTATATCCGCAAGCGCAGTTGCCGTGATCATCGTATGTATGCTTCGGGTGAGCCGTAACAAATATATTATCGCCTGCTTTGTATATTTGTTGTACGCTTGCATTCAGTATTTCTCCGCTTTCACTTGCAAGCGCCTTACCGCTACCCAGTATTTCAATTACACTTCTTCCCTGAACATAAATGCTCTTGAATACTCCGGCATTGATCAAAGCGTCGCCGTCTTCAAATGTTGCAAAAGTATCGAATTCAATATCTCCGTTTACAGTTACCATTCCATAGGAATAAACGCAGGTGGCGTTTATAACTGCACGGCTGCTTCCGCTGTTTTCAAAGGTTACATTTCCGTAAACCGCTACTGCGCTTATTTCCTCGGTACCGACCGAAACATTCAGCGTATGACCGTTCATGTCGATCGTTTTATTGCCGTTTATTATTATGCCCTTAACAATACAATCTACATCGCCGGTCAGCTTTAATACACCGTCAGCCTCATTTTCCGCAATATTTTTAAACTGTGTTTCGCTTTCAATAAATGTATAAGTTTCAGAGCTTTGTGTTGTCTCGGTAAATATAGCAAGCGCACAAACGCCGCACGGACACTTGCCCGTTTCCACGTTGTATCTATGCTCATGCGCTACAACCATGACATTTGTAAGTCCGTCGCCGATCGTCTTCGCACTGCCGTCAACTATACTTTCGGGGAGATGTGTGACACTGTTTAAGGTTGCAAATGCATAGCCCTTTGCAAGCAGATCGTTTACAGGTGTGTTATCAGTCAAAGGTCCGCAAATTATATCGTAGTATCCGCCGTATAAAGCTATACCGCTTGTGCCGTTTTTTATTGTTAAGTATGTACAACTGCCGCCGTAGAACTCCACACATTCAGCCGCATCGGCAGTTACAGCGAACAAGGAAACGGCTGAACTGCTGTCATCCGCAGTACCGTTTATAAGCGTACCGCCCTTATTCACGGCCATTTCCAGGCCTATACTGCCGTTTTCACCACTGTTTTTAAGATACAGCACGCCCCCGTCGTTTACGTCAATTCCTCTGATTTCCGGTGATATAGAATGTCCGTTCACATCAACAGTTAACGTTGCATTGCCGATCACTATGTTCTGCGAAAGCTCACAGTCCTTATACAATGTCAGCGTACAACCGTTGTTTTCCTCCGATAATGCCGCAGTAAAAGCGTCGTCTATATTATCGAAATACTTCGCTGTTCCCGCACTCGAAATGCCCGCAGTAAGCTGATATTTGCAGGTAGAGCATACACCTGTTTTGCTGTCAACATCGCTGTGAGGGCAAACATATCCGCAGTCGCACTTGCCTGTTCCACTGCTGTATTTGTGGTCAGCGTCAGTATGCTTTACAACTGTGACATTTCTAATTCCTTCGCTGAGTGTCACCGCACTGCCGTCAACTATACTTTCGGGGAGATGTGTGACACTGTTTAAGATCGCAAACGCATAGCCCTTCGCAAGCAGGGCGCTTACAGGCGTGCTATCAGTTAAATCATTTGTGTTAATTAACTCGTAGCTTCCGCCGTATAAAGCTATACCGCTTGTGCCGTTATTTACTGTTAAGCCTTCATAACTACCACCGTAGATCTCCACACGTTTAGCCGCATCGGCGGTTACACCAAACACAGAAACGGCTGATCTGCTGTCATCCGCAGTACCGTTTATAAGCGTACCGCCCTTATTCACGTCTATTTCTGTTTCTATACTGCCGTTTTCCCCGCTGTTTTTAAGATACAGCACGCCTCCGTCGTTTACTTTAATCCTGTATCTCAATGATATAGAATGTCCGTTGATATCGACAGTAACCGTTGCATTGCCGATTTCTGCGTTCTGCGAAAGCTCGCAATCCTGATATAACGTCAGCGTACAGCCGTTGTTTTCTTCCGATGTAGCCGCGGCAAAGGCATCGTCTATATTGCCGAAATACTTCGCTGTTCCCACGCCCGAAATGCCCGCAGTAAGCTGATACTCGCAGATAGAGCATACACCTGTTTTGCTGTCAACATCACTGTGGGGGCATACATATCCGCAGACGCACTTGCCCGTTGCTTTGTCGTAGCTGTGTTCGTAATGATATACAACAGTAAACGAATCGCGTATAATCTTTGATGTAAACTTTTCATAAATATCAACATACTCACCGCTGTTGTCATATTGCAGTGCCTTACCTTCTCCAAGCAGAGAATAAAGCAGCAGGTTGCCGGAGCCTGAGTTGCGGTCGAGGTCATACGTCAACGTACCTATTCTCATTCCCGTAGTAAGCCTTACAGATGTTGTTGTACTTCCGTAAAGCGTTAAAGATTCCTTCACGACCAAAGTATTTACAGTTACATTTGCACCGTAGCTTACTTCAAACCGCGCACCTGCCTCAACAAAAATTGCGTTGAAGTTTATATTTGCGTCGCTATCAATTTTAAATGTTCTACCTCCGCAAACATCCACTTGACTAATATAGCTGTCCTCTGAGCCGGTCAATGTAAGATTACCGGCACCATTGTCGTTGTTGACCTTGAGTTCGATATAATACAGCTTATGACTGTTAAGGTCAACAGTAACAGTATGATTTACATTTATAGTTGTTCTATCATCGATATTCTTATAAATCTTTACATAGTTTTCGCTGTCTTCTGAAGTCTTGCTAAGGCAATCGCTCAGTGAATCAAAGCCGGTTACCTTGTCGCCTACAGTCAGCGTAGCAACGAACTCATGCTGACAGGTTTTGCATACACCTGTTTTGCTGTCAACATCCGTATGACCGCACCGCTTACCGCAAATCTTGCACTTGCCCGTTGTGCTGTCATAACCGTGATCTTCATGTCGTATTACACCAACAGTTGTTGCAAAACCGTCTTTCAACAGTGTTTTTGAGCCGTCTACCAGTTCACCGTAAGTCTTCATAAATATACGGTTCTCAGCCAACAAAGTCAGTATTTCTGCGTTTGCTCTGTCCCCGCCGCCGTTATAGCATATTTTTCTGAAAGTTCCGCCGTGAAGAATTACGTCACTGCTTGCATCGTTTATATTGAGTGTTATGTCGATTGAATAATAGCAGTCAAATGTACCTGCACCTACCGACACAGTTCCCATAGCGCCGCAGTTTTCGTCAAATGTCAGCTTACCGCCAGCCGCTACATTGAAATCGCCATAAATACGATTACTTTTTTCCGATCCCGTAACGGTTATATCTCCCGAAACAGTTAACGCACCTACATTGGCTTTCTCAGCGATCCACAGCGTGAACTTACCGCTGAGTGTTGTATAGCTGCCTGTATAATTTTTGTATACTCTTAATGTACAGCCGGTGTTTGCGTCACTGTCAGCCGCTTCAAAAGCCGCTTCCATCTCAGTTTCCTTATAAACAGAAGCTGCAGCCCCGTCCTTTACGATAACAGCCGCATACTGATATTCACACTCTGTACACTTGCCCGTGTCAATGTCAACATCGCTGTGAGTGCATACATATCCACAGCCGCACTTGCCGTCAACATAGGTATGGCTGTGGTCTTTGACTGTCAGCGTTTCACTGCTTGATATTTCCTTAACGTTTGCGTTGAAAAGAGTTCCGTCAGTCTTGAAGAAAGCCTTACCCTCTCCGAGCATATCGTATAATGTCTTGCTGTCCCTGGCGTAAAGTCCGGCTGGATATGCACCGGCTTTCAATATAACCGTACTCGAATCATATACATAGATCGAAGTGTCTAAAACTACATCGCCGTCTATTATAAGCGTACCGCCGGCGTATGAAGCGTCGTTTGTCGGATATACATTACAACCGAGCATAACCGGATTGCCGCTGTTTTTGATCGTAAGCTTTCCGCTTTTGCAAGGAGTAATACTCCGGATTTTAAATTGGCGTCCGTTTACGTCAATTGTAAGTTCTCCGTATAAGTCATACTGAGCTTTTGAATTATCATAATCCTTAAACAGCTTTATCGTACCGCTTCCGTTGTATTCATTCAGTAAAGAGTGAAGCTCATCGGTATCTACATACTGTAAGTTTCCGTCCCCGTCTGTATAGAGTGCGACAGACACAACCGCACCGCAGATTGAGCAGATGCCGGTGTCCGTGTTTATATCACCGCCATGCTCGCAGGGCTTTCCGCACTCCTCGCACTTGCCTGTTCCACTGCCGTATTTGTGGTCAGCGTCAGTATGCTCAACAACAGTAAGCGCAACGGAATAACCCATACTTCCATATTCTTTATAAAGATCAAGATAATTGCCGTTATCTTCACGTCGCAGTGCCTGCCGGGTAACATCAAGAAGATTGCCTAATTTCAGAGCGCCGGAATTGTTTTGGCGATGATATGTCAGCCCACCTAACTTCATTCCCGTAGCGAGCTTTACAGATGTCGTTGTAGTTCCGTCATCATTCACGGATGCTATCACAGTCAACTGCTCTGTAGTTACTTTTGCGCCGTCGTTTACAGCAAGCCGTGCACTGTCCTCAACAAAAATTGTATTAAATTCTACATTTGCTTCGCTGTCAATTATGAATGATCCGCCGCCTTTGCGAACATACACCTGCGTAACATAACTGCCCGCTGTGCCGGTTAATGTAAGCGTGACGTCTTTGTTGACCCCAAGTTTGTTGACCCCAAGCTTGATATTGTTCAGCTTGTGACCGTTAAGGTCGATCATAACATTGTGTTTTACATCTATAGTATCTAAAGTTGCAGTTGCCGATGTATCGCCGATATCCTGATAGATCTTAACATAGTTTCCGGTATCGGCAGTAATGCTGTTAAGGCAGTCTGCGAGCGTGTCATAGCCTGTCGGCGCACTGCCGTCTGTGCTGATTGTAGCAACAAACTGACGCTCACACTCGTTACACTTACCCGTGTCAATATCAATATTGCTGTGATCACATAACGCTCCGCAGTTTGTGCATTTACCGTCGGAATAACCGTTTTCATGTGCACATTCTTTATATGTAAATGTAAATTTTTCTGTAACAGTTTCTGTGCTGTCACCGTCTGAATAGGTTATATCGCAATACAGAACATAATTTCCGGCAGGAATATTATCCGCAAGCTTGAATTCGCCGTTGCTTCCGGATACTGCCGCACCGAGCTCATCTGCACTATATGCACTGTTCGTACTGTACCAGTTATAGCTTATGCTTTCACTGTCAACCGTATAGGTGCTTACAAGCTTGTAATTGTCCTTCTCTTCCTGCGAAGTGTTTGTATAGAAAACCGTTCTGTTTGTGTTGTCACCCTGTGTAACCTTGTTGAAACGGTTTGCATTCGACTTTACCTGAACGGTATTGGATACAATATCTCCGCACTTTATTGTAAGAGTATTATCAGTGTCGTATGTAGTCGAAAACTCGGTATCGCAGACCATGCACACCCAGCCGTAATCGGTCTTGATTATGCTTGCTAATAAATCGGGTTCATCGCCGCCGAAATAGCCTCTTGCGTCTGCAAACTCTTCATCGCTCATATTCTTCAGAGTAATATCAAAGTAAACCGTACCCTTGAGCTTGATATCAGTCATGTCCATGTCTTCAATTATTTCATACTCTTCAGTCTTGAATATTCCGATTTGGTTTCCGAGTATTATACGGGGAGAAGTATCAGGCTTTATAACTACCGTCTTAGCGTCCGCTCCGCCAATCTCATAATAGCCGCTGTTAAACTCGGCATTGGCTGTCACTGAGCTTTCCTCAGCCTTGAACTCAGTCGAACCCTTTACTACAAATTCGTCCTCGTCTATTGTCGGTACAGTTTGACCGATACCGTATGTACCGCCGGTAGCGTAAACTGAGCCTGTACCGCTCATTATAAGGTTTACTTTGTAAATGCCACACTTAGTACCATAAGCAGTGACCTTACCGCCGCTTATTTCGGCATCTATGCTTTTGTTTCCGTCGTAGTATATTCCGACTTTTGCTGCATTGCCTTCAGGCACAGTAATACTGCCGTTTCCGCTGACGGAAATTTTGTCACCGAAATTACTGGTAAGCAATATTGCACTGTTTAACGTAGATTCATTAGCACAACCTACTGCAGTAAGACTGCCGTTGCCGTCAACAGTAATGCCGCCGCTGACATTGACAGCCACACCCTCAAAAGATGCAGTTGTCGCATTTGCGTTCAGCACACCGTCATTATGTATTTCAAGCGAATTTGTCTTTACAGTACCTGTTGCGTTTACTGTACCGCCGTTCAGGATTATTGATCCGCCGAGAGAGCGTGCCATACTGTCTGTAGAGCGGTTCTCTGCATTCAGCACACCGTCGCCGCTGATCGTCATTGTACCGTCACAGTTAACATCATTCGTATTTACGGCACTGAGAACGTATGTATCGCTGTCGCCGGTGTTCGTCTGTACGATAGTATTGTTACCGTTCAGCACTATCTCCGTACCGTCGGGGACTGTTACGACGCTCATCATATTCTCTTCTGTTGTCGCCTGAATGTTCACTCCGTTAAGCGTCAGCGTCTTTGTGTCATAATCCCAGCTCCAGCCGTCACCGTTTTCGTCCGCCGTCTTTTCTCTGAAATCAAGCGGTGTCGTGATGACATTGCTCTCGCCGTCATGCGTATGTCCCTCGCCCTCGGCAAATGCCGATAACGGTACAGCCGTCAGCATCATTGCCGCAGACAGCACCGCACTTATGAGCCGTACAAATTTTTTCTTCATGTTTTTCCTCCTGTAGATTTACCCGTGCTTACGCCATGCACCTGCACTTATGCAGTGCCTCCTTCAGCTTTTCAAGCGGTATCGGCTTCTTGTGGAAATAGGTACAGCCAAGCCTGTATGACTGCGCCCCGAATCCCTCATCGTCCGACAGCCATATTACAGGCGTGTCCCTATCGGCATTCTTCGCCGCGATAACGCCCTCCATACCGTCCGCTCCATCGGCAAGCACGATTATAAGGTCAGCCGTCTTACACTCCTTCGCAAAGCTCTCATACCTCTGACATACCCTGTAGGCAATTCGTCGATATGCCGCCGTTGCGATCTGTGTTATTTTCGCTTTCAGTATCTCCGCCTCGTTTGCGGTATCGTAAACGCAGATGAGCATACTTCTCCCCCTTATAATTTTATAATTATATCATAACTCATTCGCTTGACATTTTCAACTTTTTGGGCACGAACGGTTGATATAGTGGCGCAAACGGTAATGATACAAGGCTTGATTTTGTTACAACGGACGCAAATCGCAGTAATTTCGCCTGAAAAATAAGCACACCCGATATACCCCTCAAACGCAAAACCGGGCAACGATCTTAACATCGCCGCCCCGCACTAATTCTTGGCTCCCTTGCCAAAGGGAGCTGGATTGCGGCAAGGTTGACATTTGTCAAACGCTTCCATTCTTCGCGACACTCGCAACACTCAAATAATACATACCTTATCTGCCG
>ERZ826146.2142-NODE-2142-length-15751-cov-6.189666_pt1 | contig 15751 bp, 12 predicted proteins | sample MGYA00519857_ERZ826146 | MGnify/ENA primary metagenome ERZ826146 (study PRJEB31778, sample SAMEA3449222) | human gut metagenome | biome: human gut; feature: human-associated habitat; material: faeces | place: United Kingdom | collected 2010/2012 ...
GGGCCTGCTCACGGGTCCACAGCTTGCCGCGGTAGTTCAGGTCGCAGCTGATCTTCACGCCGTGAGCCTTAGCAGCCTTGCAGGCCTCGCGGCAGATCTCGACAACGTTCTCGCCCAGAGCCGGGGTGATGCCGGTGAAGTGGAACCAATCCACGCCCTCGAAGATCTTATCCCAATCAAAGTCGGAGGGCTGAGCCAGCTGGATGGCGCTGTTGGCACGGTCGTAGATGCAGACGGAACCACGCTGAGAAGCGCCCTTCTCGTTGTAGTAGATGCCAACGCGATCGCCGCCGCGGGTGATCATGCTGGTGTCAACGCCGTAGCGGCGCAGGCTGTTGACAGCGGCCTGACCGATGGCGTGAGCAGGGAGCTTGGTGACGAAAGCTGCATCCAGGCCGTAGTTAGCCAGAGAAACAGCAACGTTGGCCTCGCCGCCGCCGAAGCTGAACTCCAGGTTGTTGGCCTGAACGAAGCGCTCATAGTTGAACGGCTGCAGACGGATCATCAATTCGCCAAAAGTAACGACTTTCATGGTGAACTCCTTTTAATTTAAATAATTTTATAAAATAGGGGAGTAGGGCGTCCGGGACGCCGCCCCCCTACAGATTTACGGGTGGTTTTACGCCAAAATCAGCGCTGGACCAGATGGAAGGCAAAGCCGGCGATTTCGTCAGCAAAGTAGATGGCGATGGTCTTGCCGTCCTTGACGTTCTTGCTGTCCATGTCGAACTTGACGCCGCGCTGGCCCAGGTGGTAGATGGCGCGGTCAACGTTGTTGGTCAGGATGGCGATGTGGCCGTTGGTGCCGCGGCCCGGCTTCTTCATGATCTCGAATTCCTTCTTGCCCACGAAGATGCTGCTGTTGCCGACCTTGACGGCCATGCTCAGCAGGTTGGCGATGGTCTCGGCAGTCTTGGCAGCCTCGGCCTCGTCAGCGCAGTTGATGCCGATGTGGCCCAGCTCCAGGCCCAGCATAACGTCAACGGCCTCACGGCTCATAGCGGTGATCTCGTCCCAGGCACCGGCCTTGATCTTGTCGCTCTTGCACATCCAGGTGCCGCCGACGGCGATGATCTGGTTGTAGCCCAGGTAGTTGTTGACGTTCTTGGCGTTGACGCCGCCGGTGCACATCCACTTGCAGGTCTTGAGGGCAGCGCCGATGTTCTTCAGCTTGTCCACGCCGCCGTTGGCCTCGGCAGGGAAGAACTTGACGACCTCGCAGCCCATGTTCATGGCCTGCTGCATCTCGCCTGCGGTGGCGGTGCCGGGCATCATGATGCCGCCCTTGTCGATGACGTGCTGGCAGACCTCGGGGTCAAAGCCGGGGGCAACGATGAAGGAAGCACCGGCAGCCATAGCGCGGTCAGCCTGATCCTTGGTCAGGACAGTGCCGGCGCCCAGCAGCATATCGGGCAGCTCCTCATGGATCTTCTTGATGCAATCCTCGGCGCAGGCGGTGCGGAAGGTGACCTCCGCAGCCGGCAGGCCGCCGGCCATCAGGGCCTTGCACAGGGGCAGGGCCTCATCCACGCTGTTGAAAGCAATGACCGGAATAATGCCGATCTCGTAAACACGCTGCAAAACAGAATTCATAGCAATTCTCCTTCACTGATTGTGTGCGGCAGTCCGGCGCAGTATGCGCAGTGATGCCCGCACTTGGTTACTTTTATTATAAACGCAGCGGCGGCGGGCGTCAATCGGGCAAAAATATGAAAGAAAGCGCACGTTTTTTGTCGCATCCGCCTAGGATTCCGCTATTCGGAAAAGAGCTTGAAAAATCGGGCAAACTCTGCTATAATCGTTCCATAATGCGGAACGGCAGGCACAGTTTGTCTGCCATGCAAAATTATGAAATTTTTGTTAAATTTCATCGGGAGGCCGGGATCATGGCAGAAAAAAGCGGCGTACAAAGCGTGGAGCGCATCTTTCAGCTCATTGAGCATCTGGCGGCGCACCCCACGGGGGTCAGTCTGCAAAGGCTGGCAGAGGAGACCGGGCTGGCCAAAAGCACGGTCCACCGTCTGCTGGCCAGTCTGGTCGGGCTTGGCTACGTCGTGCAGGACGAGGAAAACGGCCATTACCGGCTGACCTTAAAAATGTTTGAGCTGTCCAGCGGCATTGTGGACAGCATGGACATCATGGGCGTGGCGAAGGCGCACTTAGAGCGGCTGTCCCAGCGCACCGGCGAGGCCGTGCATCTCGTCATCCGCGACGGGCGGGACATCGTCTACATTTATAAGACCGAGAGCGGCCCGATGCGGATGTCGAGCCGTGTCGGCCTGCGCAGTCCGCTGTACTGCACGGGCGTCGGCAAGGCGATTCTGGCGACGCTGCCCGGCGACGAGCTCGAGGACATCTGGACGCACAGCAATGTGCAGAAGCTGACGGACAAGACCATCACCGATCTGGAGGAGCTGCGCAGCCAGCTGGTGGAGGTCCGCGCGAACGGCTACGCCATCGACGACGAGGAGAACGAGCTGGGCGTGCGCTGTGTGGCGGTGGCGATCCCCGGGGCGGACGGGCGCGCGGAAAGTGCGTTTTCCATCAGCGGTCTGGCACCCTATATGACGCCCGAGCGGATCCGCCGCATCGCCACGCTGGCGCTGGATGCACGGACGGATATTCTGGCGGATTTAGGTTTGAGGTGAACCGGGGACGGCTGCCTCCCGGAAGGTTGTTCTTTCTTTTGCCAACAAAAGAAAGAACCAAAGAAAATTGCCGCTGTTTCGACGCAGCGGACCCGCGCCTTGGGGGCTGCACGCCCCCAAGACCCCCAAAGCGGAAGTCGGAAGGCCCGACGGCTAAACGGACGCAGTATTACTGTCCGTTCTTAACGCCGTCGGGCCTTCCTCCACCTTTGAGTCGGGTGTTCCCCCGAACCCCCGTTGCCGGAAACAGCAGTCCGTAGGGGCCGGGCATGCCCGGCCCGCGACTTTGCTATGCAACCCGTCAACGGGTAACCTCCGCCCACTGCAAAGGGGGTGGGCTGCCGCCCTCCCTTGCCCCTCTCGTCCTCACCCCTCCACACCACCCCGTAGGGGCCGGGCATGCCCGGCCCTCCACCTCGCCATTACCGCCCATGTATCTTTTGCATCGTAGGGAGGGGTCTTGACCCCTCCGCAGCCTCCCGGCCAACTGCCGCCAACGTGCCGCCTCACACCAACCACCCGTTCAACCCCCTCCCAAAGGAGCCACTTCACCATGAAACTGACAAAATGCGAAAACGGTCACTTCTACGACAGTGACAAATACCCGGAATGCCCCTACTGCAACACCGACCTGCTCAGGGATCGTTCCATCGTCCGCACGGGCGAGGCCGAGCAGCCCGCTGCGGTGGAGACGGCGGCCCCGGCAGGGCCGGTTACGGGGTGGCTCGTTGTGCTGGACGGCCCGGCGAAGGGGCGCGATCTGCGTCTGGGTGTGGGCCGCAGCTTCCTGGGACTGGACGCCGACGGCACGCCTGTGACCCTGAGTGCCGACGCCCCGCTGAGCACCCGCCGGGCGGTGCTGGTCTACGATGAGGAAAAGTCTGCCTTCACCCTGCTGCCCGGCTCGTCGCAGGAGCTGTGCTATCTGGGCGGGGACGCCGTGCTTACGCCTCAGCCGCTCACCGTCGGCGAAACGCTGCGCATGGACGGTGCAGCGATGAAATTTGTGCCGTTCTGCGGCGCGGAGTTCCACTGGTAAGGGGGCGCGCCATGACGAGTGAGATCGTAATTTTGATCACTGAGCTGCGCAATAAGCAGCGCATCACGCTGCCCGCGGGCAGCTACCGCTTTGGGCGCAGCGCCCAGTGCGAGTACGTGCTGCGCCGCAACAACGTCGGCGACCACCAGTTCACCGTCAGCTTTGCGAACGGTCAGTGGGGCGTCACCGACGGCGGCAGCGACTACCGTACCTGGTACAACAACCGCTATCTTGAGCCCGGCGAGACGAGTATTTTGCAGAGCGGCGACGTCGTCGGCCTGAACACCGACGGCGACGCGGACACGCAGGAGATCACCTTCCGCGTCGAGGAGATCACCAGCGTGCAGGGCGACGGCATGGCCCCGAAAAAGGAGCAGACCACCGACGCCGTCCTGCGCGAGACAGACATCCGCCGCAAGCGCCGCGTACTCATCGGGCGCGGCGACGACTGCGACATCAAGCTCGTCAATGACCGCGTCTCCCGCCATCACTGCGAGATTTTGTACAAGGATGGCCACTACGAGCTGCATGACCTCGGCTCGACGAACGGCACCTATGTGGACGGCGTCCGCGTGACCCGCACGGTGCTGCGCAACGGTGCGGTCATTAACGTGCCTGCGCAGGTTTTTGCCTTCACGGGCGGGATGCTCCACTATCATGCCCACCAGAGCGGTATAAGCATACAACTTGTAAATGTATACAAAACAGTTAAAGATGCCAACACCGGCAAGCCGCTGAACATCGTGGACGGCACAAGCCTGCAGGTCGAGCCCAACAGCTTTGTCGTGCTGGTGGGCGGCTCCGGCACGGGCAAATCGAGCTTGCTGACCTGCATCACGGGCACGGCCCCCTGCACGGCGGGCAGCGTGAAGTTTGACGGGCTGGACACCCGCTCCAACCGCAACGCCTTTGAGGCCGCGCTCGGTTACGTGCCACAGAAGGACATCATGCACGACAACCTGACCGTGGAGCAGAGCCTGACCTACACGGCCAAGCTGCGCATTGCCCACGATGCGACCCGCGCCGAGATCGCCGCCGCCGTGGCCCACGCCATTGAGGCTGTCGATCTGCAGGGGCGTGAAAAGACGTTCATCTCCAAGCTGTCCGGCGGCCAGAAAAAGCGTGTTTCCATCGCCATGGAGCTGCTGGCGAACCCGCGTTTGCTGATCCTGGACGAGCCGACGAGCGGCCTTTCGCCCGATTTGGACCGCAGCATGATGGAGCTGTGCCGCCGCCTGAGCCACCAGAACTGCACGGTGCTGATGGTCACCCACAATATGTCCAACATCAATCTCTGCGACAAAATCGCGTTTTTGGGCGTCGGCGGCGTGCTGTGCTACTACGGTGCGCCCGAAAAGCTGAACGAGTACTTTGACGTTGAGATGACGAGCGACATTTTTGAAAAGCTGCGCGACCCCGCGCAGATCGAGCACTACCGTGAAAAATACTTTACGACCCCCGAGTTCAACCGCCTGCTGGCGGTCTGCCCGGAGGCAGCGCAGGAGGCAGACAAGCGATGCAGCCAGTAAAATTTTTGAAATTCCTGCGCCAGTTCGTGGTTCTGGTTGAACGCAATTTACAGCTGATCTGGAACGATAAGCTGCTGCTGGCCAGCCTGACGCTGCAGTCGCCGTTCATGGTGCTGGTCGTCAAGCTGACGGCGGACCCGACCTGCTTTACCTCGAACCTTGTCAACATCGGCAGCCGGACGGCGCTCTTTATTTTAGCCGCTATGGCGACGTTTATGGGCACGCTGAACTCCTACCGCGAGATCTGCAGGGAACGCGAGATCATCCTGCGCGAGGCATCCGTCGGCGTCAGCCTGCCCGCAGTCGTGCTGAGCAAGGCGGCGGTGCTGCTGCTGGTCGAGGTTTTGCAGGCGGCTATCCTGGCCCTCGGCTTTGTTTCCATCGTGCATGTGCCGCAGAACCACCTGCTGCTGGAAACGGATATGGAAATCTTTATCACGGTTTTGCTGACGATGTTCTCGTCCAGCTGCATCGGCCTGCTGATCTCGGCGCTGTTCACCAGCGGCGAGAGCGCGATACTGGCCGTGCTGGTGCTTATGATCGGGCAGGTCGTTTTCAGCAACATCATGTTCACCGTGACGGGCGCGGCGGCGACGATCTCCAACATCATCGTCTGCCGCTGGGGTATGGGCGCGCTGGGCGCATCCACCGACCTGAACAGCCGTATGGCCTGGCTGCAGGCAGGTCTGGACGGCCCGATGTACGACGCCACGGTGGAAAACCTGACCCACTCCTGGCAGATGCTGGGGCTGATCTCGGTGGTCTGCCTCGTCGCGGCCTGGCTGGTGCTGCAGATCGCATTTGATAAGAAGAAGGTGTGAGGGGCAGAGGGTAGGGGCCGCACATGTGCGGCCCGCGGCCTTCCTGCAAGCGCCCGTTAGTCTTACACGGCAGGGCCGGGTATGCCCGGCCCCTACATACATACAAAACAGCCGCCCGGGTTTTCCACAAACCCGGGCGGCTTTGTTGATAAAATATTACGCCCTCTTGATTTTCTCCTTCGCGTTGGCGGCGGTCTCTCTGGCGGCGTCCTTCGCGGCAGCAGCCAGCTCCCGCAGGCGGAGCATGGCGGTGCGGGTCGCGGCCAGCGTGTCCGCGTAGTTCAGGCTCTTCATGTCAGGGAAGGCGCGCAGCAGACGGCGGGTACCAAGGTGGTCGTGCTCGGCGGCGGTCAGCTTCTCGCGCAGGGCAGCCGCACGGATCGTCAGCTCGGCGCGCAGCACGTCGGCGTTCTCGCGGCCCTCCAGCTTGGCCAGGGCCAGCTGCAGCTTCTGCTCGTCCAGAATCGTGTCGGCGGTCATGGCGCCGGTGCCCAGCACGGTGGTCAGCTTGTCGCTGGTCACGCGCAGCTTGGCGCGCAGCTCGTCAATTTCACGCAGGTACTTGTTCAGGCCAATGGCCGCGGCGGTGGAGGCCGCAACGTCCACAACAAAAAAAAACAACAGCACAACGTCCACGATCAGCATGATGTTGAACGGCATCGGGCTGGAGCCGCGGGCTAAGAGCGGGTGGACGACCTTGATCATCAGCACGCTGCCCAGACCCCACAGCAGCGAGAACTGCGGGCAGATGTACCCGCCGAGGTTGAACTTCATGTTGGAGTAGTCCCACCAGCGGATGTGGTAGATTTTAAACAGTGCCCAGCCGCCGACCAGCTCGATGGCGGTGGTCAGGATCATACCGATGAAAAAGATGGAAACCGCGCTCATGCTGCCGCTGCCCGGCATCGGGATCAGGCTGACGCTGTAGATCAGCCCCACCATGCCAAAGCCGTAGATCGGGCAGATTGGCCCGCAGAGGAACCCGCGGTTGACGAGCTTGTGCGTCTTGATGGCGGCATAGACGACCTCGACGCCCCAGCCGATGAAGCCATACAGGAAGAACCAATACAGCGTTTTAACGGCAAATTCAGTCGGCGTCATCTTCGGCCTCCTGCTGTTTGGCCAGCGCCTTCGGCTCCACCCAGGTCACGGTGCTGTCGGGTCCCTTGCGGGCGATCAGCGCCTTGATGGGGATGCCCTGCTCGCTGAACATGCCCTCGTGCTCGGTGCGCAGGTTCCAGTCCGGCTCGTTTTTGTGCAGGTCGAAGGTCTGCCAGGTGATCTCAAACCCGGCGGCGGGGAAGTAGGAAAGGCTGTCGCGGAACAGGTCGTCGTCGTCGGTCTTGAACCAGATCTCCGCACCCTCGTCCATCAGTTGGCGGTACTGCAAAAGCTGGCGCGGGTGGGTCAAGCGGTGCTTGTTGCTGCCCGCATTCTTGCTCCACGGGTTGCAGAAATTGATGTAGATACGCGAAACACGGTCCTCCGGCGTGAAGGCATTGCCGAGGCGCTCAATGTCAAGGCTGGCGATTTTCACGTTGTCGGCGGGGATCCCGCGCGCGGCGTAGGCGGCCTCGACCTTGCGCTTGGCCAAAATCAGCACCTTGTCGGTGATGTCGATGCCTAAATAGTTGATGTCCGGGTGGGCCGGGGCGATCTGGGCCAGAAAGCCGCCCTTGCCGCAGCCAAGCTCAAGATGCCACGGCTGGTCGGGCCGGGCGTAAAGCTCATGCCAGTGGCCGCCGTGGGTCAGCGGCTCATGGACATGGAAATCGCAGGCCAGCAGCTCCGGCCGTGCGTAGGGTTTAAAACGCATGCGCATAATGAGGTCTCCTTGTGTGGTTGTAGAGTAAGGGCTTCTCCCTTGGGGGAGAAGCTGTCCGCGAAGCGGACTGATGAGGGGAGAGTCTGCCGTATTGCCCGCTGCCGGGCAGTCTCGAAAGCTCTGCCCTCATCCGGCCTCGGTCGGGGCCTCGGCCACCTTCTTCCGAAGGAGAAGGCTTTTCAACAAAAACGCCTTGACTTGTTCAAAACTGCCTTCCGCCAAACTCCCCTGACAGAAGCCGGGCTTGCCGCCGCCGCGGCCCTGATAGGCGGCGTTCAGCGCCTTGCAGGTTTCCCGCACATCGCCGCCGGGGGCAGCGGCCAGCGCGTAGGCAAGGCCCTGCCCGCCCGGGCCCAGCATGCAGCAGGGGGCGTTTGTTTTGGCGGTGATTGCCATCGCCATGCGGCGCAGGCCGTCACCGTCGGCACCGTCCACCCATAAGACGGCGGGGGCGCCGGGCGCAGCAGCCTCCGCGCAGGCAGCAGCCAGCGTGTTTTGCAGCGCGGCCAGCCGGGCCTTTAAGGCAGCCTCGCCGTTTTGCAGCCGTTCCAGAGCGGGCGTCAGCGAGCCGACAGGGCTGGACAGCAGCCGCCCGGCGGCCTCGGTGTCAGCCCAGATACCCGCTACCGCGTCGTAAGCGCGCTGCCCGCAGGCCACGGCCAGCCGCATCCCGCTCTTGTAGTGGGCGAAGGAGATGATTTTGATCAGCCCGACTTCGCCGGTGCGGGTCAGGTGGGTGCCGCAGCAGGCGCAGCAGTCGCCGCCGGCCTCCACTAGCCGCACGTCGCCGGTCAGCTCCTTTTTGCTGCGGTAGTCGGTGCGGGCCAGCGTCTCCGGGTCAGGCACCCAGCAGTGTACGGGCGTGTCTGCGCGCACGGCGGCGTTGGCCTCGGCCTCGGCCTGTGCCAGCTGTTCCTGCGTCAGCGGGATGCTTGTGTCCATCCGCACATACGGGCTGCCGATGTGGAACCCCACGTTCTCGGCCCCGAACAGCCGGTGCAGCGCGCCGCTCAGGATATGCTCGCCGGTGTGCTGCTGCATGGCGTCCAGCCGCGCGGGCCAGTCAAGGCAGCCGTCCACGGTCTCGCCCGCGGTCAGCGGTGCGTCCGTCGTGTGGGTGATGGTCTCACCGTCGGTGTGCACGGCCAGCACCCGCGCGCCGCCAAGCCGCCCGGTGTCACAGGGCTGGCCGCCGCCCTCGGGGAAGAAGGCCGTGCGGTCCAGCACCACCGCAAAGCCGCCGGGCACGGGGGTGCAGCTTACGACCTGCGCGGTGAAATTTTGCACATAGGAATCTACTTCGTATAATTTTTCTGTCACAGAAAGAAACGCTCCCTTAAATTTTTGCGATTTTTCTTATTATAACATAAAACAGGTGTAGAAAAAAACCATCTTATCCTATATAATAAAGGATAGACTGAATTTTTACAACCATTTGCGAGGGAAAACTGCTTCATGCAAAAAATCAAATCTGCGGCGCTGGCTCTGCCCGCGCTGCTGCTGGCAGGCTGTGCTGCGACGCTGCCCGCCGAGAACACCGCTACGATTGAAACCGCCGCCGCTGCCGCGCCCCAGACGCTGAAAGTTTACACTTCGGCCTCGCTGGCCCCGGCGGCACAGGCCTACGCGGAGGCGCAGGGCGTTGTGCTGACGCTGACCGACGAGGCCGCGTCGGCAGACCTGCTGCTGACCGACCACGCGCCGGGCGGCAGTCTGCTGGATGTGACGAGCGACACACTGCTGGCCGCCGCTGCCGCCCGCGCCGGTATTACCGAGAACGCCAATGCCCTGCCGCTGGGCCGCAGCCTGTACGGCTACTGGGCGCGCGCCGATGTGCTGAACGCCCTGCTGGGCGACGGCGCTGCGGCGGCCCTGCAGACCGCAAACTGGGAGGAGTGGAGCGACTTTGTCGAGACGCTCTCCGCCTGGATGGCCGAGCCGAAGGCCGCTACGGTGACCCTGAGCGGCGCGGACTACACCCTGCCCGACGCACGCCCCGGCAGCCTTACGGCCACCGGTGTCTTTGCCGCGCCGCTGGACCGCGCGTCCGGCTACACGGCGGCGCTGCTGGCCGCCGACGGCACCTACACGGCGGACGCGCTGACCGGCCCGCTGAACGGCGTCTACAGCGCCGTGACGCTGGAATGGGATAACATGGCCGCCGACGGTGGGGAGGGGATCTTCCGCCGCGCCAAGCTGACCGACCTGCTGGCCGAGTACGGCGCAGACACCTGCAACGGACTGGTGCTGGTACCGTTCAAGTGCCAGCTGGACGACAGCGACCTGACCGCCGAGGACTACAACGCCGAGGGGCTGCTGAACTACCCCGTTCTGGCCGATGTGGGCAGCATTGCCATCAATGCCGGGACGAGCGCCGACGGCCTGAAGGCTGCCAAGAGCGCCGCGCTGTGGCTCTACTCCAACGGCGCGGGAGAGGACGCCCTGACCGAGACACTGGGCGTCGTCACGCCATGGAACACGGCTGCCGGCACGACGGCGGTCACGGCCATGCAGGTGCAGCAGGTCGGCACGGGCATCCTGCCCGGCGTGGCGCTGGACACTGCCGCCGCCGATGCCCTGACTGCCAACGAGTTGACCCTGCAGGACAGCGAAAAGCACACCAAGGCCGAGCGCACCGCCTTTGTGGATGGTGCATTGGCCGCGCTGGGGGCGGAGTAAGACAAGGAAAGCCGCAGTTCCCGGGGACTTGTAGGGCGGCCTGCCCACAGGCCGCCGCGGCGGGGTGAGGGCACCCCGCCCTACGCATGACCCGAAAAGGGGCGATAAAGCCGCCCCTGCGAACCTTCCGGCAGATTGTAGGGGACGCATATATGCGTCCCGCGGAGCATTGCGGCAGCCGCACAATTGCCCGGAGCGGTCAAGACCGCTCCCTACAAGCCTGCCATAAATGTTGCTCTGTAGGGAGGGGTCTTGACCCCTCCGCGGACGCTGCCGCCATCACAATGCAAAAATTGTAAAAGAGAGGGGAAGGACTGCCGTGGATTACTCCGAAGCCAAGAAGTTGGTCAAGGCCCGCCTGAGCGAAAAGCGCTGGACGCACACGAAAAATGTAAAAAAAATGGCTGTAAAACTTGCCAGGCGCTGGGGCACAGACCCGGAAAAGGCCGCTATGGCGGCAATTTTGCACGATTCCGCCAAGGAACTGCCCAAGCAGGAGTTGTTGCAGATTTTTGCCGATAATGCTATAATAGCAGAAAATGCCCCCGCGCGTCCGTCGCCGGTCTGGCACGGCATCGCCGCCGCCATCCTGGCCGAAACGCAATGGGGCATCACCGACCCGGAAATTTTGTCTGCCATCCGCTGCCATACTACCGGCAAGCCGGGAATGTCCAAGCTCGATAAGATCATCTATTTGGCCGATATGACCAGCGCCGAGCGCGACTGGCCCGGCGTAGACGACCTGCGCGCGCTGGAAATGCAGGATCTGGACCGGGCTCTTTGCGACGCACTCAAGCGCAGCATTGATTTTGTGGAAGAAAAGGGCGGCTCGCTGGACCCTGAAAGCGTCGCCGCTTATGAGTATGCAAAAGCACACCTTGAATAAAAACACTCCACAGAGCAGGGAGGAAATGTAATGAGCGAACCGCGTAAGCTGTATACCGGCAGTGCATCGGGCGGGCTGGATCAGGAGCAGTATGAGGCTGCCCGCCGCCGCGCCCAACAGCTGGCCGAACAGAATGCCCGCCGCCGCACCGTGCAGCAGCCCATGCGCACGGCCCAGGGACGGCATATCAGCCAGCGCCCCGTTGTGACCGAGCAGCCGGCCCCCGCACCCGAGCCGCCGGTACAGGAGCGTGCCCAGCAGGCTGCGCCCGCACCGGAAAAGCCCCGTGAGCTGACCTACGCCCAGCGGCAGGCCATGGCCTACCGCGCCGCTGCCGAGCGCAGATACGGCGATACCTTGCAGTTTCAGGTGCAGCGCCCCCGCCGCACCGTGAACCGCCCGCCGGAGCCGGAGCAGCGCACCCGGCAGGCTGCCGCCCAGCTGTATGAGCAGCCCGCGGCCCCGCGGCAGGGGCGACAGCCCGCCCCGCGCCCCCAGGCGCAGGCCCCCGGTGCCCCGGCCCCCGTCGGCGGCATCCGGCTGGAGGAGGCTGCCGCGCAGCCCCGCCGCACAAAGCATGCGGATGCCCCGCAGCCCGCAGCCCATAAGCCCCGCACCGCCGCAGGCGGCAATGGCGGCAGCCGCAAGCCCCCGCGCGATGACGACGACGCCCCGCGCAAGGCAAAGGGCAGAAAGTCCGGCAAAAAGGGCAGCAGCGGCAAGGGCGGAAACGGGAAAAAGAAGAAAAAGATCCGCTGGTGGCAGATCCTGCTGATCACGCTTTTGGTCATCGCGCTGATCTTCGGCGGTGCGCTCGCGCTCATCATGGGGGCCATCACCCCGGCGGGCGGCAACATCAAGCTGAACCAGCTCATCAACACGCCCAAGGAATTCCAGGGCAAGGAGTTCAACATCCTTGTCACCGGCGTTGACCGTTCGTCCACCGGCGATCTGTCCGCAGGTGCGGCCAATGACTCCAACGTCAACGACGGCATGACCGATATGATTTTGTACGTCCATTTCAACAATGAGACGGGCGAGATGAAGATGCTGCAGATCCCGCGTGATACAATGGTCACGACGGACGCGAGCGTCTCCGGCAACTACCGCATCAACGGCGTGGCCAAGACCCAGGGCAGCGACGGCAACAACAATATGGCCGCCCTGTGTGAGCTGGTCGCAGACCAGTACAAGCTGCCTATCGACGGCTTTGTCACGATCCGTCTGGAAATGCTGACCGAGCTGGTAGACCTGTTCGGCGGCGTGGAGATCAACGTCCCCGTGGATGTAGACTATGCCGCGCTGGGGCTGGGAGACAGCGTCATCCACGCCGGCTACCAGACGTTGAACGGTGCGTCGATGGAGTTCCTGCTGCGTGCGCGTAAAATTTACCCCGACGGCGACATTGGCCGCCTGAACATGCAGCGCCAGTTCTACGCGGCGCTGTTCCGCAAGCTCAAGAGCATCGGCAACATCTGGGACGTCGCCAAGCTGACCCCCGCCGTGCTGAACTATATGGAGACGAACCTCAGTGCGTCCGACCTCATCAGCTTTGCCATCAGTATGCTGAAAATTGATTCCAGCAAGATCATGATCTGCCAGATGCCGGTCATCAGCGGCCCGCAGTACAACGGCCAGTCGCTTTTGTACCCCGCGCGGCAGGCGGATGCGGACCTGCTGAACCAGTACTTCCGCGAGAACACCGGTCCCGTCGATGCCAGCCAGCTGAACCTGTGCGACAATGTCATTGACCTGTCCGGCTACACGGCCACCGACCCGAAGATCCAGCAGATGGGCGGCCTGATGGCCGAGGCGGACGACGCGCAGAAGAACGATAACCTCGACGGCTCCAACCAGGTCACCGACATCATGGCGTCCGAGTCCACGGCGGAGAGCGAGAGCACCGACACGGATTCCACCGATACCGAGAGCCAGCCGGCAGCGTAAAACGTAAATAGAAAATGCTTCGGGCAACCGCAAGGTTCTCTCCCTCCGGCCCTGCGGGCCACCTCCCTCGCAGAGGGAGGCAAGCCCCTTGGCCCCCTCTGCGAGGGGGCTCCCGCCGCAGCGGGTGGGGGAGAGAACCTCCCGCAGCCCGAAACCTACCCCTTTAAGGAGAACATCTATGGAAAGCAAAGAACTTGCCATTCGTCTGGCGCGTGCGCTGGACGCAAAGAAGGCCGTCAACGTCCACATTCTGGCCGTGGAGGACCTGACCACCGTCACCGAATATTTCGTCATTGCCACGGGTATGTCCACCACCCATGTCGGCGCACTGGCCGATGAGGCTGAGTTCCAGCTGGACCGCGAGGGCGTCAAGGTGCTGCGCACCGAGGGCCACGACGGCAAGCGCTGGGTGCTGCTGGACTACGGCAGCGTCATCGTCCATGTCTTTACCCAGGAGGCTCACGACTACTACGACCTCGAGCACCTCTGGGCCGACGCCACGGTTGTGCCCGCCAGCGAGTGGATGCCGGAGCAGCCCGAGGACGAGCAGTAAAAATGCGGAATGGCTTCCCCCTCGGGGGAAGCTGTCAGCGGCCCCGACCGCTGACTGATGAGGGCAGACTTTCCCGCGGCAGCCTATAAACGGGCAGCGGCGGCACACGCGCCCCTCATCCGGCCATGCGGGGCCACCTTCCCCCCAAGGGGAAGGCTTTAACGCTACCCATCTAAAATTCATCTGTGGGGAGAAGAATTATGAAATACGACTTTAAAACAGTTGAGGCCAAATGGCAGAAGGTCTGGGAGGACGAGGATACCTTCCATGCCGAGATCGACCATTCCAAGCCGAAATTCTACGCGCTGGTCGAGTTCCCGTACCCGTCCGCCGCGGGCCTGCACGTCGGCCATCCGCGCAGCTACACCGCGCTGGACATCGTCGCGCGCAAAAAGCGTCAGTGCGGCTATAACGTCCTGTACCCCATGGGCTGGGACGCCTTCGGCCTGCCTACCGAGAACTACGCCCTGAAAAACCACATCAACCCCGAGATCGTCACCGCCCAGAATGTGGCCCGCTTCAAGAGCCAGCTCAAGGCGCTGGGCCTGTCCTTTGACTGGGACCGCGAGATCAACACCACCGACCCCGAGTACTACAAGTGGACGCAGTGGATCTTCATCCAGCTGTTCAAGAAGGGCCTTGCCTACAAGAAGGAGACCACCGTCAACTACTGCACCGGCTGCAAGGTCGTTCTGGCCAACGAGGAGGTCGTCAACGGCGTCTGTGAGCGCTGCGGCAGCCCCGTTGTCCAGAAGAACAAGAGCCAGTGGATGCTGAAGATCACGGCCTACGCAGACCGCCTGATCAACGACCTGGACGACGTCGATTACATCGACCGCGTCAAGACCCAGCAACGCAACTGGATCGGCCGCAGCCACGGTGCCGAGATCAACTTCGACACCACCGCGGGCGACACCCTGACGGTCTACACCACCCGCGCGGACACGCTGTTCGGCGCGACCTACATGGTCATCAGCCCCGAGCACGCCTTCATCAAAAAGTGGGTCGATGCAGGCCTTATCCGGAACGCCGACGCCGTCGCCGCCTATCAGGAGGAGGCCGCCCGCAAGTCTGACTTCGAGCGCACCGAGCTGAACAAGGAAAAGACCGGCGTTGTCGTCGAGGGCGTCAAGGGCATCAACCCCGTCAACGGCAAGGAGATCCCCATCTTTATCTCCGACTACGTCCTGGCGACCTACGGCACCGGCGCCATCATGGCCGTGCCCGCCCACGACACCCGCGACTGGGAGTTCGCCAAGAAGTTCGGTCTGCCCATCATCGAGGTCGTCAAGGGCACTACGCCTTCGAACCTCGACGAGGCTGCCTTCACCGACGTTGCCACCGGCACACTGGTCAACTCCGGCTTCCTCGATGGCCTGTCCGTCACCGACGCCAAGAAAAAGATGATCGAGTGGCTGGAAGGCAACGGCAAGGGCAAGGATAAGGTCAACTACAAGCTGCGCGACTGGGTGTTCAGCCGCCAGCGCTACTGGGGCGAGCCCATCCCCATGGTCAAGTGCGAGAAGTGCGGCTGGCAGCCCCTGCCGGAGAGCAGTCTGCCCCTGACCCTGCCCGACATCACCGACTTTGAGCCGGGCCCCGACGGCGAGTCTCCGCTGGCCCGCCACAAGGACTGGGTCAAGACCACCTGCCCCTGCTGCGGCGGCCCCGCTACCCGCGAGACCGACACCATGCCCCAGTGGGCCGGTTCCTCTTGGTACTTCCTGCGCTATATGGACCCCCACTGCAAGGATGCCATCGCTTCCAAGGAGGCGCTGGAATACTGGTCTCCGGTGGACTGGTACAACGGCGGCATGGAGCACA
>ERZ826146.2149-NODE-2149-length-15695-cov-5.168031_pt1 | contig 15695 bp, 9 predicted proteins | sample MGYA00519857_ERZ826146 | MGnify/ENA primary metagenome ERZ826146 (study PRJEB31778, sample SAMEA3449222) | human gut metagenome | biome: human gut; feature: human-associated habitat; material: faeces | place: United Kingdom | collected 2010/2012 ...
CATGCAGACATAGTGGACCTGCTTGCGGCCGCCGCGGCGCTCAAAGCCGGTAAAGTTGTCGTCGCAGAAGATGCGGGTCATCTGACGGGCACGATCCGGGCGGAAGTTCATGAAGATGACGGTGTCGCCGTCCTGCACGCGGCCACCCTCGCAGGTGACAACGGGAATGACGAACTCGTCGGTCACGTCGGCGGCATAGCTGGCCTCGATGGCCTCGGCAGCGTTGGCGGCGTGGTTGCCCTCGCCGTAGACGAACGCGGCGTAGGCTTTCTCCTCGCGGTCCCAGTTGTTGTCGCGGTCCATGGCGTAGTAACGTCCGGAGACAGAGGCGATCTTGCCCAGCCCCAACTCGTCCAGCTTGGCCTGCAGGTCGGCCAGGAAGCCCTTGCCGCTGTGCGGGTCAGTGTCACGGCCATCCATGATGCAGTGCAGGTAGACGTCCTTTGCACCCATGTGCTTGGCCATCTCCAGCACGCCGAACCAGTGGTCGGCATGGCTGTGGACGCCGCCGGTGCCGACCAGACCCATCAGGTGGATAGCCTTGCCCGCGTCGATGGCAGCCTTCATGTTCTTGACCAGCACGGGGTTCTTGAACATCTCGCCGTCCTTGATGGACTTGGTGATGAGGGTCAGCTGCTGGTAGACGATACGGCCTGCGCCCATGTTGGTGTGGCCGACCTCAGAGTTGCCCATCTGGCCGTCGGGCAGACCGACAGCCATGCCGCTGGCCTGGATGGTGGTCATGGGGTAATTGGCAAAGATCTTGTCCAGATTCGGCTTGTTCGCGGCAGCCACGGCGTTGCCGTAGGTCTCGTCCGGCGTCCAGCCGAAGCCGTCCATGATGCAGAGCATAACAGGTTTTTTAGACATAAATTCGTAGACTCCTTAATAATAGGGTTGTAGGAGCGGCATACATGCCGCCCCTACAAAAGGGGATTTAGCCCTTCGTGGCAGCGTCAACGATGACCGCAAACTGGTCGGCCTTCAGGGAAGCACCGCCGATCAGGCCGCCGTCAACATCGGGCTTGCCCAGCAGCTCCTCGGCGTTCTTCGGGTTCATGCTGCCGCCGTACTGGACGGTCAGTCCCTTGGCAGCGTCCTCGCCGTACAGCTCGCCAACGACCTTGCGGATAGCGGCGCAGACCTCCTCGGCCTGATCAGCGGTAGCGGTCTTGCCGGTGCCGATGGCCCAGATGGGCTCGTAGGCGATGACGACATTCTTCAGCTCGTCAGCGGTCACGCCGTTCAGCGCGATCTTGACCTGCATACGGACCAGCTCCTCGGTGACGCCCTGCTCGCGCTGGTCGAGGCTCTCGCCGACGCAGATGATGGGCTTCAGGCCGCCGGCCAGAGCAGCCTTGGTGCGCTTGTTGACGGTCTCGTTGGTCTCGGCAAAGTACTGGCGGCGCTCACTGTGGCCGATGACGACGTACTCAACGCCGAGGTCGGTCAGCATGTCAGCGCTGATCTCGCCGGTGAAGGCACCGGACTTCTCAAAGTGGACGTTCTCAGCGCCGACGTGGATGTTGGTGCCCTTGGTCATCTCGACAGCGGTGACGAGATCGGTGAAGGGAACGCAGATGACGACCTCGCAGCCGGCGTCCTTGACAGCGGGGATCAGCTCGCTGATGAGGGCCTTGGCCTCGGTAGCGGTCTTGTTCATTTTCCAGTTGCCGGCGATGATAGCTTTACGATTCTGTTTATCCATGGTGATTACTCCTTCCATAATAAGCCTTCCCCCGCGGGGGAAGGTGGTGCGAAGCGCCGGATGAGGGGCGGGTGTGCGGATATGACCCGTCAACGGGATAATATGGCAAACTCGATTCTCATCAGTTGCCTGCGGCGATAACTTCAGCCTCCGCGCTAAGAGCCGCCTCCGGCGGTTGCGCTCCGACACGCGCCTGCGGGCGCAGCCCCCCAGGGGAAAGGCTTTAGGACGTATGCACGGCCTTGGGGTAGACCTGATACATCCGGTCATTGCCGTAGTGCTCGTCGAGATAGACCTCGACGCTGTTGGACGCAGGTACGCCGTTCAGGCGGTCATTGTACCGCACAAGCGCGGCGGAGCTGACGGCAATGTCCGCCGCCATAAAGATGCACAGTGCCCAGGTCAGCACTCTGCCGCCGCGGGGCGGCAGCTTCTCGATACAGGCGGAGATCGGCGGGAACAGCACCTTGAACCAGGCAATCGCCGCAAAGCCCCAGAAGAAGCAGTACAGCAGGTTGATGCGCCCGCCCAGGTTGAACGGGATCGCGCTGTAGTCCCAGAACACCGCACCGAAAACGACCTCGGTGAAAACGCTGCACAGGTACTCATACGCACCGCCCAGCAGCGTGCCCATGACGAACAGCCAGCTGGCGGGCTTGTCCTTGTAGCGATAGAGCAGCTGGGTGACCATGGCGATGGCCAGGCCCCACACGATGGAGAACGGCCCCCACACGACGCTGGAACGGCTCATCCACTCGCCGCCGGTGACGCGGCAGAAGATCGTCTCGGTGATGTCGCCGAGGAACGCGCCGATGAAGAACAGTAAAATAATTTTATACGGGCTGCACCCGGCGGCAAACGTGTCGGTCTGCTGCCGTTTGGGGCGGACAAAGGTCAGTGCGGGATGGGCCTTCGCCATACGGCGCTCGACGTGGTCAAGGATCCACATGCCGCCGCGGACGGTCAGGTTTGCCAGACGGTTTTCTACAGCCTCGGCGGCGGGCCAGCGGTAGCGCAGACCGGCCATGGCCAGCAGCGTGCCGACCAGATCGACGCAGAACACGACGAGCGCGGCCAGCAGCACAACAACCCAGATGCCGTGCGGCACAAGGCTGTACAGCGCCAGCAGCAGCGGGTTGCCCCATTTGAGCACGACAACGCCGAGCGCACCCCAGGTCAGCGACGCGCCGAGGCAGACATAGCCGTCCAAATTGAACGGCATGGCGCTGTAATCCCACCATCGGGTATGGGTCGTGTATTCCAGAATGTGCCCGCCGATCCACTCGATGACCGTGGCATAGACGGCGCTGAATACAAGCAGGAAGAACCAGCCCTCACGGATGTCGCCGAGGGCAAAGGTGATGACCAGCCCGCCGACGCCGTACAGAAGGCAGAGCGGACCGCTCAGCACGCCGCGGTCCTGATATTTGCGGTGCACGACGGCGGTAAAGAGGACCTCCCCCACCCAGCCGAGGAACGAGTAGGCGAAGAAGAGAAAAACAATTTGATAGAAGGTCATAGGGGGCTCCTTTCATAACACGGTAGGGGCCGGACATGTCCGGCCCGCAGCATAAAATTTACAGCACAACAGTGGGAGGTGCAGGGCCGGGCATGCCCGGCCCCTACTTTGCAGTGGCTTCCCTCTCCCGCTTGCTGAACACGCACCCGCAGTAATCCTGCCGGTACAGGCCGTACTCGGCGCTCAACTGTAAGCTGCGCTTGTAGCCGTCCTTTTTGCGGAACTCACTGGGCAGGAACGGCACGCCGTACTGCCTGCCCAGCTCATTGCCAAGCTCGTTCAGCCGCACGGGGTCCTTCATCGGGGAGATCGAGAGCGTTGTGCAGTACCAGTCAAAGCCGTGGTCGGCGGCATAGCGGGCGGCCTGCTCCAGCCGCAGCCGATAGCAGACCGTGCAGCGCGCGCCCTTCTCCGGCTCGTTTTCCAACCCCTTCACGGCAGTATAGAACTCCTGCGGGTCGTAGGGCAGCTCCACCACGGGGTAGTGATACCCGGCCTGCTCGACAAAGCGTTCCAGCTCGGCCTCGCGGCGGTGGTATTCCTCCGGCGGGTAGATGTTGGGATTGTAGTAAAGAATGGTCAGGTCAAAGTGCGCGGACAGGCGCTCCAGTGTTGCGCTCGAGCACGGCGCACAGCAGGCGTGCAGCAGCAGCTTCGGGCGGGTGCCGCCCAGCGTGCGCAGGACCTTTTCCATTTCAAGCTGATAGTTGATGCGATTGGGCATGGGTAGTGACCTCGTTTACACAGTGGCAGGGGTGCGGCGCTTGCGGCGGGCAAAAGCGCCGCAGCCGATGACCCCCAGCAGGCTGACGGCGGAGAGCACCTCAAACGCGCGCCAATACCCCGGGGCGTGGTACCGGACATGGATCGTGCCGGTGTAGCCCGCGGGGATCGTCAGTACGATGCGCATATTCTCGCCGCTGGTGATGGCAAACGGTGCGCCGCTCTCGTCGGCGGCATAATAATTGCCGTAGTTGTAGATGGGCAGCGAGATGGCCGCCTCGCCGCCGTCGTTCTCGACGCTGACATAGGCGACGCCCTCCCGCTTTTCATAGCTGATAAGGTGCAGGTCGCCGCTGGCGGGCTTGGGCTGCGCCCAGATGGCCTCATAGGAGCTGGCGCCGTCGATGAGGTATTCCGCCGTGCCGACGGAGTTGATGGTGGCGTTCTGGTTGTAGGTCGCGTAGGAGCTTTCACCCTGGGCGCTCATGATGTTCGTCTCTGTGATGCTGGCGGTCAGCAGCGCGGCGCAGACAAGCCCCGCGGCGGCCAGCGTGGCGCGGCGCTCCGGCAGCAGCTGCAGCGCAAACAGCGCAGCGGCGCAGAGCAGCAGCGTGCCCAGCGAGAGAAAGCGGAACGGGAACTGGAACATTCCCACGACCTTGCCGACGGCGGGGCCGAACCAGCCCTCGACAAAATCCCACGGGAAAGCGTGGAGCGAGAGCACGAGCGTCAGCACGGCAAAGCCGGTGGCAGTGTACAGGTGCTTTGCGGCGGGGCGTGTGTCCCCGCGGGCTTGGGCGCGCCACAGGCAGTAAAACGCCAGCGCAAGCGCCAGCAGCAGCGGCAGACCGGGGGTCAGCGCCATGTCGTGGGTCGTGCCCTCGGCGGAGGAGCCGCCCGCCGTGCCGAAGAAGCTGAACAGCTGCACGGCGTACAGGCCGTGCTTTTGCAGCTTACCGACCAGATCACTGCGGTTGACAAGGAACGGGATGGAGCGGATGGAAATAAAAAACGGGAAAAGATACCACGCGCTCAGCCCCACGGCCAGCAACGCGGCCTTGACCCAGGCCAGCAGCCGCGCGGGGCGGAGAGTCTCCCGCAGGCGCAAAAGACAAAACAAAATCAGCAGCAGCGCCGTCAGCTCACAGGAGAGCAGATGGCTCTGCACCATGGCCGCCATGCCCAGCGCCATCGGCAGCCAATCCCCGAAGCGGGGCCTGTCGCTGGTGTAGATGCCGTACAGACCCAGCAGCACGAGCGGGAAAAACGCCATGGCCGTGAACTCGCCGACGGCGGCGCGGGTGTAGACGCAGGTCAGCCGATAGGCGGACAGCGTGTAGAGCAGTGCCCCCAGCAGACCCAGCCGACGGCTGGCCGTGATTTTGGCAAAGCTGAAATAGGCGATCAGGCAGGTTGCCAGCGTGACCGCAAAGAGGTAGACCTGGTAGCAGGTGCGCAGCGGCAGCCACAGATTGTAGAGCAGCGCGGGCAGCAGCAAAAACAGCTCACAGTAGCAAAGCGGGCTGGCGTAGCCATAGCCGTTCAGCGTGGTCGTGGTCAGCCGCACCGGGAACTGCCCGTAGGACAGCTCCGCAGCCATGGCGGCGATGCGCTGCATGTGAAATTCCAAATCATGGCCGAAGTACAGATAGTTGCTGAACAGCGGCAGGCAGGCCAGCAGCGTGATGCCCGCCAGCGCCAGCGGCAGACGCAGCGCACGGCGGCGGGCAGCGCCCCGCTCCCCCACATGGGCAAACAGGAGCAGCAGCGCGGCGTCCGCAGCGGCAAACAGCACAAGGAAGCAGAGCAGCCGCGCCGCGCGGTAGATGGGCTGCTCGGTCAGGGTGATGCTGTAAATGTACAGCTGGCCCTGGTCGTAGGTAACGGTGGCGGTCAGGTCCTGCATCCGCGCACCGAAGCCGACCCAAAGCCGGGTCGTCAGGCTGTGGTGGCAGTCGTCCAGCCGCAGCGCGTCAAAGGTCACGGCGGCGGGGCTGCGTTCACTGGCAAAGGTCAGCGACCCGGCAGCGTTGAGCATATTAAAGGTGGGCGCGTCGGGTGTCTGGCAGGAAAAATAACGGACTGTGACCTCATACGCACCGGAAGGCAAAGCAATATTGTCTGCCGAGAAGGTCATCGGGTCGTCGCTGTGATAGCCGATCTGGTTCCAGATTTTTAAGCCGTCGTCGTCCGCGGCGGCAATGTCGGGCAGGGTGTTCGTAAAGTCGCCGGGCGTCAGCGCCAGCTTATACGGTGTGCCGAACAGCCCGGCTGCCAGCGCATAGACAACGGCCAGCTCGGCGGCCAGCAGCGCCGCAAACAGCCGGTTGCGGCGGCAAAAGGCAAAAAAGTGTTTCATCCGGGGCTCCCTCACAGTTTATCAGCCGTCCCAGATCATGAGCTTGGCGTTCACGATGGACGTGTCCTCAACAGTGGCCAGATAGTCGCCGTTCCGGTCCCGCGGGGTCTGGGTGCAGTCCAGCAGGCAGATGGCGCGGGCCTCCTCGGTGCCGTCGGCCAGACGGACCTTGTACTTGATGACAGCGTTGTCGGGGACATAAGCGCTCTGCACGTAGACCTGTACCCCGTCCATCAGGTCACTGTCGGCGCTTTGCAGTCTGCCGCACCACGCCAGATCGTAGCCGCCGTAATTGCGGTAGGTCTGGTAGGCGTAGGCGTCGCCGTCGGTAGCGGGGTTCTCGGTCCAAAGGACCTGTGCGTGCAGGGCGCGCCCGGTGAACCGGCTGAAGAAGGCGGACTCGGCCTCCGCGTTGCTGTCCCAGACGTTCTCGTTGCAGAGAATCAGGTCGTCGGATTGTACGGCATCGGCAAGACCGGCCTCAATCGTGCGGACAAAGAACTGATAGGCAGCGAGGTTCTCGGCATGGTGGGTGCGCACGACACCGCGCAGGTAGCCGCCGTTCAGGCAGAGACCCGCCGCCAGCGCCGCCGTCAGGGCCAGTCGTGATACCACGGAGAGAACCTTCGGCAGCTTACAGCACAGGCCCGCCAGCAGCGCCAGCAGCGCTGCGACGAGCAGCGTAAAGCCGATGGAGCTGGCCGCCGCGGGAATGTAGCCCCACTGCCAGGTAATGGCCTCGGGCTGCTGATAGCGGGCGGACAAAGCCAGCAGCAGCGCGGGCAGTGCCCAGACGGCCAGGCCCAACCCGGCCAGTGCGCCCAGCGTTCTGCCGCGCAGCTTTTTGAACGGCACGCCGAAGAAAATCAACAGTCCGGCCAGCACACCCAGCGCCAGCGGCCACAGCCGATCCCCGTTCGTGATGACCCCGGCGTTCTCCTGCAAAAGGCGGGAGTTCAGCCCAGGGAGCGACGCGGCCATCTGCTGCACGGTGACGCGCAGCACGGCGGGAATATCCAGAGAAAGCTCGTTGCCGGTGCCGCCGTTGCGCCCGCACAGAACGTGGAACACAAGCGCCGCGCCCATGCCGCCCAGCGCGGGAGCCGTGTCCAGCAGGGCGCTTTTGACGCTGCGTCGGCGCAGCAGCCAGACGACGAGCGCCAGCAACGCAAAGACATAGCCGATCTCATAGGTGCCGCAGGCGATAAAGGACAGCACCGCGCCCAGCACAGCCCAGCGGCGGTGCCGTGTCCCCTGCCACGCAAACAGGCAGAGCCAGGCCGTCATAGCCCAGAACAGCGCCCGCTGCGGTACGGCGTAGTAGCTGTACATGCCCTCGTTCCAGATGGGGGCCGCGGCCAGCGCCAGCGCAAAGCCGCCCAGCGCCAGCGCATCCCCGCTGCCCAGTCTGGCCGCCACGCGGCTGACAGCGAAGGCTGCCGCGCCGGTCCAGGCGATGATGTAGAGCCGGTAGTGCGTCAGGCTGGTGTAAAACAGCAGGTCGACGGCGTTCGGGTAATGGAACGGGAAAAAACGGACCTCCTGCAGCGTAAAGTACCGCAGCCGCCCCTGCAGGTCCTGCAGAGCATACTGCCAGAACGGCATCCGCTGGAAGTCATACAGCCAGAGGTTCAGCGTCAGCTTATCGTCGCCCTCCGGCGGGATGTTGACCGTGACGCGCAGATACAGCACGCCCACGGCAAAAATAACCAGATAGGCCGCAGCCAGCAGCAGCCGACGGTACCGCCGACAAAATGATTTGACCTGTTCCATAGGGACGGGGCCCTCCTCCACAAAAATCACATATATACTAAATTATAGCATAAAGCCCCGCTGTACGCAACGCACAGCGGGGCTTTACGTAAATACAATTTGTATAGGACTGCTGAAAAATACGAAAAGTAAAGAGGAAATCAATGCTTCAGCGGCTTTTTCAGCATGCCCAGCAGCAGGGCCGTGGTCAGGGTGCCGACAGCCAGCGCAATCAGAAAGCCCGGCGGATTTTCCATGACCGGCAGCAAAAACAACCCGCCGTGCGGCGCGGGACACCCGCAGCCCAGCAAAATCGTTATGAACCCGGCCAGTGCACTGCCTGCGATGCAGGCGAGGCTGACCCGCAGCGGATCGCGCAGTGCAAACGGCAGCGCACCCTCGGTCACGAAGGTCGCGCCCATCAGCAGGGTCTGCGGCGCAGAGCAGCGCTCGGTGCTGGTGAACCGCGTCGGGAACAGCAGGCAGGCCAGCGCAATGCCCAGCGGCGGAATCATGCCGCCCGCCATGACAGCGGCCATCAGGTCATACTGCTGGTCTACCAGTGCCAGCGTGCCGCTGACGTAGGCGGCCTTGTTGATCGGCCCGCCGTAGTCGGTGGCCATCATGCCGCCCAGCAGCGTGCCCAGCACCAGACGGCTGCCGCCCTGCATCCCATCCAGCTGGATGGAAAGCCAGGCATTGAAACGCCCGAGCGGCGGATTGATGGCCATGACCATCAGGGCACCGACAAACAGCAGACTCAACAGCGGGACCAGCAGCCCGGTTTTGATGTGATCCAGCTCCTGCGGAATGCGGCGGAACAGGTAATTCAGAAGCCGCACAGCCAGACCGGCAGCAAAGCCCGCGATAATGGCCCCCCAGAACCCGCTGGAGATCCAGCCCAACCGGGGGGCGGTGGTTGTGCCGAGCTGTGCCAGGTAGCCGCCCATCAGGCCGGGCATAAAGCCGGGGCGGTCCGCAATGCTGTAAGCGATGAACGCAGCCAGCACGGGGTACATCATCCTGAACGCAGCGTTGCCGACGTTCGTCATCATGGTGGTGATGCCGCTGCGGCCAAAAAGGTGCTGCAGCAGCAGGGAAAGCGCCAGCATCACGCCGCCCGCCACAACAAACGGCAGCATGTGGGAGATGCCGCTCATCAGGTGGCCGTAGTATTCGCGGCCCAGTTCCTTCCAGTCGCTGGTGCGGAAGGCGTGCCCGCCGCGGTAGACGGGAGCCTTGCCGGAAACGGCCTTTTCCAGCAGTCTGTCCGCGTCGCGCACGGCATCCCCCGCCGAGGCATAGACCAGCCGCTTGCCAACGAACCGCGCCAGCGGGATCGAGCGATCCACCGCCACGATCACGCACTCTGCGGCCTGGATCTCATCATCGGTCAGTTCGTCGTTGACACCGGCAGCGCCGTTCGTTTCGACCTTGAGCGTCAGGCCGCGGGCCTGCGCGGCCTGCTGGAGCGCCTCCGCCGCCAGATAGGTGTGCGCGATGCCGGTGGGGCAGGCCGTCACGGCCAGCAGCTGATAGCCGGGCTTGGCGGCACCCGGCGCTGCGTCAGACGGGGCAGACGGCGGCTCCTGCGCGTCCTGCTCCTCCCGCGCGGAGATGGCGCGGCAGAATGCCTCGGGGGTCTCACTCTCCCGCAGGCGGGCGCAGAAATCGGTGTCCAGAAAGAGCGTCGCCAGCTCGGCCAGCACCTGTACGTGCAGGTCGTTGGCTTCGGCGGGGGCGGCGATCATCACCAGCAGGTCCAGCGGCTTGCCGTCCGGTGTGTCGCAGGGCAGCGGCGGGTCCAGCGTCAGCGCAGCCAGCTGCAGCTGCCTGACGGCGGTGCTTTTGGCGTGCGGGATGGCCAGGCCGTTGCCCACACAGACGCCGCCCAGCGCCAGCCGGGCGCGGACGTCCGCCGCGAACACAGCGGTGTCAGTCAGATTGTCAGTCCCGTCCAGCAGTGTAACCATCTGCTGCACTGCACCGGTGAGCGAGTCTGCCCGTTGGCGCAGTGCGACGCAGTCAGGCCGCAGGTAGTTGGCGATGCGCATGGTTTGAGCCTCCGTTTGGTGCCGCTGTGCTCCGGCAGCTGTCGATGCAGCGCGGCTTTTGCGGCGCAGTATTAGTAAAAAAGCGGTTCCGCCGCAACGGAACCGCTATGAATGCTGTAAAAATTAGTTGAGCAGGGTCTTCTCGGTCTCGGGATCGAACAGGTGGATCTTGTGGGTATCCATAGCGACAGTGATCTTGTCGCCGCGGCGAGACTTGGAGGTGGGAGCAACGCGAGCCATCAGGTTCTGGCCCTGGTAGGTCAGGTACAGATAGATCTCAGCGCCCATCAGCTCGGAAACCTCAACCTCAGCGCTCAGGTGGCTGTTGGGATGCTTTTCCAGGAACTCCTCGTCGTCCTTGATGTCCTCGGGACGGATGCCGACCTTCAGGGTCTTGCCGACGTAAGCGTCCAGCTTGCCGTCAGCGGTCTTCTCCTTGGGCAGCGGAACCTCGGTGCCGGCCAGATCAACGATGAACTGATCGCCGGCCTTCTTCAGGGTGCCGTCCAGGAAGTTCATCTGCGGGCTGCCGATAAAGCCGGCAACGAAGATGTTGCAGGGATAATCGTACAGGTTCTGCGGGGTATCGACCTGCTGGATCATGCCGTCCTTCATAACGACGATACGATCGCCCATGGTCATAGCCTCGGTCTGGTCGTGGGTAACGTAGATGAAGGTGGTAGCCAGCTTCTTGTGCAGCTTGATGATCTCGGTGCGCATGGAGGTACGCAGCTTAGCATCCAGGTTGGACAGAGGCTCGTCCAGCAGGAAGACTGCCGGGTTACGAACCATTGCACGGCCCAGAGCAACACGCTGACGCTGACCACCGGACAGAGCCTTGGGCTTGCGGTCCAGCAGGTGCTCGATCTCCAGGATCTTAGCAGCCTCGTGCACGCGCTTGTCGATCTCGTCCTTCGGGGTCTTGCGCAGCTCCAGACCGAAAGCGATGTTCTTGTAAACGGTCATGTGGGGGTACAGAGCGTAGCTCTGGAACACCATTGCGATATCACGATCCTTCGGGGGAACGTCGTTGATCAGACGGCCGCCGATGTACATTTCGCCCTTGGAGATTTCCTCCAGACCGGCGATCATGCGCAGGGTGGTGGACTTGCCGCAGCCGGAGGGGCCGACGAAGATGATGAATTCCTTATCCTGGATCTCCAGGTTGAAGTCGGTGACGGAAGGAGCGGTAGCGCCCGGGTAAATCTTATAGATGTGCTGGCAGCTAATCGAAGCCATAATCGTTTGCCTCCATAATCTTGTGTTTGCAGCGCCCTTGACGGCGCTTCGGTTCGTTGGTATTATAATAACAGATTATTTTGTGATATAAAATAGCATTTTATTGATTTGAGGTGTCGGATATTGCTGTTTGACTGGAATGCCGTGGCCGCGCCCGGGCAGGTGCAGGACGTGCAGCCCTGCGCGCCCCTCACCCTGACCGGCGACGGGCTGTGGGTCTGCCTTGTTTCCAGCGGGCGGTGCACCGCCAGTGTGCCCTCGGCCGGGCCCCTGCCCGCCGGGGCTGCGCTGCTGCTGCCGCCCCAGAGCGTCCCGGCCGGGCATCTGGTGCTGAGCCGCGCCCCGCTGGTGCTGGAGCCGGAGGGCAGCTGCCACCTGCTGTGCGTCCAGCTCACCGGGCAGGCCAGCGCCCAGTTTCTGGCCGGGCTGCACGAGCTGCCTTTTCTGGCCCGGGGCGAGACCTGCCCCGCCGCCGCCGAGCTGCTGGACCGCCTTGCCTCGGAGCAGGACTTGCCGGGCCGGGTGCGCAGCCAGCTGGCCTTTGCCCTGTTGTGTGAGCTGGCCGACGCCGACAGCGCCGCCCCCGCCCTGCCGCCGCTGGTGCAGGCCGCCATCGCGGACATCCGGGCCAACTACGCGGGCCTGTACGGCGTGGAGGAGCTCAGCGAGCGGCTAGGGGTGTCCAAGAGCCATCTGGTGCGCACCTTCACCGCCGCGTTGGGCATCCCGCCGGGGCGCTACCTGACCCGGGTGCGGGTGGAAGCCGCCCAGCGGCTGCTGCTGCACCGGGAGTACACGCTGGACGTGGTGGCCAGCCTGTGCGGCTTTTCCGGGGCCAACTACCTGTGCCGGGTGTTCAAAAAAGAAACCGGCCAGTCCCCCGCACAATGGCGGGCGCTGGCCGGTCACACTGCGCAGTCCGGGCTTTCGCCCGAAGAAGCTCTGCGCGAGCAGGAACTTTATATTTAAGATCTTGCCGCTGCCTTTTTCTCGTTCTTCACCCGGTACATCGCGGCGTCTGCACGTTCTACTCAAGCATTCTGTTTTTTGCGGATATTTCACCGCTGGAACTCACACAGTCTGCTTTTTCTTCCGCAACAGCAAAAACAGGGTCAGCAGCGCCGTCAGCAGCTCCGATGCCGGGAAGGCCGCCCACACGCCGTTCATGCCAAAGAGGGCGCTCATTACCAGCGAGCAGACCACAATGGCCGCCACGCCGCGGCAGATGGAGGTGACCGAGGCTTCCAGCGGGCGGTTGGTGGCGCTCAGGTAGCCCGCCGCCACGATGTTGAACCCGGCAAAGAAGTAGCCCACGAAGTACAGCCGCATGCCGTTGTGGGCAAACCGGGCCATCTGCACCGAGTTTTCACTGTTGAACCAGCCCACCAGCGTGTCGGTCATGCCGAACACCACCGCGTACAGCATGGCCGCCAGTGCCAGCGCGGTGCAGCTGCCCAGAATGAGCAGCTTCCGGGCTCCGGCCCGGTCGCTGTGGCCGTAGCAGCGGCTCACCAGCGGCTGGGCACCCTGGGCCACACCGTTGAAAATGGCGGTGGCCACCAGCGCAAAGTTGGCCACGACGCCGTAGGCCGCCACGGCCACATTCCCGGCCAGGCCCAGCAGCAGGAAGTTGAACACCGTCGTGGTCACGCCGGAGGACATCTCCCCCACAAAGCCGGAGATGCCCAGCTGGCAGCTCTGCCCCAGCAGCTTTGCCGAGGGCAGCTGCCGCACGAACTGCACCGTGTTGTCTTTTTGGAAGAAGTGGCGGCTGCAGATGGCGATGCTGAGTATCGGCGAAACGGCGGTGGCCAGTGCCGCACCGGCCAGCCCCAGCCCCATGGGGAACATGAAGATGTAGTCGAACACCACATTGAACAGGCTGCCGCTCAGCGTGGCCACCATGGCCAGCGAGGGCGCACCGTCGTTGCGGACAAAGGCCGACACGATGTAGTTGCACATAAAAAAGGGCGTGAACAGCAGAAAGATGCGTGCATAGGGGATGCCCAGCGCCACGATACCGGCATCGCCGCCCATGAGCCGCAGCAGTGTGCCGGGGCAGAAGATGCCCACCAGCACAAAGGGCACGGCCAGCAGGCAGGCGCAAAAGACGGCATTGGAGAAATACCGCTGTGCCGCCCGCTCCTCGCCCTGTGCGCGGAGGATGGCGTAGCGGGTGGCCGCACCCAGACCGATCATGGAGCCGATGGCAAAAATGAAGTTATAAATGGGCAGGCAGAGGTTGAGCAGGGTCACGCCGTCGGTGCCCGCCGCCTGCGAGATAAAATAGGTATCGGCCAGAATATAGCAGGATGTGCCCAGCAAACCGAAAATATTCTGCGATACATATTTAAAGAACTGCTTTGTCAGATTCATCTTGGTTTTCCCTTTTTCCCGGAAATTGTCATACACAAAGCGGTATTGTAGCACACCCCGCGCGTCAAGTCAATTCCAAAACTGCCCTGCAGCGCAGAAAAAGGAAGCATCAAGCAAAGGAGAAGTGCACTATGGATTACAAACACGCAGCACAACAGGTCCTGGACTGCATCGGCGGAAAGGACAACATCGTGTCGGCCGCACACTGCGCCACCCGCCTGCGTCTGGTCATCGCAGACAACGCAAAGGTCAACAAGCAGGAGCTGGAAAACGCCGAGGGTGCCAAGGGCGTTTTTGAGGCACAGGGCCAGCTGCAGATCATCTTTGGCACCGGCACGGTGAACAAGGTATACGACGAGTTCATCCAGCTGGCCGGCATCGAGGGCGGCAGCAAGGAGGACGTGAAGCAGGCGGCCGCCGCCAAGGCACCCTGGTATCAGCGAGCCATCAAGACCCTGGGCGACATCTTTGTGCCCATCATCCCCGCCATCGTGGCTTCCGGCTTCCTGATGGGCATCATGGAAGCGCTGAACTTCATGGTGAACAACGGTTTCCTGAACATCGACACCACCGGCTCGGTGTATGTGTTCGCCAAGCTGTTCTCTAATACGGCCTACACCTTCCTGCCCATCCTCATCGCCTGCTCCGCCGCCAAGGTGTTCGGCGGCAACCCCTATCTGGGTGCAGTCATCGGCATGATCATGATCCACCCCGACCTGCAGAACGCCTGGACCGTTTCCAACGGCGTCAACGTGATGCAGCCGGTGTTCGGCGGCCTGTACTCGGTGCCGCTGGTGGGCTATCAGGGCCACGTCATCCCGGTCATCATCGCCGTGTGGCTCATGTGCCAGATCGAAAAGCGGCTGCACAAGGTGGTGCCCGCCATGTTTGACCTGTTCGTCACCCCGCTGGTGTCCGTGTTCGTCACCGGTTACCTGACCCTGGCCGCCATCGGTCCCGTGTTCACCAAGTTGGAAAACGGCATCATCACCGGCGTGCAGACCCTCATCACCCTGCCCTACGGCATCGGCTCCTTCATCATGGGCGGCCTGTACGCGGTCACCGTCGTGGCCGGCATCCACCACATGTACACCCTGATCGACCTGGGCCAGCTGGCCCGCTACGGCTACACCTACTGGCTGCCGCTGGCCAGCGCTGCCAACGTGGCACAGGGCGGTGCCGCTCTGGCCGTGGCCCTCAAGAGCAAGGACACCAAGGTCAAGTCCATGGCCCTGCCCTCTGCCCTGTCCGCCTGCATGGGCATCACCGAGCCTGCCATCTTCGGCGTGAACCTGCGCTACTTCAAGCCCTTCCTCGGCGGCCTGCTGGGCGGTGCCTGCGGCGCATGGTACGCCAGCATCGTGGGTCTGGGTGCCACCGCCACCGGCGTCACCGGCATCTTCGGCATCCTGCTGCACCTGCATATGCCCCTGCAGTACATCATTATGATGGCCATCTCCTTCGGCGTGTCCTTCGCCGTGACCTGGGTCATCTGGAGCCCTGAGGAGGTCAAGGCATGAACGCACTCCAGCGCGATCTGAAAAAGCTGGTGCCTCTGGTGGAGTCGCTGGGCAAGGAAACCGTTGCCGCCGACCCCCACCGCCAGCGGTTCCACCTGCAGCCGCCGGTAGGCTGGCTGAACGACCCCAACGGCCTGTACGTCTACGGCGGGCAGTACCACGCATTCTTCCAGTACGGCCCCTTCGACGTGAACGGCGGGGTCAAGCACTGGGGCCACGCCGTGAGCACCGACCTGCTCCACTGGGAGCAATTGCCGGTGATGCTCTATCCGGACGAGCCTTTTGACTGCCACGGTGCCTACTCCGGCTCGGCCCTGGTGGAAGATGGCACCATGTACCTCTACTACACCGGCAACGTCAAGCACCCCGGCAATTTTGATTACATCAAAGAGGGCCGCGGGCACAACGTCTGCCTAGCCGTCAGCCGCGACGGCGCAGGGCAGGC
>ERZ826146.2156-NODE-2156-length-15625-cov-3.099486_pt1 | contig 15625 bp, 17 predicted proteins | sample MGYA00519857_ERZ826146 | MGnify/ENA primary metagenome ERZ826146 (study PRJEB31778, sample SAMEA3449222) | human gut metagenome | biome: human gut; feature: human-associated habitat; material: faeces | place: United Kingdom | collected 2010/2012 ...
TCTTTTCTAATGACTTGAGAAGTTTAGATAGTAGTGTTTGGTTAGGAATGATACAGGCAATTATTAATTCAGGAATGTATAAGACGATAATTTTAGATTTAAGTAATATGGTTAAAGACATTTATGAAGTGTTGGAGTTTTGCAACGTAATTTATATGCCAATGAATGATGACCGAATGTCGCTTATGAAAATATCCGAATTTGAAGAATTTATATTTAAAACAGAGCAGGAAGAGTTGTTAGATAAGATTGTTAAGGTAAAATTGCCTATTTGTAATGAAAACCAATGGGATGAAGATTATTTTGATAAGCAGATTTGGGGTAGTTTAGGTGATTTTATAAGAAAACTGTTAAAAGAGGAAGTGGCTTGAAAACAAAAGTTGATTTAGAAGAATTGCGTGAAAAAATAATTGAAGAGATAGACATGACAAGAAATCCTAATGATGAAGAACTTCATGAAATAATTGATTATGTTATTGCAGGAGTTGCCAAGTGCAGACTTATGCCACTTTATGACAGATGGGAGATACATAGACAATTGTATGATTCAATCAGAGGACTTGGAATTTTAGAGGAACTTTTGGCAGATGATAATATTTCTGAAATTATGATTAATGGAGTGGACAATATTTATGTAGAAAAATTTGGACGAATTGTAAAAATAGATGGGAAATTTCCTTCGGTAGAAAGGTTAGAGGACGTAATTCAGCAGATTGTTTCAGCAACAAATAGAAGGGTAAATCAGTCTGATCCTATAGTGGATACAAGATTGCCTGACGGTTCAAGAGTAAACGTGGTTTTGCCCCCTGTTGCGATTGATGGAGCCGCAGTAACAATTAGAAAATTTCCAGCTGATCAGATAACAATGGAAGATTTGATTAAATGGGGTTCTGTCACAAAAGAGGCAGCCGATTTCCTTAAAAAACTTGTAGAGGGTGGATACAACATTTTTATAAGTGGAGGAACAGGTTCAGGCAAGACTACATTTTTAAATGCATTGTCCAATTATATTCCGCCAGATGAACGGCTGATCACGATCGAGGACAATGCAGAACTCAAGATACAGGGAATTGCCAATCTGGTGCGTCTTGAAGCAAAGATGGCAAACATGGAAGGTGCAACATCGATTACGATTCGTGACCTGATCAAGACTGCGCTTCGTATGCGACCGGATCGGATCATTGTTGGCGAGGTACGTGGTGGTGAAGCGGTCGATATGCTGCAGGCTTTGAATACCGGACATGACGGAAGCTTAAGCACTGCCCATGCCAATTCGGCTTCGGACATGCTCTCAAGACTTGAAACCATGACTCTGATGGGAGTAGATCTTCCGCTTGAGGCCATTCGAAGGCAGATTGCTTCCGGTGTTGATGTTCTTATTCATCTGGGAAGAATGCGTGACAAAAGCCGTAAGGTACTTGAGATAACAGAAATATGCGGATTTGAAAATCATGAAATAAAGACACGTACGCTTTATCGCTGGCAGGAGGGAAAGGGACTGGTACAGACCGCCGAACTTCTGAACAGGGAAAAGCTGATACGGGCAGGAGTGACCATATGAAGCAGAGTTATGAAGAGTATCGTTTTTCCATGACAGAGATTTTGAAGTATCTGGTGCAGGGACTTTTGCTGTGTGGTGCGGTGGATTATCTTTTCTATCAGAATCCATGGCTGATGTTTCTTGCATTGCCGGTTACGGTATTTTTTCTGAAATGGAAAAAGAAAGGGCTGATCCGTGAACGGAAAAAGAACCTGAATTATCAGTTTAAAGATGCGTTAAATGCGCTGAGTGTTGCCGTTCAGGCAGGATATTCTGTAGAAAATGCAGTTATGGCATGTTCCAGAGACTTGGAACGGCTGTATCCGCAGGAAACAGATATTGTGCGGGAATTTCATTATATGGAAACACAGCTGAAGGTAAGTGTGCCGGTGGAAGAGCTTTTTATGAGTTTTGGTGACAGAAGTGGAATCGAAGATATCGAAAATTTTGCAGCTGTTTTTTATACCGCCAAAAGAACCGGTGGTGACATGAACCGGATCATACAGACTTCTTCGAGGATGCTGGGTGACAAGATTGACGTGCGCAGAGAAATTGAGACGACACTGGCGGCAAAAAAGGCGGAACAGATGATCATGAGTCTGATGCCGGCCGGAATCATTCTGTATCTTAAGATGACTTCACCGGGATTCCTTGAAGTACTCTATGGAAATCCGTTCGGAATCCTGGCGATGTCCTTATGTCTTGCAATTTACGGGGTTTCTTACTGGCTCGGAAGACGGATCGTAGATATTGAAGTTTAGAAAGGAAATGCGGGAGAGCCGCACAGAATAAGATATGTGGGTACATATAATACTCTTTGTGCTGACTTTTGGGATTGCGCTTGTATGGAAGGCCGGCTGGATTCGTCTGGACGGAATCGCGGATCGACAGAGCATGCGGCTGTTTCTGATTGTTGCGGTTTGCGGAAACCTTCTGGGGATGGCACTGACCATGACAGACGGTAAAGATGTGGTCTATCAGGAAGGGCACCGCATGGAGAAGAATCCGGATGGTGCATACACGGAAGAACTTGAAGTGTCTGTGGATGGTCGGAAACCGCAGAAGTTTGATGTGGAGATTCCGGAGAAAGAGACGGAGGAGACGGAAGTCGAACCGGAGCAGGAAGTAAATGAGACAGAACAGAGACAAAAAGAATTAAGAGAAATCATCGAAGAATACAATCAGCAGAAACAGGATCCGGATTATTATTATCTGCCGGATCAGTGGGACGGTCAGAAATTTACCTGGCAGAAGTCCGGAGACCGGACAGGGTCCCTTCTGGCATCACTTGCATTTTTTGCAGCGTTTGTTGTAATGCTGAAAAAAGCAAAAGAGCAGCAGGAAGAAATGGCAAAACGCGCAGAACAGCTTTTGATGGATTATCCGTCGCTGATTATGAAATTTACTCTTCTGATTCAGGCAGGCATGACGGCACGTAAGGTGTTTCAGAAAATGAGTACAGATTACATGAGAAACCGTCCAAAGACCGGGCGATATGCGTATGAAGCGATCATAATCATGTGTCATGAGATGGACAGTGGCATTGCAGAACTGGAAGCATATCGCAGATTCGGAGAAAGATGCGGGCAGATGAAGTATAAGACCTTTTCCACGATTCTGATCCAGAATCTGCAAAAAGGCAGTCACAGAATGGCGGATCTTCTGGAAAAAGAAGCACTGGAAGCGTGGGATGAAAGGAAGCGAAAGGCAAGAGTGCTGGGTGAGACAGCGGCTACAAAGCTGCTCGTACCGATGGTCATGATGCTTGCGGTGGTGATGGCGATCATTATGATACCGGCATTTTTATCTTTCTATGGATGATGGAGCAGCAGGAAAGAGCAGATAGAATAAGGAGGCAGAATATGAATGCATGTATGCGGACAGCGAGAGAGTTTATGCGTGAAGAAGATGCAGTAGGTGTCGTTGAAATCATTTTGATACTGGTGGTGCTGATCAGTCTGGTAATCATTTTTAAGGAACAGCTGACGAATCTGGTGAGAAGTATTTTGAGCAAGATTACGAAGCAGAGTAATTCTATCTGAAAAGGAAAGGAGTATGCCAATGGAGAAAAAAGGAAGTATCACTGTTTTTCTGGCGCTGATTCTGAGCTTGCTGCTGTCACTTGTTACGACCGGAATCCAGTCGGTGCAGGCTGCGGCGGCAAGAACACAGATTCTGAACAGTATGGATATCGGACTCTATTCTCTGTTTGGACAGTATGACCGTTTCATTATGAATGAATATGACCTGTTTTTCATTGACGGAGCACAGGGAAACTCAGATTTAAATCTGGCTGCGGTATATGACAACCTTGAATCCTATATGAAACCTGTACTGAAACAGAACAGTCAGAAGCTTGCTTTGAAACAGGGCGGATTTACCGGCTATCGTCTGGCAACTGATGAAGGCGGAGAAATTTTTTTCCGGCAGGCAGTGACATTTATGAGAGATACATTGGGAAGTCAGGGTGTGGGACTTCTTCTTGACCGCTACCACAAAAAAGAAGAAAAGATCAGACAGGCGGAAGAAGCCGGACGTCAGAGTGAGGATGGCAACAGCCTCGAAAATTATGATACAGAGATGGATTCAGCAGCACAAAAAAGTCAGGAAGCCGAAGCTGCCTCGAAGTCAGAAACCGGTTCAGGTGCCGAAGATATCTTCGGAAGTGGTGAAGAATCAGGCGGAAATGCCGGCGGCAATGAGATCGTGGAAACACCAAAACCTCCTGCAGTCACAAATCCGATTCCAATCATAAAACAGATTCGAAAAATGGGGCTGCTTGATCTGGTTGTTCCGGCTGACCAGGGTATTTCCGAGAATCAGATTTCTCTTTCGAATCTTGTGTCACACCGACAGCTGCAGGAAGGAATCAATCTTCCGGCGGAGAATATCCAGACGTCTTCTGCGACTTCGCAGATTCTCTACCAGCAGTATCTGATGGAACATCTGGGAAATTACCGGGAACCGTCCACCGCAGGACTTAAATATCAGATCGAGTATCTTCTGGGTGGAAAATCCAGTGACCGGGAAAATCTCCAGACAGTTGCAAGGCGGCTCCTTCTGATCCGCGAAGGAATCAATGTATCGGCATTGATGACTGATGCATCAAAGAGAACACAGATACAGGCACTTGCACTGGCGGTTGCATCCGGTTTTCTGATTCCTCCGGCAGCAGTGGTGATTGAGACAGCGCTGATATTGTGCTGGTCATTTGCGGAGAGCATTGTGGATCTGCGGGAACTCTTTCATGGAGGAAAAGTACCGCTTGTGAAATCACCGGCGGACTGGCAGTTGTCACTGGAAAATCTTTCAAATCTTCTGCAGGAAATGGACAGTGATCGCAAAGATGTGGAGGGCGGCATGTCATATGAAGATTATCTGCAGGTACTTCTTTTATCCACTTCACGTTCGCAGAAACTTAAGCGGGGAATGGACATGATTGAAGCGGAGATACGTGCGACAAAGGGCAGAGAACAGTTCCGGCTGGACTGTTGTATTGAAGCAATTGAAGCGTCTGTGGATGTGCGGGCAAACAGAAGCAGAACATATACCGTAACAAAACAATACAGCTATATCTGAGGGCTGACGGGCGGCGTTCTCGCCGCCCGCTAAAAGGAGGTGCAGAAAGATGCTTTTTCAGAAGGCACAAAAAAAGCTCAATGGGAATCAAAACAAGATAGACAGAAAGAATAAAGAAAGGACACGCTCTCTGAACAGATGGTATCTGTCGTCCCCGATAGGCAGAATCCTCCTGACGCTTTCTGAAAAGGTATCTTTGTGTACCTCATGTGCAAAGATAAAAAAGGCAGGACTGTCAGTAGAGACAGCACTTGTACTTCCGCTGTTTTTTCTGGGTATGGTGACAATGATTTCCTTTATGGACATTTACAGTCTGCAGACGACACATTTGCAGGCGTTGTGTGAAAAGACGAAGGAAGCCGGGATGTATGCGTATGTGGCGGACGGAAATGGACCGGATGAAATCACACTGCCCGATGTGTATTCATACAGTCCGGTCGGTGCGCTGATACCACTTCCGAAAGTCTGGATGCATAATACCGTGAAAGTCCATGCGTGGACGGGTGCAGAAGAAGGCGGGAAAGGCTCCGGTGACAGCACAGAACCTGAAGAAATGGTTTTTGTGACAGAAAGTGGTTCGGTATATCACACAAAAGCAGGCTGCCGTTATCTGAACCTGTCTATTACACAGGTGTCCGGAAGCAGTGTATCACAGAGGCGAAATGATAATGGGGAGAAATACAGCCCATGTGAGACCTGCAGCCGACATCAGAACCCTTCCGGGACTGTTTACATTACAGGCTCCGGGAACCGTTACCACAATGATGCGTCCTGCAGTGGACTGAAGCGTACCGTTCGGCTGGTCAAGAAATCACAGCTTGGAAACATGCATGTATGCAGCAAATGCGGATAGAGATTCATCGTAGACATTACATAAGCTGTAATAAAAATCTCAGAAAGAATGAAATGATCAGAAGAAAGAAGGAAAGGGAAAATGGAAAAATACGGCACACTGATCTTTCTGCTTTTCAGCAGTTTTTTGGATATCCGAAAAAGAGAAATCTCAATACCGGTCACATTGATGTTCGGACTGGCAGGAGTGGCATACAGTATCAAAACCGGAAGAACAATGACGGACTATCTGATTCCGGCGGCCATAGGTATTTTTATTCTTGCATGCAGCATCCTGACACGGGGACAGGTAGGTATGGGAGACGGAGGGCTTCTTATGGCACTGGGATGTATGATGCGAATGGAAAGCTACATTCAGATGGCCTGCATCGGAATGCTGCTTGCGGCGGCATGTTCCGGTGTCCTGTTGCTGGTGTTTCGAAAGAGCAGAAAGACGGAGATTCCACTGGTACCTTTTTTATTGCTGGGATATGTAGGAGGGATGGTTATATGAAGAAAAGAATCCTCAAAAATTACAGATACAGGATTGTAAACTCAAGACATAAGCAATATAGAAGTAATCTGTGCAAGGGTAGTTTTACGATAGAGGCTGCATGTGTCATGTCTATCGTGCTTCTGACAGTTATGGGAGTCATTTATCTGTCATTTTTTGTACATAACCGGGCATGGCTGACGGCGGCAGCCTGCGAAGCATCATTGAGTGGAAGTATGGAGGCAGTGCGTCAGGACGGACAGGCGCAGGCAGCAGCAGAAATCCGTGGTGAGGAGCTTGGCAATGTAGGATTCTTTGGTGCGGAAAATCTGCGATGCCATGTAAATGCAGGAAAAAAGAAAGTCAGTGTAACTTATGAAGCAGATACGATTGCAGGTTTTGGTGGATTTAAATGGACATTAAAAACAGAAGGAAGCTCAAAAGTTATTCGGCCGGTAAAGTGGATCCGCAGGATCAAGGCTGCAAAGGAAGCAATTGGTATAACCAGAGATTAGGATATCGGAGATTAAAATATGTATGCAGAATATAAAAGAGATGTAAGTCACAATTATTTGATTCTACGAGAAGAAGAAAAGGTAAATACAGCATCCTATCAGGTACGAATGCTGACAGGAAATGTGATTCCCTCTATATTAAAGTGCAGATTGCAGGGACTGGACGGGAATCTGCTGTTTTATTATGATATCACATCCAGGCAGTCGCTAGCATCTTTTTATGAACAGAGGAAATTTCACAGAAAAGATCTGCACATGCTTTTTTGCGGATTTATTCGTGTGATGGAAGAGATGGCGGAGTTTCTTATGAATACAGACCAGCTGCTTTTATGTCCGGAGTATATCTTTCTGGATATAGAGAAGCGAGAAGTGAAATTCTGCTGTCTTCCGGATTATCATCATCCGATACAGGAACAGTTCCGGGAACTGACAGAATACCTTCTACCGAGACTTGACCATGAAGACTCTCAGGCAGTGAGTATGGGCTATGGAGTCTACCGGAAAGCAATGGAGACAGGATTTCAGCTTGAACATATAAAAGAGGCAATTTATCAGAACAGAGGAGTTACAGAGAAAAGCAACGATAGAGAATCTACACAGAATCAGGAGCAGAAGCCTCCGGAAAATAATCTGGATAGTATGGACAATTTTGGAGAAAAAATACAGGAAAAGGCAGATGTTTCACATTTACTGAAGACAGACGTGGAAAATAAAACTTCAAAAAGAAAAAAAGGCAAAAAGAAAGAAGAGTCTGATTTTCAAAAGTCCTCCAACGAATGGACGGGTGCTTTACTTTGTGTTTCCACAGCGGCAGTTATGATCATTCTTCTTATACTTCGCTATCTGGGATATCTTCCTGGGATTCCGGCGGAAGCTATCTTCGGAGGCGCCATTATCCTTTTGGCTCTCGCCGCATTCCTGTCATGGACAGCCGAAAAGAAGAAACAGAAAAAGCAGATGAGCGCAGAGTGGAGACAGAAAGTGCAGCGGGAACTTGCGGATACGAAGGAAAGTGACGATAAGAAAAAGCGAGCGGAGAGAAAATCGGAAAATTTGTATGAGGCAGATATATCACAGAGAAAAATGTCGGAATGGGGTGAAGAAAAGTATAAAATGTCGGAATGGACAGGGGAAACAGGAGCTAACCGTCTGGAAAATTCACAGAATGTATACCGGGAAACAGTGCAGCAGAATGAGAACTACGAAACTGAAAAGACAGAAAACTATGGTGAGACAGTCGTCTTATCCGCCGGACAGACTGAAGGACCGGCCAGCCTTGTAAGCCGTGAACCGGGAGAACTTGCGACGATCTATCTTGACCGTGACCTTATGGTAATCGGTAAGATGGAAAATGCTGCCGATGCAGTGATCTCTCTTCCGACAGTCAGTCGTATTCATGCAAAGATTCGGAAAGTAGATGAGGAATATTATCTGTCTGACCTCAATTCGAGAAATGGAACATCAGTAAATGGAAGACTGCTGAAGACAGGAGAGGAATATCAGCTGCAGGACGAGGATCAGGTGGAATTTGCACAGGCCCGTTATATCTTTTTGAAATAGAATGTTGGTAAATATGGACAAAATGTAGCGATATGTACTATATTACTCTTACCTCGCTTTTATCTGTTTTGTATCCCTGACCGGAATCAGAACAGTATATGAAATCACTGCAGTTAAAATCCTGAAGGATTTTAGATTCTAAAGGTTCTAGTGTTGTCTGTTCGTTCTGGTTACTCGGAAAGATATCAAAGGCAAGTGGCTTGTGTGGACTTTTACAATGCGGTATGCTATACTTTTTTGGAGAAAATGAAAAGGAAAAGAGTTATATGAAAGATTACATAAAAATTGCCCGTGTCGATCACTGGATCAAACAGTTATTTATTGTACCGGGTATGATTTTTGCTTTATTTCTGACAAGAAATCCAATTACTGCGGCTGTGGTAAAGGACATTGTTCTTGCACTTATTTCGACATCATTCGTGGCATCTGCCAATTATGTTATTAATGAATGGCTGGACGCAGAATTTGACAAATTTCATCCGACAAAGAAAAACCGTCCTGTTGTATCGGGGAATCTGAAATTTCACTGGGTTATGACCGAGTATGCAGTACTTGGCGCACTCGGACTTCTGATCGCGTGGTTTATCTCCAGACCAGTATTTCTGATGGAACTCTGGTTGTTCGTGATGGGTATTCTTTATAATGTAAAACCATTCCGTACAAAAGAGATCCCGTATGTGGATGTGCTCTCAGAATCTGTAAACAATGCAATCCGTCTTCTGATCGGATGGTTTGCGATTTCCTCCGGATATCTGCCACCGGTAAGCATCGTGCTTGGCTACTGGATGGGTGGCGCGTTCCTGATGGCAACCAAACGTTATTCCGAATACCGTATGATCGCGGACAAAGAGCTTGCAGGGCATTACCGCCGGTCATTTAAGTATTACACAGAAAAGTCACTGCTGATCTCAGCTTTTTATTATGCACTGCTTTCCGTATTTTTCTGTGGTGTCTTTATGATCAAATACAAAGCAGAACTGATCATTGATATCCCGATTATGTGTGGCCTTTTCAGCCTGTATCTGAATATCAGTTATAAAGAAGATTCCTGCGCACAGAAGCCGGAGAAGCTTTTCCACGAGAAGGGCCTGATGCTTTATTTACTGGTGTTTATTGTGATTACATGCATTCTGATGATGGTCCATATTCCGGGACTGGAATGGATCGCAGGAAAGGATTTGCTGAAACTCTGATATGGATAAAAATTTACATAAATCAATCAAAGGGTACAAAAACTATGTGGTAGATATGGATGGAACGCTCTACTACAAATATCCGATGCGTCTGCGGATGCTGGCGCAGATGGCAGGATATTTTCTCGTGCATATTCGGAATTACAGAGAAGCGTTCCTGCTCAAAGACTACCGTCACTTAAGAGAATCAGAAGAATTACTGAAGGAAGCGGACTGTGAAAGCAGGATACGCCTCCTTCTTTCGCATAAATACCATTTTTCTTCTGAAAAAGTAGACAGTATCATCGAAGAATGGATGTACAGACGTCCTCTTCGGGCAGTATATAAAAGTCGCGACAGGCAGTTGCTGGCATTTCTGAAAAAACAGCAGAAAAAAGGACATCATGTATATCTGTATTCAGATTATCCGCTTGAGGACAAGAGCCGCGTACTGGAACTTGAAGCGGACGGACTCTATTATCCGGACAATGTCCGGTTTTCTTATCTGAAACCGGATCCGGAGGGACTCACGTTCATCCTCGGCGAAAACCATCTGAAAAAAGAAGATGTCCTGATGATCGGAGACCGTGGGGAAAAAGACGGGCAGTGTGCCGCGGCTGCAGGTACGGACTGGCTGATTCTGCGCTCACGATCTGCAGCAAGAAAAAAACAATACAGGGAGTGGAAAATCTGATATGACATCTGCTGCAAAAAATAACACAGGTTCAGACATAAGAGAAAAATGTTTCCGGTTGATTGCCGGGCTTCTGATGCTTTGTATCCTGATGTGCATCGTATTTTATTTTTATCTGGGTTATTCCGGATATGACATTAAGGGACACTGGCGGATCAGTCGTTATACATTGCTGGGTTATGATCCGTTTCCGTTGATCGGAAAGGGTGCCCTGCTGGATTCTGTAGGAAAAATTCCGTCAGGTTTTGCGACCGTTCCGTGGTGCTGTGTGATGGGAACTGCTTTTTATGGAGCATTTCTTCCGCTTGAACAGGCAAAAATATATCTCTGGGTATTACACTTTATTGCTTATATTGTTACCGGAGCTGTTGTTTGCCGCAAATTCCGTGAGAAATTTTCCAGTCAGCTTTTATTGCTGTTTCTGTTTTTGATCGGAGGACATTTCAGTTTCATGTATTCTCTTCGATACGGAAATTCCGGGGCAATCCTCTGTTGTCTCTGCATTCTGGCAATCTGCCTGACAGATTCGAATCCATGGATTGCCGGTATCTGTATGGGATTTGCTATGACGAAACCGCAGATATCTATGATCATCTGCCTGGTATGGCTTCTGAACCGCAAATGGAAACCACTGATTACGGCTGCAGTCATTGATATTGCCGGATGGGCGGCATCTTCCGCGATTACCGGAACGTCTCCGCTGGTTTTACTGAAAGAAACTTTTTCAAGTGGAACAGTTTCACCGAAGCAGTACCTTGGTCTGCTTGGTTTTCTGCAGTCATTTGGTGTCAACTCTACATTGATTTTGATGGAGAATATGCTGATAGGGATTTTGTTTACCGTAGGCGGCTGGATTTACCTGAAAAAGAAATGCGGCGCAGAAGCAGATTCACTGATCCTCTATGCACCTGCCTGTGCAGCATCGACATTCTGGATGTATAAGAATGGGACGGACTATCTGATTCTTGCTTTTGTAGCAGCGTTTTTCATCTGGCTCTGTCTGGAAAAGAAGATCAGCACAAAACATTTCGTGTTATCGGCAGGGTGTGTTTTTTATCTTGAAATGAGTCGCTGCGCGGTCTATTTTCTGATTATGGTCGGCGGAAAAACAGCTGCCATAAGAAATATGGCGAAGAGTGCGGATGGATTTCTGATCGCAGTTGCGGCGATGATCCTGTGTCGTTTCTGGTGTATCTATAGGACAAAGGAGTGAAAATTTGGAAGAAATAAAAAAAGAGCCGGTGACAGTCGGCCTAATCCTGATCAATATTATTGTGTTTCTCGCGGTGGAATGCACCGGCAGTTCACAGAACACGATGCATATGCTGGACTGTGGCGCAGCCTACACACCGATGATCATAGAAGGTGGGGAATATTACCGACTGTTTACCTGTATGTTCCTGCATTTCGGAATCGAACACCTTTTGAATAATATGCTGGTTCTGTTTGTTCTGGGAAGCCGTCTTGAACGTGTAATCGGCAAGATAAAATTTCTGATCATCTATATTGTGGGCGGACTTCTCGGCAATGTGATCTCAGTGCTTATTGAGCTGAAATCTATGGATTTTGCCGTATCAGCGGGCGCTTCCGGTGCAGTTTTTGCTGTTATGGGAGCGATGATTTATATTGTGATCCGCAACAAAGGATGGCTCGGAGATTTGTCTGCGAGACAGATTCTTGTCATGGCATTTTTTTCTCTTTATTATGGATTTACCAGCACAGGAGTGGACAATACAGCCCACGTTGCCGGACTGGTTTGTGGAATGATGATTTCCATTCTTCTGTATCATCCGAGAGGCAGAAGAATATAAAAGGTTGTTCCTTCACCGGGTACACTTTCGACGCGGAGCGTCCCATGGTGTGCTTCGATGATCTGCCGGGTGACAGCAAGCCCGAGACCTGTGCCGCCGGGCTTGTACGTTACGAAAGGAAAAAAGATCTGTTCCGTCTGCTGGGCAGTCATACCACAGCCATTGTCATGGACGGTGATCTGTATTCCATCTGAAACAGCAGAAGCGGCAATCTGGATTTTTCCGTGTGCGTGCTGAATGGCCTCCTGCGCATTACGGAGAAGATTAAAAAGAGCCTGACGGATTTTTGTCTGATCCAGTTCAAGATGGGGAAGATCCTTAGGGATGTCAGTCTCAAGTACAATGCCCAGATAATCCAGTGCAGGTCGAAAGGTATTGGTAATTCGATCAAGCCACAGGCTTGTATCTGTTGATACGAGAGAGAGATGTCCTGCATTCTGGTACCGGGAAAGCTCATCAAGAAGCTCGCGGATGTAATTCAGATTTTCCATAATGTTGTCCCAGTGTTCATCCAGACAAAGTCGCGGATGATGGTCGGATAACATCTGTAACTCACTTGTGATAAGAGCGAGGGGGTTACGTATCTCATGTGAGAACATCGAGAGTGTCGACTGAAATTCTTTTTTCTGCTGTTCAAATTTGTTCTTTTCCTGCATAATCTGTCACCTCATGGGAAGTGTATCATCATAAAATACCACAATCAACAAATTTCGTATTGAAAAATTCGCACAAATACGAGACAATATAGTTATTAAACAGTTATTTTTACAGAATTCTGAAGGAGGAATTTATCATGGAAAATTGTATTTTTTGTAAAATCGCGAATGGAGAAATTCCATCCGCTACATTATATGAGGACGAAGACTTCCGCGTGATCCTGGATCTGGGACCGGCTTCTAAGGGACATTCGCTGATTCTTCCGAAATCACATGCCGCCAATATTTATGAACTTCCGGATGAGACCGCAGCGAAAGCAATGGTTCTTGCAAAAAAAATGGCCACAAAGCTCAGAGACGGACTGAACTGTGATGGATTTAACATCGTACAGAACAATGGTGAGATTGCAGGTCAGACAGTTTTTCATTTCCATATGCATCTGATTCCGCGCTATGAAGGCGACCAGGTTGGTCTGACATGGAAACCGGGTGAGCTGACCGATGAAATGAAAGAAGAAATTCTGAGTAAAGTAAAAGCATGAGTCATACAGAATACGTAAGAAAAAATGACAAAATAAAACGAAAGCGTAAATACGAATGACGATTGAGAATTTTAATAAGTTCTATGATGAATATCAAAGATTCTCAGCATATGTTGCATACTGTATCACGAAGGATAAACTTCTGGCAGAAGATATCAGTCAGGAGATTTTCATCACATTATACAAGATGAGGGAAAATCTGGATTATTCAGACCATAAGAAACTGAAAGCACTGGTTTTTCGCGCAACTACAAACAGATGCAACGATTATTTCAGAAAACCCTCCACCAAACAGGAAATGTGTGCATTCGACGAAGAGGGTGTGGAAGAGACTCCCGATGAAAGAGGAGACCCGGAAGCACAGCTTCTGCGCATGGAAGAAGAAACTTATCAGAGACTTGTTCTTCGGAAACTCAGAATGAGAAATCCACAGAACTACGATATTTTGATAAAAACCAAGATGCACAGGATTCCGGCCTCGGAAGTTGCTGAGGAATACGGGATCACAACGAACAATGTAAACAACCGTAATCTGCGTTCGAAGGCGTGGATTATAGAAGAACTGGAGAAACTAAGAAGGCAGTCACATTTGTAACTGCCTTCTGTTGCTTACCTGGATAATACACATTCCTCAATAAGAGAAAAGATATGATGAATGGAATCCATCTGTTTGCCACCTGCCATTGCTTCTTCGAATGTGTGGCGGTTTTTGTATAACTGATGGATGGTATCGAGGAGTTTTTCATCGGTGATTTCTTCCTCTTCAAGTACCATGCTGAATCCCTGTTTTTCAAAAGAACGGGCATTCAGGATCTGGTCACCGCGGCTCGCATTTGCAGAGAGCGGAATCAGAAGGTTTGGTTTGTGAAGGGCACTGATCTCGCAGATTGCATTGGCGCCTGCACGGGAAATCACAACATCAGACAGTGCGAAGAGATCCGGGAGTTCTTCCTTGATGTATTCATACTGTACATAACCTTCAGTACCATTGAGAGACTCATCCATTTTGCCTTTGCCGCAGAGATGGATGACCTGGAATTCTTTCAGAAGTTCCGGAAGGATCTTGCGGACGTGGTCATTGACAGAGGCTGCACCGAGACTTCCGCCGATCACCATAAGGACCGGTTTGTCGGAGGTGAATCTGCAGAACTGTCTGCCGGTCTCTTTGTCACCTTTCAGAAGTTCCTGACGGATCGGAGTACCGGTGAGGACTGCCTTGTCTGCCGGAAGACTGCTGACTGTCTCAGGAAAGTTACAGCACACTTTAACTGCGGAAGGGATACAGAGCTTGTTGGCAAGACCCGGAGTCATATCTGATTCATGAATAATTGCTGGAATCTTGCATTTTTTTGCAGCGATAACAACCGGGACGGTTACGAAACCGCCCTTGGAAAATACAACGTCAGGTTTCAGTTTCTTAAGAAGTTTTTTTGCTTCGTGGAAACCTTTGAGAACCCTGAACGGATCGGAAAAGTTCTTAGGATCAAAGTAACGTCTGAGTTTGCCTGAGGAGATTCCGTAATAAGGAATTCCCATTTCTTCGATGAGCTTACGCTCAATACCTTCATAGGAACCGATATAGGAAATCTGATATCCGGCAGCTTTGAGTGTCGGGATCAGGGCGATATTTGGGGTAACGTGGCCGGCAGTACCACCGCCGGTAAGAACAATATGTTTCATAGGGAATTCCTCCTGAAAAATCTTTTTATTAACCATAACTATGAACCACCGGGGCAAAATTGTCAAGGAGAGATAGAGCTGTCGTTTGTGTAAAGTGAGGTAAAAACGGCAGCAGGAGATAGTAAAATGAAAGAAAAGTTTGAACAAGAACAAAAGGATAATCACAATCATATAGAGGATCTGACGATGGACATGCCGGATATGGAAGACGATGAGAAATTCCGGCAGTGGCTTGAGGAGACATACATCAATGAGGCGGAGCAGATTGAGAAATCTCTGCTTGCCGGACAGGAGTATGAGAAAAACCTCGATATCGCAGAAGAGTTGAGTGTCCCCAGAGAAAAATTCTATCAGCGCCTGAAAGAAGAAGGGCTGTATGAAGATGAGGCGGATGACACTTCGGAGGTTTCAAAGAAAGCGGTCAGAGGTGTCGGTACAGAAATTGCCGGAGATGCTGTGGCGAAGAAGAATAATGATTCTGTGTCAGGGACAGCCGGGGAGAAAATTATTTCTATGGAGGCGAGAACTTCGAAGGAGACCGGCCGCGCGGAA
>ERZ826146.2160-NODE-2160-length-15600-cov-7.534513_pt1 | contig 15600 bp, 10 predicted proteins | sample MGYA00519857_ERZ826146 | MGnify/ENA primary metagenome ERZ826146 (study PRJEB31778, sample SAMEA3449222) | human gut metagenome | biome: human gut; feature: human-associated habitat; material: faeces | place: United Kingdom | collected 2010/2012 ...
TGTTGCTCAGGTACTTAAAAAGTTATATTTGTAATAGTGTTGCGGAATTAAGGTAAATAGGAATAAAATCCTTGTTGGAATTTAGCGGATTCCACATGTCCGCAGCATGTTACTGACAACTTGTAATTAACAGTCGGTAGCCGCCTTTTCCGTTCCGTCCGTGCGTTTTGCGCGGTTGTGGCCGTCGGGGCAGGTTCGTGTTGCGCCCGTTTGCCTCCGATTCGTAAGTGTTGCGTTGGCGTGTGCTTTTAAATGGTTATTTGAGATGCTATAATTATTTTATACTGTAATATGAAGCGTGGGTGGATTATATTTCTCATCGTAGTAGCCGCGTTGGGTTTTCTCCTTGTGGCTTTCGGCGACACGGTGCCCGAGGACACTGCCGTAATATACGGCGGTGCCGAGCTTTCGCCGCTTACCCAGGCTTACCAGCTTTGGGGTTGGAACATCCCCCGTTATTACTATTACCTGTTCGTCCACCTGTTCGCCGGTTATCCGTGGGTGGTAAGGGTGGCTTACGGCGTTATAATCTTCTGCTGCATAGCGTTCATGGTGCTTACGGTTGCGATGACCGTCGACGTTTATATACGCTGGCGCAACCGTAAAAAGTTCGATGAAATCAAGGAAAAATACCTTGAGAAACTGAAAGGCGTATGCTACGCCGAGGTGGAGAACCTGCCCACCGAGGAGATAAAGCGCCGCATGGACTATAAGGAGCGCAAGTGGAAGGACTGGGAGATGCGCCAGTGGGCCAACGTGTTCATCGAGGCGAGCCGCTTCACCAACACGCAGAACCCCAACCTCACCAACACGCAGAACCCCAACCTCACCAACATACAGCGCGCCATGCGCATGGTGGGCTTCACCGACTACGTGGAGGCCCAGCTGATGCACGGCAAGCGCACCGTGAAGCTGAAGATGATACAGACCGTGCGCCTTACGAACATGCAGCTGCCCAACAGCACGATAACGCGCCTTGTGAACGACAAGGACGACGAGCTGCGCAAGGCTTCGCGCCTGTACTATATGTGTACGAGCAAGGACGACCCATACGTGTTCTTCGAGGAGGAGAGCAAGCTCGGGCTGCACTTCTCGATGTGGGACATGATGGAGCTGCACGAGATATTCCGCAAGGTTGACGAGGGCGGGCTGCGCGCCCCGCTCTTCGTGCCGATACTCCAGAGGGTGGCCAATCCCGGCATCGTGGCCTTCATGCTGCAGGAGATTGCCTACTGGGGCACCGACCAGGAGATGCGCTACGTAATGGAGTATTTCGAGTCGCCCAACTTCACCCACCGCGCCGCAGCGTTCACGTCGATGGGCATACGCCGCTTCGCCGAGTCGGAGAAGTCGATGCAGCGCGTGTTCCACAAGCAGACCGAGGCCCACCGCCGCCTGATACTCAACGCGCTGCTGGCCATCGGTTCGGGCAGGTCAGTGCCCTTCTTCAGCGACACTTACAACTCGTCCACTTCCAGCTTCACGCGCCGCACGGCGCTGCGCTGCCTGTGGATGTCGGGCGCTAAGGGCAAGGCCGTGTTCGAGAGTTTGAAACAAAAGGCCGACGACGCTGACAGGATTCTATTCCAGCACGTCGAAAGCCCCATAATAAATTACGACGGAGTATGATAAAAGACATCGTTTTCTATTTCTACGGCTACGTAGTGTTCTTTTACAGTATGGGACTGATCGTCTCATACGTCATACTCATGTGGCTTGCCGAGCTCGGCATCTTCCGCAAGAAGCGCGGCAACCTCAGCCTTTACACCAAGGAGATAATCGACAAGAGCCCCTACACGCCGGGCGTGTCGATAATAGCGCCGGCCTACAACGAGGAGCGCACCATCATCGAGAACGTCAACTCGCTTTTAGGGCAGGACTACCCGAAGTTCGAGGTCATCATCGTGAACGACGGCAGTAAGGACAAGACGCTCGAGCTGCTCATCGACAACTTCCAGCTCGTAGAGGTGCCCTTCGCCTACGTAGAGTACATCCGCACGAAGCCCTACCGCCGCCTGTTCAAGTCGACCAACCCCGAATACCACCGCCTGATCGTCGTCGACAAGGAGAACGGAGGAACCAAGGCAGACGCCGTGAACGCCGGGCTCAACGCCTCGTCGTATCCCTACTTCGTGAACATCGACGTGGACGGAATCCTTGTGCGCGACGCCATTTCGCAGTGTATCATCCCCATACTTCAGGACGAGGAGGTGATAGCCGTCAGCGGAATAATGGCCGTTTCCAACGGTTGTAAGGTGGAGAACGGCCAGATAGCCGACCCGCGTCCGCCCCACAAGCCGTGCGCCCTGTTCCAGACGTTGGAATACATGCGCTCGTTCCTTGTCGGCAAGATGGGCTGGTCGTCTATCAATGCCATGCCCAACGTGTCGGGAGGTTACGGCCTTTTCGACAAGAAGGTGGTCATAGCCGCCGGCGGATACACGGGCGACTCGTTCGCCGAGGACATGGACATGATAATCCGCATGGTGGGCTACTGTTGCGACTTCGGCCGTAAGTACCGCATAGTGCAGGTGCCCGTGGTGTGCTGTTGGAACGAGGTGCCGCCCAACATCCGCGTGCTTTACCGACAGCGCACCCGCTGGGGACGAGGGCTTATAGAGACCTTCGTGCGCCACAAGCGCTTCCTCTTCAACCGCCGCTACAAGCAGCTGGGCATGGTGACGCTGCCCTACGTGCTCATATTCGAGCTGCTGGCGCCGATAATCGAGTTCGTCGGCTTCACCGTGTTCGTCTACCAGGCGTTCACGGGCGTTGTCAACTGGACCTCGGCCGCCGTCATCTTCCTCGGCCTCTACACGTTCTGCATCATCCTGTCGTTGGTGGTGATGTTCAACGACTACACCCTCGGCGGCTCGTTCCGCCACCCGCGGTCTTACCTCTGGGTGTTGGCCGCCGCCATGCTCGAGCCGTTCCTCTACCACCCCCTTACCGTGATATTCTCGCTGAAGGGTTATTACAACTACATATTCAACAAGCGCGCCGTATGGGGCGAGATGAGCCGTACCGGATACGCCGCCCCAGGCGCAGGCGCGCCGCCGCCCGACGCCAAGGTGGCCCCGGCCGCAGCCGGCCCTGCGCAGGCGCAAGGGATGAAAGGAGGTGACGTATGAAGAACAAGGGATGCCTCATTATGTGGATAGTGCTCTTCGTGTTCGTCGCCAGCGCCTACGCCTACAACAACTTCTTCAGCAGCGACGTGCACACGCCCGACTACTACGCCTCTAACGCCCGCATGCTGTTCGACGCAGGCAAGTGGGAAGATGGTAAGAAGTACGTAGACGAGGGACTGAAGTATTATCCCGAGACCAACGACCTCAACGAGCTTAACGGCCGCTACTATTACCATAAGGAAGACTACGACAACGCGCGCTACTTCCTTATAGTATGCGTGCGCGACAACCCCGAGAACGTAACCGCCAAGCAGCTGCTCGTGGCCGTAGAGGAGAAGACCAAGAACTACTCGAGCGCCATCTGCTACGTCAACGAGCTGCTCGAGATAAACCCATACTGGCAGGGCCTTTGGCGCAAGAAGATCGGCCTGTTCCGCCTGCAGGGCAACGACGTAGAGGCCGACCGCTTGCTGAAGCGCCTGCACCAGATTTACCCCAACGACTCCACCGTGCAGCGCGAATACGCCGCCAGCCTCGAGGAGAAATACATACGCGACCGCAAGAAGGGCGACCGCACGGCGTCTATCGAGTCGCTTTACGACCTCATTGAGGTCTCGCCCTACAACGAGAGCTATTACCTCGCCCTCTCTAACATGCTCCTGCAGCAGGGCAACACCGAGGAGGCGCTCCAGGTGACGGGCCGAGGAGCGTCGGCCATACCGGGCAGCTCGGCCCTCGTGGTAAAGCGCGCCGGCATCCTCGCAGGCGAAGGCCGCTACCAAGAGGCCATGGCCTACGTCAAGGCACGCATGCGCTACAACCGCAGCGGGACGCTCGCCTCGTTTTACAACGGACTGCTGAGCGAGGCTGCCGAGGAAGCCCGCATGAGCGACCCCTACGTGCTCTACGGCAAGGTGTATGAGAACTCCAAGAGCCAGGAAGCCCTCGACTACATGCTCAACACCTCGCTCACGCGCGGTTACGACGAAGACGCCCTCTACTATCTCGCCGAGGCCAAGCGTCGTCGCGGCGAGACTAAAGACCTGCTTTACAAGGAATACATCGTTTACAAGCGCATGGGCAACACGAGCAAGGCCTATTCGCTGCTTTCAACGCTCGCTTCGGTCGACTCGACCAATGCCGATATCGTCGATGAATTGGCCTTAAACCGCCTGCATCAGGCCGGCAACCTCATTTCAGACGGACTTTATTCCGAGGCCCTGCCTTACCTTAAGGCCGCCTCGCGCCGCAGCTACGACCCGGAGATACGCTACTCCGCGCTCAGCAAGGAGTACGCCTGCTATTTCGAGATGAAGAAGTACGACGACGCCCTTGCCACTCTCGACCGCATGCACGTGCTCGCGCTCGGCGATTCGGTGAAAAACGCCGAATACTTCGTCAAGAAGGCCGACATATTCAACCGTCAGGGCCACACCACGGCCGCCCTAGCCGTGCTCGACTCCGTGCTGCGCGACAGCATGGACGTAGCCGTGCGCGCCTCTTACGTGGCGGCTTACGAGGAGATAGCCGTGCCCTACATCAAGAGCCTCATAGACGAGGGAGCTTCGTTTCGCGCTTACGACGAGAGCGTGCGCCTGCTGGCCGTCAATCCCTCTAATCTCGAAGGCCTGCAGTACGCCATCGGCATGGCCGACCTGCTGGGCCGCTACGACGCTTACAACGATTACGTGCGCCAAGCACGCTCGATATATCCTGAAAAGACCGAATTCATCGTCAAGCAAGCCGTAAGCTACAACCGTGCCGGAGAGCACCGCCGGGCGGTCGACATGCTGCGTCCGTGGCTCGACTATTATCCCCATAACCGGGGCATCGTGGGCGCCTACTCCGAGAACAGCGAGCTGTTGGCTTACTCTCTCATCAAGGACCACCGCCCCGACTCGGCGCTCACCGTGACCGACGACGCCCTCAAGTTCGACGCCGACAACCCCTCGCTCAACCTTGCCAAAGGTACGGCTTACGAGGCCATGCGGCAGTACGACTCGGCCTACCATTACCAAATGAAATACATTCCCGGCGAAGGCGAGGCGGCATCGTTCCGCCGCCATCTGGCCGGGCTGATGAGCCGCTCGCTCAAGAACGAGATAGGCGTGGAATACCTACAGGGCCGCTACGGCGAGGCCGACGTGCTCACGTCCGTCGCCACGCTGTCTTACACGCGTAAGGAGAAGAACGACATCTTCACCGGACGCCTCAATTATGCCGGCCGCGACGGTTCGGCCGCGGGCGACGACCCCGAAGACCAAGTGCCCGGAGGCGTGGGCCTGCAGGCTCAGGCCTCGTGGGAGCACCGCTTCTCGCCCCATTGGAGCGGTACGGTCACGGCCGGGGCGGCTACGCGCTACTTCCCCGACGTTATGGCCGAGCTTAAGGCCGAGCGTTGGTTCGACAACGACATGACCGTCGATCTGCACGGCTCCTTCCGCCGCATCAACACTTACACCAAGCGTTACGAGTGGATGCAAGAAAGCCCCGAGGCCGAGGGCGGATGGGTGTTCGACGGCTGGGACGAGCATAAGAACAATCTCTTCATCGTAGGCTTGGGCGCGTCGAAGACGTGGGAGCGCTTCTATCTCGGCGGCCGTGCCGACGGCTTCTGGATGTCGGGCCACATGTACGCCAACGCCGCCGCCCAGCTGCGCTACTTCCCCCTGACCGACGGCATCACCAACATCACGCTGACGGGTAGCGTCGGCACGGCTCCCGAGGCCAACATGATAGACAACGCCATGCCCGGCACGTTCGACAAGCTCAACACTATGGTGGGCCTCGGCGGCACGTACATGGTCAACCGCCGCATCACGCTCGGCCTGATGGGCACGTGGCACACCTTCTACAGCCAGCTCAACACGCGCACCGTGCTCGACGGCGGCGGTTACGTGGACGACATAATGACGAGATACAGAAACCTGTTCAACATTCATTTCCAGATATATGTGCGCTTCTAAACCATACGCAGCCCTCCGTCTGCTGCTGCTCTTGGCGGCGGTGTCGGTCTTCGCGGCCTGTTCGGGCGCTGCGGGTGGCGGCCCCTTGTCGGGCTACGACGCCTTCCGCGTGACGGCGGCCGACGGCGGCAACCGCGACGACGCGCGCTGGGCGGCGTATCTCGAGGGCCAGCTGGTAAGCCGCGCCGACTATACGGGCAGCCCCGTCATAGGCGAGGGCGGCAGCGGATGCCTCGACGTTAAGGTGCACGTTGACGGGTCTTTGGCTTCAGACTACAAGGTGGCGCGCTCCGCCTCGGGGTTAAGCCTCACTGCGCGCAACGGCGACGTGATGCTCTGGCTTATCTACCAGTTCCTCTCGTCGTGCGCCGGCGGACGGCTGCAGGTGGCCGACCTGCCGCCTGCCTACGTCTCGATGGACGGCGCCGAGGGCACCTTCGCCTTCGAGTACCGGGGCATCTACACCCCCTCTAACTCCGACCCCGAGCTTATGCCCGTATCGGCGGCCCACAACGTAGACTACGACTGGGCGCTCTGGGGCCACAACCTGCGCAAGCTCTTCCCCGACGGCGTGCCCACAGGGGCCATGGCCGAGGTTGACGGGCGCAAGACCGACACGCAATTCTGCTTCTCGTCAAGCGAGCTTTACGCCGCATTAGAGCGTTACGTGATAGACTGCGGAGGCGATGCCGACCCCGATGAAACCGCGCGTTTCGCCGTGATGCCGGCCGACAACAAGACCGTATGCCTCTGCTCGCGCTGCCGCAAGGCGGGCAACACGGCCTCCTCGGCCACGCCCGCCGTCAGCCTGATGCTGCGCCGCCTGGCCGAGAGGTTCCCGCGCTGCACGTTCTTCACCTCGTCTTACCACACCACGGCCGAGCCGCCCTCGCGCCCCATGCCGGCAAACGTAGGCGTGCTGGCCAGTGCCATCAGCGTGCCCATGCGCGCCCTGCTCGACACCCGTCCGCAGGCGCACCGCTTCGCCGAGCTGGTTGAGCGGTGGCGTAAGGTGGTGGGCAAGGTCTACGTGTGGGACTACATGCGCAACTACGACGACTACTTCACGCCCTATCCCTGCCTCGCCCTCGTGCAAGAGAGGCTCAGGCTCTACCGCTCGTTGGGCGTGAGCGGAGTGTTCTACAACGGCAGCACGCCGTATTACGCCTCGTTCGACGACGTGCAGACATCGGCCATAGCCGCCATGCTGGTCAATCCCGACATCGACGTCGCGGCCTACGCCGACAGCTGCTTCGCCCGCTATTACCCCACGTCGGCCCAGGTGCTCGCGCCGGCTTACCGCTCGTGGGAGAGCGAGACCGTGAAGCGCGCCCGCCAGCTGCCCTTCTACGGCGGCATAGGCGGAGCCGTGAAAGCCTGGCTCGACCCCGACGCCTACGCCTCTTACTGCGATAGGCTCGACGCCGCCGCCAAGCACGCCGCGCCCGAAGAGCGCGCCCGACTCAACCGTCTGCTCACCGCCACGTGGCTCACCCGCCTCGAGCTGCTGCGCTACGGTGGCCGCAAGCCCGGCTACGAGGCCGAGGCGCGCCGCTGCCTCGACGGATTGAAGGGCTACGAGGCCTTCACCGAGATGAGCCATTACCGCGAGGCCGGCGGCCCCACGGATAAATATATAGAGAAATGGGAAAAAGAAATACGCTGACACCTGTGCTGCCGGCCTTGCGCACGGCTGTGGCCGTAGTGCTCGCGGCGGCCGCCCTTACGCTCGGCTCGTGCCGCAAGAACATCGGCATGACCACCGTGGCCGTGGCCGACTCGGTGCGCCATTATTACCCTATACTGGCCGGTGAGATACTCACCTTGTCTTACGAGTTGGAGAACACGGGCGAGCAGCCCCTCATCATCCGCGACATACAGACCTCGTGCGGATGCATCACTCCAGAGCTTGACTCGCGCATGCTGCTGCCCGGCAAGAAGGTGAGGCTGCTCTTCAAGTACGAGAGCGCCAAGAACATAGGTTACGTGGACCACACCATCCGCATCTTCGGCAACATAAAGCCGAGGGGGATATGCAAGTTGAAGTTCGACACCAACGTGGTGCCCAACGCCGACTACACCCGCGACTACGAGGAGCTTTACAAGGAGGCCGTAGAGCGCAGCAACGTCATCCGCGGCTTGGTTGACGGCGACGAGTCGGAGAAAGGCTACTGGACCGACGACATCAGCCACGACAGCCGCCACCAGAAGAAATACATCTGGAGGGATGAATAATGAAAAATGAAGAATGAATAATAATCGAGAGCGAAGAGCTAATGACGTTTAGGGGAGTTCACAGCCCTCTCAGTCCTCTCATTCCTCCCAGCTCTCCCAAAAAAATTGATTATGATACCAAAGACTTTTACCAGACTGTTGAGTATGTTTGCCCTGCCCGTAGCGGCCGTGTTGCTGGCGGCTTGCGCCGCCGACGAGCTTGCAGGGCAGCAGGGTGTCAACCCTCCGCCTGCAGGCGGAGCCGTGACCGGCGGCACCGTCAGTTTTACCAACAACACCTCAATGACCATAGGCAACGGACTCGACGGAATCACGCGAGCCGCTTGGCTGACGCGCGGCACTATCTTCCCCGAAAATGAGGCTTGCGATCTCAAGATGCCCGGGCAGCCGTCGCAAGACGTTATTGACGCAGTAACTAAGAGGGTTACCGGCGAAGAGGAAATTGAAACCGTCACAGAGCCGGTAGTAGTTGAGAGCGGAGCTACTTTGAAAGCACGGACTATCAATGCCGACATTTACGTGCTCAGCGGCGGTAAGCTGGCTATGGGCGAAGGGGCAGGCTTTACCGGTAGAGGTACAGTATATGTTCTCAGCAGCGGCTCGGTTGAGTTCGGCGTCAGCAGCATCACTGCCACGCTCATTGCTTATAAAGGCAGTACGGTGAAAACTCTTGGCAATTCAGCCATGAGCGTAAACCTCGGTGGTGAAGTCTATATAGACGGAGACCTCGACATTGGCGATGAGACTTTGTTCGTCCAGAACGAAACCTCCAAGCTGTACGTAGGCGGCAATCTTAAGTGCGGTGATCTGATGTTGACTTTAGGAGATCCGATCCTTCATGTCGTCGGAAATGTTGACTGTAGGAGCTTGGAAATCAAGAACAGCATATATACAGATGCCGAAAATCAGGCTGAGAATAAGGACATGCATGCCCACATAGGCGGCAACCTTACCGTAACGCCTTACATTAACGAGGCAGGCAACTACGAAGATGACGGCTCGGGCATAGTGACCGTGTCTGACGAAGACAACCTCTGCGTGGAGGGCGTGACTACCGTTTACAGGCTTATGGCAAGCAACGGAGCCAACGTGCACACCGAATGCAAGCTCGTGGCGACCGACGATCGTAACACCGCCATCAACATCACCAACGGGGCTACGCTTTATGCCTCTTACGTAGAGACCGAGGGCCTGCACATCTCCGGCGGTACGCAAGGCGCATTTACGCGAGTGCTCCTGCCTGACCAGGGCGTAATCAACGTAGACAAGCTCTCTTTGGGCAACACAATGCTGCTCGGCCTTTACAATCAGGGCAATGCATTAGTATCGGCTAAGACCGTTACCGTGGAAAATCGTGTGAAGTGGGAAGACATCGTTGCCCCCGCACTCTACGTGAACTACGATGAGATTTGGGCCGACGCAGAGCCTGCTGACAAGTCGATGATCAACAAGGTGACCATGGGCGCGGGCGGCGAGTGCAGCCCCGGCTTCACCGAGAACGAGCCTGAAGACCCCGACCCGGGCACCGACCCCGATGATCCCGAGCCCGAACCCGAGCCTACCACGGGCGGCGAGATAGAGATACCGATAAAGATAGACGACATAATCAACGAGGACTACATCCTTAAGGCCGACGACTTCGCCATCCGCGTGAACGGCGAATACATGGACGACATCAAGATAGAGGGCGACAATTCTGCCAAGCTCGACGGCGTGAAGATAGTAAACGACGCGCTCACGATAATCATCAACGGCCTCGTAGACAACCCCGCCATCATCGAGGGTAACGACTACACCTACGAGTGCTGGATATGGGTGGAGAACAAGAGTCTGCTCAACGACGGCACGGGCGGCTACGGTCCGCTCTTCGACTACGACATGTACGAGGATTGGGCCAACCCCGAGGGCGACCCCGACACTGAGGATCCCTACGGCTACGACATGACCAAGCGCATCAGCGAATCAGGCAAGGTGAAGTCGCCCGCCGGCTTCGTGGTCCGCTATAACGTCTACCGAGGCCTTGCCGGCCGCATGGACGCCGACGGCCACGGCGACACGCCTTACATCAAGGTGTCGGTAAGCGTGCAGAAAGACCCTGACGCACGCGAGAACACCAACGTGGGCATCTGGCCTGCGGCATATAACAATTAATTAGGGAAAGGAGGACTATATGAAAATGAAATTATGGTTACTGATGGCCGCCGCCGTGCTGGCGGTAGGCTGCTCGTCTGACGACGACGAGAACAAGACCGTGCCCGAGGGCGACACGCCGCCCGCAGCGATGGACATAGTGGAGAGCCAGACGGCTGTGTTCGAGGACGGCACGTCGATGAGCGCAGGATGGCTCGACGACGTGGAGACGCGCGCCGACAAGTCGCAATACGTGGCCGTGCGCCTGCCCGAGAACCTCGGCATAGAGAAGGAGTGGCTCTGCGAGACCGACGACTTCAACCTGCGCATAGGTAAGGACGTCTACGTGAACCTCGTGAAGGAGCCCGAGGCCGACAAGGGCATCTGGGTTGAGCGTTACGACGCTGCCGCCGAGGGCCGCGACGGGCTTAAGGTGGCCGTCTACGGGCTCGACGAGCTGCCGGCCGACGGCACCGAGTACACCTACGAGGTGTATCTTTGGGTTAGAGACACGGCCTGGGGCGTTGACAGCCTGACCAACCTCGAGGCCGTCATCACGCCCGAGGAGAAGGCCGAGTGGGTGAGCGGCGACGGACAGGGAACCGACATCACCGAGCTGTGCTCCAGCTGGCAGACTGCCGGCTACGCCGCCCGCTATAACGTGTACAAGGGTCTTGCCGGCCACGACGACACGCCCTACGTGAAGGTGTCAATACATGTGAACCGTGACGCCGAGGCCGTGTCAGGCCCTGCTGTGGCCGTTACGCCTAAAGAGGATTAAGCCCACGGTGAACATGGTCTGAAACTAAGAAAGAGATGCTAATTAATTAATAACAACTTTAAACATTTAACGATTATGAAAAAATCATTTTTCCTTTTTGCAGCCGCATTGCTGCTTGCATCATGTTCGTCAGACGGACTTGATGATGTTGTAGGTGGCGGAACTGACGTACCGTCTAATCCGGCTACAGAGTATGTATCTTCAAGTACGGTTGAGTTTACTAACGGTACTTCCGTAAGTGTCGGCGCGCTTGACGATGGTACACAGACACGTGCTGATGAAAGTAGTGCCGTAAACTTCGTCATTGATCTTAATAAGATTGATGGTGTTAAAGATGTGTTGCGTGGTTTCAGCGATTATAAATTGAAAGCTGACGACTTCATCATCCGTCGTGACGGTGAGTATGTACCTGACATTAAACCGACAGACAACAAGTATCAGTATTACACAATCGAAATGGTTGAGGAAAATCTTAAAGTAGCTGTGAAGAATCTTGAGAAACTGACGTTTGCAGATTGCAACGATTACACATTTGAGTTTTATCTCTGGATAGAGAATAAGAAACTCAAGGATGATGGCACCGGCGCCTTTGGTGAACTTTTCACTTATAGTGATAAAGTGTATTGGGTCGGAATGGATTTCTTCGATGAAAAAAGTGATGGATTTGGTGAGGCCGGTGAAGATTTGTCTTACGGAATCTGGAAGGCAAACGGAAGCAATGGCGACAGCTTCTTTGAGAATAATGGTGGCGAACAGTGTGGACTCCTCGTCCGTTACAACGTTTATCGCGGCTTGAGCGGCAGACCTGTGAATGAGGATGGCGAGTATGACGAAGAAAACGGCTTAGGCGACACTCCGTATATCAAAGTGTCAGTACATGTAGAAAAGAAACCTCAGACTACAGAGGCATCTAAGAAGAATGAGTGTACATGGGTTGGTACAAAACCCGAGGCATAACCAAGTAACGCATTGCGTAAATAGTGGTACCATTCTTTGGAATGTAGTCACTTTTTAAATTTAGCTTTATTAAGCATCTTATAGCTAAAATGTTTTTTGGGAGCCGCGCCTGTGAAGGTCCGGCTCTCTTTTTTTTCTTCGTGCCCGGCGTTTATTAATTGCCTCCTTGTTTTTTTATTTATGCGCTTTTTATTCGTATCTTTGCAGCCGTTATGTATACTTTCGTCGATAAAGTCAGGAACAGGTACGGCGCGCTGGTGTCGCTGGGCGTGCCGATCGTGGTGGGCCAGATAGGCAATGTTGTGTTGGGTTTTGCCGACACGATCATGGTAGGCCGACACTCCATGCAGGAGCTGGCTGCCGCCAGCTTCGTCAACACCATGTTCACGCTCGTCGTAATCTTCGCCACCGGCTTCTCTTACGGCCTTACGCCCGTTGTGGGCAGCATGTTCGGGCGCGGCGAGACCGGGCGCATAGGCACTGCCGTGAAGGACAGCCTTGTGGCCAACCTGCTGCTCTCGCTTGCCCTTGTGGGCGTTACGGTGTTGTTCTGCCTTAACATCCACCGCTTCGGACAGCCCGTCGAGCTGCTTCCGCTGATGCGTCCCTATCTGTGGGTCAACATAGCCTCGCTGCCGTTCCTGTGCTGCTTCAACACTTTCAAGCAGTTTTTCGACGGCATAACCGACACCCGCACGCCCATGTTCATCATAATAGGCGGCAACCTGCTCAACATTTTCGGCAACTGGGTGCTTATCTACGGACAGTTCGGCGCGCCCGAGCTGGGACTCTTCGGCGCAGGCCTTTCCACGGCGCTCTCGCGCGTCGTCATGGCCGTGGCGTGCGTCCTGGTGTTCTTCATGCACCGCCGTTACGCCTGTTACCGCCGCGGCTTCGCCTCGGGGCGTGTGTCGCGCGCCGGTGTGGGGCGCCTGTCGGGGCTGGGTTTCCCCGTCGCCCTGCAGCTGGGAATGGAGACGGCTGCCTTCTCCCTGTCGGCCATCTTCGTGGGCTGGCTGGGCACCACCGCCCTTGCCGCCCACCAGGTAATGCTTACCGTGTCGCAGCTGCTCTACATGATCAACAGCGGCATGGCCGCCGCCGTGGCCGTGCGCGTGAGCTATTTCGCAGGCCAGCGCAACTATGCCGCCGTGCGCCGCACGGCATACTCCGGCCTTCACCTCGTCCTGCTGATAGCCTGCGTGCTCTCTGTGCCCATATTCTTCCTCAGGAACACCCTGAGCTGGTGGTTCACCGACAGCGCCGAGGTCAGCCTGCTGGTGTCGGTCACGGTGTTTCCGCTCATCGCCTACCAGATAGGCGACGCCGTGCAGTACACCTTCGCCAACGCCCTGCGCGGCATAGAGTGCGTCAAGCCGATGATATGGATAGCCTTTTTCGCCTATTTCGTGGTGTCGCTGCCGCTGGGCTGGCTGCTCGGCATACACCTGGACTACGGTCTTGTGGGCATCTGGTCGGCCTTCCCCATCTGCCTTAGCGTCGCCGGCGTGCTTTATTATGCATGTTTCCGCCGCCGTCTCAGGAGCGAGTTGGCGGGGCGTTAGGATGTCATGTCTTGTTTTTAAAGTTAATGTTTATGTCTGATACCAAGTTGTTCCGTTTGCAGTTGTTCCGCTTCGGATTGACGCGCCTGCTGCTTCCGTGCCTTTGCTTGATGCTGTTTCCGTGCCGTGCCGGGTGCGCGCCGTTCGACCTGAAGCGCGATTTTGCCATGCTCGACACCGTCGTGGCCAACGTCGACAAGTATATGTCTGACCGTCAGAAGGCTATCGAGGCGATTGTAAACAAAGGGCCTTTCGCCTCGGACATTGAGCGTTATTCGTATTACAGGCACATGTTCGAGGAGTATAAGAAGTTCAGTTCCGACTCAGCCATGGTCTACGCCCTACGCTGTAAGCAGACAGCCGTAAGGGCAGGGATGAAGGAGGAGAGCATGCTTGCCGACCTCGACCTGCTCTACATCACCACCTTGCAGGGCAATTTCTTCATGGCCGACAGCCTGGCGCGTAGCATTCCGCCCATTGACAACTTTCCTCCAGACCTGCATGAACGCTATGCCGTGGTAATGATTCAGTATGAGATACGTGTCAAGATGTTTGTCTCTGACTACGGAAAAGGCAATATTTTTGAGAAAATCAATACCGTTGATATTCCCGGAATATGGCTAAAATACAAGTCTTACCTGCCTGCCGACAGCTGGCTGGTAGACTATTACGAGGGCATGTGTACAAATGCCGACATGCGCAGCCGCATCATAAGGCGGATGAAAAACGTACCGCAGCCGTCGGCACAGGCTGCCATGCTCTACTACATTCTGGCAAAGAGCTGCATACTTTACGGCACGGAGGACGAGGCCTGCCACTATTTCATACTATCGGCGGCCAACGACATAATGTCGGCCAACCGCGAGGCATCGTCGCTAATCACGCTGCTCTGCACCAAATACATCGACCGCAACAGTCAGCGCGCCGTCAATTACGCGCTCGCGAGCATAAAGATGGCCAAGGGATACAAGGACAAGGCGCGCAGCTACGACATAGTGGATGCCAGCTCGATAATAATCTCCGACTACATGAACATGCAGAGCCGGATGGGCAAGAACGTTGTCATAATAATAGTCCTGCTCGTCGTCCTTGTGGCTATGTCGGCTGTCCTCGTGTATGTATTCATGCGCCGTTCAGGCCGGCGAAAGGCTGAGCTCGACCTCGCCATGGGCTACAACAGCACTCTGCGCGAGTCGCTTGAGGAGATAACCGTAACCAAGGAGCAGATGGAGAACGTGCTGACAAGGCGTAACGCCATGGCCCTTGAGTCGTTCCTGATGATGTCTGATTATATTAACGGCGTTGACAAGTTCTGCAAGACGACTGCTAACATGATTGTGGCAGGACAGTCGTGCAAGGCGCACAAGGCTTTGCAAGAAGGCTGTTCGGCACAGTTTCTGGCCTCTATGTACGCTTCGTTCGACCGATGGTTCATGTCTGTACACCCTGACTTCATCGAGCGCTTCACGGCGCTCCTAAGGCCCGAGGAGCGCGGCAAGTTCGTGCCCGACGGTGGCGGACTGTCGCCCGAGCTGCGCATTTACGCCCTCGTCAGCCTCGGAATAACCGACAGCGTCAGCATAGCCGAGTTCCTGCACTATTCGCCGCAGACCATATACAACTACCGTCTGCGCGTGCGCCACTGCGCCTGCATACCCGAGAAGGACTTTGCCGCCGCCCGTGGGGCGTCTGTACGTGCGGCGATTGCATTATGTTGATTATCAGTATGTTATGATATGAAAAGACAATCCGCGCCCGAAAACGGAAGGTTTTTGCTTGATTTAACGTGAGTTCGATATAAGAACCTTACGCAATAAGCCTGCTTTTGTCAATGA
>ERZ826146.2163-NODE-2163-length-15582-cov-8.139177_pt1 | contig 15582 bp, 10 predicted proteins | sample MGYA00519857_ERZ826146 | MGnify/ENA primary metagenome ERZ826146 (study PRJEB31778, sample SAMEA3449222) | human gut metagenome | biome: human gut; feature: human-associated habitat; material: faeces | place: United Kingdom | collected 2010/2012 ...
ACTCCTTGAAGCTCTGTTATGTCCAATATCTCTCATAGACTCTATTCTTTAATTCCTGATTTCCCTTGATTTTGGATATATTTCCCACTATTTGCTTCATTATATCCATTTTCATCATCATGGCTTCTTAGATTACATTTGCCATGGCTTGTTTTGGGATATTTTCACTCCTTGAAGCTCTGTTATGTCCAATATCTCTCATAGACTCTATTCTTTAATTCTTTAATTCCTGATTTTCCTTAGTTTGAACTGTTACATTTACTTTGCTGTTTTTATTTCTTTTCCTTTATGATATGCTTATTCTAATCAGGGAAAATTGAAGATAGATTGAAACTTTTTTAAATTTTGATAGTTTATGCAACAAATATAATTCCAAATTATTATGGCTTGTAACTATCGAGAACTAGATAAATTATAACAATATGGACGTCAACTGTTTACATTTCAAGTCGTATTTGGTGGATCTTATATGACAAAGTAAACTCATGAGCAAAAGGAGTCCCTATGAATTTCAGAGTGGCAATTTTACAGAAGAAATCTCTTACAGGAAAATATCAGGAGAATACCGATGTTATTCTTCAAAAAATGAAAAAAGCGGCTGGGAATGCAGCAGATCTTCTGCTTCTGCCGGAAGCATATCTTACGGGATATGAATTACCCATCAGCAACGAAGAGGCGCTTTCTGACGATAATCCTTATCTTAAGCAGCTCTGTGATACAGCTAAGGAACTACAGCTTGGTGTAGTTGTGACTGCCTTTACAAAAGGAACCGAAAGGCCACAGAATTCCGCTTATGTTATTGGTAAGAACGGGGAGCTTCTTATGAAATATTCCAAGGTTCATACCTGTGACTTTGCAGATGAAGCATGTCTGGAAAGCGGAAGTGCCTTTCGGGTATGTGACTTTGCCGGGATTAAAATTGGCATTATGATCTGTTATGACCGCGAATATCCGGAAAGTGCCCGTGTCTTAATGCTGCAGGGCGCAGAAATTATTCTGGTTCCGAATGACTGTGGTTCCATGAAGCCCCGGCTGTGTGCTTTATCGACCAGGGCCTATGAGAATATGGTCGGAGTTGCAATGGCAAATCCCAACGGAGAGAATGCAGGAAACTCCTGCGCGTTCAGTCCGATCTGCTGGGATAACAATGGAATCTGTGTAGATAATACACTTCTTATGGCAGATGATATGAGCGAAGGATTATTCTATGCCGACTTTGATCTGAGCGCGATCCGTAAGTATCGTGAAAGTGAAATGCTCGGGAACACCTACCGGAAAGTAAAGGCCTATGAGCCATTGCTTTCCGGTAAGATTACCTATCCCTTTTTACGTGAAAACCAGAGTCCCATCGATTAACCGAACGGAACGGTTTTCTAATATCCCTTTACTCCAAGAATGGATGCGGTCTCTTCTATAATATCCTGCGCCACACCATCATCAAAAATATCGCGCAGCCCCGCATACTCCACTGCTGAACAGTACGGCACATATCCCGGAATGGTTGTCAGTGTCATATATGTTTCAACAGCCTCATGACGGTCTTCCTCTGCCATCGTCAGGATATCGAGGCTCGAAAATGCTGAAGTCAGATAGGAGAAATAATAGCACGGTGAGGTAAAAATGTGTGGAACCTCAGACCAGGTATAAAGCTCCTTGATCTTGGAATCATACTGCATGCCATACCTGCGTGAAAGCTGCAGATACAGCTTATTCAGCTCCTCAAGCGTCATGTCCGGATTCTCATAAGCAGCAATCTCAAACTCTGAAATCAGTGCTGTGGAAATCGCATTATCCGCCATGCTGTACACATCATAAAATGCGTAAATATCTCCGATATCCTCTCCTAACAGTTCATCGTAATAGTCATAAAACAGCATCTGCATGCCCTGGGAATGAATCTCACTGACATCAATGTTGTTACTGGATTCAAAAAAGGTATCGGCACTGCGGTAGACATTGTTGTAATGTCCGAATTCATGGATTACATTGTAGTAGTCCATATAATTGTCATACATCTGTCCGTATATAAAACCATCCTTAAAGTAAGATAACCGCATGGTAAAAGCCGTGTTCGCCTTGTTCTGTGAGGTATCCATATCATACAGCCGGTACTTAAGAAAATGCTCCTGTGTATCCTTAAGCTCCGGATCAATCTCTTCCAGATACGGTCCGATCTGTTCAATGATCGATGTACTTTCGATCCCCTGTCCTTCGGAATACAATCTCATATAATCCGTGTCATTAAGCACATCCTTCATATCCGCCATGACCGGTACCACGTGCTTACGGATCTCCTTTAAAAGATCCCTGGTTTCATCGAGGGTATAGTCTCTCACATAAACTGCATCATACGCATATTCTGCATAATTGTCATAGCCGTTCAGCTTTGCGATCTCATTCCGAACGTCCACAAGCTCCACAAAAACCTCTCCGACCGCATCATTCCTCTGCTTGCAGATTCCCTGATAGATCTCAATAACGGCATCATGATCCATCTCATCCGCTTCCATATTCAGACGGTTCAAATCCCACTCTTCCCCGTCGTATTCATAATAAAATTCTTCGGAGGAAAGCTGCTCGTACTCCTGCTCCAGACTGTTTTCCTTCGCCGTAAGCTCCTTCTCTTCGTCCGTCATCTCTTCATACTCAAGGTAAGCCTCCACCTGCTCCGCATTCATCAGCTCAGTCATCGTACTCTGATACGGTGATTTACACAACTCCCGGATCGCTACATTCAACCGGTCTCCGTAATCCATCACGTCATCGAGAAGCTCTGCCTGAATTTCCTGATTCTCTTCATCAAAAATATTCTGATAGTAGGTAATCTGTGAAAGAGAATAACAGGTTGACAGCTTTTCCACTTCATCCAGTGTCTCCCCGAACAATTCCTTCACACGCTCCGGATCCTTGGCTTCCCCGGCTGCTTCCGCTTCTGCTGCCAGTTCCTTCATTTCTGTCAGCTGTGCATCCAGCAGCTCCATATCACAGGTCGTCTGCTTCATCTCTTCCAGTGTCAGATTGGCATGGTCCACATCCCGATAGCGGGAGGTTGTCTGATAGACATAAAGCGTGTACGGTGAAGCCTCATCCGTATAGGTCCCGATCAGGGTAAGCCCGATCTCTTCGGCATTGCCGAGGTCAATACGGGAGAAGATGTACCGTCCTCCCAGACGCTTAAACTGATCCACATCCAGATACAGGTCATGGTCGGTCACCTCATAGATACGGGAGCTGTTAATAATGGAAGGATCCGTACCGGAATAAAGATAGGCACGCGCTCCCCATTCATCAAAATACAGCCGGCTCTCCTCCACCCGGTCAAGTGCCGGTGCAATCATTTTCCGGAATTCTTCCTTATAATTCTGGGAATAAAAGCCAAGATAACCATCAAGAGTGGCAATATCATTGTATTCCAGAATAGCCGGATAAAAGCCGTATGCCACGGACCACTGTCCACAGTATCCGATATCCTCTTTTGCCTTGTCAAAAAGGTCTGTAGAATAAAATTCACGGTAGGTCAGGTCATTTGCCTTCTGTCCCTTCACCATTTCATACACCTTGCCAAAACAGGTATGATAAAGGTCATTATAACGGGTATTGCTTCCCAGAATCACAAGCACTGCTGCAAGCGCCAGAAGGTTTGCTGCCACACGAAGGCTCTTTTTTTCCTTCTCATACAACCGCTTCAATACCAGGAAAAATGCAGCATACCACACAAAAGGATTAAAGAAAATCGTCCGGTTAAACTGCCATCCGGTAAGCGGCGGGCACAGAAACTCAACCACATTCCGCACCGGCTCCAGGTAATAAATGCCATAGATCAGGCTGTTAAAAACAAGAATGAGCATGAGGAGATTATACCAGTCATGAAAAATACCTCTTGCATTTTTCTTCACCAGATAAGAAATATTCAGATAAAAAAAGTAAACGGCACAAACCGGAAGCACCACATACATATGGACGCTTTCTGCGTGGAACATACCCTTTACAAGGGAGTCCCCAATAGTCGCAAGAACCTCGGAAACCGTATAACTTCCTGCCACAATCGTTGAACGGATCGTCACCTCGTCATCGAACAGCATCATGTAAAACAGCCGGTATTCACACACGATGTACCCCGCCGACAGCACAGCAATGGCAAGCAGCATTCTTCCCGGGAATTTCCGGTCTTTGATCCATAAGATCAGAAAGGCAAGCGCCATATACGCCAGAATAAACAGTCCGAAATAGGAAAAATAGGACAGCACCGGATAGAAAAGCAACGCCACATACCATCCAAAAGACGGCTTTTGCATGATTTTAACAAGCAGGAACAAAAGCAGGGGAATGGATGCAAAGGGAATACCAAATGCCGGAAAGACATTCAGAATTCCGTAGGCAAAGCCGCATAACCAGACAAGAGCCTGCTGACTTTTATATTTTTCACCAAGGAGTTCCCTGCCAAGCAGAACAGAGCCTGCAATGGCAATCAGAATTTTCAGGAAGTATGCTGCGATGTACGCCGGGAATGCCGGCAACAGCATAAACAGAATCGTATAAATATAGAACTCGGAGAACAGCGTATCACGGCTGATTCCTCCAAGAAAATTCACATAAGCATCATGACTGAAAAACGAATGATCGCTTTTCATCATTTGAAGCTGTGGGATAAACAGATCCAGATTGTCATGGACGGCTATGACACTGTCCTCTCCGCACAGGAGGAACACGGCCATGGCAGCCAACAGGAAGCCTCCAATCACCAACAGATACCAACGGGAAAGTACTTTCTTCATCTTCTAAAATCCTTTCTGTTTATCCTGCTTCAGGAAGATTATTATTTATTTTCTCCGCTCATACGGCGTCCTTTTTCGCAAACGAGTGTATAACGATATTCAAAGTCTCTGCGGTTCTTCATTGCCATATTCGACAAAATCAGTCCTGCAAAGAAGGACTGAATGGCAGCCAGTCCCACGAAGCCGCAGACGATCAGGGTCGGGAACTTCAATACCAGCCCGGTCTTCACATATTCTGCAAGAACCGGAATAAAGAATACCACGGCAAGGATTCCCAGAATCAGCGCAAGAATACTGAAAAATCCAAATGGCTTGTAATCACGGTAAAGCTTAAAGATCGTAAACAGTACCTTGAATCCGTCGGAATAGGTATTGAGCTTTGATTCGCTTCCCTCCGGACGGTCACGGTATTCTACAATCACATTATCAATCTGCATATGGTTATAGACCGCATGAATGGTCATTTCCGTTTCGATCTCAAAGCCCTTTGACAGGATCGGGAAGGTCTTCACAAAGCCGTAGCTGAACGCGCGGTATCCGGTCATGATGTCCTTGATCTTACAGCCGAACAGCCGGTTGATGCTGGCTCTTACGAGCGTATTTCCCATATTGTGGAAGGGACGCTTGTTTTCCTCAAAATAGGTGGAGGAAAGACGGTCACCCACAACCATATCGGAATTGTACTTTAATACCTTGTCTGCCATCTCTCTTGCAAACTCCATGGGATAGGTATCATCACCATCCACCATAATGTAGCATTCGGCATCAATTTCACGGAACATTCTGCGGATCACGTTTCCCTTGCCCTGCATGTACTCGTGGCGTACCACGGCACCTGCCTTTGCTGCAAGCTCTGCCGTTTTGTCTGTGGAATTATTATCATATACATAAATCACTGCTTCCGGCAGCTCCCGTCTTGCATCGGCCACTACCTTCTCTATGGTTTTTTCTTCGTTATAACAGGGAATTAAAACAGCTATCTTGTCCATTCGGAAACCTCGCTTTACTCTATATCTAAGACTCACATTGCTGTGCTTCCTACATCATACCATATTTTTCTATATCATGTGAACATTTTTTACGAAGTATGGCACTCTGTGCACTTTATCTCTTTTATTTCTTTACTTGTCATGGTTCCCCGTTTGGGCTATACTAAACAAAGATCTTTTTGCAGGATCCTGAACATTTGATATGGAGGAATTACAATGCTTCGCTTCATTATTACAGCACTGTTTGTTACTTTATTTTTAATTTGCAGTATTCCGTTATTTTTCATTGAATGGATCATCGGGAAATTCAATATGGATATCAAGAACCGCAGTTCCCTCGCGATCGTGAACTGGGCGTTCCGCGTGGTTCTGTTTATTTCCGGTGTGAAGATCACCGTGATCGGGGAAGAAAATGTTCCCAAAGATCAGGCTGTACTTTATATCGGAAACCACAGAAGCTTTTACGACATCATTGCGACCTACGTGCGCGTACCGCGTCCTACCGGATATATCGCAAAAAAGGAACTTCTGAAAGTTCCTCTTTTAAGTATCTGGATGAAATATCTGCACTGCCTCTTCCTTGACCGCGAAGATATCAAGCAGGGTCTGCAGACGATTCTGACCGCTATTGATAAAATCAAATCCGGCATCTCGATTTTCGTTTTTCCGGAAGGCACCCGCAACAAGGTGGAAGGAACCTTTCTTCCCTTCCATGAGGGCTGCTTTAAAATTGCAACGAAGACCGGCTGCCCGATCGTTCCGGTAACCTTATACAACACCTCTGCCATCTTCGAGGATCACCTTCCGAAGATTAAAAAGACGAATATTGTGATTCACTATGGAACACCGTTTTATGCGAAGGATCTCTCCAAAGAAGACCAGAAGCGGCTCGGTGCTTACACACAGGAGATCATTGCTTCTACCTATGCTTCGATCAGAGAGCAGTATCCGGTGTAGGGCATCACTCATCCTCCATTGGCATAACACAGATTTTTTCTCCGGGCACAACGAAGAACACCGGATATCCCAGTGCCTCATGCACGTACCGGTCGGATTCCTGCTCTTCGTTTTGCAGCCGGTTACCATATTTAACGTAACCGTTTTTACCATCATAATAAATGTCTGCGTTCCTGCAGCCTGTCAGTTTTTCCGGATCACAATAAAGAATGAGCTTTTCCTCTTCCTGTGCCTGAACTTCAAACGCATAGCCATTCGGATCCGAAAGCACTTTTACCTCACAGGAGGGCACATCCCTTTCCCGATCTTCCGCTACGGTTTTATTCTCCATTACAATCGCGCTGATTCCCAGTCTTACCTGCTCCTCATTTCCAAGAACATAAATTCCGTCTGCAATCGGTTCCCCCATTTTCAGCAGTTCCGTTTTCTGGTCTGTGTTCATAAGATCCAGCATTTTAAGTATATTCTCGGTCATTTCATCCGGGAAAATGTTTGCATAATATTCTTCCACATATTCCCTGTCTACCATCTGGTCCACCTCGGACTGCCGGTCCGCTTTCCCGGCTTTCCACTTGAAGGAAAACAGTACCGCACCAGCAATGGCCAGCAATAATACAAAAAGTAATATTTTCTGCACAGCCGGATGATTTCTTTGATAATTGGTCTCGAGTTCCATCCTGACCATTCGATAGGCATCATATGCTCCTTGTCTCTTTGGGACTTCACCAGACACACGATTATCGTTCTCAATGATCTGTATCTGCTCAAGAAGAAAATGATACAATCTGCGTCCCATCACATGCCCTTTCAGACAATTTGCCAGCTCATACAGAAATTCTCCCTGCCGGACAGCCCACTGATATTCCTCCTTCCGGAAAAACTCCTTCCATTGCAGGAATTGCAGTTTTTTCGGTTTACAAAGTGCATGGAGTTGTTCTATCGCGGCCTTTAACTGGCTCTGTCTCTCTTCCTGCCGTTCCTTTTTTGCTGTCTCGGTCAGTTCCTCTAAGTTTCCAAACAGATCCTCCTCCGGCTCCGGCCACTTCGGTTTAACCCTCCTGCTTTCGCTTTTTCTGTGAACTCCCGCGGCTTTTTCCTGTGACTTCTGTTCTTCGTGCTGTGGTTTTTGTTCCTCGCGCTGTGGCTTTTGTTCCTCGCGCTGTGGCTTCTGTTCTTCTTGCTGTGGCTTTGGTTCCTCGCGCTGTGGCTTCTGTTCCTTGCGCTGTGGCTTTGGTTCCTCGTGCAATGGCCGGTCTTCATCTGCTCTCTGCATGGCAACCATATACGCATCGTGGATCTCTTTCCACTTCTCCGGATGTTCTTCCGGATGATATTTACGGATCAGTCCTGCATAGGCCTTCCGGATGACCTTTTTATCTTTGGTAGGAGAAATTCCTAATACCTGATATATGTTCATATTGTCTACCTACTCATTATCCCATTCCTGAAACAGATCTTCCATCTCCTGCTGTTCTTCATCCTCCTGATACCACTCACCGGATTCCAGAGACTCCTCATCCCAGTTGATGTAATTCTCCATCATCTTTTCCGTTGCTGCCAGAAAGACCATCAGATATTTTCTGGCTTTTATGGCATGATCCGGATCATCACGCAGTACATGGATAAAGTACGCCCTTCTGTTTTCAATTTCCTTCCTCATACCGGAATTGCATTGCATGAAAAGCCGCTCTGCCCAGGCAAGAACGTATTTGTTTTCTTCCTGCTCCAGAGGACTGAGCTTCAGTTTTTCATATTCCTTCAACTTCGCCTCAATCTGTTCCTGCGTCATTCCCAGATCCTTATTGACAATAACAAGCTGCTTTTTCTCTTTTGTAGCAGGAACAGAAACGTCTACTTCCAAAACACCGTTAATATCATAGGTATAAGTCACCTCACAATACACTTCACCTCGTGGCCGTTCCGGAATCTCAAAAGAGAGTTCTCCGAGCCGGATATTATCTTCTACATGCATTGCTTCTCCCTGATACACCTGAATGCATATTCTGGACTGATTATCATAAACTGTACAATATATGTGCTTTCTGCTGCAGGGAAGTGCACTGTTCCTCGGAATAATAACACTCATTTGATCCCTTTCCGGCTCATTATAGTTGACAATACCTGTTCCAAGGGAAAACGGGCAGATATCCGTAAGCAGCATATCCTTAATCTCCTCATCCCGCTCTTTGATTCCTGCACATACACCCGCACCTAATGCAATCATATGATCCGGATTCAATGTCTGCAGATCCTTCCGCTTAAAAAGATGCTGCAAATACTGCCGGACAACCGGCATTTTACAGGATCCTCCCACCAGAACAATCTGATTCAAATCCTCCACGTTGATCTCTGCATCCATAAGTGCCTGCCTTACCGGCCTGCCCATTCGTTCAAACAGCTCTGCTGCTGCCTCTACAAGTTCCCTTCTGGTAATTTCCAGTTTCCGATCAATCTGTTCACACCGGACCACCATTTCTGCCGATGTCTTTTCTGTCAGCTCTTTTTTACATTTTTCTGCGCTGCTTCGCAGAATTGCCCTTGTCTGTGCCGTCAGATTCTTCGGATCAATTTCACAATGCCTTAGAAAATACTTCACAATCGCATCATCAAAATCCTGACCGCCAAGCTGGTTATCTCCACTTACCGCCAGAATTTCGATCACGTTATCAAAGCACTCTACCACCGAAACATCCAACGTTCCTCCACCAAAATCAAACACCAGAATCGTTGCGTCTTCCTCCTGCTTTCTGTTCTGGCATGCCAGCGCTGCCGCCGACGGCTCGTTGATAATCCGTTCCACCGTAAGCCCGGCCAGAAGTCCGGCCCGCTTCGTCGCATTCCGGCCCATATCATTAAAATAAGCAGGGACACTGATAATGGCTTCCTCTACCGGCTCACCCAGATACCTTTCCGCATCTTCCTTCAATTTCTTAAGAACAAATGACGAGAGCTCTTCCGGTCGGTATTCCTTCTTTCCGAGCCGATATTTTTTGGCTGTTCCCATATAGCGTTTAAAAACGCTTGCCGTATCCTCCGGATGGGATGCCAGCCGCTCCTTCGCTGTTTTTCCTACATAAATAGTTCCGTCTTCCTCAATACTCACTACACTTGGTGTCAGATATTCTCCAAATGCATTGGGAATGAGTCTGCTTTCCCCATCCTGCCATACGGCTACAAGACTATTCGTTGTTCCAAGATCAATACCTATGATTTTTCCCATAGTTCCCCTCCTGCGCTTTCTTACCTCTTATCATACATGAATTTCATTATATAACTCAATACCCCAGAAATATAATTGTTAAAATCAGGCATGTTTTAGGACAAAATTGACTCAAAAATGATCCACCGGATCATTTTCTCATATGCATGGCAGCAAAAAAATCTCAGGCAGTTATCCACGCCTGAGATTATATTTATAATTAAGTACTCCTCTATACTAAATTCGGCCTGTGCTCTGCTCAACGATCTCCTCAAATTTCATACTGTGGGAAGCCTTAATAAGTACGGCATCTCCTGTATGGAGAATGTGGGGAATCTGTGCCATAGCTTCTTCTCTTGTCGGGAAGTAGTAGATTTCCCGGCTGCCATGTTCCTTTCCGGACGAAGTCTCCACGGCGCGGTCATACATATGCTTCGAAAGCTCTCCGATGCAGATAAGCACATCCACGCCATGCGTCATGGCATACTCTCCGATCTGTGCATGTAAAATAGCTTCATCCTTACCAAGCTCAAACATATCCCCAAGGACTGCCACCTTACGCTGCAGGGCCGTTCCAAGAAGGTCAATTGCCGCCTTCATCGAAACGGGATTGGCATTGTAGCAGTCATCGATCAGAATATATTCCGGGGTCTCGATAACATGACTTCTTCCGGCTACCGCCTGCACTTGCGCAATACCCTCCGCAATCTGTTCCGTTGTAAGACCAAGCTGCCAGCCGACTGCGGTGGCTGCCAGTGCATTCAATACCATGTGGACACCCGGCAGAGGCACCCTCACCGGAAACTGTGTATCTGCCACATGAATAACCGCTTCCGAACCAAGCAGGCCTTTATTTACCACATCTGTCGCGTATACCGCATCTTTCTTAGACATACCAAAACGGATAATCTCATTCTTCCATGGCTTCTTCACGGTTGCCAGCAGATCATCCTCGCCGTTTAGGAAAACATATCCATCCGGATTCATGGACTTGAAAATCTCGGTCTTGGCCTTCAGGATACCCTCACGGCTTCCAAGATTCTCTAAATGGCACTGCCCGATATTGGTAATGACACAGTAATCCGGCTTTGCAATCTCCGTAAGCCGCGTCATCTCACCGAAATCACTGATTCCCATTTCCAGAACGGCTGCTTCGTCCTCCGGCTGGATCGACAGCACGGTCATCGGCAGTCCGATTTCGTTGTTGAAATTCTTCTGTGTTTTACACACCTTAAATTTCTGTGACAGGACAGAGGCGATAAATTCTTTGGTACTCGTTTTGCCAACGCTTCCGGTGATTCCGACAACGGGAATGGAAAGCTGCTCACGGTAAAACGCTGCGATCCTCCGGAATGCGGTCAGGGAATCCTCCACAAGAATATAGGGAATTTCACACCCTTCCGGCTCTCTTTCACAGATCACTCCAAGTACTCCCGCCTGTGCTACCGCAGGAATAAAGGAATGACCGTCCTGACGCTCTCCTTTTACTGCCACAAACATTCCGTCCTTCGTTACCTTCCGGGAATCAATCACAACACTCGTGGTTTCCTTGTGTTCCAGTTCTTCGCTTGACATCCCTTCCGGTAATACCAACGTTCCGTTACAGGCCTGTGCCATATTTTTCAGAGTCAAATTTTTCATATTCTGCCTCACTGTTATATTTCAAAGTCATTCCGAATCATCCTATGTAGCACTTTAATTATATTTGTTTAGAGAAATCTCTATAATCATTTCACACAGCTCGCCGTAGCTGATTCCAAGTGCGGCTGCCTCCTGCGGAATAAGGCTTGTCGGTGTCATGCCGGGAAGCGTATTGGCCTCGAGACAGTAGACATCGCCGTTTTCATCCATAAGGACATCCATACGGGCATAGGTCTTGATGCCAAGCACCTGATAAGCCTTAAGTGCGGTATCCTGTATTTTCTTCGTCAGCTCGTCGCTGATCTTCGCAGGACAGGTTTCAATCGTGCTGCCTGCCTGATATTTATTCTTATAATCATAAAATCCGGATACCGGTTCAATTTCAACAACCGGATAGGGCTTACCCTCAATAACGCAGTCGGTGAATTCCCGGCCCTTGATGTACTGCTCTACCAGAACCTTTGCATCATAACGGAATGCATCCTGTACCGCATCGGCATATTCCTTTTCGTTCTGTACAATGTAAACGCCCACGCTTGAGCCGCCGCCGCTCACCTTTACCACGCAGGGAAATTCCGGCTTATAGGGATCGTCCTTACCCGTTAACAGATGACTCGCCGGAGTCGGTACGCCATTTTGCAGAAATAACTGCTTGGTGATGGACTTATCCATCGCAAGCGCACTGCTGAAGGAATCGGTTCCTGTATATTTGATGCCAAACAGATCGAAAACTGCCTGCACCTTGCCATTCTCTCCGCAGTCTCCGTGCAGCGCCATAAAGACAATGTCTGCCATCTGGCAGATCTCAATCACATGTTCTCCGAATAAAATATTGGAAGGCTTCTTTCGGGAAGCTTTTATCTTCTCAATGTCCGGCGCCACCTCCGATACCGGAGCCACATCCTTTACCCAGTCACGATCCAGTTCGAAAATATTCCCCGGATCTCCTTCATAACCTAAGAACACGTCGAGCAGAATCACCTGATGTCCTCTTTCCTTCAGTGCATTGTAAACGCCGCGTCCTGAACTTAATGAGACATCCCTTTCGGTACTGATTCCACCTGCCAACACTACGATTTTCATACGTTACCTTCTTTCCAAAGCTGTACTTTCATTATACGCTCTTATTTATTCGTAATTGCTGATAATTTCACCCAGCATAAAAATAAGTCTGCTGTCTGCATCAAACTGATTCATAATCCCCAGACTTTCATTATAATCCTTATAATTCCGGATGCCAACATCATCTATGTAACTTATGGATAATTTATTTCTGCCCATAAAATAATGAAGATGGTTCTCAATAATGGTCTCATACTCATGGTTCGTGATGATATAGTTCACGGTTGCCATCCACAGCATTTTCTGTAAAAGCTCGGAGTGATTCGTCTGATCCTCATTCGCCTGCACATAAAACGGCTCCTTCTTCATCTGTGCAGACAGGGTTTCCGCCCTTTGCAGGAGCCGGGCAATGCACTCCGAACAGTACTCCCGGTTTACCGTCCTCCTGGTCATGAGATAGGTCACACTCCCAAGAAAACAGGGGAGATCCCCCTCCTGTTCCTGTTCATTTTTCAGTTCTTCCTCAAGGTACTTTTCCAGATAATAGCGGCACTCCTGCTGTCCGGATGCCCGGTAAAGCTCGGCTGCTGCCGCAAACCTCCAGGAATCCTGTGCATCATCCGTCTGATTCACAAGTGCATATTTAAAGGCACGCTCAGCCGCTTTCAGACAGGTCATTGCATATTCCCTGTCATAATCCTGATAAAGATAGCTGAACCTGGCAAGGCACATGGCAAAGCCTTCCGCTGCCTCCATCGAGGGTGGCTCCACATAAACGGCTGATGGCTTGCCCTGTGTCGATGCAGGCACGGTGACCTTCGCATATACCGCTCCGGTTTCCTCATTCTGCATTTTCAGAAGCCAGTCGGTTTCATAGCGGATTTCATCAAGCAGATCCGGAATTCCGTTCCGGCTCTCCGGAAGCTCCATATCATCCGAAAAGGCATCTCCAAACAATTCATAAGCCAGAAGCATTACACTGATATTTTCTGCTGCCCGGACGACATCCTTTGAGCCATTCTCATCCTGATGCCAGCCACCGCTCACATCCATACTCACCGACATGTCCTCCCGAAGAAGGGCATGTCCGGTGTGACAGGCATTGTGTGCCCTGCTCCCCGCAAATTCTTCCGTAAGCGTGATCCCACACCGGTTATAATAATACTGCTTCACTGCTTCCTTCAGAACATCATCATACAGATTATCTGCGATCTGAAATGAATAGGAGTCGCCTAAAAGCGGTGCTTCAATATAATACTTTCCCGGGAGCTCCACCTGTGAAAAATCCCCATAGCCGATTTCATCTGTGCAGGAATCCTGTGACTCCCGCTTTTCCGGCTTACCGGTATATACCGTCTTACCGGTATCTGCATCAATCACCTCAAACCGGTCCGGCAGCTGCGATCCGCAGAAAACCGCGATCTTCGTACTCTGCGTTATGTATCCCAGCTGGTTCACCAGAATATGGGGAGCGCTTACCGGAACCTCATAAGATAAGTCCGGATCCTCTTCCATCGTCTGAAGAGGTGCCTCCTCCCTTTCCTGCTCTGCCTCTGCCACCTGGGCGCCGCATCCTGTTAAACATCCTGTTAATAAAATAGAGACCAGAACCATAATGGTTAGCTTCTTCCTGAACATTCCGGTTCCTCCATAGGATTGGATTTCTTCCATAGATTATACCTTTTTTTATATTTCAGGTAAAGTCAGGACACGGTTTAAATTACTATAACTTACTTTAACTTACTCATCGGATTGACCGGAACACCATCCTTTGTGAGTTTAAAATAAACGTTCGTTCCTTCCACACTGTAATACTTTGTCGGAGAAGCAACCTGTGCAATCACATCCCCCTTTGCCACATAACTGCCCTCGGATACCAGAATGTTATCAAGCTGGCCATACGTTACCTCATAGCCGTTTCCCAGATCCATCGTAACAGCCTTTCCGATCTCCCGATCCTCATAAACACCTGTAACCTTGCCGGCTGCTGCCGCTGTGATCAGATCCCCTTCATGTGCCTCAATCACAATGGCAGGATTATATTTATACTGATCCAGTGTGGGGAAATAAATTGTCTGATCCATGCTGAAATTTACCAGAATGTTTCCCGAAATCGGCCATACCAGTGTATCCTCATCCGTGAAATTCAGTGCCGGCTGCATGGCGGTAGACAACGCTTCCTGATCGCCGCCTTCCACATTTCCGGTTTCTGCTGCATTTTCCTTCTTTTCTTCCCGGTTTTCTGTATCTGCTTCCTGCTTTGCCCCTTCCTTTACTCCATCCGACATACTTTCACTGCCGGATATATCCGGATTTTCCACATTACCGGAATTGGTTTCCTGAAAATAAGGATCGTAATCGAGATCATCTGTCGGTGCATTCTGCGTCGTGGCATCCTGCGTCACATGATCGGCAAACTGGATGTCCTCCTTTTCGGAAAGCCCGGTTGTCATATCCTGCTCAATCGTGCTTAAATCGACCACATAGCCGTCATCCTGGCTTTTATTTCCGGCTCCCAGCCATAATCCTGTCACGGTCAAGGTCCCAAGCACCAGCACGGTGGATGCCGCCATTACAATTTTTTCTTTGGAAAAGGCTCCTCTTCTTCTATTCCGCCTCATATCTTTTTCCTTCCTTTCCTGTATCACTTTCTTAAACAATTCACATAACCAGCGATGTATCTTTAGCAACTAGTCTTTCCGTAAATTACAAGTTTATACAATGGTTGGAAGGAAAATGGACAGAAGAAAATAAAAACCGGCAGAATAAAACCTCCTGTCTTATCCTGCCGGTTCTTTTAAGAAACCGTTATGAAATCGTTATTATTTTGTAACTATTCAGAGCCATGCAAATTATGACAATATGGACGTCGAATGCTTGCATTCGTAAGGACATTTGACATAATTTATATGGCGAAGTAACCTCAATGAGTAAAACTTGAGCTGCGTTAGCAGCGGTT
>ERZ826146.2172-NODE-2172-length-15525-cov-3.505559_pt1 | contig 15525 bp, 10 predicted proteins | sample MGYA00519857_ERZ826146 | MGnify/ENA primary metagenome ERZ826146 (study PRJEB31778, sample SAMEA3449222) | human gut metagenome | biome: human gut; feature: human-associated habitat; material: faeces | place: United Kingdom | collected 2010/2012 ...
TGGCTCAGACAGATGGGGCTTACTCTGCGGCTTGTGGCCGCAGAGTACCTTCCCGCCAGGTGCCTCAGGCGCCAAGTATGACCAGCGGCTTACTCCGACGCACCGGGTCCCGACCATGCAGCCGTCCCGCTGGCAGTCTGTCCGTTCTGGTTTTTGGGGGTGTGAGGTGTGGTGGTTTGCCGGGAGGTGGTGGGCCATCAGCGCTGCGCTGGATGGCTGCAGGGGCTGAGTTTCCTTGTGGTGTGCTGGGAGGGTGTGGGCTATCAGCGCTGCGTTGGATGGTTGCAGGGGCTGAGTTTCCTTGTGGTGTGCCGGGAGGGGATGGGCATCGGCGCTGTGGTGGATGCGTTGTGGGGGGAGTGTGGCATCGGCGCTGTGGTGGATGCAGTGGAATGAGGTTTTGGCGGTTTTTGTCGAAGGGTTTTTGTTGACTTTTGCTGGTGGGGTGGTTATACTGAAGATACATATCTGGGAACATTCTGGGCCGTTCGGCTATCTGATCCCCATATGGTTGGTTGTATAAATATGGCGGGGAGGAGCCGGTTGGTTGTGTGAGGTTTTTTCTTTTGCCATCATAGTGAAAGGAGGAAGCTTATGCAGAGGAAGCGGCTTGAGGATATGAATCTTCTGGATGATTTTTTGTTTAACGCGGTGATGACGTTTCCTGGTATTGGTGAGAGGTTTTGCAGGTTGCTGTTGCAGGTGGTGCTGGGGCGTGAGATCGGGAGGCTGCGGGTTGTTGCGCAGAGGGCTTTTGGTGGCCGAGATGAGGGTTTTCGCGGGGCGCGGCTTGATGTTCTGGCTGAGGAGGAGCTGATGGATGTTTTGGCGGATCCTTCTGTTTTTGATATTGAGCCGGATAATAATGGTGATGTTGTGAGTCTGAAGGATCTGCCGAAGCGGGTGAGGTTTTACCATGCGATCATTGACAGCCGGTGTTTGAAGAAGGGTGAGGGTTTCGGGAAGCTTAAGAGGGTTTTTGTGATCTTTGTCTGTTCGTATGATCCGTTTGATCGGGGTAGGATGGTGTATACGATCCGGAATATGTGTGAGGAGATTCCGGAGATGGAGTATGATGATGGGATGAGGACGGTTTTTCTGAATACGAAGGGGGATGGTGCGGGTGTGCCGGAGGAGCTGGTGGCGCTGCTTCGGTTTATGGAAGATACCAGGGAGGTGAATGCGGTAAATGATGTTTTGAGGGAGTTGCTGGAGATGGTCAGGGTTGTTAAAGATGATGGAAAGGTTACGGTGGCATATATGAAGAGTTTTGAAATTGAGCAGATGTGGATTAATAAGGGGATTGAACAGGGGATCAGTCAAGGAATCGCCCAAGGGATTGAACAGGGAATTAGCCAAGGAATCAGCCAGGGAATTAGCCAGGGAATCGCTCAAGGGATTGAACAGGGGCGGAGTGAAGAGAGGGTGAATACGTTGAGGGAGAAGGCGCGTGCGGATCGGTTGGAGAGGGAGCTGAGGAAGTTGCGGAGTGGGAGATGATGTTGTTTGGTTTTGGGAGAGTTCCCGGGTGTTTGGGCCTGGGGGCTCTTTTTTTGTGGGATGAATGGAGGGAGGGACGAACGGACAGTCTGCCAGCGGGGCGGCTGCAGGGGCGTGCCTGGTGCGGTCGTTTCGCCGGGTCATTCTAGGCGTCTGAGGCGCCTGTCGTGCAGGGCGCCCCATAACTCGCCATGTACGCTGATGCGTACCTGGCTCAGACAGATGGGGCTTACTCTGCGGCTTGTGGCCGCAGAGTACCTTCCCGCCAGGTGCCTCAGGCGCCAAGTATGACCAGCGGCTTACTCCGACGCACCGGGTCCCGACCATGCAGCCGTCCCGCTGGCAGTCTGTCCGTTCTGGTTTTTGGGGGTGTGAGGTGTGGTGGTTTGCCGGGAGGTGGTGGGCCATCAGCGCTGCGCTGGATGGCTGCAGGGGCTGAGTTTCCTTGTGATGTGCCGGGAGGTGGTAGGGCATCGGCGCTGCGTTGGATGTGGGTGGGGTGAGTTTTTGGCGATTTGTCGTGAGGGGATTGGGGGATAGAGGCTGTTTTGGATAGGGTGTGGTGTTTTTGTGTAATATTTAAATTTATTTTTGGAGTATTTTGGATTATAATTATGGAAAAATATGGTTGGCCTGATTGGTTGACTGATTGACTGGTTGATTGATATCCGGAGTTTTGGTGACTGTTTTGTGGGACTTGAGAGAAGAGCTTCGGATGTGTGATGATGAGGGTTGTGTGATGAGCTTCGGATGTATGCTGATGTGGCTTGAGAGAAGAGCTTCGGATGTGTGCTGATGAGGGTTGAGAGATGAGCTTCGGATGTGTGCTGATGTGGCTTGAGAGATGGGCTTCGGATGTGTGTTGATGTGGCTTGTGTGAGGGCTTCGGAGGTTTGTTGGTTTGGTTTTGAGGGTGGTCTTTTTGAGGGCTGCCTGGGTTTTGGAGGAGAGTGGGTTGTATGTGTGATTATGTGGTTTTGCCGCTTTTGAATTCGTCTTTTGAGCCTGGGAGGGCTCGGGAGGTTGTTGAGGGGTTTGTGGATGTGGATTTGAGGAATATTGCGCGGGCTGAGCTTTTTTATTTTACGGGGCAGGCGGAGGAGTGTTGTGAGATCACGAGGGGGTATCTGTCCAGCAGGGTTATTGAGCTGAAGCTTTCGGCGTGTATTTTGTATGGGTATTCTAATCTGACGCTGGGGAATGTGGCGGCGGCTAAGCGGGGGATGGAGGGAATCCAGTCCTGTGTGAAGATTGCTATGAAGAAGAAGGTTCCTAAGGATGTTTATGCGTCCTGTCTTCTGGCGGGGTATGTGGGGGCGGTTTTGCTTCATCTGCCTACGGATGGGATGCCTGCTTTTGGGGAGTACAGCAGGATGCTTCCTGAGGGGCTGAGGCTTTTTGCCACGTATGTGATGGCGCACCATACTTATCTTAACGGGGAGATATGGAGTGCTTATGGGATGGGGAAGGCTGCTTTGTTTATGGCGGAGAGGTCGTATCCGATCAGTATGACGTATATCCACTGTATGATGGCGGTGTGTGCGATCAACCGAAAGCATAAGCAGGAGGCACAGGAGGAGATGCTCCGGAGCTGGGAGCTGGCGAAGATGGATGGGTTTCTGGAGCCTTTTATTGAGCATCATGGGCTTTTGCGGGGGCTGATCGAGGCCTGTATCCGGAACCGGGATCCGGAGGCGTATCAGCGGATCACGGAGGGTGTGATTTCTTTCAGCAGGGGCTGGATGGCGCTTCATAATCCGGAAAACCGGAGAAAGGTTACGGGGGAGCTGTCGACGATGGAGTTTTCTATTGCCATGCTGGCAAGTGGGGGATGGACCAATAAGGAGATCGGAGAGCATCTGGGGATTTCCATTAATACTGTCAAGCATTACCTTACGGATATCTTTTGCAAGCTGAATGTCAAGAAGCGGGATGAGCTGAAAAAATTCATGTTAAAATAGTGACAGAGGCACTTTTTTTTGAAAAAACGGGCATTACAAAACAACTGGTAGTGTTGTATAATAAATATCACGAATAGTCAGATTTTATCGGAGAAATCAGGCGAAAAGAACCAGTAAACGAGTAAGTTAAGAAGGAGGAGTTGAAGACTGATTCTCGATAGCATCTGATAATGTCAATATCCTTACCAAAAATGCCTGGTATATTGACACTACAATCACATAAGGGTAAAATACTGAAAAGGTGTAACCTGTTTACTCACCGGCTAAAAACATGAAGCTTTTTTAAGAGAAAGGAATATAAACAGAAGTAAAGTAATAAGAAATACAGTACACGTTAATGCACACATAGGAAAGCGGGAAAGGTATGAAAAAATTAAGGAATAATAAGATCAGAAAACTCCTGGCATTTATGGTGGCTTTGGCGTTGATGGTATCCTGTATGCCGAGTGCATATACGATCTCCGCGAGTGAGGCGTTCGGAGATGGAACGGAGGATATATTTACAGATGGCGAAATTACATCTGAACCAGCGGCCGAAGAATCGACACCGGATGTAAGCAGCGCTGACCAGGAGGAAACGGAACAGGCGCAGCAATCGACGCTTACATATGAAAATGATTCTGTTAAAGTAACAGCAGAGGCACTGGAGGACGGAGCTCTTCCGCAGAATACAGCATTGAAGGCTGACAGCGTAAACGAGAATTCATCCGTATCTTATGATACAGTTTCTCAGAAGCTTTCAGCAGCAGCTACAGACAAGGGCAGCAGCCTGAGAGGTTTTTTTGCGTATGATGTGTATTTTGCTGATGGCGACGGAAACAGAGTCGAGCCGAACGGCAGAGTCAGAGTAACTTTTGAGTACAAGACACCGGCAGCACCGGAGCTTACCGATGCAGCCAGCACGAGTGTAACCGTTGAGAAGCTTCATTATAACAGCAGTACCGGTGATACTGATGTTAACACCTTACAGGCCAACGAGGATCTGAAGGTTCTGAATGTCAACGAGGGCAAACAGATCCAGACACTTCAGGTTGAGACTGGCAACGCAGCTGTTTTTGCCGTTATGTGGGATTCTCCTGAGACAGCAGATGTCGAGGCGGAAGCTGTTTCCGGTAATGAGGACGAGGTGCCTATCGCATCAGAGGAGCTTACGGACGGAATGGATATTTCGGACGAGCCTGAGCAGGATGCAGCTGAGACACCGGCAGCAGAGAATCCGGATGCTGAACCTACCGAAGCGCCGGCAGAGGATCCGGATGTGGTGGAAGAACCGGCAGAGGATATTGCGAGCCCGGAGGAGGTTCCGGCAGCAGATGAGAATGGTGAGACAAGCCTGATCGAGGTTCTGGGAGACGATACGAATCTTCGCGTCAGCCCATCTATCGAGGCAGAGGTTCTGGCAACTGTAAACGCAGGAACACAGTTCACACTTCTGGATACCGTAACAGCAGAGGACGGAGCAACCTGGTACAAGGTTTCCTGGGAAGGAACCGAGGCTTACATAAGAAGTGATATGGCACAGGTTGTTGACAGCAGTGATGAGGCAGAAGAGCCTGAGGATGTTCTGGAAAGCGAAGAAGTTTCTTATTCCCAGGAAGTTGGTAATGTAGTTGTAACTGCAACAGCAGCGAAGGGCGTTATTCCGGAAGGTGCACAGTTTGTTGTGACTCCGATCGAGAAAGGTTCTGACCAGTATGCAGATATCGAGAAACAGCTTCACGAGGGTGCAGAAAATGAGAGTTATACAGTAGCAGGTTTTCTTGCATACGATATTAGTTTTCTGAATGACGATGGAACTAAGATCGAAGCGCAGAACGGAAGTGTCAGGGTATCTATAGCCTACAAAGAAGCAGAAATCCCAGAAGATGTAGCTGAAACAGATACAGCACAGGAAAACATGAATGTATCTCTGGTACATTTTGTGGAGGATGCAAATGGTAATGTCACAGAAGTTGTTAATATGAGCAACGATGGACAGGCTGAAGTAAGTACAACCGACAATGGAGAGATTGAAAGTGCAAACTTTGAAACAGAGAGTTTTTCTACTTTCTCAGTTGTATGGTTGGCAGATGATTTCACTTCTGTACAGACAACTAGTAGTTATGGTGTGGAGGAAACTGTTGATAGTGCTAAAAGAGGTATTACTATCAATATGTTTAATTACGATACTGCTGGAATAAATGAAGGTCATTCTTTGAAGTTTAGTAATGGAAGTGATGGAGGAAACGAGGATTATAATAAGTATAGAGGGCCATCTGATCTCTCTCTTGGCATTATGCAAAAGAGATTGGGAGAAGATTCATATCCGATAGTAGATAAGGGTAAAAAAGAGAGTAGTTCGTATTTATTCTCAACGAAGGAAGGTACGGGCAAGGAGTTTTATTCTGATGCAAATTACTTATTTAAACAAGATGCAGATGGTTACTATGAATATGATAGTACTAAAAATTTTGCACAGTTTAATAAAAATACAAAAGAGTTTACTGTATATAAGGTACCAGGAAGTAGTAAAGATCCAATAGACCTACAACAAGGTTCGAAACATGGAAGTTTCTTTCCATTCAATACATTAGGTGATCATAAATACTGGGGTATTCCTCAAATTTCAGAAAAATCTCCAGATTTCCATTTTGGTATGACAATGTCAGCTAAATTCATTCAGCCAAAAGACGGAAAAATTAATGGTAATAATATGGTATTTGAGTTTTCTGGAGATGATGATGTATGGGTTTACATCGATGGCGTTTTGGTGTTGGATATTGGTGGTATTCATAATTCAGTGTCTGGTTCTATTGATTTTGCTGAGGGTACAGTTAAAGTTGGTAGTAACAATTATACTTTAAAAAATTTATTTAAAGAGGCAGGAGCAGAAAAAGAAGGAGATTTTGTTAGCAGAAAGGATATTTTCAAAGATTACACAGTGCATACAATTAATTTCTATTATCTCGAAAGAGGTAAGGGTGATTCCAACTGTAAGCTTAAGTTCAATCTTCCAACAGTTCCGGATGGGTCTGTTAAGGTTCAGAAACAGTTGAGTAATACAGATAAAGAGAAGTATGCAGATGTAAAGTTTAAATTTCAGTTACTTGTTAAGGATGAAAAAGAAAATTATGTTCCATCAACTCCTAATGGTATTTTAGACGATGGTAGAAAAGTTGAATTCAGTGAGGATAAGGTATTTACATTGAAACCTGGTCAGTACGCAACTTTTTCTGGACTTAAGGCAAATACGAAATATAGGATTAAAGAACTTGGTGTATCAAAGAACGAATATGATAAGGTTTTCATCAATGATGAAGTGACAACAAGTCAGGATGGAAATGTTATTTCTAACGAAGCTACAGTTGGCAGTAGACCATGGGTAATTTTTACTAACAAGTGTAGTGAGAAAAATAGTCGTAAGCTGTGTATTACCAAAAAGATTAAAGGGGATATTCCTGTAAATGATAAATTTGATTTTGAGATAAAGTTGAATGGTCAGAAGTATACAGGAAATTATTATCTGCAAGATTCTGAAGGAAATTATTATACAAGTGAAAATGGACCATTAAAGAAGGCAAAAAATAAGACTGTGTGTGGAAGTGCAGTTAATGGTGTTGTTTCTTCAGTTCCTGCAGGATACACAGTAGTTCTTGAACAAATTTTAGCTGGAACAAGCTTTGAGGTTAACGAGATCAATCTTAATCCAACGGATTATGGAAATCCTGAGTACAGTATTGAGGCGGCAGAGGATGTTAATACAACTGATAAAGCATCAGGAAAAATTGAGTTAGGTAGTGATGCGAAGGTAACGGTTACTAATACACGCAACAATGTAGCCAGTCTCGAAATTACAAAGGTAAATACAAGCAATCAGTCATTACCTGGAGCAAAATTTACTCTTACATTGGATGGTGATTCAGCGAAAACGTATAATGTAACATCTGATGAAAATGGTCTTTTGAAGTTTGAAAATCTTTCAGTCGGAACTTATACATTGACAGAAACAGAGGCACCGTCTGGCTATGTTAAATCTACAGAGAGTTATAAAGTAAAAGTATCAGTTGAAAATAATAAGGCAACTGCTAAGCTTTATAAAGCAGATGGTACGAATGAAATTGAGAACAAACAGATCATTAACTACACTGAGAAGGAAGAAGCCGAAAATAATCTTACCAGTAGCAAAACAGCCAAAGTTGTTGATTATGAGAATAGAATTTATAAGATTAATCTGAATGCAGAAACAACTGGACGCGAAGGAGATGTGGAGGCACAAGGTGCGAGTGTAGTAATGGTATTGGATGCTAGTGATTCTATGAATGATAGCATAGCTAATACTAATACTAGCAAGCTTGTAGCATTACAAAATGCAGCGAACACTTTTATAGATACCTTAAAGTCTAAATCACCGGAGAGTGAAATAGCAATAATCTGGTATAGTGGAAGTGAGGGAGGTAATACTTCAATAACGAATTCGAAATTTAAGCAATTAAACAACAATGAAGATGTGTCAAGTTTAAAGCGTACAATTGATAACAAGGATGCTTCCGGTGGAACACCAATGGGAGTTGCATTGGCGACTGCTAGAAATCAGTTATCAAGTGCAAAGCACGAAAAAAATAAGTATGTAGTGTTTATGACAGATGGTTTGCCAGGACATAATAATAATGATAACTGGAATTGTATGGTTGCCAATAATGCAGTTAATAATGCGAATTCTATAAAAGAACAGGCAACTTTGTATACGGTTGGTGTTGGGCTTAATGATGCGGGTAGTTTTAACTGGAAATTAGGACATTCTTCTACATCAAGTAACAGCGGACACGGATACAAATACGAATACTACCGTCATAAATCAATAACCGGAAGCGAATTTCTGAGCCAATATATAGCAACTAAATCTAGCGATGGTACTAAGAAGTATGCGTATGATACTAGTGGTCTAAACGACTTAGTAAACACATTTAATGTTATTGCTGGTAGTATTGGTGATTTGTTTACAGTGCAGCCTAAAGAAATCGTAGATGTGATTGATGCAAGATTTAAGCTTACGGATGATGGGTTAAATGATTTGGCAACTAACAGTAGGCTGGGAACAGGAAAAATTAAAACCAATAACGACGGATCGAAGGAAATTATCTGGACAGATAGTACTACAGGTTCGGTAGTGGGAAAAGTTACGATTGTTGAACGGGGTGACGGTACAACTAAAATTACCTGGAAAGAACAGGCGGCCAGAATTGGAAATGCAGCCACAGAGAACGAGAATGACAAAGGTTGGAATGCAAGTTTCCGGATTCAGGCGAAAGACGACTTCATTGGTGGAAACATGATTCCTACTAATGGTGCAGATTCAGGTATTTATCTGAATGGCGGTGGTATTAAAGAGTTTGAGCAACCATCTGTTAATGTTAAGCTTCTTAATTTAAATATCGGCAGTAAAAAAATAACAGTATTCAAAGGTGATCCAATAACGGCAAAGAATTTTGGAAATGAACTTGCTGAAACGATAAAAGTTGTACAGCTCAATAAAAAGGAAACTTTAACGGCTGTGGAGCCTATGGATGCTGGTAAGAATAGTGTTAAATTACCTGATTTGGAAGATGCTGATATTAAGAAATTAAATACGGATAAAGAGTTAACCATTGGCAGTGAAGGACGATATCAGTATATATATCCTGGTTCTAAGGATGCAGTAGGATATTTCACTTATACTTATAAAATAGTTAGGGGAAATGCTGATGAGCACCTTGCTAATTCAGTTGGAGAAAAGGTGGAGGAGTATCAGTTAACGGTTACTTATCATCCATATTCAAAAGAAGTAAGAAAACAAAAACTAGCTAAGATTAAGGAGCCGGATGAAGAAGTATATACAGCTGAAAATGCTCCAAAACCTGATTTAGTTGAACAACCAAAGGGTGGAATTAGTGTTGATTCAAGTGTAGCATCAACAGGCACTTATACTGTGAAGGTGATTGCTGGTGAATTGCAGATCGTTAAAAAACTGGATGCACAAGCTGAGAAGGAAGAAACATTTGAATTCACAATTACTAGTAATGATAAAGTAGTTGCAACTGCAACTGCAACGATTGGAGTGGGCGGAAAAGAAGCAAATGCGGTATTTACGCTTGCAGATGAAGACATCGCCAAGCTTGAATCTGGTAAAAAGAAATTAAGTGAACTGTCCCGAGGTGATTATGTAGTTAAAGAGTCTTCAGACAACACTAGTTATGAATTACAGAGTATTGTAACAGGTGAAGGAACCAATTGTGACAGTGCAATTGCTGAAGATTTGTCAAATGGTATTACATTCACTATGGGAACAGACAAAAAGCAAAATAAGGTTCCACAGAATGGAAATACAACAGACGGACGAGTTGGAATTGCCGAATTCACTAATAAAAAAACAGTTGTGAATATTGATTTTGAGAAAGTTGATGCTGAGACCAATACAAAGAAGTTGTCAGGTGCTGAATTTTATTTATATAAAGCTAATACGGATGGAGAACAAACAGGTGATCCGATTAAGCAGTATGAATCTGGCAGAAATGGAAAGGTTTCTATAGAGAACCTTCCAATTGGAAATTATGTATTGGTTGAAAGAAAAGCACCAGCTGGATATCAGTTATCTGCAAAACCATGGAAAATCATAGTAGGAAGCGACAGAAATATAACGGTAACACATGGTGAGGATACTGTTAGTCCAAATGGTAATGAAAAGATTTACCAGCTTACCAATGCTAAACTTTATTCCTTACCAGAATCCGGTGGTCCGGGAACCTATGGATTTACAATCAGTGGTGTAGCGATTCTTGCAACTGCACTCCTGTTGTTTATAAATAATAAACGAAGGGAGGAAGAAGCAAAGAGATCGTAACACATTAATTGTAAATGGCCGATGAAGGGCGAAAAAGAAAAATGCAGAGAAAGAAAGGAGCAAACCTTATGAAAAATTTATTTAAAAAGATTGGTGCATTATTAGTGGCAGCGGTTATGGTACTGTCTATGTGCACAGCGGTATTTGCAGCCAAGGTAGAAAATGAATACACAAATGCTATTACCGTTAAAAATTTAGCAGCTGATGTAGATACTACATTGAAAGTGTATAATATTATTTATCTTGATGTGACGGGTGGAAATCAGACATGGAAGGTCGTTGATTGGGCTGATCCTTATGTCTCAGAAGATGCTACCACCGGTGCATTCCAGATTACTGATTCTGATGGATTAAGAAATGCAGCAGATGCACAGCAAATTGTAGATTTTACAGCAACAGAACATGGAACAAGTCATGTATTTTCTGGACTTCCAATCGGTGCATATGTTATTCGTGCATTTGATACCAAAGGTACTTATAGTCTTATGGTAGCAAATACTTACAAAGATAATGATACTTATATGGCTAGTGAATCAGCTGATGTAGTTGCTAAAATGTCAGAATATAAGGTTACAAAAGAGACAGGGGATAAGTTTGTTCACAGAGGACAGCGTGTAAACTTTACAGTAACTACACAGATGGCACCAAAAACAAATGCTGCTAATGAGAATTTAACAACTTTCAAAGTAATAGATATTTCAACAGGTCTGAAGGCAGACACCTTTGTTCTTGATAGTGTTAAAATTGCTGGAAACCCTGTAACTGTAGATAAATCAAAAGCAACTGCTGTTTCTAATGATGAATATGGAACTGTAACATATACTGTAGATTTAAGTGATTTTATTTCAACTACAGAAGCTGGTGCAACAATTGAAGTAAAATATAGTGCTATAGTAGAAAATGATCACACATATAACAACCGTGCTACAGCAAGTGCAGAGACTGTTGAGTATACTCCGAGTAGAGTAGATGGTTTTATGGGAAATGTTACTTTAAAGAAAGTTGATACAAAAGGAACTACACTGAATGGCGCAGAGTTCCAGTTATTAAAGGTAACTACTGATGAAAAAGAAGGTGCTGAGGCAACAAAAACACCAATTAGTGTTGTGAAAGTAACAAATGGTGAGTACAAGGTTGCTCTGGATGAAGAACAGAATGCTACAACTACATTAGTAGCAACAAACGGTACATTAAAAGTTACAGGTCTTGATGAAGGCAGCTATGAATTCAAAGAGACAAAAGCACCGACAGGTTATAAAGTAAATTCTGAGAATAAAGCATTTACAATTACAGCAGATGAGACGGATGAAGTAACTGTTGATGCAGGTAACTTTGTCAATACCAAACTTTCCTCCCTTCCATCCACAGGTGGCATGGGAACATACCTCTTCACTATCATCGGTGTTGTAGTTATGGCTGGCGCTGCTGGTGCTTTCTTCATCAGCCGCAGAAAAGGATCTGAGGAGTAATCGTTTGATTGCCGGATCGATTCAATTCAAAAATTATTTATAAGCAACGACAAAGCAAGTATTAAAATAAAGTAGTAAATCTTTTACCGCCCGGCCCTTTCGGGGGCCGGGAGTGGTAAATACAACAGTATGGAGAAACCTATGAGAAAGAATAAGAAGAAAAATTATATTGGACTTGGTTTGCTGTTTCTGATAGGGTTGTCCATACTGCTGTATCCAATGGTCAGTGATGCCTGGAACCGGTACAGGGACAGCCTGCTGATCAGTAATTATAGCAGCAGTGTTTCTTCGGATGATAATTCGGAGAAGATTGACAGTATGTGGAAGGCAGCTCAGGAGTATAACGAACAGATCAAGCAGGAAAGTGTGCCGGATGCTTTTTCCGTGAGGGATGGCCAGACGGACAGTACATATGAGTCTCTTCTGAACCTGAATGGTGATGGAATGATGGGGTATGTGGAGATTCCTGTGATCGATGTGAGCATTCCAATCTATCATTACACGACAGATGAGTCTCTGGAGAAGGGCGCCGGTCATTTGTTCGGCAGCAGTCTTCCGGTTGGCGGCAAGAGTACCCATTGTATTTTGTCGGCACACAGAGGACTTCCAAGTGCGAAACTTTTTACAGATCTGAATCTTGTGGAAGAGGGAGATGTTTTTTACCTGCATGTGCTGGGTAAGACTCTTGCCTACGAGGTGGATCAGATTCTTACCGTTCTTCCAGAGCAGACAGAGTCTCTGGGTATCACGGATGGGGATGATTATGTAACGCTGGTTACTTGTACGCCTTATGCGGTGAATACGCACAGACTTCTGGTGAGGGGACACAGAGTTCCGATGAAGGCTGCGAAGGCGGTTCAGAAAACAGAGAAGAAGGTTACCGGAATCACCAATCCGACGCTTCCGATGCTTGCTCTCTGTGTTGTGATCGGAATTGTGATCGCGGTGATCCTGGTTGCCGGTATCAATTCTGTTCAGAACAAAAAACGACGCAGGAAATAATTTATGGCTAAAAAGAAAAAAAAGAAAAAGAGCAATGTCGTCCTGAATGTTTTTATTGCAGTAGCTTTTTTGGCAGGGGCAGGAATTTTTCTTTATCCTACGATCAGTGATATGTGGAACCAGTATCGAAATGCCCAGCTGGTCAGTAAGTACGAGGAAGCGGTAACGGAGCTTTCGGACAACGACTATGACAGGCTGTGGAAAGAGGCGAAGGAGTATAATGCCGAGCATCCGGTGAATGCCATTGTAGATGCTTTTGAGGAAGAGGATACTTATGAGCTGAGTCATCCTTATGACAGGGTTCTGGATCCGAACGGTGATGGTCTGATGGGGAGTATCGAGATCCCGAAGATCAAAGCCAGACTGGCGATCTATCATGGACTGAGCAAAACGGTCCTGGAAAAGGGTGTCGGTCATGTGGAGGGTACCAGCCTTCCGATCGGAGGCAAGAGCACCCATGCGGTTCTGGCGGCGCATCGAGGTCTTCCTAACGCAAAGCTTTTTACAGATCTGGATCAGATGGAAAAGGGAGATATTTTTATCCTGCACATTCTTGGCAAGCATCTGGCCTACAAGGTGGATCAGATCAAGACAGTGCTTCCGGATGAGACCAGTGACCTGGATATTATCGAGGGTGAAGATCATGTGACTCTGATCACGTGTACCCCTTATGGAGTTAACACCCACAGGCTTCTTGTCCGGGGAGTGCGGACGAAATATGTGGTGGAAGATACAAAGAATGACGAAACGATACCGCAGAAGCTTGCTGTTGTGGATCCGAAGAGGGTTCTGGCCGGCGGCGCTGCAGTGCTTGTTGTTCTGATCCTGCTGATTTATCTGATCGTCCGTCATAGGGACAAAAAACGGAAAAAGAAGCAGCTTTCAGAAAGGAAAGAGGAGGCAGAGAGCGATGAAAAATAGAAGAAAGCAAGGGAAAATATTCCGGAGCCTTCTGGCTGTTCTGATGCTGACGGCTATGCTGGTCACGAGTGTTTTGCAGCCGGTTTTCGCCGGGGATTATGAAGCTGGAAAAACAGGTAATCTGACGTTGACGGTTCAGCAGGCGGATGAGGAGGGAAACCAGACTCCGCTGCCGGATGTAGGGCTGACGATCTACAAGGTTGGCAGTGTGAATTTTGATGGTAATGTGCATTTCGTGTTGGATGAGGCACTGGCTGCCGCAGCAATCGATTTTGATTCCATCACGACGGCTGATGGCTGGTATGAAGCGGCAGAGAAGCTGGCGGCTATGATCGTCAGCGGAAGCGTGGATGTGTGGGGTATGTCCAAGTCCTCTGATGCAGAGGGGAATATGACTTTCGCTGATCTGGCTGAGGGTATGTACCTGGTGGTGCAGACAGATGGAAACAGCAGTGTTATGGTTTCACCGATGCTGATCTCCGTTCCTTTTGCAGATCAGGAGCAGGGATGGATGTACGATGTACAGGCTTATCCGAAGTCTGTAAGTAATCCGCCGAAGCATACACAGATCCAGGTTACGAAGAGGATCTATAATGTTGATGATAACGGGAATGTGATTCCTCTGGAAACGAAGGAGGATGTAACTTATAAGGTTGGCGTTTTTTCGGATCAGGAAGGTACGATCCCGTTCCGTGATGATTATTTACAGGATATCCATATCCAGAATGCTTCCAGTGGTACAGCTACATGGACGGATGTTCCGGATGGCACCTATTATGTATTTGAGCTGGATGAGGATGGAAATCTTCTTCAGCAGAATACGGAGATCAAGGTGGATGATCAGAATTTTTACTACTACGATGTAACGAAGCCGAATGGTGAGAATGAAGAGAAGTCCAATCAGGTTGTGATCGGTGGAGATAGTGGTGTTACTGAGGCTGCGGCTTATGTAAATAACTATTATACAAAGATTCCGGATATATTCAGCCGTAACGGATTTATCAACATTAAGAAGAATGTGATGATCGATGGTGTTGCTTCTACTGTGGATGATACGTTCTATGCAGGTGTGTTCTCCACTGAGAGTAACGGTGAGCTGACGCTTGAGAAGGTAGTGACTCTGAAACAGAATGATAGTGTTCAGGTAATGTTGGATCTTCCAAAGGATCAGGAGATCAACAGTGTTACGTATACTGTTCTGGAGACGGATAAGGATGGAAATCCGGTTGATGATGATACCTTTAAGTATACAGTTACCGGTCAGGGTGAGGTTACACTGAATAATGATAACCGATATACTGTAACAAAGGAGATCACCAACAGTCTTTCTTCCGAGCCGACACCGATTCCGACTGCTACACCTGGAACAAATCATGGTGGAAATGATCGGATCACTCCGATCCCGAATAATGGTACAGCGGGCGGAACTGCTCCGAACGATACCAGTGGTACAGCAAGACGTTCTGTAAAGACCGGCGATGATACACCGATCGGCGTATGGGTTGGAATCCTTGCAGCAGCGATCATTGTTGGCGGTGGTGCAGCTTATGGAGTTAAAAGAAAGAAGAAAAAATAAATAACGGATCATTTTGAAGGATGATCGATGGAAGAACCGGGCGATGTGGATGCCCGGTTCTTTTTTTGAATATTTACGTATTGGGGATGAAAAAGCAGCGGGTGATATTTTTTCTCGAAAATTGTTCTTGACATTTTGGTATGATAAGTATATTGTATGTGTTGCAGTAAATTTCATAAAAGATAGCCTTTTATTCAGAGTGGTGGAGATACAAAGGATCTGTGAAGCCACGGCAACCCC
>ERZ826146.2176-NODE-2176-length-15508-cov-3.709700_pt1 | contig 15508 bp, 13 predicted proteins | sample MGYA00519857_ERZ826146 | MGnify/ENA primary metagenome ERZ826146 (study PRJEB31778, sample SAMEA3449222) | human gut metagenome | biome: human gut; feature: human-associated habitat; material: faeces | place: United Kingdom | collected 2010/2012 ...
GATACCTTAGTTGGTGTCCGGCAGTTTCTTTGCGGGGGTAGATTTGACGCTTACGTATATTTCCTGTTTTCTATGATTTATAAAACATTAAAAACAAAATTGGAGTATTGTACAATACAAAGCGAGGTGAAGTATAATGCATGCTTTTTCACGCTCACTGGCAAGAGCGGTAAAGAACGCCCGGTATAAAATGAATCTGACACAGGAACAGGTCGGAGAACTGGTTGAAACCAATACGCGAACAATCAGTTCTATTGAAAATGAGAAATCCAATACAAGAATGAACATCCTCTACCCTCTTGTACGCGTCTTACGCATTGATCCCAATGAGATTTTCTATCCGGAAACGGTGGCAGATTCCTCTGTGAAGCACCAACTGCGTGTGCTGATTGAAAACTGCAGCGATGAAGAAGCTGCCGCATTGCTCACAACTTTTGAATCAGTTCTGAGAGTCTTGCGCAAGCAAAATGCCGGAAAAGTTGAAGAAAAAAAGAGCCTGTCTCCCCTTTGATAAGGGGAAGCAGGCTCTGCGTTCTTGCGTCTGGCTCATTCGCTCACTACGATTTTCAGTTGTACAACATCAATTTTGATTTCCTTTTTGCACTTTGGACAGTAGAGTGGGAATTTAATCAGTACTGTCTCTTTGCACACCTTGGTTCGCGTTTTTCCTCCGCAAACCGGGCAATAAATCCATAGAGAATCCTTTTTTATCTCGTCCATGCGCGATTCCTTCTCATAAAATAGGCTCAGCGTTGATCGTCTGGCACTTTGAATAAAAAAGAGAAATGCAAGTGTTAATTCATCGGAAAATCCTTAACAGGCTTCATTTCCGGCAGCTCAACATGGGCATAGGAATTCATGATTTCAAAGGCTTCCGCCTCTGTGATTTCTTTTATATCATTTCCTTTCTGGTAACGCCAGACCCCATCACTGGGATAGTAAGAAACCTGTCCCAAGTCTTCTCCTGTCATAAGGTTTCTGTAGCTATGGAAATGGGAACCATCCTCCAAAACTGCTAACTCATAAATATATCCTTCACAAAGGTAACCCTGCGCCCAGCTACTCTGCAGGCCAATGGTTTTTCCGTCTTTCATTGTCCAGATTGCGTTAACATTCCCATCTCTTCCAAAGATCAGATCTTCTGTGCCATCCCCATTGGCATCCATCAGGCAGTATCTCATACTCTCCCAGAAGTCTACATAGGCATTGCCGGTGTATCTGGTGAAATAGTCCTCATTGTCCCGCATATCCGCGATCAAAGCTGCAAAGCTGTCATGCCGTTCGTGAGCTTCAAATTCTGCCTGCCGCCGGGCCTCTTCCTCTGGATCAACAGGGGTGGGCGTGCGGTACAGTTCATCCAGTTCCAGGGCCAAAGCGTGCATATTCTCCGCCTTACCAGACTTCAAAGAATAGTCCAAAACCTCCGCAACCGCTTCCATTTCCGCTTTTGTCATGTTCGGAACTTCTTCCATCTTTCCACCAAGCTGGATATGCAGGAATGCGTCCTCCCGGTCGCAGAAGATATGACCATATTCTGCATCCTTCACCAGCAGCAGTTCCGTGCCATCTTTTGTGGTGTAATTCCACTCCCGGGCAGACTCTGGTTCATCAATCATCAGATACCAGGATGAGAAATACGCCTTATCTGCATAGGAATATCCTACTTTCACTTCCTGAAGGCCATCGACTGTAACACGGTAGTCCAGATTGAAGTTTCCGCATTGTCGTGAATCTCTTTACGACCTTCTGCTGTGTAGAAATTTGATTTTCGTTTCTTCGTCCACGGTGGTTTGTGCTGAACAAATCCTATTGGATAAATCGGCTCATCTGAACCTGCCACATATCTCATCATCGGTGTATTTCCGTATAGTCCTATTTCCGCTTTTGTAAGAGGTCTGCCTTTGCGCCTTAACCTATTACATTTTTGCGTTCTAAGTCTATTAGTGAACACCCTCAATAGAGCTAAATGCAAGCCGTTGAACGATATCATTCAAGAGAAGTATTCGGTTTCAAATCTATGGTCGGAGCAGCATTTTGAGCCGCGCTGGTAAAGCTGGGGATGGCGTCGCTGTGCGCCGCCATGTTTGCAGAAATCTGGTTGTATGCCGAAATGACATTCTTCAACCGGCCTCCGATGGAAATATACATGGAAGTGGCTTCGGGTCCTTTTCCGTAGGCATTCTCAAACCGGCGAATGAACGCATCATTGGTCTGTGCATACGGCGGTGTGGCATTTCGCCAGCCAATGGCGATTTCCCAGACAATGATCTGCGTTGCCACCATATTGGACAGCAGCTCATAGCTGGCGGATTGCGGAAGCGTCCTCTGTCCGTAGCTTCCTCGTCTGTCAGCTCCCGGACAATGCATGGTAGTTGCAGCTTTGCAATCAGAGTACACGCCAGCTTGCGGCGGTGACCGGCAACCATTTCATAATGCCCGTTCTCCTTGGGACGCACGATGGCAGGAACCAGAATGCCGTGCTGTTTCACACTCTCCGCCATCTCGATCATGTTGTCATCCATGCGGACTTTGAAGGGGTGATTGGGGAAATCGTCAATCTTGTCAACGGGGATTTCCTGCACTCTGGGCTGACTGGCAATATCCCGCTCCTCCTGGGTGGTGAACAGGCTATCGACTGATGTCAGAAGGCTTGCTGCGCTGTTTTTCGCCAATGTCCATTACCTCCTTCACCAGAGTGCGATAGGCTTCCGCTGCACGACCTTTCGGCTCATGCTTGAAAATGCTGTGGTCTGCGGTGCTGATTTCTGCCAGCCGAACCGTTGCCGGGATCACCGCCTGCATGATGGGCAGATGCTTGCCGTAGGCGGCTTTGACGGATGCAACAATATCCTTGCGAAAGTTCGTATCGTTCGCCATGGTCATAAACACGCCGCCGATTTTCAGCTTGGGATTGATCTGCCGTTTGATGCTCTGCACCGTATTGACCAGCTCCGTCATGTTTTCAGCAGCAAAATACTCTGCCTGAACCGGGATCAGAACATAATCCGATGCAGACAGAGCATTGATGACCAGCATACCGAGAGACGGGCGGCAGTCCAGCAGAACATAGTCGTAGTCCTTTTTGATCTTGTCCAGATACTGCCGCAGCACCGTCTCCCGGCTCATGACATTCACCAGTCCCACCTCAACGGCGGATAGAGTGCGGTTGCCGGGGACGAAATCAAAGCCCTCGTGATGATGGCAGATTTCCGGATGATCGCCGCCGCTGACACCCGCCACGATGTCGTTCATGGCATTGCCCAGTGTCAGCGGCAAATCATTCGGTTTTCGCAATCCCAGCATTTTGGTTAAGTCCCCCTGCGGATCAACATCCAGCAGAAGAACCTTTTTGCTCTGCATCGCCAGTCCAGCGCCCAGATTATACACCGTAGTGCTTTTCCCCACGCCGCCCTTCTGGTTGGCAACGGCAATGACCTTTGTTTTTGCCATTTGGGTTTCCTCCTTAAATAGATTTAGCCGCCTGCGGTGAAGCAGACGGCTATGTACTGGAAATAGAAAAACCGCTTACCTGAAAACAAGTAAGCGGCTAAGATATGTATAAATCTCGTAGAAACAGCATCCATTTTTTGTCTGGGCATGGTTTGCTTGTTCCGTGGGATACTAACCCAGAGGTGATAAAAATGGCAAAAAAGGATATGACCCATCCCGATGTGACTCGTGGGCCAAGAAATGAGACTTCCCCTGTCCCCCAGATTCAAGGCAAGGCAAAAAGCGGCAAGGAAAAAGCAAATCCCATCATTGCCGGAACCACCGGTGCAAATCAGAAGGTATGGCACGAAAAGCCGATTTCCAAAGCTCACGGAATCATTGACACAGACCTGGCAAGGGATAATCTGGAGAATGACATTCCTTTCGCGGATTTGCAGGACTTGTAATACCCAAAGCAGGGCGTACTATCACCCGCTTACCTAAAAACTGGTAAACGGGTTGGTATGTATTAGACTCTTTTCACGGGTGCGGTAATAACTTTCTGAATCAGCTCGTCCACACAATCCGCAAAGCGTCCCTCTCTAATCAATCGGTTTTTCATTTGGACAAGGCTTTGTAGAAGAACCCTGAAATCTGATTGCGACAAATAGAGATAATATTTCTTCTGAAACATCGCGCATTCCCCTTTTTCTCATAATTTCACTACAATACTTGGGCTTTGACGATATGATACCGTAACCCTGTAATATGTGTTGGTGGCTCTTTTACGGTACTTCATGTTGCCTGTATTGGTGAAGCGGTGCAGTTGCTTCGGGAAAAGCTGGATCAGAAGAATGTATACTTTATGAATCCGGCACTGGACATGTAAATACTTGGGGAGCGGCGCTTGCCGCTCCCCTTTCTGCGTCGTATGATTTTGGCCGGACGGCGCACACTTATACTATAAACTACGAAAGAGGGAAATTTCCCATGAGGAATGAAAAGTTTTACGATGTGATCGTTATCGGCGGCGGCCCGGCGGGGTTGACAGCGGCGCTGTACCTTGCCCGGGCGGGCTGTCGGACGCTTGTGCTGGAAAAACGCGGATACGGCGGGCAGATCGCCATTACCAATGAGGTGGTAAACTACCCCGGCGTGCCGAAGACCAGCGGCATGGAGCTTACCGATACCATGCGCCGTCAGGCAGAGTCTTTCGGCGCGGAATTCCTGATTGCGGAGGCGCGGGAGCTGTCCCTTTTCGATGCAGAGAAGACCGTGAAAACCTCTGCGGGGGATTTTCGCTGCATAGGCGTACTTCTGGCCACCGGGGCGCAGCCGAAAATGGCGGGTTTCCGGGGCGAGGAGGAATTCAGGGGACGCGGCGTTTCCTACTGCGCCACCTGCGACGGCGCGTTTTTCCGGAATAAGGACGTTTTCGTGATCGGCGGAGGCTTTACGGCGGCGGAGGAAAGCGTTTTTCTGACGAAATTTGCCCGTCATGTGACCATGCTGATACGGAAAAATGACTTTGCCTGCCCCGCCTCCGTGGCGGACAAAGCCAGAAACCACGAGAAAATCACCGTTCTTTTCAACACCGTCGTGCAGGAGGTTTCCGGCGATGACGGCCTGCGGCGTATCCAATACCAGAATACCGCCACCGGCGAGATCACCGACTACCAGAGTCCGGACGGCGAGACCATCGGCGTGTTTGTCTTTGCCGGGTACGCCCCGGACACAGCTCTGGTTTCCGGCATTGCCGAGCGGGACGCGCGGGGATATATTATCACCGATGAAAATCAGAAAACCTCTGTTGAGGGACTTTACGCGGCGGGCGACATCTGCGTCAAGCCCCTGCGGCAGGTCATAACCGCTGCGTCGGACGGCGCGGTCGCGGCAGCCGCGCTGGAAAAGTATTGCGGGGCGCTGCGGGGGGAATCTTGTATTTGAATCCCCCCTGTGGTACAATATCAAAAAGACGGCAGAAAATTCTTATGATTAATTTGCAACCAAACGCAAAGTTCTGCGTATAGAAAGGTGAAACGCTCAGAAAAAGGAAATGCTCCTTATATTTTTCAAAAAATTTCCTCCCGGCGCGCAAGATTTTCCTTCTTTTTCCGTGATGATAAGTGAAGGGCGCTTCAAACAGACACAAGGAGGTGCTTGCTTTGGACGATCAGAACATCATCGCGCTGTATTGGGCGCGGTCGGAAACCGCCATTTCCGAAACCGCGCAGAAATACGGCGGCTATTGCTTTTCGATTGCCAAAAACATCCTGACAAACCACGAAGACGCCGAGGAAAGCGTGAATGACACCTATCTCACGGCATGGAACGCCATGCCGCCCCGCCGCCCTTCCATTCTCGCAACCTTTCTCGGCAAGATCACCCGCCGTCTCGCCATTGACCGCTGGCGCTACCGGAACGCCTGCAAGCGGGGCGGCGGAGAGGTGACGCTGGCGCTGGACGAGCTGGAGGACTGCGCGTCTCAGGACAGTCTGGAAAAGGCCATGGACCGCAAGGAGCTTGCCGTGGCCTTCAACAGCTTTCTGGAATCCCTGCCGGAAACGGAACGGCTGGTGTTCCTGAGCCGGTACTGGTACTTAGACCCCATCGCGGACATCGCCGAGCATTTCGGCTTCTCCGTCAGCAAGGTCACCTCCATGCTCCGCCGCACCCGAGGTAGGCTCAGACAGGCGCTGGAAAAGGAGGAATTGCTGTGAACGCCAACGAAATACTGGATATGATCGGCGACGCCAAGGGTACATACCTCTGGGAAACCCAGAAATACAGAGACGGCACGGCGGGCGCGAAGCCCCTGCCCCGGCTCTGGCTGGTGGCCGCCGTGATCGGGCTGATGCTGCTGCTTGTGGGCTGCACGGTGGCGTATATGCTGCGGCTTCAGGACTTGAAGGTGGCCGAGTACCGCCCCACCACGCCCACCGTCTACGACGAAAACGGGGACGTCATTTCCTTGCCGACCCTCGCCCCGCGAACCCAGATCACGCTGCAGGGCGCCAATCAGGAGGCGCTGGCGGAATGGAACAGCTTTTGCCGGGACTACGACCCGGATGGCGCCATTGTGACGGCCAACGACAACAATGAGCTGGGAATCCCCAACCCATATTATATCCCTTATGGATGCTACAGCTGGGAAATGGTGAACAAGCTGGACGAGATCGTTCAAAAATACGATCTGAAGCTGCTGTCGCCGGACGTGGGCTGCCAATCCTATGAATCCAGCGTGCTGTTTTCCTCGCTGGGCATTGACGGCGTGTTCCATGGGGATGTGGAGTACCTGTCAGGCTATTTTTACCCGGAGGGAACCTTCAATATCGCGCTGCTGTTCCAACCGGATACCGACCAGTGGCCATATAAGGACAACTCTGCGTCATACTATTATTCCGTGAAGGAATACTTTGACCCTGTGTACTACGAGGTTGCCGACCTGGAAAACTGCACCCAGTGGAACTACACCCGCAGCGACGGCAGGACAGTGCTTCTTGTGATGAATGACGAGTGGGCGCGGATCATTGCCGACCTTCAGGACGCCCTTGTCACCGTGTCCTTCGCTTCGTCCAAATGGGACGGCGGAACCAAGGTGCAGATGACGCAGAGCGCGCTGGAACAGATCTCGGAACAGTTTGACTTTTCCATCAAGCCCCACCCGGCAGACATGACCAAGGTGGATGCACTTATGGAGGCAGCTCAGGCGGCCTACGAGGCGGAGCGCGCGGCAGCCGCCGAAAATCTGTACACCCAGCTATACACCAAGGGCTATGAGCGGTACATTCAGCAGATACTGGATACAGCCGATAGCACCTATAGCCGGGACGGCCTGTTTTACTCCCTGTATGATCTGAACGGGGACGGCGTGATGGAGCTTCTTCCCGGTGGAAAGGGATCATCGGTCGTTGAAATTTTGTCTATGCGGGATGGCGAGTCTTATCAGTACGCGGATTTCCGCAAATTCATCTTCCTGTCAGATTTGTACTTTACGGTTTGCGAAAACCATGTTCTGGAACTGGAGAAAACAAAGGACAATATTGCCGAAATACGGTACTATTTTCGGGCGGAAGCCGATGGGCTGACGTATCTGGAAGGGCTGGAAAAGGTGGAAGACTCCTGGTATTCCCTGCCCGTTTCCCCTGTGGAAGACCCCAAAACGGAGGTACAGACAGCGATCACGGAGCAGCAGGCGCAGGCGATCATCGCGTCCTATATCCCGCTGGAAACCCAGCCCGAGCGGCAGCAGATGAAGCGCTACGGCGAGCCGGTGAAGCCCATCCCCTCATGGACAGACCCCTACGCCATGTACATTGCTGAAGCGCTGGAATGGTACGAGGATTCTGGGAAATTTGCCTATGCGCTGATAGACTTGAACGGCGACGGGATACAGGAGCTGATTGCCAGAAATGTGTGGACGATACCGACGGGCTGCACGGAGCCAGAGTACGCCCTTTCTGTGCATACCATTGTGGACGGAAAGCGGGTATTGGTGTCAGAAGCTTCGGTAACCGATGTCTGCGAAGGTGGCATTCTGATGTACAGCCAAAAGGATGGGCTGTACTACGCATTTTTCCGTATGAAAGGTACGGAGCTGGAATTGATTGAAGAGATTTTTCAGGATTCCGTACAAAAATACTGGTGGCGCGTGGTCGAGGGCGAGAATCCCCAGTCGAGCAACTGCTCCGAAGAAACCGCCCGGTCTTACATCGCTCAATATCACCCCATCGAACTGAATATGAAGCCGTTTTCCGAGTATCCATTCAGTTGAAAAAATCCCCTCTGCCCACAATAAACGGGCAGAGGGGATTCGTTAATTTTCCAGCGCCGCTTGCTGACTGCGGTAAAAATATGTTTCTCCGGAACCGTCTTTCGACCCGCACAGGCGGTCGCCGTCGGTGCCGTGTATGAGGTACAGCTGCCGCGGATTTTCCAGCCCGGCTACCCCCAGAGAGAAAACCGTCATGGAATCCCGGTCAAAGCAGTACGCGCCGCACATGGCATCAATGGTGCCGGTGAGCAGATTATGCTGTTCGCAGCTGACCAGCCCGTCCTGAAACCGGAACAGCTCCCCGGTTTCTGCGCAGTACCAGTCCCCTGCGAATTGCCCCGGATTCCATGCCGTGGCGCACAGACCAAAAGCCAGAATCACCAGCACCAAAACCACCCCAATGGGTATCCACCGTTTCATGCGTTCCCTCCGTCCTTTTCTTGTGCCGCTATTATACCCTACCCCGCCGCCCGCCGCAATTTGGAAAAATGGACAAGAATTATGTAAACTTTTGTGAAATATTTTCCTTGACATTTTTCGCATACAAAAGGAGCCGCCCTTGTCGGGCGGCTCCAAATGGAAAAGAATCAGGCGTCAATGGTGGAAATGCCGAGGGTGATCTCATCCAGCACGTCCAGCAGCACCCGCACCGTGTCCAGCGCCGTCAGCATGGTGACGCCGTTTTCCACCGCGCAGCGGCGGATCTGGCTGGAGCCGGAATGCACATCCTCACAGCGGACGTCCATGGTGTTGATGACGTAGGTGACATAGCCCTGACGGATGGAATTGAGAATTTCGTCGGAGCCGTCGTCCACCTTCGCCCGGACGCGGGTCCTGATGCCGTGCTGGCGCAGGAAAACCGCGGTGCCCACGGTGGCCTCAATGTTGAAGCCCAGCTGGTAAAACCGGCGGATTAGCGGCAGTGCTTCCTCCTTGTCCTCGTCGGAGATGGTCACGAATACAGTACCGTAATTTTCCAGCTTCATGCCCGATGCCTGCATCGCCTTGTAAAGCGCGTGGGTCAGGTTGTTGTCGTAGCCTATGGCCTCGCCGGTGGATTTCATCTCCGGAGACAGGTAGGCATCCAGCCCTCGCAGCTTGGAGAAGGAGAAGGCCGGAGCTTTGGCATAGTACCGCTTCTGCTCGTCGGGGTACAGCATGTCGATGCCCTGCTCCTTCAGGCTCTGCCCCAGCGCCACCAGCGTGGCGATGTCTGCCAGCGGGTAGCCGGTGGCCTTGCTCAGGAACGGCACGGTACGGGAGGAACGGGGATTGACCTCGATGATATACACATGATCCTCCGGATCGACGATGAACTGGATATTGTACAGTCCCTTGATGCCGATGGCAGGCCCCAGCTTCTTCGCGTACTGCAAAATAATGCCCTTGACCTTATTGGAAATGGAGAAGGACGGGTACACGGAGATGGAGTCGCCGGAGTGAACGCCGGTGCGCTCCACCAGCTCCATGATGCCGGGGACGAACACGTCCCGGCCGTCGCAGATGGCGTCGATCTCCACTTCACGGCCCTGAATGTATTTGTCCACCAGAACGGGCTTGTCCTCGTCGATCTCCACGGCGCTTTTCAGGTAATGGCGCAGCTGGGTCTCGTTTGCCACGATCTGCATGGCGCGGCCGCCCAGCACGAAGCTGGGACGCACCAGAACGGGATAGCCGATCTCCCGGGCGGCGGCGACGCCGTCCTCAATGCGGGTGACGGCCTTTCCCTTGGGCTGGGGGATGTCCAGCTCTTTCAGGAGCTTTTCAAAGGCGTCCCGGTTTTCGGCTCTGTCGATGGCCTCGCAGCCGGTGCCGATGATCTTCACGCCCCGGTCATGGAGGGGCTGGGCAAGGTTGATGGCGGTCTGACCGCCCAGAGACGCGATCACGCCGTCGGGCTTTTCAAAATCGATGATGTTCATGACATCCTCGGGAGTCAAAGGCTCAAAATACAGCTTGTCGGCGGTGGTGTAGTCGGTGGAGACGGTCTCCGGGTTATTGTTGATGATGATGGCCTCGTAGCCCGCCTTCTTGATGGTCATGACGGCGTGGACGGTGGAGTAGTCAAACTCCACGCCCTGACCGATGCGGATGGGGCCTGCGCCCAGTACCACGATCTTCTTTTTGTTCGTCAGCCGGGAGACGTTCCCGCCGGTGTAGGAGGAGTAGAAATAGGGGATATACGCGCCGGTGTGGCAGGTGTCCACCATACGGAAGGCCGGGAACATACCGTGTTCTCTGCGGAAATCGGACACGTCCGTCTCGGAGCATTTCCAGAGCCTGCTCACATATTTATCGCTGAAGCCCATCTTCTTCGCATCCAGAAGGGCTTCCGGCTCTTCCACATGGAGCTTCAGGTATTCCTCCATATCCACAATGCGCTTGATGGCGTTCAGGAAGTAGACGTCAATGGCGGTGATCTCATGAATCTGCTCCACGGTGACGCCCCGGTAGATGATTTCCGCGATGGCAAAAATGTTGTCGGAGCGGAACACGCTGATATAGTCCAGCAGCTCCTCCGTGGTCATGTCGTCGAATTTGTGATGGTAGATGTGGTTCGCGCCTACCTCCAGAGAGCGGATGCCCTTCAGGAGGGATTCCTCCAGATTGGAGCCGATGCCCATGACCTCGCCGGTGGCCATCATCTGGGTGCCCAGAATGTTGATGGCGGAGGTGAACTTGTCGAAGGGGAACCGGGGCAGCTTGGTGATGACGTAGTCCAGCTTCGGCTCAAAGGCGGCGTTGGTGTTGGCGATTTTGATGTCCTCCAGCGCCATGCCCACGGCGATTTTCGCGGTGACCCGGGCAATGGGGTAGCCGGAGGCCTTGGAGGCCAGAGCGGAGGAACGGGAAACGCGAGGGTTGACCTCGATGAGATAGTATCTGGAGGAATTGGGGTCGAGAGCAAACTGAACGTTGCAGCCGCCCTCCACCTTCAGCGCCCGGATGATCTTGATGGCGGAGTCGTTGAGCATCTTCATGTCGTGGTCGCTGAGGGTCATGATGGGGGCGACCACCATGCTGTCACCGGTGTGGACGCCCACGGGGTCGATGTTCTCCATGCCGCAGATGGTGATGGCGTGGTCATTGGAGTCCCGCATGACCTCGAATTCGATCTCCTTGTAGCCCTTGACGGACTTTTCCACCAGAACCTGATGGACAGGGGAGAGGGCGAAGGCGTTGAGACCAATCTCCACCAGCTCGTCTTCATTGTAAGCAAAGCCGCCGCCGGTGCCGCCGAGAGTAAAGGCGGGACGAAGCACCACAGGATAGCCGATGCGCTTGGCGGCCTCCCTGGCCTCCTCCAGAGAGTAGGAAATTTCGGAGGGGATGACCGGCTCGCCGATGGACTGGCACAGCTCCTTGAAAAGCTCACGATCTTCGGCACGCTCGATGGACTCGCTGGAGGTGCCCAGCAGCCTGACCCGGCATTCCCGCAAAATGCCCTTCTTTTCCAGCTGCATGGCCAGATTCAGACCTGTCTGACCGCCGATGCCGGGGATGATGGCGTCGGGACGCTCGTAGCGGATGATCTTGGCGACATATTCCAGCGTCAGCGGCTCCATGTAGACTTTGTCCGCAATGTGCGTGTCGGTCATAATGGTAGCGGGGTTCGAGTTGGCGAGGATCACCTCGTAACCCTCCTCCTTGAGCGCGAGGCACGCCTGCGTACCCGCATAGTCGAACTCGGCGGCCTGTCCGATGACGATGGGACCCGAACCGATGACCAGAACCTTCTTGATATCTTTTCTCCTAGGCATTTTTGTGCTCCTCCATTATTTTTGTGAACTTCTTGAACAAATAGGCGCTGTCCTGCGGACCCGAAGCGCTCTCGGGGTGGTACTGCATCGAGAAAACCCGGTCGGCGGCGCACTCCACGCCCTCGGCCGTGCCGTCGAGCAGGTTGACGTGCGTCAGCGTAAGCCCCGTGCCGGCGAGCGAATCGACATCCACGGCGTAGCTGTGGTTCTGGCTCGTGATTTCGAGTTTCCCCGTCACGAGATTCTTCACCGGGTGGTTGGCGCCGCGGTGGCCGAACTTCATCTTGAAGGTCCGGGCGCCGTAGGCCAGCGAAATCAGCTGGTGGCCCATGCAGATTCCGAAGATGGGCAGCCTGCCGCGGAGCTGTTTCACCAGTTCGATCACCGGCGTCACGTCCTCGGGATTGCCGGGTCCGTTCGAAAGCACAAGCCCGTCGGGATGGAAGGCCATGATCTCCTCCACGGTGGAGTTGTAGGGCATGACGGTCACGTTGCACCCCACGCGGTTCAGCAGACGGATGATGTTGTACTTGATGCCGCAGTCGACGGCCACGACGTCGTACTTGTGGTTGGGGACACGCGACATCCAGCGCTTCTTGCAGCTCACACGCGAAACCATGTCGCGCGGCATGACGTATTCGCCGAGCTTGCGCAGGGCCTCGTCGCGCGGCGTCGCCACGTCGGTGATGAGCACCTTCTGGGACCCCTCGTCGCGGATGATGCGCGTCAGGGTGCGGGTGTCCACGCCCCAGATGGCCGGAATGTCGTGCTCCTCGAAGACCTCGTTCAGCGTCTTCGTATAGCGGAAGTTCGACGGCGAGTCGTTGTACTCACGCACGATCATGCCGCCGATGGTCGGCGTTTTGGTCTCGTAATCCTCGTCGGCCATACCGTAGTTGCCGATCAGCGGGTAGGTCATCACGACCATCTGATCCGTATACGACGGATCGGACATGATCTCCTGATACCCCACCATCGAGGTATTGAAGACGATCTCGTTAATGACCTCGCGGTCGGCGCCGAAGCCGTAGCCGTAAAACTCACGGCCGTTCTCCAAGACAATTTTCTTCGTAAATGGTTTCATCCTTATTTATTGGTTTTCATCGTTTCGTCCATATATGCTTCCCTGCCCCCGACGATGGTCAGCACGGCGCGGCCCTGCACCGGCCAGCCGGCGAAAGGCGTGGCGCGGCCCTTCGAGAGAAACGCCGCAGGGTCTATCTCGTACTGCGCGCCGAGGTCGAGCACCGTGAAGTCGGCTTCGCCGCCGACGTTCAGGCCGCCGCCCAGACCGAATATCCGGCGGGGATTGTCGGACATCAGCGCGACAAGCTTTTCGAGCGTGAGCGTTCCCGGCAACACCATATATTTATACATCAGCGGAAAAGCGCACTCCAAACCCACGATTCCCATGGCGCTGCCGGCCAGTCCGCGCGACTTCTCTTCGGCGGTATGGGGCGCATGGTCGGTGGCGATCACCTCGATCGTACCGTCCGCGACGCCCGCGATCAGCGCGGCGCGGTCTTCGCGGCTGCGCAGCGGCGGATTCATCTTGAAGCGTCCGTCCTCCTGCAAATCCTCGTCGCAGAGCAGCAGATAATGCGGCGCCGTTTCGCAGCTCACGCGCACGCCGCGGGTCTTCGCACGCCGCACCAGCTCGACGCTCTCCTTCGTGGAGACGTGGCAGACGTGATACCGGCAGCCGGTCTTCTCCGCCAGCGCGATGTCGCGCCCGACCTGCCGCCACTCGCTCTCGGAGCAGATGCCCTTGTGCCCGTGCGCGCGGCAGTATTCGCCGTCGTGGATATATCCGCCCCGCAGCAGGTCGTCCACCTCGCAGTGGGCCACGACCGGCCGGCCGGCTTTTGCCACCCGGCGCATCGCCTCCTCCATCAGCTCCGCCGACTGCACGCCGCGGCCGTCGTCCGAGAAGCCGACAACATCGGGCGCGAGGGCCGCGAAATCGACCAGCTCGCCGGCGCCCCGCTGCCCCATCGTGATACAGCCGTAAGGCACGACCCGCACCACGGCGTCGCGGCGGATGATCTCGGTCTGCGCGCGGAGCGTATCGGGCGCATCGGGCGCAGGGTTCAGGTTCGGCATCGAACAGACCGTCGTATATCCGCCCCGTGCGGCCGCAGCCGTTCCGGAGGCGATGGTCTCCTTCTGCGAAAATCCCGGTTCGCGCAGGTGGACGTGCACGTCCACGAGTCCGGGGATCACATGCCGGCCGCCGAGGTCCACGGTCCGGTCGGGCGCGGCGCCTGCGACGGGCACGATGCGGCCTCCCTCGACGGCGAACTCCCCGGCCGCAAAACGGCCGCCGGTGTAGATCGCGGCATTGGTATAAAGTGTCTTCATCCGTACGAGCGTAAAAAAATAGGGCAACCGAAACAGTTACCCTAATAAAACAATAATGCCCGAATCCGTCGGAGACTGGAAACCCGACCAGTAATCCTGCTGCCAGAACGCTTGCGCCGATGCTATGTTGGGTTTACAATTCATAGGATTCAGGTGTCGCTATAATTGTGCACAAAGATAGGGCATTTTCGCCGCCTCTGCAACACTTTTTCCGGAAAAATTTTTCAACATGCCGTATACGCCCCACCGCACGCACTCCGCATGCGGCGGACCGGAAGGCGCATGTCCGCGGATTTCCGGCGCGGCAGGCCCCGGCTCCCGGAACCGCCCGCCCCGGAGAGCGGACTATCGGACGATGATCAGATCGACGCCCGCTTCCTCGATGATCGAGATCATCTGTTCGGGAATCCGCTCGTCGGTGACGATCACGTCGATGTCCTCCAGCGCGCAGATGCGGCCGAAACCGCGCTGTCCGAATTTCGACGAGTCGGCCAGCACGATGACCTGCGAGGCGGCGTGCATCATCCGCCGCGTGAGTTTCGCCTCGTCGAGCGTCGAGGTGGTGATGCCGTGTTCGAGGTCGATGCCGTCCACACCGAAGAAGAGTTTCGAACAGATGCAGTCGTCGAGTGAACGCGCGGCCTCCTCGCCCAGCACCGATAGCGACTTCTTGTGCACCGTGCCGCCCAGCTGCACGACATTGACATTCTCCGCCTCGTTGAGCAGCACGCCCAGCCGCAGGAAGGGCGTAACGATGTTCAGGTGATGCCACTGGCGCGCCTTGATCTCCTCGGCAAAGGCATAGATCGTCGAGCCGGAAGCGACGATGATCGAATCGTTATCCTCCAGCAGTTCGAGGGCGCGCTGGGCGATAAGCCGCTTGGAGTCGCGGTTGATGTTGTCCTTGACATGCACGTCCATATCGGCCACATGGGGGTTGGCGGGACGGGCGCTGCCGTGCACTTTGTAAAGCAACCCTTTGCTTTCCAGTATCTTGACATCCTTGCGGATCGTCACTTTCGTAACCCCCAGTTCGTTGGCGACGTCGGTAATACGCACGAACCCGTATTTGTTCAGGTTATCGAGGATGTATTTGTGTCGTTCGGCAATACTCAGCATATCACTCTGTCTTTTAGCAGTTAATTGAACAAAGGTAACAATTTTTTTCTCAGATTTCAAAATA
>ERZ826146.2183-NODE-2183-length-15460-cov-9.568322_pt1 | contig 15460 bp, 17 predicted proteins | sample MGYA00519857_ERZ826146 | MGnify/ENA primary metagenome ERZ826146 (study PRJEB31778, sample SAMEA3449222) | human gut metagenome | biome: human gut; feature: human-associated habitat; material: faeces | place: United Kingdom | collected 2010/2012 ...
TTTCAGCCACCTCAATATGAACATCGGCGAGGATGACCTGTTCATGCAGCGGGTCATGTCGCGCGACAACGTGAGCGTGATCCTCTCGCCCCGCGCCTCGCTGCGCGAAAAAATGTGGGGTGGCATGGGCTGGTGGATGAGCCAGCTGCGTTATTTCGGCTCGGCCTTCCGCTTCTATCCCCGCGCGGTGAAGACCTTCGTCCGCTGGGAGATCGGTTCGCGGGTGCTCTTTTTCGCCACGGTGGTCTGCGCCCTTGCGGTCATGCCTCCCGAGTACAAGCTCGCCGCGCTGCTGCTCGCCGTCATCCGTTATGTCGTCGTGGCGTTCGAAGTGCGCCGCATCGCGCGGCGGCTGGGCGAGGGCGGCATTGCAGGGCGTTACTTCATCTACGACCTGCTCGGCCCGCTGTGGGCCGCGGCGCTGGGGGCGATGCTGCTCCGCCGTGACAACCGCGTATGGAGATAGCCGACTATATCGTAGCCGAAGACCGTGAGCTGGTTGACCGGGTGCTCAAGGGGGACAACGACGCCTTCGAGTACCTTTTCAACCGCTACCGCGACGCCATCCACCGGTTGTTCGTGCAGCGGCTCGGCGGTGTGAACGATGCCGACGACCTGTTGCAGGAGACCTTTATCAAAGTCTACATCAACCTCCACCGGTACAGTGCGGACTACACCTTCGGGCAGTGGGTCTACACCATTGCGCGCAACACGTTCATCGACTTCGTGCGCCGCCGCCAGGACGACCTGCCGATCGACGAGCGTTTCGCCGCCCCGGCGTCGAACGCCCCGACTCCCGAGGAGAGCGTCATCAACCTCCAGCAGCGGTCGCAGATCGAGCACTATCTCGAACGCCTCGCGCCCCGTTACCGGCAGCTGATCCTAATGCGCTTTTTCGAGGAGTACTCCTACGAGGAGATCGCGGCGAAGCTCTCGCTGCCGCTCGGGACCGTGAAAACCCAGATACACCGCGCCCGCGAACAGATGTGCCGGCTCATCGCCCAGGGCGACGAGCGATGAACGATTCACGATTCACAATTCATAATTCACAATTGGAGCTGATAATTAAATATTTCCCGGACTTGACCGGGCGTCAGAAGGAGCAGTTCGCGGCGTTGTACGACCTCTATGCCGACTGGAACGCGAAGATCAACGTCGTTTCGCGCAAGGATTTCGACCAGCTCTACCTGCGTCACGTGCTGCATTCGCTGGCCATCGCCAAGGTCTGCACGTTCGGCGACGGAGCGCGGATTCTCGACGTGGGGTGCGGCGGCGGATTCCCTTCGGTGCCGCTGGCGATCCTCTTTCCGGAGGCCCGTTTCACGGCTGCGGACTCCATCCGCAAGAAGATAATCGTGGTCGAAGGGGTTGCGGCGGGCCTCGGGCTTACGAACCTCACGCCCCGCTGCGTGCGGGTCGAGACCCTGACGGAGCGATTCGACTACGTCGTTTCGCGCGCCGTGACGGCCATGCCCGAATTTGTCGGCTGGATTTGGAACCGGCTCGAAAAGGGACAGAAAGGGGCGCTGCCCAACGGCATTCTCTACCTCAAGGGCGGCGACCTGGCCGAAGAACTGGCCCTGACCGGCAAACGGTGGCATGTCTACGACATTCCGCGCTTCTTCGGCGAGGAGTTCTTCGAAACCAAGAAGGTGGTCTATACCCCGAGGTAGGGCTTGATTCGCAGCCGGTGTTCCGGATCTCTTTCGTGCGGGGCGGAAGCTGCTGCCGGCGGCCGTGACTGTGCGGACAAGCGTCGGGAGGGCCTTCGTTCCGAAGCCTTTAAGGCTGCTGCTTGTGCGGCTTCTGCCGGGCGATGATCGTGCGGAGGTTGTCCATGAAGGTCTCGGCGTCGGCCGCGCCCTGGATGCGTCCCAGCAGTTCGCCCCGGGTGTCGAACACGAGGTAGAGCGGAATGGCGTCGCGGCCGTATCTCTTCATCAGTTCGCGGCCCGTGGCCTTGTCCGTGTCGTATTTGGCCGCCACGAACCGCTGGTCCATGAACTCCCCGACGTCCTTGCGCGAAAAGACCTGCCTCTCCATCATCCGGCACGGGGGACACCAGCTGGCATAGAGGTCGATGAAGACCAGCTTGCCGCTCTTGATCGCCATTTCGCGCACGGCGTCCGTCGATTTGGTTTCGAATTTTACCTGTCCCTGCGCCGCACCCGCTCCGAGTGCTAGCAACAGGACGAAGATCAGTTTTTTCATGGCATCTTGTTTTACGGCTAACGTGCAAGAACCGTGCTCTATTGCCCGTCCTCCGCCGCCGCGGTGCTCAGCAGTCCGCAGGCGGCCTGAATATCCTCGCCCCTCGAAGCGCGGATCGTGGTCTGTATCCCCTTCGCCGTCAGCGTGTCGCGGAAGCGGATCATCGCCTCGTCGTCGGGCGAGAAGTAGGGCGATCCGGGGATTTTGTGGAACCGGATCAGGTTGATGCGGCACTTGATGCCGTCCAGCAGGCGGCACAGCTCGCGGATATGCCGCGGCGAGTCGTTCAGGCCGCTCATCACGATATATTCGAACGACACGCGCCGCTGGTGGGTGAAGTCGTACCGGCGCAGGATGGCCGCGACTTCGGCGATCGGCCATGCCCGTTCGACCGGCATGATTGCGGCCCGCTCCTCGTGAAACGGGTTGTGCAGACTTACGGCCAGATGCACTGTCGTCGCGTCGAGAAACCGCTGCAGTTCGGGCGCTACGCCCGCCGTGGAGAGGGTGATGCGCGTCGGCGACCAGCCGAAGCCCCACTCCGAAGTCATGATTTCGAGCGCCCGCAGTACGTTGTCCGTATTGTCGAGCGGTTCGCCCATGCCCATGAAGACCACGTTCGTCAGACTGTCGCGTTCGGGCAGCGAGACGATCTGGTTGAGGATTTCGGCCGTCGTCAGCGAGTGTTGCAGCCCCTGCCGTCCCGTCGCGCAGAATTTGCATCCCATGCGGCATCCGGCCTGCGACGAGACGCACAACGTGGCCCGTTCGCCGTCGGGAATGTAGGCCGATTCGATCCATGCGCCCTGCTGCGTGCGGTAGAGGTACTTTTTCGTTCCGTCGGCCGATTCGGCGATCCGCGCGGGCGGGGTGAATGCGGGGCGGAAGCGTTCGGCCAGCTTCGCGCGGTGCGCCGCGGCGATGTCGCTCATCCGCATCGGGTCCTCGACGTGTTTCGCATAGAGCCAGCGGGCCAGCTGTTTCGCGGCGAAGCGCGGCATTCCCAACTCGGCGCACACGGCGGCGAGCTGCTCCGGGGTCTTCCCGTATAACGTTTCCGAAAGGGCCATTTTTTTCGTCTCCTGCGAGCTGTTTTCCGGCACAAAAGTAGGCAAAAAATAAAGATTTTTGTGCGGGATGGCGCATTTTTGAATTTTTATCCATATATTTGTGGTGCATAGCATGCCTGTGCGTGATTTTTGACTTTGCCGAACAATTAAAATTCAAATAAATGGAAATTAAGAAATCACCCAAAGCAGACCTTCAGAACAAGCGGGGTCTTTTGCTTGAAATCGGCCTTGTAGTGGCTCTCGCGCTGGTTATCGCCGCTTTTGCCTACACGCCGAAGGAACACCGTATCGAGAAAGTGGACCTGAACTACGGTCCGGTCGAAGAGGAGATTACCGAGATTACCCGTCAGGACCAGAAGCCGCCCGAACCTCCCAAGAAGGTCGAGGTGAAGGTGATCGCCGACCTGCTGCAGGTGGTGACCAACGACACGAAGATCACGACCGAAGTGGACTTCGCCGAGTTCGACGAGAATACCGAGGTGATCCAGCAGGTCGAGGTGGCCGAAGAGACCATCGAGGACGACCAGCCGTTCCTGATCGCCGAGACCATGCCTTCGTTCCAGGGCGGAGACCTCAATACCTTCCGCAACTGGGTTCAGCAGAACGTCAAGTTCCCGCAGATCGCCCTTGAGAACGGTATTCAGGGCCGCGTGGTGCTTTCGTTCGTGATCGAGAAGGACGGCCGTCTGACCAATATTCAGGTGCTTCAGACGCCCGACCGTTCGCTCTCCGAGGAGGCCATCCGCGTACTGAACAAGTCTCCGAAGTGGAGCCCCGGCAAACAGCGTAACCAGGTGGTTCGCGTGAAGTATACCCTGCCGGTAGACTTCCGCGTACATAACTAAAGTCCGGGACGGGAATATCCGCCCGGCCGTTCGCCGGCGGATGAAAGGGCCGTGTGTCGAACGAATCGCCGAATGGAGCCCCGGGAAACGGCGGAATCAGACGGTGCATGTCAGATACGCCCTGCCGGTCGAGTTCCGCATGCAAATTAAGGCGTTACGGCTGAACTTTTTGAGGGTATCCTGCTTTCGGGCGGATACCCTTATTTGTAGCATAGTGTTTGCTCCTCTCCGGGGTGTGCGGCGCCGGATTCCGGAGCGCGGTGCATGTGTAACGTTAAAATTTGAAAAACGAATTGGAAGAAAACAGAAATAAGACTCCGAATGCCGGGACGGCTTCCGACGGCCGGGAACGTGCCGTACTGGTCGCCGTCGTGCGTGACGATCAGGACCCCCGGCAGGCTGCCGAATTCCTCGACGAACTGGAGTTTCTGGCCGAGACGGCCGATATCGAGAGCGTGAAGCGCTTCACGCAGCGGCTTCCGCAGCCTTCGTCCCGTATTTACGTCGGTCCCGGCAAACTGGAGGAGATCGCCGGCTACTGCAAGGAGCAGGAGATCGACGTGGTGATTTTCGACGACGAACTCTCACCGTCGCAGACGCGCAATATCGAAAAGGCGATGCCGTGCCGCATCCTCGACCGTACGCGCCTGATTCTCGATATTTTCATGTCGCGGGCGCAGACCGCCTATGCCAAGACGCAGGTGCAGCTGGCCAATTACGAGTACATGCTGCCCCGGCTTTCGGGTATGTGGACCCACCTCGAACGGCAGCGGGGCGGCACGGGAACCCGCGGCGGCGCGGGCGAACGCGAAATCGAGACCGACCGCCGTATCATCCGCAACCGGATCGCCAAACTCAAGGAGGACCTGCGGAAAATCGACCGTCAGATGGCGGTCCAGCGTTCCAACCGCGGTTCGATGGTCCGCGTTGCGCTGGTGGGCTATACCAACGTCGGCAAATCGACCCTGATGAAGCGGCTGGCCCAAGCGGCAGAACAGCAGGGTGAGCCCATTGAAAAGATCCACTGTGCCAGCGACCCCGACAGCTTGGACGGCGTGGTGTTTCTGCAAAAGCACGCCGCCATCCTCGACGCCACCGCACCGCATGTGGTGGAGCCGGATGCCCCCGGCGCGGACGAGATCGTGGTCAGCCTGTACCACACCATCGACGCCGAAAAACTGGCCGCCCACCGGGACGAGGTGAAGGCCCTGTTCGCCCGGAACGCGGCGCTGCGGGGCCGGGCGGCGCGGTATATCGCCTCCGCCGGGAGCCTGATGCTGGACAGCCGCCGGGCCGAGGCGTGCAGCGCCAACTTTGAAAAGGTCCGCCGCTACGCGAAGCGGCTGTGCACCCGGATGCTGCCCCGTCTGCCGGAGCCGGCCCGCGCCAGCGAGGAGCTGCGGCTGCTGTCGGCCATCACGCCGAAGGGGCTGGTCTTCTTCCACGGAACGGTTCCGGCGCTGGCCGACCGGTACGTGGTCTTCCGGGACGACTACGGGGCGGTGTCCCGGCTGCTTCTGGAGCTTATCCGGGCCGAGGCGCTGGCGCGGGGCTACCACATCATCACCTGCCCCTGCGCCATGCACCCTGAAGATCAGATTGACCACCTCTTCATCCCGGCTCTGCGGCTGGCCTTTTTAACGGATAACCACTGGCATCCCATCCATATCCCCGGCGTTCAGGCTGTGCGCTGCACCCGCTTCCTTGACCGGGAGAATCTGGCCGGGTTCCGCGCCCGCCTCCGCTTCAACGAGCGGGCCGCTGCAGAACTGCTCGATCAAGCCGTCGCCCTCATGGCCCAAGCCAAGAGCTGCCACGATGAGCTGGAGACTTACTATCGCACCTCGGTGGATTTTGAAGAGGTGGAGCGGCTGACCAAAGAGACAGAAAAACGCATTTTGAGTGAAACGTAGCACTTGCCCCGGCGCGAAAAAGCTCCCACTCTGGGGGAACTGGCAGCGCGAAGCGCTGACTGAGAGGGCAAGGCCGTGAAAAGTGAGGTGACCCCTATGCCGACCATCCATCTCCCCATCCGGCAGTTGGTGGAATTTCTGCTCCGCACCGGCAGCATCGACAGCCGCTTCACCGGCTTCGACCGCGCCAACGAGGGGGCGCGCATCCACCGCAGACTGCAAAAAGCTGCGGGCGAGGGCTACGCCGCCGAAGTCTTCCTCACAGCGGAGCGGGAAATGGATGGCATTGCGTTCGCTTTGGAGGGCCGGGCCGACGGCATCTTCACCGACGAGGCCGGGGCCATCGTCATCGACGAGATCAAGACCACGGCCATCCCCACCGAGGAGATGCAGGAGGACATGAACCCCTGCCACTGGGCGCAGGGGATGGTCTACGGGGCCATCTATGCCCAGCAGAACGGGCTGGAGCAGTTGGACGTCCGGCTGACGTATTATCAGATCGACACCGACGAGATCACCCGCTACACCCGGCACTTCACCGCTGGGGAGCTGGAAGAATTTTTGTGCGGGCTGCTGCGGCAGTATGTGCCATGGGCTCAGCGGCAGTTGACATGGGCCGACGCCCGCAGCGCCAGCCTACAGGCCCTGCGCTTTCCCTTCCCCGCCTACCGGCCCGGCCAGCGGGCCTTGGCCGGGGAGATCTACCGCGCCTGTGCGGCGGGCAAGACCGAACACAGGGGCGGCACCCGGCTGTTCTGCCAAGCGCCCACCGGCATCGGCAAGACGATGAGCGCCCTTTTCCCCGCCCTGAAAGCCATCGGCGAGGGCAAGGGCGAGAAGCTCTTCTACCTGACCGCCCGCAACACGACCCAAGCCGCCGCCGAGGATGCGCTGCAGCGGCTCCACGCCGGGGCGCCGGGCCTTGCGCTGCGCAGCGTGACCCTGACGGCCAAGGAGAAAGCGTGCCTTTGCAAGGACGCCGACGGTCACCCGTCCTGTCTGCCGGAGGTCTGCCCCTATGCAAAGGGCTATTTTGACCGGGTCAAGGACGCGCTGGCCTCCCTTTTGGATGGGGCCCCGCAGTTCAGCCGGGCCGCGCTGGAAGAAACCGCCCGGCAGTTCACGGTCTGCCCCTTCGAACTGGGGCTCGACCTCAGCGCGTGGTGCGACGTGGTCATCGGGGATTACAATTACCTCTTCGACCCTGTGGTGCGGCTCCACCGTTTCTTCGACTCCGCCGGGGATTGGCTCTTCCTCATCGACGAAGCCCACAATCTGCCCGACCGGGCCCGCGCCATGTACTCGGCACAGTTCAGCAAAAGCAGCCTGACCGAGGCAAAGCGCGCCCTCGGCAAGGGGAAAAGCCCCCTGAAAGCGGCCCTGACCCGCGCCGACAAAGCGTTTCTGGAGACCCGGAAGCAGACAGCCGAGCAGGGCGGCACGGCCTTTCTGCAGGAGCTGCCCGCCGAGCTGTTGAAGCCGCTCCATGCCCTTCAGGCCCCCTTGCAGGACTGGCTGGAGCAGAACCCCGACACCGAGGCCCACGCCCAGCTTCTCGACCTCTATTTCGCAGTGCAGGACATCACCCGCGCGGCCGAGCGGTACGACGAGCACTTCGTCACCCAGTTGTCGGCCTACGGCAGCGACTTGACCCTGCAATTGCTCTGCCTTGACCCTTCGGCCTTTGTGGATGCCAGCCTTGCCTGTGGGCGGGCGGCAGCGCTGTTCAGTGCCACGCTGACCCCGCCGGGCTATTACCGCAGTGTCCTCGGCTGCCCCGATGCCCGCGCCGTGGCGCTGGAAAGCCCCTTTCCGCAGGAGCATCTGGGTCTGTACTGCCTTCCCGGCATCTCCACCCGCTACAAGGACCGGGAGGCCAGTATCCCCGCCGTTTCGGATGCGCTGGCGGCACTGGCGGGCGGCAAAGTGGGCAACTACCTCGCTTTCTTCCCCAGCTACGCCTATCTGCGGGCGGTCTGGGAAGACTTTTCTGCCCGCTACCCGGCCATTCCCACTCTCGTGCAGGAAAGCGGCCTCGACGACGGGGCCCGCGCGGCCTTTCTCGCCCGGTTCGCCCCGGACCCGGCGCAGACTCTGCTGGGCTTCGGGGTGATGGGCGGCATCTTCGGCGAGGGCGTGGACCTTGTGGGCAACCGGCTCATCGGCTGCGCCATCGTCGGGGTGGGGCTGCCGCAGGTGAACCCCCGGCAAGAGATCCTGCGCCGCTACTACGACGAACACAGTGGTTCCGGCTTCGATTATGCCTACCGGTATCCCGGCATGAACAAGGTTCTGCAAGCCGCCGGGCGGGTCATCCGCACCGCCGAGGACAAGGGCGTGGTCCTGCTGTTGGACGACCGCTTCGCCCGCAGTGAGTACACCCGCCTCTTCCCCCGCCACTGGCGGCATTTGAAGTATCTGAACGGAACGGAACAGCTCAAAGAAGAGCTTGCAGCGTTTTGGTAGAGCTGTATGGGCCGCATCTCCGGTAAAACTCCCCTCGTGCGGCTGGGTCAGCATCAAAAAGCGCCTGTCAGGTCAACCCCCGACAGGCGCTTTGCTTTATTCTTTACGCTTCCCGTATCGAAGCTGCATGGTCTTCCAGTTGGGCATCGCGCGGCGCAGATCATCCCACGCGGTCATGGAGACTTGGGTGTTTGCGCGCAGGGCCTCGAAGGCTTCGTCGAGGTACTGCATTTCCCCGATGGCGTGCATCGCGTGGTCGGAAGCACACCACTTTCCGATGGGCGTCTGGCACATCCAGTATACCATCCGGTCGGTCTGCTTCCGCTTCTTGGTGCCCTCGCGGTAGCAGTCGGTGTTCTCGGCATCGTTCACAGGGACACCCGCCGCCTTCAGCATCTCGCAGCACTCCCATGCCGCGTCCACGATGGCTTTGCGTTGCTCCACCGTGGAACGGGTCAGGTCGCCGTTGACCGCGTAGCAGACGTAGACGATGGGCAGGATGAAGGCGATGTGGCACTTGAGCCACTCGTCCATGTCATCGTAATAGGTCAGCTTGTACTTCACCCCGTCAAACGCCGATTGTAGCCGCTGGCGGAACACGCCGGAAAGCGGTGCCGTTGCCCCGCCGACGGTCATGCCGACGCTGGTGTGGACGCTGACCAGCCGGTCCGGCTCCCGGCGCCCGGCAGTGTTCTGGAAACCGAAGGCGATCTTGTCCGCCGGACGCTGCATGGCGCGGAGCACGCCCACTGCATCCGGGTCGTTGCCCAGAAAGACGAAGTATTCGCTCTTGTTCTGCTTCAGGATGGGCAGTACCTGCGGCAGCTGCCCCGCCTGCATCGCCACGAACACGAGGTCATAGCAGTCGTCCGGGGCCAGCGTGTCGATGGTGGCCACCCGGTCGGTGGTCGTGCGGAACTGGAGCATACTGCGGATGACCAGACCCTTCTGGTCGATGCGCTCCTTCCACTCGCCGCGTGCCAGCAGTGTGACCACATTCTTCTTGTTCTGGAGCAGCCGGTGGGCCAGCTCACATCCCTGAACTCCTGCGCCGTAAACCAAAATCCGCATCTCTGTTTCCCTCCGATCCAAGCTTCGCCAAATCGAACGTTACTTCTTCAGGAACGAGAAAAATCCCTTTTTCTCATAGGGCTTCGTCTCCACGCCGGTCACGGTATAGCCCGTGTCTGCAATGGCCTGTTTCAGCTTTTCCACATCCACCGGCTTTTCCGAGACGATAACCGTCTCGCCCTTGGTGTGTGAAGACGACACTTTATTGACCTCGGCATTTTTGCGCACCACATCGTTGATGTGGCTCTCGCACATGCCGCACATCATACCGTTTACTTTCAGGATCGTTTCAACCATACTAGGACACCCCTCCCATGTTTCTATCTTCAGGTTCATCATAACATACCAACAAGGGAATTGCAAGATATTATATCTGTCTTTTTGTAAATTATACTTTACATTTTGTCATGTCAGTGCTATTCTGTAGGCAGAGGGAACGAGTTTCCCCCTCCCTATCATGCTATGAGGTGACACAATGCCGAAGAACCTGAAACTGAAAGCAGCCCGCGCCGAAAAAGATATGACCCAAAGCGCGCTGGCCGAAGCGGCGGGCGTCTCCCGCCAGACCATCAATGCCATCGAAAAAGGCGAGTACAACCCGACCATCAACCTTTGCCGCAGCATCTGCAAAATTCTCGGCAAAACGCTGGATGATCTGTTCTGGGAGGAATAAACGATGAAATTTTCACTGTACAACAAGAAAAATCAACTGGACGAAATGCAGGAGCAGACCATGCGCGGCATTGAAGCGCGGGGCTTCTGGCTGCTGTGGGCGGGGCTGTTGCTTGCCATCCTCGTGCAGATCGTTCTTCGCACACCAAGCAGTCAGTGGGTCGGCGAGTTCGTTGTCTTCATGGCGGGCTGCATTTACACACTGATCGAATGCCTCCGCAACGGCTTGTGGGACCGCCACATCTGCGCAAATACCACCACCAATGTGGTAGGTGCCTTGTCTGCGTGCGTCGTAGTCACTGTCGTCACCGGCCTTGCCTACGGCTCTTGGCTGATTGCTCTCATTCCCGGTGTCATCACCGGCGTTCTCAGCTTTGTGCTCCTGCAAGTCTGTATGCACGCCGCCGAGAAGCGCCGCAAGGAACTTGATAACCCGAAGGATGAAGAGTAACCGCACTTCCCCAGTCTGCTTCGCAGCCAGCCCCCTCGGCGAGGGGGCCTTTTGCGTTGTCTCGCAGCCAAAGCCTCCCTCCCAGAGGGAGGTGGCATCGCGCAAGCGATGACGGAAGGAGTAAAAAGCTCCCGGAGATGCGGCCCCTCCTGTTACACCTTTACTTCATGATACACTTCCCCGCTCTCCAGTTCCTTCCACCGGAACAGGCCCTCTTCCAGCGTCATGTAGCTGTGGGGGCTGTTCTCCTTCGGGATGCTCAGGGAGCCGGGGTTCAGGTAGAGGTTCCCCTCGCCGAACTCCTGCCACGCCGGAACGTGGGTGTGTCCGTGCAGCAGGATGTCCCCCGGCATCAGCGGCGGCGGATTCTTGGTGTTGTAACTGTGACCGTGGGTGGCGTAGACCAGCTTCTGCCCCACCGGCAGGATGCAGTAGTCCGCCAGTACCGGGAACTCCAGCACCATCTGATCCACCTCGGCTTCGCAGTTGCCCCTCACACAGCAGAGCTTCGCCTTGGCCCCGTTCAGCAGCGGGATGACCTCCTTCGGCGCATAGCCGCGGGGCAGGTCGTTGCGGGGCCGTGGTAGAGCAGGTCTCCGAGAAGCAGGAGACGATCCGCGCCCTCCCGCTCAAAGGCGTCGAGCATCTGGCGGCAGTAAAAAGCCGACCCGTGCAGGTCGGATGCGATCATCCATTTCATCTTGCATCGTCCTTTGCATTGAAGTTGATTTTATTATAGGAGCCGCCCGCTTCCCCGTCAAGGCCCAGAAGCCGAATGCACGCGGCTGGCCTGCTGTACCGTGACGCGGCCTGTCTGCCCTCTTGACAAGTTCGTGTCTGCGTGCTATTCTATAGTTCCTAAAATATCGTGTGGATTTTTACAGCATTCATTTCAGAGCTATTTTTCGCCACACAATGGTTCGCGTCAAAGCGCCATTGGTGTGGCGTTTTTTTGCGCCTTTTTAGGGGCAGCGCGAGCCGTGTCCGTTTGATACCCTCAAAAAGGAAGCAAAAAAATGAACGATACCTTTATGAAAACCAAGCCGGTGTTCCCGCTGCTGGTCTCCATGGCCCTGCCCAACGTCATCTCGATGCTGGTCAACTCGCTCTATAACATCGTGGACAGCCTCTTCGTTGCCCGCATCAGTGAGCAAGCCATGACGGCCCTTTCGCTGGTCTTCCCGGTCCAGAATCTCATCAACGCCATCTCCATCGGTTTTGGCATCGGCATCAACGCCCAGATCGCCCTCTACCTCGGCGCGGGCGACCGCGAAAAGGCGGATATCTCCGCCACGCACGGCATGGCACTTTCGATGCTGCACGGTCTGCTCTGCACCCTGATCGGCATTGCCATCATGCCGGGCTTCCTGCGCCGCTTCACCGCCGACGAGTCCCTCGTCTCGATGGGCGTGCTCTACACCACCATCGTCTTCCTGTTCTCCATCGTCAACATGGCAAACCTTGCCTTTGAGAAGATGTTTCAGGCCGTTGGCCGGATGAAGACCACCATGGCTGCCCTGATCGCGGGCTGCGTCTGTAATATCGTGCTGGACCCTGTGCTGATCTTCGGCCTCGGCCCGGTGCCCGCACTGGGCATCGCGGGTGCGGCGCTGGCCACCAATCTCGGCCAGTTCGTCACCTTCTGCATCTACCTCTCCTGCTATTCCACCGCCGACCTTCCGGTCCGGCTGCGCCGCAAGCATCTCCGCCCCAACGCCGCACTGGACAGCAAGCTCTACGCCATCGGCATTCCGGCCATCCTGAATCTGGCCCTGCCCTCCCTGCTCGTCACCTTCCTGAACGGTCTGCTGGCAGCCTTCTCCCAGAGCTACGTCACGGTGCTGGGCATCTACTATAAGCTCCAGACCTTTCTTTATCTGCCCGCAAACGGCATCGTGCAGGGAATGCGCCCGCTGGTCGGCTACAACTACGGCGCTAAGGAGCATGGCCGTGTGGCAAAGCTCTACCGCCTCACGCTGGGCCTCAGCGCCGCCATCATGGCCGTTGGCACGGTGCTCTGCCTCACCATCTCCGGCTCCCTGATCGGCCTGTTCAGCTCGAACCCGGAGACGATCGACATCGGTACAAAGGCGCTCCGTATCATCTGCCTCGGCTTCATCGTGTCGGCGGTGTCCACCACCTCGTCCGGTGCGCTGGAAGGTCTGGGCAAGGGAATGCCGTCGCTGGTCATCTCGCTGTGCCGCTATGTCCTCTTCATCATGCCGCTGGCTTGGCTGCTCTGCCGCGCCTTCGGCCCCACCGGTGTCTGGCACGCTTTCTGGATCACCGAAGTCTGCTCCGCCGCGATCGCGTTTGTCGTTTACCGTAAGGCAGTAGCGAAAAAGTAAAACACCCGAACTGCATAAAAATCGATTCCCCCGCCCTGCCATATTGGAAGATACTCCATTCGGCAGAGCGGGGGAATTTTTATACCCGCGTAGTAAGGCGAGGGTCTTTTCCATATCTCCACAGTTGGATTCCATACAGTCCCGCGCCCAGCAAAAGGCTGAACAGCGCATAAAGCAGGATCGGCAGCCGCAGTAGCACGATGGAACCGGCAAGCTTCGTAAAACACCACCCGGTTCCATACAATGCCGCAATATACAGCACCAGCCAGCCGATATATTTTATCCAATGTTCCCGCGGCGGGAAGCCCACCTGCTCCATCATCCGGCGGAAGAGTCCACAAAACGCAGCCATCGCCACCACAAGCCGCATCAAATGCCCCAGTGAAAATTCAAACACCCACCCCGGAACCAACGGATATAAAATCAGCCCCTCTACACCCCACCCGAAGAAGTACAACGGTGCCACAAACCAGAAGTAATCCCCGGCTCTCAGCGTTTTCAAACTGGGCTTGACCTCATCCACAAAGGTCTTTGCGTCCGAGATGGTATGAAACAGTTCCTGATTTTCCGCGTTGGCTTGGATAGAAATATCAAGCAAATCGCTGCGCACAAGTTCGATACCACAGAAGTCCCAGCTGACCCGGCGAAGATAGCGAATCACTTCTTTAAGCTGTGCCTGACTTTCTTCGGTCAGCAGCTTCGTACGCATTCGGTTTGCTTTTCGCAATGCAATATAGTTATTCATCTGCTTCCTCCTCAAAAATTTTTTCTACCAGCTTGCAAAGCTGTTCCCAATCCTGTTGAAAGGTCTGCAATGCTTCCCTGCCGTTCTCTGTGACCACATAATATTTCCGGCTGGGTCCCTTGGGAGAAGGCCGACGCTCTACCGTGACCTTTCCCTTCTGTTCCAAACGCAAGAGCAGTGGATAGAGCGTGCTTTCGCTCAAATCGGAAAAGCCGTCCCGTTTCAGATTCATCACGATTTCGTACCCATAAGTCGGCTCTCGGCTGATGAGTTTCAGTACACAATATTCCAGAACGCCCTTGAGCAACTGGGTATTGTTTTCCATTCGCGTTCCTCCTTTCAGCTATTTTGTATTACGTAATAGCTTATCTATATTGTATTGCATAGTAGTTCTTTCGTCAAGTGATTTTAGGCCGTCATATCTACCAAAAATCACAGCAGTTATCTATGCACAAAAACGACCCGGCGTACGGATAATCCCCGCAAGCCGGGTCGTTCATTTTTGCTGACATTACATTTTATGGTTCCAGCCCACACAGACGGTACAGTTCTTCGATACACGGTGCCTTATATCCCATATATCCTTCGATATCCTCCGGGAAAAACCGCGCAGCCTGTTTCTTTACCGCGCTGTAACGTTTGGCCGCCTCCGGATTCTGGCGCAGAAATTCCCGAAATACCAGATGGCGGTGCAGCTCCTTGGAATTGGCCGAACACACATACAAATGATGCAGCTGCAAATGAGGTTTGCCGGTATAGCAAAAGGCTTCCCGCCCTTCAATGCCGAGGTTTCCTTCATAAAGATACCCAATGGTTGCCAGCCGCTCAATAACTTTACCCAAAACGGAATTGTCCGGGATCACAACATCAACATCAATGCAGGGTTTTGCAGCCATCCCCTCGACTGAGGTACTGCCCACATGCTCGATTCCAAGGGCCAAATCTCCAAGGGCCGCTTCCAATTCAGCCTGAATGGCCGTGAAATCGTCTTTCCACTTCGGGTCATAGGGCAGTACCACCACATGCGTTGTTTTCATCGTTCCTTCCTCCTAGTACAACAACAAAGCCCCCAAGGAAAATCCTCAGGGGCTTTCAATCAAGTCGGCGACTACCTATTTTCACGCGCCGTTTCCAGCGAACTATCTTGGGCACGAGTGAGCTTAACTTCTGTGTTCGGAATGGGAACAGGTGGAACCTCACCGTCATCGTCACCGACCATATGACTGGTTCAGTATACCATACGGTCTACTGTTTGTCCAGTGTTTTTAGAAGGACGTGCCTTCAAAACTGAATAATCACTGCTAACATTTTTTCGTTGACTTAAAAGTCTCAAGCGAATTGTGGTCAAGCCCTCGACCTATTAGTACACGCTTGCTGAATGGATCACTCCACTTACACATCGTGCCTATCAACCTTGTAGTCTTCAAGGGGTCTTACTTGTTTGAAACAATGGGATATCTTATCTTTGGGTCGGCTTCACGCTTAGATGCTTTCAGCGTTTATCCGATCCGTACATAGTTGCCCAGCTATGCCCTTGGCAGAACAACTGGTGCGCCAGAGGTACGTCCGCTCCGGTCCTCTCGTACTAGGAACAGCTCCCATCAAATATCCTGCGCCCACGACAGATAGGGACCGAACTGTCTCACGACGTTCTGAACCCAGCTCGCG
>ERZ826146.2198-NODE-2198-length-15401-cov-9.765085_pt1 | contig 15401 bp, 9 predicted proteins | sample MGYA00519857_ERZ826146 | MGnify/ENA primary metagenome ERZ826146 (study PRJEB31778, sample SAMEA3449222) | human gut metagenome | biome: human gut; feature: human-associated habitat; material: faeces | place: United Kingdom | collected 2010/2012 ...
GCAGGCGACCTTATATATTTGCCCTCCCCGGGGCTCCTCGCCAGTCCCCCTCAGCTAGTTCTTCAGCGAGTTCAGCGGTGCCGGGAAGCGCCCGCCGCGGTGGGCAAGCACGGTGCCGGCGTTGGGGTTCACCGGCATGATGGGCGCACGGCCAAACAGGCCGCCATACTCGACGCAGTCGCCCACGCCTTTGCCGATGGCAGGAATCACACGCACGGCCGTGGTCTTGTTGTTGATGACGCCGATGGCCATCTCGTCGGCGATGATGCCGGCGATGGTCTCGACCGGGGTGTCGCCGGGGATGGCGATCATGTCCAGGCCCACGGAGCAGACGCAGGTCATGGCCTCCAGCTTATCCAGGCCCAGGGCGCCCTGGGCGGCGGCGGCGATCATGCCGGCGTCCTCGGACACGGGGATAAAGGCGCCGGAGAGACCGCCCACGCTGGAGCTGGCCATGACGCCGCCCTTCTTGACGGCATCGTTGAGCATGGCGAGCGCGCAGGTCGTGCCCGGGCCACCACAGGTGCCCACGCCGATGATCTCGAGGATACGGGCAACGGAGTCGCCGATGGCAGGCGTGGGAGCCAGCGACAGGTCGACAATGCCCTTCTCGACACCCAGGCGATGGGCGGCCTCGCGGCTCATGAGCTCGCCGGCGCGGGTGATCTTAAAGGCGGTTTGCTTGATCTTTTCGGCGACTTCCATCATCGATGCGGAATCGGGCAGCGTCTCCAGGGCTGCGGCCATAACGCCGGGGCCCGAGACGCCTACGTTGATGACGGCGTCGGCCTCGCCACCGCCGTGGACGGCGCCCGCCATAAACGGGGAGTCCTCGACCATATTGGCAAAGCAGACAAATTTGGAAGCGCCGACGGAGTCCTGGTCGGCCGTGAGTTTAGCGGCATCGATGATGGTCTGGGCGGCCATAAGCACGGCGTCCATGTTGATACCGGCGCGCAGGCTGGCGACGTTGACGCTGGAGCAGACGCGGCTCGTGGTGGCGAGCGCCTGGGGGATGGACTGGATGACGCGGCGGTCGGCGTCGCCGATGCCCTTCTGGACGAGTGCGGAGAAGCCGCCCAGGTAATCGATGCCGAGCGTCTCGGCCGCGCGGTCGAGGGCATGCGCGATGGGGGTGAGGTCCTCATCCTTGCAGCACGCGGCGATCTGCGCCACCGGGGTGACGGAAACGCGCTTGTTGACGATGGGGATACCGTACTCGCGCTCGAGGTTCTCGGCGGTCTCGACCAGATGCTCAGCCGTGTGCGTCACGTGGTCGTAGATCTTCGTGCACATGCGGTCGAGGTTCTCGTCGCCGCAACCCATGAGCGAAACACCCATGGTGATGGTCCTGATGTCGAGGTTCTGCTCCTCAACCATGCCGCGGGTTTCCGCGATTTCTGCGGGCGTGATCGCCATCCTTGCGCTCCTATCTGCCAAAACGAGCATAGTCTTATCTATTTTAACGTGCCGCACGTGCCAAGTGGCGCATGCGGCACGTTTTGGTGCTCGGTTGTTTCCGTTGTGTTACTGCCCAAAGACCTCTTCGGCGATACGAGCGCTTTCGGCGGCGTCCTTGGCGTAGTAGTCCGCGCCGATCTGCTTGGCGTATTCGGGGGTGAGTACGGCGCCGCCTACGATGATCTTGACGCCCGGCACCTCGGCATGGAGCAGCTTGATGGTCTCCTCCATGGCGACGACCGTGGTAGTCATAAGCGCCGAGAGGCCGACGAGTTTGATATCGCGCTCCTTGACGGTCTTGAGCACCTCTTGCGGGTCGACGTCGCGGCCCAGGTCAAAGACGGTGTAGCCGTAGTTATCGAGCAGCATTTTGACGATGTTCTTGCCAATATCGTGGATGTCGCCCTTGACAGTGGCCACGCAGATCTTGCCCTTGTCGGCAATCTCGCCGGCGGGCATTAGGCGTTTGATGGTGTCGAAACCCACGCGCGCGGCCTCGGCCGAGGCCATGAGCTGCGGCAGGAAGAACTTGCCCTGGTCAAAGAGGACGCCGACCTCGTCGAGGGCGGGGATAAAGTGATTGTTGATGAGGTCCATGGCGTCGTGATCTGCCAGCAGACGCTCAGTCTCGGCCGCGATTTCGCCTTTGCGGCCCGAGACGACCATGTGGCGGATGGGGTCGTCATCGGCGCTTGCGGTGGTGCTTGCGGCAGGCGCGGCATCGCTCGATGCTGACTGAGCGGCCGCCGGGTTCGCGGCGATCTTGTACGGGTCGGTCCAGCCGGCGTAGCGCTCGATGTATCCGGTCGAGCCCTCGTCCTCGACGCTCAGCACGCGATAGCTGTAGACGGTGTCCATAAAGCGCTTGGAACCCGGGTTCATGATGGGGGCGTCCAGACCTGCACCAAAGGCGGCGGCCAAAAAGACCGAGCCCAGCAGCGGGCGCGCGGGCAGGCCAAAGCTGATGTTCGATACGCCGAGTGCGCACTTGACGCCCAGGCGCTCCTTGCACATAGACATGGCACGTAGAATTTGCTCAGCCTGGCGCTGGTTGGTCGAGGCGGTCATGACCAGGCAGTCGATGAGGATACGGTCTGGGCCGATGCCGTAACGGGCGGCTTCGGCCACGATGCGCTCGGCGATGGCGAAGCGAGCCTCGGCGGTGTCGGGGATGCCGCCTTCGTCGAGCGTGAGGCCGACGACGTTGGCGCCGTAGTGGGCGACCAGCGGGAAGATCTCGTCCATGATCTGCTGCTTGCCGTTGACCGAGTTGATGATGGGCTTGCCGGCGTAGCGGCGCACGGCGGCCTCGACGGCGGCGGGGTCGGTGGAGTCGATCTGCAGCGGCAGCAGCGTGGAGCCTTGGAGCTGCTCGGTCGCTTGCTGGATGACCTTGACCTCGTCGATCTCGGGCAGGCCCACGTTGACGTCCAGGATGTCGGCGCCCTGCTCCTGCTGGCTGATGCCCTGGCTCACGACGTAGTCCAGGTCGCCGTCGCGTAGGGCCTGCTGCAGGCGCTTTTTGCCGGTGGGATTGATGCGCTCGCCGATGACGGCAATCTTGTGGCCGTCGCAGGGAAGGTCCACGACCGTCTGGGCGCTCGTGACCGACATACTGGGCTTGCGATGGCGTGGGCTGGGCGTGTGGTTGTCGATAAGCGTGCGTAGAGCCGCCATGTGCGCCGGCGTGGTGCCGCAGCAACCGCCCACGACGCTCACGCCGTCGGCAATCATGCCGGCGACGGCCTCGGCGTATTCGGGGGCTTGGATATCAAAGACGGTGTTGCCGTCGTCGTCTACATGGGGGAGTCCTGCATTAGCCTGCACCATAACGGGCTTGTCGGTAACGGTGAGCATACGTGCGGCGAGTCCTCGGAGCTCGGCCGGTCCTTGGCTGCAGTTGATGCCCAAAACGTCGGCACCGATGGCGTCGAGCGTAATGGCGGCCACCTCGGGACTCGTACCCAGGAAGGTGCGACCGTCTTCCTCAAAGGTCATGGTGGCAAAGACGGGCAGGTCGGAGTTCTCGCGGCAGGCGAGGACAGCCGCCTTGATCTCGGCCAGGTCGGTCATGGTCTCGATAATAAAGAGGTCCACGCCCGCATCGACGCCTGCGCGCACTTCCTCGGCAAAGAGGTCGTAGGCCTCGTCGAAGCTCAGGGTACCCAGGGGGCGAAGCAGCGCGCCGATGGGGCCGATATCGCCGGCGACGTAGCGGGCGCCGGCCTCGCGGGCACAGGCGACGGCCGCGGCAAAGACATCTGCCACGGTGGCGGCGCCGTCGAGCTTGTGGGCGTTGGCGCCAAAGGTGTTGGCGGTGATCACGTCGCAGCCAGCCTCGACGTACTGGCGCTGAATGTCGGTAATGACCTGGGGCTCCTCAAAGTTGAGCAGCTCGGGCAGGGCGCCCGCCTTCATGCCAGCGGCCTGCAACATGGTGCCCATGCCGCCGTCGAACAGCAGGTGTCCCGTGCCATCGATGGCCGCACGCAGGCGATCGTCCTTAATGCGCAGGTCGTCGATCGTGCGTGTCTTGTATGCAGCGCCGTTGCAGCGTGCGGCATTGACGGGCGCTGCCAGCGCGGTACCGTCCAGATTATGAGTGATAAGCGGAGTAAACATCGAGGGCTCCTAATGGCTGGAATAGCAGGTGGTGTGGGCGGCGCGGAAGCGGCAGTGTTCGCGCATGCGGCAGATATTGCAGGTGGGGCGGCTCTGGGCGTCGTGGACCTCGCCGTCAAACAGACCGATCACCGCGGTCACGCTTTTGGTGGGCATAAGCAGGCTGGTGGGCGTGACGGTCAGGCCGATGAGCCGCGTGGCGTTGAGCGTATTGACGATCGAGCGCTGGGCCGAGAGCGGGCAGTCGCCGTAGCCGGGACTAAAGCGCCAGTTGCCGGCGAGCCCGTGTGTGGCGGCGTCCGTCTTGGCCTGCTGGTCCATTTGCTCAACGGCGGCTTCCACGTAAGCGGAGCACGCGGCGTCGAGCACGGCGCCCTCCAGGGGATGTTGGGCTCCCGTGGTGCGCAGGCGACGCTCGGCGTCCATGCCGAGGGTACATGCCATGAGCGCGGCAAAGCGGGCATCTTTGAGATGTCGATAGATATCGCGACCTCGCAGCTCAACGTTGGTGCCGACCAAGCGAATGCAAGGCTCACTTTGTTCGTCCACGCCCGTGGCATCGACGGCAAATACGCGGCGCACGCCACGGGGCTCAATGTCCAGTTCCAGACGTTCAACGACAAGCTCAATACGTCGTGACAGTTCGGGCTCAATCTGCTGGCCGCCGTAACCCAGATACCGCAGCATCTCGGCACGGTCGACACGGGGATGGTGCGCAGCATCGACACGGTAAAGCGCCGGCGACGCAAGGTCGGCCGGCACTTCGACAGCGGTTGTATCGATGTGCGGTTTTTCCATTACCCCAGGCGCTCCATAATGGTCGCGGCGATCGCAGGACGGTTCATAGTGTACAGGTGCAGGCCGTCGGCGCCGTGCTCCTTGAGGTCGCAAAGCTGGCGGGCTGCATAATCTACACCAGCTGCCTGCAGGCTCTCGGGGTCATTCTCGTACTTGGCGAGAATCTTGATGACGGGGGAGGGCAGCGACGCGCCGCACATAAAGACCATGCGGCTGATCTGCGACTTGCCCATAAACGGCATGATTCCCGCGGTAATGGGCACGGTGATGCCGGCCTTGTCGGCAAGCTCGCGAAAACGGTAGAAGCACTCGTTATCAAAGAAGAGCTGCGTCACAAAGAAGCTCGCGCCAGCGTCCTGTTTTTGCTTGAGGTGCTCGACCGAGAGGTTGAGATCCTCACAGGCAATGTGGCCCTCGGGGTAGGCTGCGGCGCCCACGCAAAAGCCGGCGTCGACGAGCTCGGGGATGAGGTCGCGGGCGTAGGCGTAGTCCGAGGCGGGCTTGTCGTCCTCGGTCGCGCCGGCAGGGAGATCGCCACGCAGGGCCAGGATGTTTTCCACGCCGGCGGTGCGATACTCGTCGATCTTGGCGGCGATATCGGCGTGCGACCGGCCCACGCAGGTAAGGTGTGCCACCGAGGGCGTGTCGAATTCGCTCGTAATCATATGCGCGATGGGGGCGGTGGCGGTACCGTTGCCTGAGCCGCCGGCCGAGCAGGTGACCGAGACAAAGCTCGGCGAAAGCTTGCACAGATTGCCTGCCACTTCGCGAGCCGTGTCGAGGGTGAGCTCGCCCTTGGGCGGGAACATCTCAAACGAAACGGGCGCGGTGCCCTGGGATGCTGCCTGCTTAAAAACCTCGTCGACGCGCATATCGTGCTCCTCTAGATACGTAATAGTGTGATGTGTTGTAAGGATTCTACAGCACCACTGTGTCACGGTGGAGTTTCACTCGTTATTCGGGGATACCAATCAAAGATGCCTTGCTATCGGCTTTCTCTATAACAGAGCGGCTAATCTAGGCACGGACTATAAAGACTGGTATCTGATGCAAAATACCAGTTAATAGAGCCCCATCCCAAATTGACCGCCCTTAAACCATGGGGAGAGGTCTGCAATTTATGCAGTTGATTGGCTGTTGAGGGTGGCAACGCCGCCTCGATAGGGTAACCTCATTGATTGGTTTCGCGACAGCAACATAACGGTAATGTCGCGGAAACACGGCGAGTCTAAGCTATGACTCGTTCGTTAGTAATCAACACCGCTTCTCACGCGGTGCCGATACGAAGGGAGTTCCGTATGGCCGATCTTACTGACCGCTTCGGGACCATGGTGTTCTCTGAGGAAGTCATGAAGGACTACCTCCCCAAGGACATTTGGAAGCGCCTTGCTGCAACCCTCGAGGGCGGCGAGCCGCTCGACCTGGACGTGGCCAACGCCGTTGCCCACGCCATGAAGGTCTGGGCCATCTCCAAGGGCGCGACTCACTACGCGCATTGGTTCCAGCCGCTTTCGGGCATTACTTCCGAGAAGCACGACAGCTTCCTGGAGCCCAACCACGACGGCACCGCCATTACCAAGTTTACGGGCAAGAACCTCATCCAGGGCGAGCCCGATGCCTCGAGCTTCCCCAACGGCGGCCTGCGCGCCACCTTCGAGGCCCGCGGCTACACCGCCTGGGATCCCACCAGCCCCGCCTTTATCAAGGACGATGTCCTGTGCATCCCCACGGCTTTCTGCTCCTACACGGGCGAGGCCCTGGACAAGAAGACCCCGCTGCTGCGTTCCATGACCGCGCTCTCGCGTGAGTCCAAGCGCGTTTTGGCGCTGTTCGGTAAGACCCCCAAGAAGGTCGTTCCTTCCGTGGGCGACGAGCAGGAGTACTTCCTGATCAAGAAGGACGCCTACCGCAAGCGCAAGGACCTGGTCATTACCGGCCGCACCCTCTTTGGCGCCGCTCCCTGCAAGGGCCAGGAGCTCGAGGAGCACTACTTTGGCGCTATCCGCCCCACCGTCTCGGCCTATATGAAGGATCTGGACGATGAGCTGTGGGCGCTTGGCATTCCCGCCAAGACCAAGCACAACGAGGTTGCTCCCTGCCAGCATGAGCTGGCCCCCATCTTCGACACCACCAATGTCGCCATCGACCACAACCTGCTGACCATGGAGATGATGAAGAAGATCGCTCCCAAGTACGGTCTGGTCTGCCTGCAGCACGAGAAGCCCTTTGAAGGCGTGAACGGCAGCGGCAAGCACAACAACTGGTCCATGAGCACCACCCACGAGAACCTGCTGGACCCCGGCGACACCCCCATGGAGAACCTGCAGTTCCTGATCTTCCTGGCCGCTGTTATCAAGGCTGTGGATGAGTACGCTGACCTGCTGCGCACCTCTGTGGCTACCCCGGGCAACGATCACCGTCTGGGCGCCAACGAGGCACCTCCGGCCATCATCTCCATCTTCGTGGGCGAGGAGCTGGAAGCTGTCATCGATGCGATCGCATCCGATTCTCCCTATGCCGGCCCCGTCAAGATGAAGATGGATCTGGGCGTGGACGTTCTGCCCAAGTTCAGCAAGGACACCACCGACCGCAACCGTACCTCTCCCTTCGCTTTCACCGGCAACAAGTTCGAGTTCCGTATGCCCGGCTCTGCCGAGAACCTGAGCGACTGCAACACCATCCTGAACACCGCTGTCGCCAAGGAGCTGAAGGGCTACGCCGACGAACTGGAAGGTGCTGAGGACTTTACCAGTGCAGCCATCGCTCTGATCAAGCGCACCATCCGCGACCATCGCCGCGTCATCTTCAACGGCAACGGCTATACCGCCGAGTGGGAGGCCGAGGCAGCCAAGCGCGGTCTGCCCAACAAGAAGAATACCCCCGCTGCTCTGCCCGCACTGGTCGAGCCCAAGAACATCCAGCTGATGGAGGAGTTCGGCGTGCTGACCAAGGTGGAGATGGAAAGCCGCTACGAGGTCGAGATGGAGCACTACTCCAAGATTATCAACATTGAGGCTCTGACCATGCTGGAGATGGCCCGCAAGCAGCTGCTGCCCGCCATCAACGCCTACATGAGCGAGGTTGCCAATACCGCCGCCTCCAAGCTGGCTGTCAGCGAGCACATCAGCGTGCGCAGCGAGACCAAGACTTTGGAAAAGCTTTCTTCTGACGCCGATGCCATGAGCGATGCCATCGACACCCTGCAGGATGCCGTGAATGCCGCCAAGGCACTGCCCACCGAGAGCGAGAAGGCCGTTGCCTTCCACGATAACGTTCTCCCGGTGATGGACGCCCTGCGCGCCGCTGCCGACGATGCCGAGACTATCTGCGGCGAGGATTACTGGCCTCTGCCCAGCTACAGCAAGATGCTTTACTACGTCTGATAATCTCCTGACAGCGTAAAAAAATAAGCATCCGCCGGCTGCCGGATCAATTAGCCATTCTCCTTTTCCTATTTCTTACACCAGCCCAAAGACCTGCTCCCTTTTTGAGGGCAGGCCTTTGGGCGTTTTATTTGAAATGCAGTTTTTGTAAGGGGGTTATTTATGAGCTATTCCACCCAACAGGATATTCTGGATTTCGTGGAGGACAACAACGTCAAATTTGTGCGCTTTGCCTTCTGTGATATTTTTGGCACCCAGAAGAACATTGCCGTGCTGGCTAGCAATCTGTCCAAGGCGCTGGAAGAGGGCGTGTGCTTTGACGGCAGTTCCATTGCGGGCTTTATGCACGTTGAGGAAAGCGACCTTGTACTGCGGCCGGATCTTTCCACCGTGACCATCCTGCCGTGGCGTCCCACCGAGGGCCGAGTGATGCAGTTCTTCTGCGATGTGGAAAAGCCGGACGGCGCAGCCTTTAGCGGCAACTGCCGTGGCTTTTTGCGGGATGTGAACCGCAAATTCAAAAAGCTGGGGCTTACCTGCAACGTGGGTACCGAGTGCGAGTTTTATCTGTTTGAAAAGGACGACCGTGGCCACCCTACCTGCATTCCCATTGACTTCGGCGGATATTTTGACGTTGCGCCGCTGGATGCGGGTGAAAATCTGCGCCGGGATATCTGCCTGACCATGGAGCAGATGGGTATGGCACCCCAGCACAGCCACCACGAAAGCGGCAACGGCCAGAACGAGATCGACTGCCGCTACGCAGGGCCGCTGAAAACCGCCGACAACGTGATGACCTTTAAGCAGATCGTCCGTGCCATTGCCATGCGCAATGGTCTGCACGCCAGCTTTCTGCCCAAACCCCTGCCCCAGCAGGCCGGCAGCGGGCTGCACATCAACCTCTCGCTTTACATGGACGGCAAAAACCTGTTTGAGGGCGATATTGCCCCGGACAGCGTAGCAGGCAGCTTTATGGCCGGTGTGCTGGCCCACAGCCGGGAACTGACCGCGTTCACCAATCCCCTGCCCAACAGCTACCAGCGCTTTGGCTGTGACGAAGCGCCCCGCTATGTGAGCTGGAGCCGTCAGAACCGCAGCCAGCTGGTGCGCATTCCCATGGTCAAGGGCGACAACTGCCGCATGGAGCTGCGCAGCCCGGACCCCGCCTGCAACCCGTATCTGGCCATTGGCCTGATCCTTGCCGCCGGACTGGACGGCATTGAGCAGCGCATGGTCTTGCAGCCGCCGGTGAACCGCAACCTGTTCGATGCCGCCGAAGCCAAGGGACTGGGGCTTGAGACCCTGCCCGCCACCCTTGAGGAGGCGGTGCAGGTGGCCGAGGAGAGCGAGTTCCTGCGCCGGGTGCTGCCAGAGGGGCTTTCTAAACGCTATTTCTCGGAGGAGCTCAAGCGCTGCGCTGCACTGCGGAGTGCGCCTGACCGGGCCGAGCACGAGCGCGTCTACTATTTTAACGCCATCTGATCCCTGCCAGCGCAGGAGAAAGGAGTGCGGAAAATGGGACGCGCACTGATCGTAAGCGCCGGTGCCAACTCCAACGAATATATTGCCGCGCGGCTGTCCGAGATGGGTTACAGCCGCCCGGTGATCATTCCCAGCGGAGCCGAGGCACGGCGCAGAATGTCGGAATCTGATTTTGAGTTGATCGTGGTCAACGCTCCCCTGCCCGATGAGTTCGGGCACGAATTGTGCATCACCGCTGTGGAGCAGACCGATGCCGGTGTGGTCTTTCTGGTAAAGGCTGCACAGGCTGAGCAGCTGCTTGCCCCCCTGAACGAGCAGGGGGTGCTGCTGCTGAGCAAGCCCTTCACCACCCCATTGTTTTTGCAGGCCATGCACATGGCGGCTGCCAGCAACCACCGCTTGCAGCGTCTGCGGCAGGAGAACGCCCGCCTGCAGGACAAGATCGGGCAGCTGCGGCTGGTCAGCCGGGCAAAGTGCTGTCTGGTAGAGCACGCCCACATGACCGAGGCCGAAGCGCACCGCTACCTTGAAAAACAGGCTATGGACACCCGCCGCGACCGCGCCGAGGTGGCGCAGGAGGTGCTTGAGGAATACGCTGACAGAAGCGAATAAAAAGCAGGGCTTCGCCCCGCACCCGCAGGGAAAGGGGTGCGCCGGGAGCGGGCCTTTTATGGGAGAGTTTTATTCTACAACAAAGGAAGGTATATTTTTATGGCAAAATTTATTTTTGTGACCGGCGGCGTGGTCTCCGGTCTGGGCAAGGGCATTACCGCTGCATCTCTGGGTCGGCTTTTGAAGTGCCGTGGCCTGAAGGTGGCCAGCCAGAAGCTGGACCCCTATGTGAACGTGGACCCGGGCACCATGAGCCCGCTGCAGCACGGCGAGGTGTTCGTGACCGATGACGGCACCGAGACCGATCTGGATCTGGGACACTACGAGCGCTTTATTGACGAAAATCTGAACAAGTACTCCAACCTGACCACCGGCAAGGTGTACTGGAACGTGCTGAACAAGGAGCGTCAGGGCGCTTATCTGGGACAGACGGTGCAGATCATCCCCCACATCACCAACGAGATCAAGAGCTACATCTATAACCTGGCCTCCTCCACCGAGGCGGATGTGGTCATTACCGAGATCGGCGGCACCACCGGCGATATCGAGAGCCAGCCCTTCCTGGAGGCCATCCGTCAGGTTGGTCTGGAGCAGGGACGGGAGAACTGCTGCTACATCCATGTGGTGCTGGTGCCCTACATCTCCGGCTCGGACGAATACAAATCCAAGCCCGCGCAGCACTCGGTCAAGGAGCTACAGGGCATGGGCGTAAGCCCCGACATCATCATTCTGCGCGCAGACGGCAGCGTGGGCAGCGACATCCGCCGCAAGATCAGCACCTTCTGCAATGTCAAGCCGGAGTGTGTCATCGAGAACCTGACCATGCCCAGCCTGTACCAGTGCCCGCTGATGCTGCACACCAACGGTCTGGACGATGTTGTGGTGCATCAGCTGCACTTGGATGTTCCCCCTGCCGACCTGACCGAGTGGAAGCAGGTAGTCTCCCGCATTGCCACCCGCAGCAAGACCTGCACCATTGCACTGGTGGGCAAGTACGTCAAGCTGCACGACGCTTACCTCTCGGTGATGGAAAGCCTTTACCATGCCGGGTTTGAGAATGACAGTCAGGTGGAGATCCGCTGGGTGGAAAGCGAGGATCTGACCGATCAGGCCGCCTGCAAAGAAGCCTTTGCGGATGTGGACGGCATCATCGTGCCCGGCGGCTTTGGCGACCGCGGCATTGAGGGTATGATCCAGGCAGCCCAGTACGCCCGCGAGAACCGTGTTCCCTGCTTTGGCATCTGCCTTGGTATGCAGATCATGGTCATTGAATTTGCCCGCAATGTGCTGGGCTACAAGGACGCTAATTCCAGCGAGTTCACCCCGGACGGTGCCCACAACGTCATCTCCCTGATGCCGGACCAGCAGGGCAATATCCCCAAGGGCGGCACCATGCGTCTGGGCAAGTACCCCTGCACGGTGGCGCCCGGCACCAAGATGGCCGAGTGCTACGGCGAGAGCGAGATCTGGGAGCGCCACCGCCACCGCTATGAGTTCAACAACGACTTCCGGCAGGAGATGCAGGACGCCGGGCTGGTCATCTCCGGCACTAGCCCGGACGGCCATCTGGTGGAGACCGTAGAGCTGCCCGGCCGCGACTTCCATCTGGGTGCACAGTTCCACCCGGAGTTCAAGAGCCGCCCCAACCGCGCACATCCCCTGTTCAAGGGCTTTATCGCCGCTGCGCTGCGCTACCGCGCTGCCGCCCAGCGGGATATGCTACATCTGTAATAGCATAATATAACGGCAAGGCCGCAGCACAAAATACCGTGCTGCGGCCTTGCTTTATGTAAGACGATTTTAAATGCTTTCCGCGCCGTCCTGTCTGGCGTGATTTGCCTGCTTATTCTCGTACATCCGCTGGTCGGCGATATAGCGCACCTGCTGCACGTCCACGCTTTCGGCGGGGTACAGGGCGTAGCCGCAGCTGGCACCCACGCTCACGGTATTGCCGTCGATCTCGTAGGGCACAGCGACCATCTCACAGATCAGGTTCATCTTGCTGGCGCAGGCCTCCGACTCCATCGGGCCGAGCAGCAGCAGAGCGAACTCGTCGCCGCCCAGACGGAAGGCGTAGTCCCGGCTTCGGATGCAGCCCTGCAGCCGCTGGGAAACGCCCTTCAGCAGCTTATCGCCCACATCATGGCCGTAGGTATCGTTGACCGGCTTGAAGCGATCCAAGTCCATATAAAATAGCGCAAAAGGCTGGCTGTGCTGCTCCAGCACCGTCAGTACCCGGTCGAAGTAGCGCTTGTTCAGCAGGCCGGTCAGGCCATCGGTGTTGGCAAGGCTTTGCAGCAGGTGCTGCTTGCCCATATCCTGCACGATCATCATCACACGGGTCAGGCGATTTTCCTTCCACGCCATGGGAACGACCGTCATCATGAAAAATGCGCTTTTATCGCGGGCGGCATATTCCAGCTTGAGGGAGTCGTTGTCCGTTTTGATGAGCCTGCGCAGGTTTTCCGGGGCCAGCATCTGGGGGATCTTGGCGTTTTCGCTATCGGTCAGAACTACATACTTGCGCGATATTTGCTCCAGCATCTGCTGGTAAGAGCCCTCCGGTTGGTACAGCGGCTCTCCGCGCCGCTCGTGGTACTGGTAGCGGTCGCGGTCCAGATCGCACACTGCAAAACGCTCCACAACGCGTGCCATGCCCGCAAACATCATATCGCTTTTTTCCCGGCGGCGCTCCAGCTCCCGACGGCGGTTGCGCTCCGCGTCACGCTGGATCTTTACCACGCCTGCCATGATCAGAAGCCCCAGCAGTGCGATGACTAAAATAGTAGCGTTTTGCACCCTGCGCATCCCGGAATCCACCACCCCGGTGGGCACGATACCGATGATGCTCCAATCCAGAATGCCCAGCGGCTGATAGATCAGGTAATATTTCTGCCCGTTCATGGTGAACAGCACACAGCCCTCGCCGCCCTGCGGCAGGGTCTGCACCATGGTGTCAAAGTAAGGCTGATCCACGCTGGCGTTCTGCTGTAAGTAATCAAACAGGTTGGTCATCTGCTCGGTGATCTCGGTCTTTGTCTCGGTGGAAAGCACCACATCGCCGTTTGAGCGCACGATATAGCAATCGCTCTGTCCCTCATAGACCATGCTGCCCAGCAGCTTTTCCAGCACGGCGTTGTCGTAGCTGACCACCAGCGCCGTATAGGTAGTGCCGTCCAACTGCAGCGGCTGCTCCATTGGGATGGCAAACAGGATCTTGCGGATGCCCTGACTGGAGATATAGCTGGAGATCACTGGCTTGTTTTCGGTATACAGCTTTTCAAAAGTCGCCTTCATGTACTCTGCTGTGCCCTGCCGCCCGGCGGTGGTCCAGAACTCGCACTGCTCGTTGAACAGATAAAAATCCGTATATTGCCAGGTAGCCTTTTGGGCGATATACTCCTGCCACTGCCCCTCCTGCTCTCCCAGCTCCGCAAGGGTGCCCAGGTAGCTGTCCCAGTCGTTCAGGATGTTCCAGTTGCGCTGCGCAAACATGGTAAAGGTCTTGGCAGACTGCCCATAGGTAGAAAGCAGATTTGCCGTGCTTTCCTGATAGATCTGCTTCTGGGTATAGGCACTGTAAGCAAGGATGCCGACCAGCAGCACCAGCAGCATTCCTACTATGAGCAGTATATTTTTTTGTTTCTGCTTCATAGGTTTCCCCCCCCCCGCTGCCTCGCAGCCAGACCTCTTCACAATACGTTCTTCCAAAGGCTTTATGCCAAAGCGCTGTGCACAAAGTTCCGCAAAAGTGCACAAGTGCCGCGTGTCAGCGCCCGTATAAACCGACACTATCCCTAATAACATTATACCATTCCGCAAAAAAGCCTGTCAACACATCCATGGGGCGATTCGTGTCATTTCAAAGGCGATTCACGCAGAGTTGCCCTGTAAAGCTTGCAGACTTTTTGCAGACTTTCGGATAGCAAGTAAGTGCAAATATCGGTTAGTATTCGATAGTATTTGACAAGCCGCAAATACAAAAAACCGCATGAACACCGGATTTTCCAGTATTCATGCGGTTTTTCACGTTATGCAGAAGAAGGGACTTGAACCCTCACTCACTAGGAACTGGTGCCTAAAACCAGCGCGTCTGCCATTCCGCCACTCCTGCACGGAGAACTTATTTAGTTTATCAATTTTTGCGGGAAATGTCAATTCCTCTGCCTGCTTTTGTATTCTACAAATTTTCAGCGGGTCATATCCTATAAGAGATACTGCAGATCCAATGCGATTTGTCAAGGAGGTTTGGGAGATGGTTTCATGGCTGAGAGCAAACGGGAAGATCTTATTTCGCGGGGCATCTCTGCTTCTGGCGGGCGCAGCGGCAGGCTTTGGGCTGGGGCTGTTCTTTGCTGTGCCGGCGGGGCCCAGCTGCCGGGAAAGCGACCTGACCCCGATACCGGATACCGGCTTTGTCTCCCCTGCTCCGGAGGCAGCCCCTGCAAGCTCATTGCCGCAGGAGGAGCCGGTGCCGGAGAAATGGGTCTGCCTGACCTTTGATGACGGCCCCAGCAAAACGACCCCGGCGGTTCTGGATGCGCTGAACGCCGCCGGGGTCAAGGCCACCTTTTTTGTGGTGGCCACGGGCTACAATGAAAAATACCTGCCGCTCATTGCGGATGCAGCGGCAGCAGGCCACCAGATCGCGTTGCATTCTGCTTCCCATGAATACAGTGACATCTACCAGAGTGCAGATGCTTACTGGCAGGATATCACCCTGTTGAAAGAGCGCATCTCGCCCTATGTCAACACAGCTTCTCTGCATTACCTGCGCTTTCCGGGCGGCAGCACCAACACGGTCAGCCGCCGCTACGGCGGGCGCGGTGTGATGGCCGAGCTGAAACAGCAGTGTGCCGAGAAGGGATATGCCTATGTAGACTGGAATGTCTGCGCTGAGGATGCCGTGGGCGGCAAGCCCAGTGCCGGAACCATCTACCGGAATGTGGTGCGTGAGACCGGCGAGCAGACCCAGTGCATCGTTCTGATGCATGATTCTGCCACCACCCGCACCACCGCCGAGGCGCTGCCGGATATCATCCG
>ERZ826146.2203-NODE-2203-length-15389-cov-8.769467_pt1 | contig 15389 bp, 14 predicted proteins | sample MGYA00519857_ERZ826146 | MGnify/ENA primary metagenome ERZ826146 (study PRJEB31778, sample SAMEA3449222) | human gut metagenome | biome: human gut; feature: human-associated habitat; material: faeces | place: United Kingdom | collected 2010/2012 ...
GACATCATTGACAAAAGCAGGCTTATTGCGTAAGGTTCTTATATCGAACTCACGTGTTTTTAGAATGATTATATTCTTCTTATACCGAAATGACGTTATATCCAATGCAACAACGATACTTTTTGTGGAATAATCCTTATGCCGAACTCACATTATTTTAAAGGGTTGTGCCGAATTTTATTTGTCCACCCCAATATCCCCACAGACGCAAAAACGGCCGGACGACATCACGTCGGCCGACCGGAGTAAACTTAAAAAAAATTACTTTAATATGAAAAAATCTACTTTATAACAACGTCAAATGATTCACCTGACCACCTTGACGGCCCTGCTCGTGCCGTCGGCGTATTTCTCTACGACTATGCCTACGCCCTTGGCGGCCTTGCCCGTGCGGCGGCCAGAGAGGTCGTAATACTCCGTGGCCACCACGCTGCGGCCTCCGGCAGCGCCGACAGAACCGACGCCCGCGGTTCCGGAAGGAACGAGCGACATGTTGCCGTACATGCAGCTGAAGCCCGAAGTGCCGTTGAGCGGATTTATGAAGAAGTCGCCCAGCGTAAAGCCGTCTTCGCAGTCGTAAGAGCCGTCGGCGCCGTTGTAGAAGAAATTTATGAACGATGCCGTCTGGTAAGCGCCTCCGCCCACAGCCGTGTAGCCCATGAACAACGCGTCGTCGTCAGCCACGGTTGTGCAGTAAGCCATGATGTCTTCCTTGCCGGCGTAGCCGATGAACATCATCATTGCGTCGGGACAAGCCGGCAGCAGGCTCGTTGAGATGTTCATGTCCTCTTCCGAATACATCTCGACCGTGCCCGTAAGCCCCGTGGCAGCCTCGCCCGTAAGCTCGTCGCAAGTGTAATCATACTCAACCGGCTCGCCAAGCGCCGACACGTCGCCGTAAGCCAAATCCAAGCAATACGTCTGCAACGTGTAAATAGGCACGGGCAGGAACGGGTACTCGTCGACCCTGAACAGGCCGAGGAACTGGCCCTCGGGCAGATAATATCCGTCGTCTTCGAAATACAGCGTTATGGGCTCGTTGCCGGGCTGGTATCCATCCGTTGAATAGTCTACCGTGCTGAGGATGAAGTCGTTAGACATGCCCAACTCGGGGTCTGAATACGTGGCCACCGTCTGCCCCGACTCTATCACAATGTTGCCGTCGCCGTCGAAAACGCCCTCAAGCCAGCCCTCGCCGAGCGCCGAGGTAAGCATCATGTTGGGGATGTACACCTTGCCGTCGTCGGCGAACACCAGTTCCTGCTTCCTTATCCTCGGAAATGCGATTTCGGCTCCGTCCTCCTCAGTAAATCCGCTCACAGGCTCATAGTCTACAAGCATGAACATGCGGTTCTCGCCCTCGGGGGCCTTGGCTGCGGCGCGCGCCGCGGCGCTCTTGCGCGCCTTCCCGAGGTCGAGGTTCCCTACGTTGTGTCCGCCCTTAAGCCCCGTCACCGTCTCGCCGGCCAACACCGAGGCGGGTATCAGGCTCTTAAGCCCTTGGGGCGAAGCGCCCAACGCCAACAACACGAAAGCCGTAGTGAGTAATAACTTCTTCATAAGCACATTAAATTTAAGTGATACAAAAACGGCTGAAAACGCTTTCACCGTTGAATAACCCTGCAAATATAATCATTTTAAACTAAATAAACAAATTTTCGTTAAATATTTTTATAAACATACGGGAAAACATTTAACAACTGTAAGCAAAACATCCATCAATGTAAAAGGCCGCATTTTGCGATGCAAAATGCGGCCTTTTACACGCCGATAGGCAGCCTTTTACAACGCAAAAGGCTGCCTATCGCATTATTACCGTAAAACCCCACAACCGTAAAACCGCACAACCGCATAACCCCACAACCGCAACCCCCCACACTACGCAAGGGTGATGGTATCGACGTCGGCGACGGGTTCGTGCATGAATATCCGTGCCGACTCGGCGAACTTGTCCTTGTTCTCGGTTGTAAGGTAGCGGCACGTGCCATGCTTGGTGCAGCGCGCGTCAATCTCGGGATGGCGCTCGAGGTACGATTTCAGGCTTGCCGCCACATACTCGCCCTGTGGTATTATCCTTACGCCGCGCGGGGTATGCTTTAGTATCTTGTCGAGCAGCAGCGGATAGTGCGTGCAGCCGAGTATTATCGAGTCGATGTCAGGGTCGAGGCGCATCAGGGCGTCGATGCGCTTCTTTACAAAGTAGTCGGCACCCGGCGTGTCGTACTCGTTGTTCTCTATCAGCGGCACCCACAGCGGGCAGGCCACGCCGGAGACGCTGATGTCGGGATAGAGTTTCTGTATCTCGAGCACGTAGCTCTCGCTCTTTATCGTGCCCTCGGTGGCCAGTATGCCCACATGGCGCGTCTGCGTAATAGAACCTATGCACTCGGCCGTGGGACGTATCACGCCGAGCACGCGGCGTGTGGGGTCGAGCACGGGCAGGTCGTTCTGCTGTATGGTACGCAGAGCCTTGGCAGAGGCCGTGTTGCAGGCCAGGATGACAAGGTGGCAGCCCATCGAGAACAGTTTTACCACGGCCTCGCGCGTAAACTGGTACACCACGTCGAACGAGCGCGGCCCGTAGGGGGCGCGTGCGTTGTCGCCGAGGTACAGGTAGTCGTACTGCGGTAGCAGGCTGCGCATCTGGTGCAGTATGGTCAGTCCGCCGTAGCCTGAATCGAAGACCCCTATCGGGCCTGGTGCTGCTTGGTTGCTCATGGTCGTTATGTTTGCGGCAAGTGTGTCGCCGCGTGGCTGTCATGTGTTATCTTACTTCGCCAAACTCGTCGGCGGCGGTCGCAGCGGCAGCCTCGTCCACCTCGTCCACGATGTCTGTCTGGCCGTCTGCCGACGTGTCAGTGGTGGGCGGCGCGGCAATGGCGTCCTTGACTATGGCTGTAATGTCCTCGCCGAAGGCCTGGTTGGCGTATGGCAGGGCGTGGCCGTCGGTGTTAAGTATGAAGGCGTAGCCGCGCTCCGACGCTATGCGGGCGAGCAGGGCGTCGAGCTCCTTGTTAAGCGGGGCGAACATTTCAGCCTTGGCCTTGGCGAGCAGCCTTGATGCCTCTTTCTTGAAGTCGACGCTCCTGGCGAGCAGCTCCTGCAGCTCGGCCTGGCGCTTCTTCAGGATGGGGGCTGCCAGCTCGCCCTGGGCTTCAAGGAAGAGCTCGTACTTCTGGTTGAACTCCTCCTCGGAGCGCTTTGTCTCCTCGCTGTACTGGTTGCGCAGCGACTCGAGGTTCTGGCGTGCCACGGCGTATCCGGGCATGGACTTTATGGCCTCGCGGTAGCTGAGGTAGCCGAACTTCAGGGTCTGTGCGTCGGCTGCCACTGTGGCAACGACGGCTAACATGAGGAGGACTAACTTTCGCATGTAATGGTGGTTGTTCATATTCAGGTGAATTAAAAAAGGCTTTTGGAATAAATGCGCCTGCGGTAGTGCCGCCCTGCGCGGTACGGCTGCTGAGCCGAAAGCAACCGAGGGAGCCAAAGGAGCTAAAGACTGATGCCGACGCCTTAAAGCCGGCATGCGGCAACGATTGTGTCTTTAACTGCTTTAGCTCCCTCCTTAAGCGTTGCTTGCTAAAGTATTATGTTATTTCAGCTTTGCCATCTCTGTCTTGACGTCTTCCGTAACGTCCTTGCTCAGAGTCTCGCTGATGTAGGGTATGCCGCCTGATACGTCCATGATGTAAACGTAACCGCCGTTCTTGCCTACGTTCTTGATGGCTGTCATTATCTTGCCCATTATAGGCTGGAGCTTCTCCTGCTGTGCCTTCTGGAGGGCCTGCTGGTTGTCCTGGTAAGCCTGCTGGAACTTCTGCATCAGCTGGTTGAGCGCAGCCTCGGCTTCGGCACGCGAAGTCTCGTTCATAGTGCTCTTGGTCTTATCATACTCGTCAGACTTGCGCTGGATTTCGTCCTGCATGGCCTTCATGTCGTTCTCGTACTGCTTTGACTGTGCCTCGAGGTCGCCGCGTGCCTTGATGAACTCTGGCAGGCTCTCCATGATGGCTTGTGCATTGACATGTCCGAACTTGGGTGTTGCCGTTTGCGCGAACATCGAAAGGGGCGCAAACAAAAGTAACATTAAAACTAACTTTTTCATTTTTTCTTTATTGCTTACTCAATTTGGTTTTTTAATTTGTCTGCAAAGATATGTAAAATATACTATATTACACGTCTTTTATATATTAAAGATGTGTTTTTTAGTTTGAATAACCCAACTTTGACAGAACTTCGTTGCTGATGTCTATCTTGGGCGAACCGAAGATGATGCCAGTGTCTGACGCGCGGTCGAGCACGAGCGAATAGCCGCGCAGGTCGCAGATGTCCTTTACGGCGTTGTATATCTCCTCCTGTATGGGCGTCATCAGGCTGGTGCGCTTCTTGAAAAGTTCGCCATCGGGACCGAAATACTTGCGCTTCAACTCGGCTGCCTGCTTCTCCTTGTCGTTGATGGCCTGCTGGCGCGCCTGCTTCTGCTCCTGCGAGAGGAACACCACCTCGTTCTGGTAGTTCTTATACATTGTCGAAGCTTCGGTGTTGAGCGCGTCAACCTCAGCCTGCCACTTCTTGGCCACCTGGTTGAGCTGCTCGTCGGCACGCTCGTAGGCCGGAATGTTCTTAAGGATGTATTCCATGTCGATAAGCGCGAACTTCTGCGCGCTGGCCGATACGGCGCAAAGGGCCATCACGGCGGCAATGATAATCTTTCTCATAATATCTGTCTCCTTTCTCTTTTACCGTACTCCGCCGGCATGATGACGCCTCATTGGCGACGGCACCTGCCTGCGGCAAATTAATTTGGTCTTACATGCAGTCAAAGATTTAGAACTCCTGTCCGAGGATGAAGTGGAACTGGCTGCCGCCCTTGCGGCCGAAGACGTCGTCGAAACCGTAGGCCCAGTCGATACCCATAAGGCCGACCATCGGAAGGAATATACGCACACCGACACCGGCTGAGCGCTTCATGTCGAACGGATTGAACTTCTTTGTGTCTGTCCAAGCGTTACCGGCCTCAAGGAAGCCCAAGCCGTAGATTGTAGTGTTGCCCAACAGGAACGGATAACGCAACTCAAGCGTGAAGCGGTCGTAAGCGTAGCCCTCGGCTCCGTACGGGGTAAGGCTTCCGTTCTCGTAACCACGCAAACCGATGGTTTCCTCGGCATAGCCGGTAGAGTAGCCGCTCATACCGTCGCCACCCATGTAGTAAGTCTCGAACGGCGACTTCTTGTACTTGTTGTAAGCACCGAGGATACCGAACTCAACGCGGGTCATAAGCACAAAGCACTTCTGGCCGTTCGTGAGGGCGGTGTATGTCTTGGAGCGGAACTTCCACTTGTAATATTCAACCCAGCGGTATTTCTCGCGCTGTGCGGCTGTAGCCTTGTCTGAACCGGCCTGGCCGTTAGATGCTTCGTAGTTGTATATTTCGGTAAGTCCCTTGTAGTCCTTTCCGTCCCAGAGCGACCAGGGCGGAGTGACTGTCATAGAAGTCATGAACTCTGAACCACGGCGGGGATAAAGCTGGTTGTCGGTAGAGATACGCGAGAGCGTTATGCCGAGGTTGAGGTTGTTACAGTTACCATTTGAAACGATGAAGTAGCGCCAGTTCTTCAGCATGTAGCGCTGGTATGCCAGCTGTACTGACAGCTGGAAGTAGTCGTCAGGCCAGCGCAGGCGCTTGCCCCAGCCGAGCGATACGCCGAGAAGCTTGACGTATGTGTCGGGGTCGTAATAGTTCTCGTAATAATTGTTCCAGCTGTTGCCGACGCCGTACAGATAGTTGTAATAGTTGTTCATCCAACCCTGGTTGTAGTAGTTGCTCGACACGTCAGTCTGCTTTGAGAAATAAGCGCCGACGGTGAACTGTATCGGGCGCTTGCCGCCCAGCCAGTTGGTTGAGTAAGAAATGTTGTACGACTGGTAGTAAGTACCGTTGGTCTGTGCACCAAACGACAGCACCTCGCCGTCGCCCACGGGCATGATGCCGCGGTGCTCCTTGTTCTTATTGAACAGGTTGGCCATGGAGAAGTTGTTGAGCTTAACGCCCACACGGGCTATAACGCCCGTCTGTCCCCAACCGAGCGAGAATTCCAGCTGGTCGTTAGACTTCTGTACGAGGTCCCAGTCGATGTCCACCGTACCCTCCTCGGGGTTGGGCTGCACGTCGGGATTTATCTGTTCGGGGTCGAAGTGTCCCATTGAAGCGAGCTCGCGCAAGGTACGCATGAGTGCCTCCTTCGAGAACAGGTCGCCCGGCTTGGTCCTCAACTCGCGGCGCACCACGTTCTCGTAAATACGCGTGTTGCCGTTGATGCGCACGTGGCTGATGTGAGCCTGAGTGCCTTCGACAATCCTCATCTCAAGGTCGATAGAGTCGCCCACGATGTTGACCTCGGTAGGCTGCAGGTTGTAGAACAGGTAACCGCGGTTCCAGTACTCGTTGCCCACGGCGTCCTCGTCTTCAGACAGTCGCTTGTTCATCAGCTTCTGGTTGTACACGTCGCCCTTCTTCATGCCGAGGATGCGGCTCAGATAGTCGGTCGTGAACACCGTATTGCCCACCCACGTTATGTTGCGGATGTAGTATTTCTTGCCTTCATCCACCTCTATGAATATGTTGACGTGCTTGGGGTCTACGTTCCACACGCTGTCGCGCACGATGTATGCGTCGCGGTAACCCAGCTCGTTATACTTGTCGATAAGGTTCTTCTTGTCTTCCTCGTAACGTTCGGGCGTGTACTTCTTTGATTTCAGGAACGACGAGAGCTTGCCCGCCTCGTGAATCTTCTTGAAAGCGCCCTTCTTGAACAGGCCGCCTTTTATCTTATTGTCGGCAAGCTGCTTGTTACCCTCGATTATGATCTTGCGCACCTTCATCTTCTCCTTCTTGTCAATGATGATGTCGAGGATTACCTGGTTCTTGTTGACTACGTCTTCACGCTGCATTATGTTTATGTCGGCGTTCTTGTAGCCCTTTTCGTCAAAATAGTTCTTCGCCAGCAGCTTGGCGCGGTCAATCATGTTGGGAGTTATCTGGCTGCCCTTCAGCAGTCCGAGCTTAGCCTCGAGGTCCTCCTTCTCCGACTTCTTCACGCCTTCGTAGTTGATGGTCGACACTCGCGGGCGCAGCGCAAGGTAAAAGTGCAGGTAGATGCTGTCGCCTACAATCGAGTCGGCAACAATCTGTGCTTTCGAGAACAGTCCGTGACGCCAGTAGTTCTTCACGGCGTTTGAGATGTCTGAACCGGGCACTTCAACCCTCTGCCCTATCGACAAGCCCGAAATACCCGTAAGCATGTAGTCCTCGTATCCTTCAACGCCGGACACTGTCATGCCGCCAATGTAGCATGTACGGGGAGTACCGGCATAGGAAATGTCGGGATTCTCTATCTTAACCTGCGCAGCCGCGCCGATGCAGAACAGCATTGCGGCAACCAGCATGACGCATCCTTTTACCTTGTTCATCTTGTCTGTCAAAATTGTCTTGTATTAATCGTTGTTTTCTACCTGCGCCTCGGTCTTTCCGAAACGTCTCTGCCTGTTCTGGTAGCTTGCGATGGCCTTGTGGAGACACTCCTCGTCAAAGTCGGGCCAGTAAGTGTCGCAGAAATACAATTCGGAATAAGCTATTTGCCAAAGCAGGTAGTTGGAAATGCGCAACTCGCCGCCGGTGCGGATCAGCAGCTCGGGGTCGGGCATGAAGTTTGTCTGGAGACGCGACGATATCATATCCTCACTTATATCGTCAAGGCCTATCTTGCCTGCCTTTACATCAGACGCTATATCCTTAACGGCGTTGGTTATCTCCCACTTGGACGAATAGCTAAGGGCGACAACCATTGTCATTGCCGTATTGCCCCGCGTGTGTTCCATCGTTTCCTCAAGCTTGGCCCTGACTTCGGCAGGCAGGCGCCCCATGTCGCCTATGACACGGAAACGTACATTGTTCTTCATGAAAATCTCGTCCTCGAGCGAGCTTAGCACGAGTCCCATGAGGGCTGCCACCTCGTCGGCCGGACGGCTCCAGTTTTCAGTCGAGAATGTATATAATGTAAGGAACTTCACACCAAGCCTTGTACACTCCGATGTTATCTTGCGTACGGTGTCAACTCCGGCCTGGTGGCCGTAGCTGCGCTGCTTGCCGCGCTCTGTCGCCCAACGGCCGTTGCCGTCCATGATGATGGCGATGTGCTGCGGTATGCGGTTCATGTCGATTTTAGTTTCAGTCATCCTTGTTGCATATTTTACATTTTGCCATAAAGCTGTAAGTCAGGGTGAGTTTCAGCATCGAGTAGCAGTCCGTGTTCTTGAACAGCCCCTTGCTTTCTATGCCGTAAGGGTCTTCAACTCCGTCGAGCTTGTCGCTCAAGGAGAAGTGGGCGGCCCACTCAAGTCCGAGATTCAGTCTTTTGGCTATCTTATACTTAACGCCCAAGCCTATCGGTATGTTGGCCGTAAAGACGCTTCCGCCTTTAGTATCTGCATAAGTGCCGCCGATGCCGAGGAATACGAAAGGCGTTATCCGCTTGGCTCCGCGGTATTCGCGACCGGTGCCGTAAGGCCAGAAATTATATTCAAACGACAGGCCCAGATCCATCACGGTATTCTTGAATTCCACCGGATTGTCGGCCAGTTCGGGATACCACGTCTTCACGTCGGCCGAACTTCCGGCCAGGGTGCCGTACGTATAGTCGAGCTTCAAAGCCATGTAGGGGTTGAAAACCCTCCTCAATATAAACGACGCAGACGGCCGCATGTTTTTCAATATGCTGCCGTTGAAGTCGCCCTCGTAGCTCACCATGCCCACACCCGCTCCTATTTCCATCCTGTATTCGTACTCGTCCTGGGCCTTGGCGCCAAGCGAAACGAACATCAAGACTGCTGCTAAAAGGATTTTTCTCATGGGCAAGGACTTGGTTCTAGGGTTGTTGTATCATTCGGTAAACGATGTCTGCTCCTCGTCCCAACCGAGCCGGTTGAGCCGTCCGCGCCACACATCGCCCGTACCGCCGCAGATTATCCACAGGTGGTTGTCGTCGTCGACAGTCATGGCTGTCACATCGCTGCCGCCGTTGGTGAATCCTTCAGGCAGGTAATAGCTGCCGTCCGAGTGCCAGGTAAGGCCGTTGTCGCTGCTAACGTATATCTGCGAGTATGCCTTTGCCGTGCTTGTGCCAAGTCCACGGCCGCCGAAGGCTATAAGGACGTCGCCGTATGACGCCATCTTAAGTCCTGACAGGCGCGGCAGACGGTAGCCGTTGTCCTCGCCGCAGAATATCCATGAATGTGTATGTGAATTTTCGGCATACTCCTCAATCTTGTTCCACACCATTGCCACCGAGTCTTCAGGATGCTCAGACAGGCCGCGGTTGCCGGCCAGCACGATGTTCTCCGAACTTGCCGACGTACCCATCGGCATGCTTACGAGCGAGAAGTCGGCCGAAGGCAGATATGCACGGTCGCCCACCACGGCGTCGGCTGTCCACGACGCTCCGTCGGCCGACGACACTATGCCGCCATTGGCGTCCATTGCGTAAAACTTACCACGCCCGGTGCCGAGAAGCCGGCTGACTCCGGCAGGAGCCACAACTGTCCACGACTTGCCGTCGGATGAACGAATAATGTTGCCGCCGCTTATGGAGTATATCGTTCCGTCTTTAACAATGACGTTGCGGCATGCGGCGGCGTCGAGCGCCATGCCGGTGTCGAGCTTGGTCCATACCATGCCAGATGCGTCAGTGCCTGAATATACCGACGTGGCTCCGTCCTGCTCGCCGAACACGAGCAAGTTCCCGCCGAGTGCAACGGCCTTCATGTAGTCCATCGAGGTAAACGCATCCTGGGCGGCGAACCTGTGCCAGTTCATCGAATCCGGATTTTCCTTATGCACGTTGACACTCACCTTGTAAGAGCGGTATGCAGCACCGTCGAGCGAATATACGCGGAACTCGCGCGGCTCGGTGAAGTCTATCGAGTCGGAGCTGTTGAAGTAAACAAGCGAGTCCTTACCCTCTATGTCCTTGTGTACAAGGATGACTATGCCCGAATTCTTGCTTTCGATTTCGCATAACGTGTGCGCCACATCGGTGTGCACGGGCAGCGAGTCGGGATTGTAAATCTCGCGTTTTAGCTGGTCTATGTAAAACTTATACGAGCTGCAGCCTATCTCGTCAACGTACGAGCTGTCCTCGCCCGTCGACGAAGTTGTCCACATCGTGCGGTTCAACGTACCAAGCGAGAAGGATGTTATAGCCGTGTCGCTGTATAAAATAAAGTCGTTATAGCCATCGTCGTCTCCCAGACACGAAGACATAAGGACTATCGCTGATATCAATATTACAAAAGGTTTGACAATCCTTTTCATTATTTACATTATTATGTTTTTAGCTGCAAATTTAATCAGAATTCCTTAAATAGAACGTCTTTTATCTCCTTTATTGTCTAAAATACTTTGAATTTGGGCTTTTTTATAGACATTAAAATGATTTTTAAATGATTTTGTGAATGTCTGGCACACGTCGGCATGAGGCTTTGTGCGCAGGCCGGCGCATTGGCCGCATACAAATACATTATAAAACGAAAAAAGGCAGGGGTGAGTCACTCATGCCTGCCTTTTAAAAACTTTCTTAACTCATGTTGGTGTCAACGGATGTGATGATATCATTCAGTCAACCATTACAAGGGCCAACGCCAGCACGGTTGTTGTTTCAAAATCTAATAACATAATCTTTACCTTAAAATCTATCAAACTACTAACCTATGAAAAGCATTCTCACGAACACGTGTGCAAATATACGCATTAAACGTGGACGCCAATCGCTTTTACTCAAATTTTTGTCGTAAAAATAGTATTTTTTGATATAAATCAACGTCAATGAAAACATCAGCACGCTTTAAGGCATACTGACGCCAATGCAGTCGCCCGAGTACGGCACGCCTGATACCATCGCATCATAAGAGAACGGTCCGTCAAGCCGCGAATCAGTGCGGTTTGACGGACCGTTCTAACAATAGAAACTACTCGTGACAGGCTTTGTCAGCGACGGACGAACACGAGACCGTCGGTCACATAACACTCCGTAATCTCGTTAGTGGCCTTGACCAGCTTAGGCTGCTTCACGGTTATCTGTTTCGTTGCCGGATTGTAAACCAGCGTGGCGCTGTATGTATTGCCGTCGCGGCCTCCAAGATATTCTATTACGGCCTGGTTGCCGTCAGTCTTCTTATTGACAATCAAGCAGTTGTCTACATACATGCCGTTGTTGTAGGTTATGTATATCGACCCGTAGCACTGCCGGCTGTTGCCTTCGTAGTCTTCCTCGAACATCTCTTTACTATAGAGGTTCATCTTTATCTGACCATCGCCTTTGGCCAGCTTCCATGTGCCGCTGAACGGCGCCGCCTTGCGCAGCACGTATGTTGTATTGGGCAGCTTCACCAATCCGTCGTCAACGTATGAAAAGCCGTCGCTGCTGGTCAGCTTAATGCTTCCGTCCTGCATGTACTCGAAGGTCAGTTTTGAGTTCTTCTCAGCAAAATAGGCTGTGGCAGTAGCTTTCCTGCCTGTTACATTCAGGTTCTCGATGGTGTAAGCCATCGAATTAATCTCGGGCTTTATCTTTATTATGCCCGCACAGGGGTCCCCGTCCATTGAATTGGGGTCAGAGATGGTCTTTCCGTAGAAGTCGATGTCCACATACAGGTCGTCCGAATACCAGGCTCCCTTGAAAGGACGTGCCACCTGGGCTACCGACGCGGTAGCGTACACGATTGAGAATACGAAGACGATGGTTTTCAACAGCGTTGCATGTTTCATGGTTCTTGATGGTTTTAAAAGGTTATGATTAAAAATACAGGCTGCCGGCTCAACCTTGCACACGGCGGTCCGGGCACAGTGGTGACAGCCTCGCCACTGTCTACAAATTTACGAATAAAATATTTTCCGTCCAAACAAACGGGCTATTTTATGGCGTAACAACGCCTTAGCCACATATCAACGCAAAGCTGACAGCCGCCACACCTTATTATATATGCGGACAAACAAAACAAGGCACGCCCCGCAAGTAGTGCGCCTTATTGTGAATACAGAAATCTTCAATCAGGATGGATTGAGGAAAACCGGTTTCACATTCCTCGATCTTGATCCTTAATCATATTAATTAAACTCATAAGTAAATTGATATCTTACTTCCTTTTCCCATAAGTAATCGTGTACGTCTTGCCGTCAACAACCACAGTCACGCTGTCATGGTTTTGGTCCATCACAAAAGGCAACTTAATACTGTCGGGCTTTTCTTCAGGGGTATATTCTGAATATATGTCATCATTATCGCAACTTGACATCATTGCAGCTACTGATACAAAGACAAAGAAAAACAATAAATAAGATCTTAACTTTTTCATATATACCATTCTCATTTTATAATAGACAAAAACTCTACGGCCAGGATAGAACCTGGGCGTAGAGTTACAGATGATAAATTATATTATTTCTTAGAGTTTCGGTCCAGCTGCTACGAGAGCCTTACCAGCCTCATTGCTTTCATACTTCTTGAAGTTCTTGATGAAGCGTGCTGCGAGGTCCTTAGCCTTCTCTTCCCACTGGCTTGCGTCAGCGTAAGTGTCACGCGGATCGAGGATGTTAGGATCAACGCCCTCAAGCTGTGTAGGAACAACGAAGTTGAAGTAAGGAATAGTCTTCGTAGGAGCAGCGTCGATTGAGTGGTTCAGGATAGCGTCGATGATACCACGAGTATCGCGGATTGAGATACGCTTGCCTGTTCCGTTCCAACCAGTGTTTACCAAGTAAGCCTTGGCGCCGCTCTTCTCCATCTTCTTAACCAGCTCCTCAGCATACTTTGTAGGATGCAGCTCAAGGAATGCCTGGCCGAAGCAAGCTGAGAATGTAGGAGTAGGCTCAGTGATGCCGCGCTCTGTACCAGCCAACTTAGCTGTGAATCCTGAGAGGAAGTAGTACTTGGTCTGCTCCTTGTCGAGGATAGATACCGGAGGAAGAACTCCGAATGCGTCAGCCGACAGGAAGATAACCTGCTTTGCAGCCGGTGCGTGGCTGATAGGCTTAACGATGTTCTCGATGTGGTAGATAGGATAAGAAACACGAGTGTTCTCGGTTGTGCTCTTGTCGTTGAAGTCGATCTTGCCTTCAGCGTCAACAGTTACGTTCTCGAGAAGTGCGTTACGACGGATTGCGTTGTAGATGTCGGGCTCGCTCTCCTTGTCGAGGTTGATAACCTTGGCGTAGCATCCGCCCTCGAAGTTGAACACGCCGTTGTCGTCCCATCCGTGCTCGTCGTCACCGATAAGCAGACGCTTCGGGTCAGTTGACAAGGTAGTCTTACCTGTTCCAGACAGACCAAAGAAGATAGCTGTGTTCTCGCCGTTCTTGTCGCAGTTAGCAGAGCAGTGCATTGAAGCGATGCCCTTCAGCGGCAGGAAGTAGTTCATCATTGAGAACATACCCTTCTTCATCTCACCGCCGTACCATGTGTTGATGATAACCTGCTCCTTAGAAGTTACGTTGAACACAACAGCAGTCTCTGAGTTCAGACCGAGCTCCTTGTAGTTCTCAACCTTTGCCTTAGAAGCGTTGTAAACAACGAAGTCAGGCTCGAAGTTTGCCAGCTCCTCCTCGGTAGGACGGATGAACATGTTGGTTACGAAGTGAGCCTGCCATGCTACTTCCATGATGAAGCGCACTGCCATGCGGGTGTCCTTGTTGGCACCGCAGAAGCCGTCTACTACATACAGTTTCTTGCCTGAAAGCTCTTTCTTTGCAATCTCCTTAACAGCAGCCCAAGCTTCCTGTGAAGCTGGTTTGTTGTCGTTCTTATATTCGTCAGAAGTCCACCATACAGTGTCCTTTGAAGTCTCGTCCATTACGATGAACTTGTCCTTAGGTGAACGTCCGGTGTAAACACCAGTCATCACGTTAACGGCGCCAAGCTCGGTCACCTGACCCTTGTCGTATCCTGTCAGGCCTTCTTTTGTCTCCTCTTCAAACAATACCTCGTAAGACGGGTTGTGAAGGATTTCCTTCACGTCTGTGATTCCGTACTTGCTTAAATCTAAATTTGCCATTTTAATGAATATATTAAAAAGTGAATTACTTGTGTTCCTGAACTTATGCGTATCAATAAATAAAGGTATCCACCTTAAACCGACTGCAAAGGTAGTAATTTTTTATATAGGTGCAAACAGCAAAGTGTGTAAAAATCACCATCTTAAAGTGTTTTTAGGTTAAAGTATCCAAATTTTAAAATGCCCGAATCGTTTTTGTAATTTGCACTTTGCAAAAATCCACAATCCGCCGATATCACAAGTAAAATGGCAGACCGTGGATTTGGTACAATTTTATCACAAAAGAACTATTATTCAAGAAGAGAATTAAGGTAGGCTTCGTTCACATCTTGAATATACAATTCTTTCCCTTCATTCTTGGCTTGCAGTATGGCGTTATTCATATCGGCAAGATTGTTGAGCAAAGCCGTATAAACGCCTTGAGACACATTTATATCCTCAGCCGAGGTCAAATTGCAGACATAAGTGTCGTCAACAAGTTCGACATGGCTATAAAACCTGTAAAGCGCGGCTTTCATCTTAGCTTGCTCTTCTTGGTTGACTGAAGCTGAGCGTGTATGCGATTTTGCAATATCGTCGGCCAATCCGTAAACGTCAAGTTCAATATAGATACTGTCCTCAACATATTTCTTAGCCAAATCAGAAACTGTTGCGGCCGTAGGCTTCTGTTGGACAGTATCTTTTGCTTCCGATTGGCAACCGATCAATACTACCGCCACTAAACAGAGCATAAATACAAACAAAAACTTCTTCATAATAAAATTCGATTTAAATCATTTTAAAACGCATCCCAATGTGCTTGTCCGTAAACGAGTGCAGCATCTGCAATTGTACTTAACGAAAAGCTCCAACCAATAGGCGTATAACCAAACGTATTATACCGCATGTCTTCCGTACTTCCTTTTGGCAATAAAATAAGATTTTTCTTATAATTTTGATGACTTGGAGAATGATTATTACAGGTTAAATCTACGGCCACACCTAATACATTCCCATTCTCAACTTTCACCCAAATCACTTGATTGCCGGCAAATGTCCATGTAATACTGCTATTCGGAGGATTAATCAACGAATAAGATGAAGTGGTGGAAGCCCGGCCAACCTGCTCTCCTTCATCATTAGTTGCAAACAAGCAAAAACTTGTCAGCAAACTCAATGCTAATAAAAACTTTCTTCTCATAATTGCACAATAATTTGGTTGTAAATTAGATTGGCTACAAAGATATATACCTAAAATCCGCAAGCAATCTCAATGGCAATCTCAATTGCAGTAAAGAGCTTGA
>ERZ826146.2205-NODE-2205-length-15365-cov-3.014043_pt1 | contig 15365 bp, 10 predicted proteins | sample MGYA00519857_ERZ826146 | MGnify/ENA primary metagenome ERZ826146 (study PRJEB31778, sample SAMEA3449222) | human gut metagenome | biome: human gut; feature: human-associated habitat; material: faeces | place: United Kingdom | collected 2010/2012 ...
CTGCAACTGCCAATTCGCGCTCAACCCGGATTCCTTCGAATACGCGGTGATCGAGGTGAATCCGCGCGTGTCGCGTTCCTCCGCGCTCGCCTCCAAGGCGACCGGATACCCGATCGCAAAAGTAGCTGCAAAGATCGCTCTGGGCTATACCCTGGATGAGATCCCGAATGCTATTACCGGAAAAACTTATGCAAGTTTCGAGCCGATGTTAGACTACTGTGTTGTCAAGATCCCGCGTCTGCCATTTGATAAATTTATCAGTGCAAAACGTACCCTGACCACACAGATGAAAGCCACCGGTGAAGTTATGAGTATCTGCAATAACTTTGAAGGTGCGTTGATGAAAGCCATTCGTTCCCTGGAACAGCATGTAGACAGCCTGATGTCCTACGATTTTTCCAATCTGTCCAGAGAAGAGATGTTGGAAGCTCTTCATATTGTAGATGATATGAGAATCTGGAGAATTGCACAGGCAATCCGTATTGGAATTTCTCAGGAGGAGATCCATGAGATCACCAAGATCGATCTTTGGTTTATCGATAAGATCGCGATCCTGACCGAGATGGAATATGCGTTGAAGACCAGAGAACTGGACGAAGATCTGTTGAGAGAAGCAAAACGCATGGAATTTCCGGATTATGTGATTGCAAAACTGAACGGAAAGACAGAAGAAACGGTAAAAGAAATGCGTAAAACATACGGTATCACCGCAGCTTACAAGATGGTAGATACCTGTGCCGCTGAGTTTGCAGCCACCACACCGTATTATTACTCTGTATATGGCGGAGAAAATGAAGCAGAACGTACACCGGACAAGAAAAAAGTCCTGGTACTTGGTTCCGGTCCGATCCGTATCGGACAGGGTATCGAGTTCGATTTCTGCTCCGTACACTGTACCTGGGCCTTTGCAAATGAAGGTTATGAGACCATCATTATTAATAACAACCCGGAAACTGTAAGTACAGACTTTGATATCGCTGACAAACTGTATTTTGAGCCGCTGACACCGGAGGATGTGGAAAACATCGTAAATATTGAGAAACCGGATGGTGCAGTTGTACAGTTCGGTGGACAGACTGCAATCAAACTTACCGAAGCACTCATGAAAATGGGAGTAAAAATCCTCGGAACATCTGCAGAAGATGTAGATGCGGCCGAAGACCGTGAGCTGTTCGATGAAATTCTGGAGCAGTGCCAGATTCCGAGACCGAAGGGACATACTGTCTTTACTGCCGAAGAAGCAAAAAAAGCAGCCAATGAGCTGGGATATCCGGTACTTGTACGTCCTTCCTACGTTCTTGGCGGACAGGGTATGCGTATTGCGGTCAGCGATGAGGATGTAGAAGAATATATCGGAATCATCAACCAGATCGCACAGGAACATCCGATCCTTGTTGATAAATACCTGATGGGTAAAGAAATCGAGGTCGATGCTGTATGTGATGGTGAGGATATCCTGATTCCTGGTATCATGGAACATATCGAACGTGCAGGTATCCATTCCGGAGACAGTATCTCCGTATATCCGGCACAGACCATCAGCCAGAAAGCAAAAGATACCATCGCCGAGTACACACGCCGTCTTGCACAGGCACTTCATGTAATCGGTATGATCAATATTCAGTTCATCGTTGTAGGCGAGGATGTATATGTCATCGAGGTTAACCCGCGTTCCAGCCGTACAGTACCGTACATCAGCAAGGTAACAGGAATCCCGATCGTTCCGCTTGCAACAAGAGTTATCCTTGGACATAAGATCAAAGAGCTTGGTTACACACCGGGACTTCAGAAAGAAGCAGAGTACTTCGCAATCAAGATGCCGGTATTCTCCTTCGAGAAGATCAGAGGCGCAGATATCAGCCTTGGACCGGAGATGAAATCCACAGGTGAGTGCCTTGGTATTGCTAAGACCTTCAACGAGGCTCTTTACAAAGCATTCATCGGGGCAGGAATCCGTCTTCCGAAACACAAACAGATGATCATCACTGTTAAGGATGAGGATAAGAAGGACATCATCCCGATCGCAAAACGCTTCGAGGCTCAGGGATACCGTATCTTCGCAACAAGAGGTACAGCAAATGTCCTGACTGAGAACGGAATCAAGGTAACACGCACCAATAAACTGGAGCAGCCGTCTCCGAACCTGATGGACCTGATCCTTGGCCACAAGATCGATGTTGTTATCGACACACCGCCACAGGGTGTTGAGCATCAGAAAGATGGTTTCGTCATCCGTCGTAATGCTATCGAGACAGGCGTTAACGTACTTACAAGCCTTGATACTGCAGAGGCTCTGGTTACAAGTCTTGAGAATACAGACCTGAACAACCTGACTCTGGTAGATATCGCCACCATCGACAATCGATAAAAAATTGTAAATTTTGTGAAATAAAAAATTAAAAGTTTACGAATTGTCAAATATGTAATATACTGATAAGGACGGGGCCGTCGTTCACATACCGGCCCTGTCCTTATCTTGCTTTTGGAAAGGAGTTAACATGATTTTTATAGAATTACTGAAGGTTATCCTTCTCGGTATTGTGGAGGGAATCACCGAGTGGCTTCCGATCAGCAGTACCGGACATATGATCCTTGTGGATGAGTTCATCAAGCTGAATGTATCCGAGGCATTTATGGAATTTTTCCTGGTGGTGATCCAGCTTGGCGCGATCCTGGCAGTTGTTGTACTGTACTGGAACAAGCTGTGGCCTTTTTACATAAGAAAAATCCCGAAGAAAACACAGATGGCACTGCGTAAACAGCCGGCAGTACCCAGAACTGTCCTTACTTTTGTAGAAAAATACTGTGATAAGGATAAGTGGATCCTCTGGTTTAAGATCCTGGTAGCATGTCTGCCGACGATCATCATCGCTCTTCCTTTTAATGACATTATTGAAAAGAAATTTTACAACTATGTGGTCGTTGCCATCATGCTGATCGTTTATGGTGTGCTTTTTATCGTTATCGAGAACTACAACAAACGCCGCAGACCAACCTGCACCAGACTGGATGAGCTTTCCTTTAAGACAGCGCTGATCATCGGCTGCTTCCAGGTGCTTTCCGTGATTCCGGGAACATCCCGTTCCGGATCTACCATTATCGGAGGAATCCTTGCAGGAACATCCCGTACAGTTGCAGCAGAATTTACCTTTTTCCTGGCAATTCCGGTTATGTTCGGAGCAAGTCTTCTGAAACTGGTCAAATTCGGTTTTGCCTTCAGCTCTACAGAGCTGATCATCCTGATCGTAGGTGTTGTGGTATCCTTTGTGGTATCTATTCTTGCCATCAAATTCCTGATGGGATATATCAAGAAACACGATTTTAAAGTATTCGGCTGGTACAGGATCATCCTTGGTATCCTGGTGCTCGGATACTTCGTTGGAAAAACATTTTTAGCATAAAACTGCAATCTGGAGGTAATCATTATGAAATATAAGAAGCTTTTGATCGTACTGACAGCAGTGACGGCGCTTGGTATTGCCGGCTGTGGAAAATCATCAAAGGAAACAGCAGAGGTGACACCAACACCGGTTCCTACAGCCGCACCTACGGCTGCACCGGCTACATCCACACCGCTTCCTACATCTACACCTGCACCGAAGCTGATCGGTGTAAAGACCAGTACTGCAAAATTTGTTTATCTTACCAACAGCACGAAGGGAGAGATCCGTGAGATCTATCTCCGCGCGGCAGGAGGGGAAGAATGGGGCAAAAGTCTTGTTCCTGCAGAAGCTACCATCAAAGATGCGGAGCAGGTGCAGATGTATTACACCCCGGATTCTGCAAGAGTTGCCATCTATGATATGAAGCTCGTAGACGGAGACGGAAATGCCTATGAGATCTACAGTGTACAGCTGAGCGATATGGAAAAGGCAAAACTGATGATCGATAACGGAGAAGCATACCTGACCTATACAAGCCTCAGTGACAAGAGTGAGAAGAGCACTATTGGCAATGTGGAAACGGATAACAGTGAGGCGGACAGCAGTGATTCCGCAGACAGCACAGATGCTTCAGATCTGACAGACAGTTCTTCCGGTATCACGGATACTTCTTCCGACAGCAGCGATGGAAGCTATGACAACAGTGATGATGGAAGCTATGATAACAGTGATGACGGAAGCTATGACAGCAGTAATGACGGAAGCTACGACGGCAGCGATGACGGAAGCTACGACAACAGCAGTGATGATGGAAACTATGACAGCAGTGATGATAGCGGCGACTATGTAGATGACAGCAGCAACAGCGGAAGCGGTGACGATTCTCTTGACAACAGTACAGATACAGATGACAGCGGAGACGGAGAGATTGTCTGGGATGATAACGGAGACTGGTCAGAGGAATAAACCGGGATCCTGTAAACAGAGGGAAACATGGAACAGACATTTCTTGAAAAACTGAAACGAGTAAAACCTGGGGATCTGCTTCACATCATCAAGTTTATCCTGGCATTTCCCATTGCGATGGTCTACAGACTTTTTCGCAGGGATCTCTGGCTTCTCTGTGATACAGAGAATGAATGCCGGGATAACGGATTCTGGCTGTACAAATATCTGAGAGAAAATACCAGTGAGGATGCAGTGTACGCCATCAATAGAAAATCTCCGGATTATGCCCGGGTAAAAAATCTGGGACCTGTGATCCAGTATGGAAGCTTCCGCCACTGGATCTACTATCTGGCTGCATCAAAAAATATCAGCTCCCAGAAAATGGGAAAACCAAACGCAGCCATCTGCTATGTGCTGGAGGTTTACGGAATCCTACGGAACAAGCGGGCGTTCCTGCAGCATGGGATCATTACGGCAGATCTTAGTTTTCTGTATTATCCCCATACAAAAATGAGCCTTTTTGTTACCAGTACCTATGATGAGTGGAAATATGTCAATGACCGGTACGGATATCCGGAAGGCTATGTGCAGGAGCTGGGACTGTGTCGTTTTGACCAGCTTCATGATATGAAGGTAAAAAAGAACCAGATTCTGATCATGCCGACCTGGCGTATGTATATCCGCAATGAGATCTCAGCCTCTGATCACGAGCTGGAAGCACAGAAATTCATGGAAACCGATTATTACCGGTACTGGGATGCACTTCTCAAGGATGAGAGACTGATCCGCTATATTGAGGAGAACGATCTTCAGATCATCTTTTATCCGCACAGGGAAATGCATCGGTTCCTGAAATATTTTCATGTGGATCATCCGAAGATCACAGTGGCGTCCTGGCCTGAGTACGATGTGCAGACACTCCTTAAAGAGTCCGCAGTGCTGGTGACTGATTTTTCCAGTGTGGCCATGGACTTTGCCTACATGAAAAAGCCACTGGTCTACTACCAGTTTGACAATGAAAAATTCCGGCAAAGTCATCATCAGATCGGGTATTTTGATTTCCGGAAAGATGGCTTCGGTCCGGTATGTGTAACGGAACAGGAAGTAACGGACTGGCTGATCTGCCTGCATAAGCAGGGATTTGCCAATGAAGAGATCTATCTGGAAAGACACGGAAAATATTTTGATCTGTGGGATACAAAGAACTGTGAAAGAAATTACAAAGCGATCAAAGAAATGTAACAGGTGGTGAAAAATTGCAGCAGTTAATGGAGGCTCCGGCGGAGATCAAGGTAAAAACCAGGAAATTTTCGCTGACAAAAGGAACCATAAAGATCAGTTTTGAGCTGGAAGGATCCAGAGGAAGGATCCGTTCCCTGAAGCTGAAACAGCGAAATGCAGTGCTGGATACAAGCTTTCCTTTTGAAATGCAGACAGCAAAAAAAGGAAATACGATCGTGTATCATGCACAGATCAATGTAGATCAGTATCCGATGGAAACCGCATTCTGGGATGTGGTGGCATCTGTGGATAAAGAAGGAAAAGGAAATTATGAGGATGCGATCCTGGGAGGCCTAAGTTCAAAACTTAAACTTAAGCTGATCCTTTTTCCAAGATGGACCAGAACCGGGGATGGGCATATGGTTTATCCCTTTGTCAACGGAGCAAGGCAGTTTACCATTCAATACCGGAAATATGATCCGAAATATGACAGCTATGCATTTATATCAAAAGAATTTCTCGCATTATTCTGTTATTTTATCCTGAAGCCTTACTGGGATCATAAGAAATTATGGCTGATCTGCGAGAAATACTGTACAATGGCACAGGACAACGGCCTCTATTTTTTCCGGTACTGTATGGAGCATGCACCGGAGAAGGACAGAAGTCGGATTTTTTATGTAATAGATAAAAAATGTCCGGATTATCAGGCTGTAAAAGAGTATGATGCCAATGTGATCCAGTTCATGTCATTTAAGTACATGATCTATCTCAGCGCTGCACGGTATCTGATATCCACCGATGCGATCCGGCATTTTTATATCTGGGATTCGCCCAACAGCATCTACAAGGTTCTGTATCAGGCACGGAAGAACATCGTATTTCTCCAGCATGGAGTGATGGGCTTCAAGCAATGCCACAGGACCTTCCACAAAGGTGGAGGCAATCAGATGGCACTGTTTGTGGTGTCTTCGGGTTATGAACAGAAGATCATCCATGATTATTTCGGATACGATAATGAAGAGATCATCATCACCGGACTGGCCAGATGGGATGTGCTGGAGGACAAGTCGGATCCGGCTCATAAAGAGATCCTGCTGATGCCTACATGGAGAAGCTGGCTGGAGGATATCAGCGAGGAGCAGTTTAAAAAAAGTGAATACTATCAGCGTTATAAAGCATTTTTGCAGGATGAGAGGCTTAAGACTCTTCTGGAAAAGGAAAATATCACGCTGAATTTTTATATCCATCCGAAATTCCGGGAACATATCCGGAGCTTTCAGGTGGAAGACAGGCATATCCGTCTGATCCCATTTGGGACTATGCCGCTGAATCAGCTTCTGATGAGCTGTCATATGCTGATCACCGATTATTCTTCTGTTTCCTGGGATGTCTACTATCAGGAAAAACCGGTGGTATTTTATCCCTTTGATCTGGAAACCTATGAGAAAGTCCAGGGAAGCTATATGGACTACAAAAAAGATGTTTTCGGAGATCTGGCATGGGATCAGAACCAGCTGGTAGACCTTATCGGAGAATATGCGAGGAACGGATTCCGTGAAAAACCGGAATTTTCAGGAAGAAGAGATGAGCTTCTTCCCTACAGGGACAATGACAACAGCAAACGAATTTATGAATATATAGCCAATGCTCAAATACCGGACAAACTGAAAAGAAGGCTGAAAGAGAAAAAATTTTAATGTAAGGATACAAAAGGAGCAATATGAACAGGGAGTATGAATTTTCAGTAGTTGTTTTTGCAAAAGATACCGCAAAGCTTTACAGAACCTTTAAAAATGTACGTGAGGTCACACCGGAAGGAACGGTACAGATCCTTGCAGTATGCATTGCAGGAGATATGGATATTCCTGATGAACGGGACATGCGGGAGCTGGAGGAAGCCGGAGAAAAGGAGAAAGAGCTCAAGGACGAAGAGCTGGATAAGATCTACGGAGAGTTCAATCCGGAGGATCCTCGTTTCCGGGAGATGCTGGATGACCGGGATCTTTTATATATTGACGGACTGGAATGTGGGGATCTTGTGGCGGAGCTGAAGGATAAGATAGCCGGAAGCTATGTTGTTTTTGCAAAAGCCGGAATCCGTTTTTCCCCAAAATCCAGTGCAGAGATCAGACGCTGCTTTGAGGAAGAAAACAGAGATGTTGTCCTAACAAAGATCCGTGGAAAAGGAAATATCTATGTGCGGGAGCATAATAATTACTGTAACCGTTTCACAGAAAAAACAACGCTGGATAACAATGTATATCTTCTGCATCAGCTGTATACCGCTTACACATTTGCCGCAGATCAGGTGAAATGGGTATCCGAGATCCGTCCGGAGATCTGGTATCTGGATGTGATGACCATGGTATATCAGTCCGTTGTAAGCTGCCGGAGTCTGGGAGTGGCTTCAGGGGAAGATATCTATGTGCAGATCCTTGCGGACCATCTCATGGTGGAGGATTGGAAGAATATGCTGCAGGATCCGGACCAGCTGGAGGTATTTTATCAGGAATTTTTCCGAAAGATCGCAGACTGCAGAATAAAAGAAAATCCTGTTCATGAAAAAAATGCAGATTATGTGCTGCTGTATTACAGCGCAAAAATAGCTGATATCATATTTGATAACGAGAAGCTTGATGAAGAGAAAAAGTGCAGATATGAGGAAGGCATCGAAAGCTTCCTGAAGCAGATGGAGTTTCCGGAGATCGTGATGTCCAATCAGCATATCAGCAGGGCAAACAAAGTATATCTTCTCCGGAAATATTATCCGGATATATGCAAAAAAATTCCGGATCAGGCAGACACGATCCTGAATCCCATATATGACAATCTCCGTGTCAAGATATTCCAGCCGGAAAAAGACCAGCTGCACTGTGAATTTTCCATTGTGGAGCCTGTGAGCAGGACAAACCGTGCATATATGATGACTGGTGGCAACACCTATGAAGCCAGATGGAAATATACACTGGAAAGAACCGGCTGGTGCAGAGAAGAAAGTGCCGTTGAGAAGCTGTATATCGTGGACATTCCGCTTTCCGAGATCCGGGAGTTTATCAGCTGGGGCACAGGCACAGATGGAAATGTAAACAAAATGTACAATATTTCCTACGGAAAATATGTGCCATTTACAAAGAAGCTGCCGCTTTTCCTGCATATAGAGGATAAGCTTCTGTATCTTAACGAAAAAGTACGGATGATCCGTGGAGAGGATCAGGAAGATGCAAAGGTTCTGGGCCATCAGTATGAAGTAATGGTAGAGCCATACAGTCAGAGCAGGGAGAAACAGCTGAAGAAAAAACGCACCAAAGCAATATTTTCTCAGGGAAAGGCCGGAAAAAAGGCAGTTCTCGTGCGTAAGCTCTACGAGATGCAGAAGGCGAAGCAGAAAAAGCAGATCTGGCTGATCTCCGATCGTACAACACGCGGAGATGATAACGGCGAAGTGATGTTCCGCTATCTCTGCGCCAATCCGGACCCTACGGTGGAGCCGTACTTTGTAGTCAACAAGGATACACAGGATTATGTGGAAATGAAGAAGCTTGGAAAGGTTGTGGAGCCTTTCTCCTGGAAGCATAAGCTTCTGTTCCTGCTGAATGAATTTTCACTGTCCTCCCAGGCTAACAAACCGGTGATCAATCCTTTTGGAAAGCTGGAGTATCTGTACCGCGATATCATCTATGACAAAAAGCTGGTATTTTTACAGCATGGTGTGACCAAAGACAACCAGTCCAAGTGGCTGAATAAATACAACCGTAATCTTTTCGGATTTATCGTCAGCACAAAGCCGGAATATGATTCTGCCTTTACCTATGACTATTTTTATCCGGAAAAAAATATCTGGCTTACGGGAATGCCGCGTTATGACCGTCTGGTCCATGATGAGCGTAAGTATGTGACGGTGATGCCTACCTGGCGCAAAAGCCTTTCCTCAGGAACCGATGCCAGAGGGGTATGGCAGCTTGGAAAAGAATTTCAGGAAAGCGAATATTTCCATTTTTATGATGATCTTCTCAACAACGAAAGACTTCTGGGAGCGGCAGAGAAGTACGGATATACCATCTGCTTCATGCCTCACCCAAATACCATTGACGGTCTGCATATGTTCCGTCATAATCCACGGGTAAAATTTATGGATTCGTCTTATTCCTACAAGGACATTTTTGCCCAGACCGATCTGATGATCACGGACTATTCTTCGGTTGCCTTTGATTTTGCATATTTGAGAAAACCCATCGTATACTCCCAGTTTGACAGAGACAGCTTTTTCAGTGGCGCGCATTCCTACACAGAGGGATACTTTGACTATGAGAGAGATGGCTTCGGAGAGGTGGAGCATACACTGGACGGAACTGTGGACCGGATCATCGAATATATGGCAGACGGCTGTCAGATGAAAGAGGAATATCGGAAACGAATGGATGAGACCTTTGCATTTAATGACCGTAACTGTTCCAAACGAGTTTATGAGAGGATCATCGAGAATCGGTAATATGGAGGTTGGATTTTGGAAGGAAAGCAGGCAATAAAGTTTGATAAATATAATTCTCAGGCGATGAAGGGCATTGCCATTGTTATAATGCTGTTCCATCATATGTATCTGAGTCAAGACAGATTTGAGGGGCTGAATGTTGTTTTCACTCCGTTTTCAGCAGATCGGATCATGTATCTGTGCAGAACATTTAAGATCTGTGTACCGATCTATGCATTTATTTCCGGATACGGACTGTATCTCAGTTACAGAAAAAATAATTCTACACCTGGCAAGTGGACAGCCAAAAGACTGATAAAAACAATGGGAGGGTTCTGGATTATATGGGGGCTTTCTGTTGTGAGCTCACAGCTTTATAACGGCTATGCCGTGGCCAGATATTTCGGAAACGGAAATATTGCCAAAGGTGTTAGCGCAATGGTGCTGGATTTTTTTGGTCTGGCGAAACTTTTCGGAACTTCGACTCTGAACGGAACCTGGTGGTATATGAGTGCGGCGATCATTTTTATCATCTGTGTGCCACTGTTTATGATAAAGGAAGAATATCTGGTATTTATTCTTGTGGCTGTTGCGGCATTTCCACGGATAATTTCCCTGGAGGTTATGGGAATTACGGGTATTTATGCATTTTTACCGGTATTTCTCATGGGAATGTGTGTAGCCAAGTATGATCTGTTTAACCGATGGTTTAAGATATGGAATGCTGGAATGAAGCATGTTTTCAAATTTCTTCTGGAGCTTCTTGCGGTGTTTATTTTGTATAAAGCGTACAGAACTTTGCCGCTGACGGTATACAGTGAGATCCACTGGGGTGTGTATCCAATTGTATTTATGGCATTTTGCTGCGAATTTATTAATGTCATTCCGGGAGTGCGACAGATTTTATTGTTCCTCGGAAAACATTCCATGAATATATTTCTGATACATACATTTATAAGAAAATCTTCTTTTGTGTATGTGAGTGGATATTTTCTGACCAATACACTGACGCTTCTGCTGGCTTCACTGGCAGTGTCCATAGCGCTGGAATGGCTGAAAAAGGTAAGCGGATACAACCGCCTGATCCAGAACATCTGTGTGAAAATAGGATAATAAAGATAAAGGAGAAAGACCTGCCATCGTCTGTGGCAGGTCTTGTTAAAGTATGAAAGCAAAAAAAACAGTTTGTATATATTGGTTGATATTAGTAGTGGTTTTTGGATGTATTATTGGTGCCAGAAGTACAGAGATAAAGGTTGAGGCTGCTGAAAGAACGGTACGATTTTGGGATAACAGTGGAAATTATCTTCAGAAATCTGGCGGGAACTGGTATTTGAAAGATTCTAATAAGCGAAAACTTACCGGATTACGTTATTTGTCAATCCCAAAGACAGAGTTTTTAAAAACAGGATTTTATATGTTTGATAAAAACGGAAAACTTTTGAGAAAGCAATCCGTTTATTATTTCGATAAAAAGACAGTTTCCGGTGTCCGCTTTGATAAATACCACATCACAGACTCCAATGGAAGAATTTCAAAGGGAGAGCGTGGCTTTGTAAACATAGCTGAACAGAAGGTACGGGGCAAAAAAATTATCGCAGGCATTTATTATGTGGAAGCGTACGGAAAACTGGCTGATCGTGGAACAGTACGCTATATAAGACAGAGAAGATTCGGTGGGCGTAATTTTAAAAGTGGTTATTATTATTTCTATGGAACCGGAAGAATCTGCATGCGTCCGTCTTTTCATAAAGTGAACAAAACAGTTCAGGGAAAAAAGTTTAACGGAATCTATTATTTTGGCAATGATAATGGGAGAATGGTACAGAAGGCAGGGTGGGTAACCTGTGAGGGCCAGCAATATTATGTAGACCAAAATGGAAAAATGCTGGTGAACCGGTGGAAAGATGGTTATTACCTGAAATCGAACGGAACCATTGCGAAAAATATGAAAACACCGGATGGTCAGTATGTGGACTGGCAGGGAAGAAAAAGTACAAGATCAGAGTATGCTCTAAGTGCATTTAAATCGGAATTGGAGAGCTTTGTTTCTGCCTACGGTGGAAACTGGTCTGTTTATATAAAAGATCTGAAAACAGGAAATGTTGTAAACATAAATGATCGGGAAATGTATCCGGCAAGTACGATCAAGGCATTTGTGATGGCGTCGGTCTATGATCAGATCCGTCAGGGAAAAATGCAATACAGCTCCGGTGTGTACAGCTTGCTGTGGGATATGATCACCGTCAGTGATAATGAATGTTATAATGAACTGGTAAGGCGTCAGGGAGGCGGAAGCTTTGTAGGAGGAACGGCTGTAGTGAACCAGTATCTTCGAAAGAACGGTTACAAAAATACCGGTTGTCACAGTTCCCTGCATCCATCTTCTTCTGCCTGGAGCAGTGATGGCTGGCGTAACACGGCATCTGCAAAAGATTGTGGGAGACTCTTAGAAAAAATCTATCGAGGTCAGTGTGTTTCTCAACAGTATTCCAGAGAAATGCTAAATCTTTTACTGCATCAGACGAAACGATACAAAATTCCATCAGGTCTTCCGACAGGTATAGTATGCGCGAACAAAACTGGTGAGACAAGCTCAGTTCAGCATGATATGGCAATCGTCTATGGAAAGAAAACAAATTATGTATTATGTATATTTTCAGAAGGCGCTTCCGAAGATCATTTACTGTACGGAATCCGTTCGATTTCTTCAAGAGTATATCAATATTTGAATAAATAAAGATCAGTCAGCAGTCATAGGATCAAGAAACTTCCTTAATTGGGCAAAAATAAGGAGTGATCATTGACGTGCTGGCTGATTTTGTATTATCAAAGAAATGGTTGCGGAAGAATTTTTTACATAAGCGTTTTTCTTAGCCCTAAATATGCCGGATATTTCCGGTGTCAGTAGTATCGTATCCGGTTTGAAGAGCTAAAAACCGGCGGAAAGGTTCGGATGCAATGGTTTCCGCTACGGCCTGAAAGCCGGGGGTGCTCAGATTTTTGGTCTGCATAACCAGGAAGAGTGATTCCTGGCAAACAGGAAGAAAATCCAGCTCCGGAAAGCTTCTCGCTACACAGGCCTCGCCAAGAGCTATGTCTGCCTGTCCGCCAGCCACTGCAGCAGCCGTGGAGTGATCGGTAACAAGCTCATTTCGATATCCGGATATGGAATCCGGTGAAATTTCGGAAGACAGAAGTGTACGGTCAAGAAGGATACGACGGCTGCTTCCTTTTTCGCGGTTCACAAAAATAATATCTGCCCGTGTAAGATCAGAAAATCCCCGGATATTCTTGGGATTTTCTTTTTTTACATAGAAGCCGACAGGATATTGACACAGAGAGATCACAGTCAGTGGGATACCGGGTATAAGGCTATGGATATCTTCCGGTGAGGCGGATGCACAGGCAATGTGGACTTTTTCAAAATAGAGAGAATACAGTCCGTTGTAGGTGTTCATGTGAGACTGCAGAACCGGCAGATTGTCCGGGTGTGTGGGAAGCTGATTCAGGAGAAGATCCAGAGCCGGAGAACACTGTCCGCTGATGATCAGTCCACTGGAATGCAGAAGATAATCCCTTTTCAAAAGAGAGCTCTCCGGCTGGTGATCATAAGACTGAGCAGAAGACGCAGAACATTCCGAACCCTTAAGATACTGAGACAGCTGTTCCTCGCTGACCCGCAGCTGTTTGCCGACTTTGGAGGAGGAAAGCTCTCCGCGTTTGATCAGGTCATATACTGTGGATTTTTTGATCTTTAGTTTATCTGCAACTTCCTGTGCTGTGTAGACTTTATTCATCGATACCTACCATAACATTGGTTGCCTTAATAACTGCGTAAGCATCAGAGCCTACTTTCAGTCCAAGTTCTTCCACCGCCGCACAGGAGATGGTAGCAGTGATGATATTTCCACCACCGATATCGATGGAAACGATGGAATTTACAGCTCCCTGGTTGATGTTGATGATTTTTCCTTTTAACTGATTACGTGCACTGAGTTTCATAAGTAAGTCTCCTTTTTTTGAATATTGAATGAACCGGATCAGGCAAGTTCTCTGCTTCCGTTGTGCAGAGCAATGAACCTTGTGTGGGATTTGTCTGTATCAGGAGTGCTGTAAGCCACTCATGATAAGAAACGAAGCGGATCGTGAACATCCGCCTGGCTTGTCAACTATGTATTTATGATAGCACTTGCAGAGAAAAACAGCAATGCCTTATAGCTTGACAAGAAACTTTCCTTTCGGTAAAATTAAACAAAACCATTCAAAACTAAACAAAACTGAACGAAACGGAAAAGGAGAGAAACAAAAGATGAAGAAAAAAATCTTAGCAGCCCTTACCGCGGGAATTTTAACAACAGGCCTTATGACCGGAACTGTTTTTGCGGCGGACACAGAAGTGAAAGGTGATGAGAACCTGAAGGGAGAGGTTTATGCATTTATTGCTGCCAGCCTCAGCAATTCCATGGAGGAGATCCAGAAGGATTTCAATGAGGATTATCCGGATGTAAACATCCTGTATAACGCGGACAGTTCAGGAACTCTTCAGACACAGATCGAAGAAGGTTCCAGATGTGACATCTTCTTCTCAGCAGCAACCAAACAGATGGATGCACTGGTAGACGAAGAACTGGCAAAGAAAGATTCTGTAGTGGATCTTCTTGAGAACAAAGTTGTCCTGATCAAGCCAAAGGGTGGCGAGACAAAGGTAACAGGCTTTGAGAATATCACAGATGCAGCGAACATCGCTCTTGCAGGAGAGGATGTACCGGTTGGACAGTATGCACGTGAAATCTTTAAGAACCTGGGAATCGAAGATGACGTAAATAAGATGGAGATCAACGAAGGAAAGAACGTAACAGAAGTTCTTGCATCCGTGAGTGAGGGAAGTAACGAAGTTGGTATCGTATATGCAACAGATGCGGCTTCTGTTGCAGATAAAGTAGATATCATTGCGGAAGCTCCGGAAGGATCTCTTAAGACACCGGTTCTTTATCCGGTGGGACTGACAGAGGATAAAGAGGCTTCTGACTCTGAAGCAGCAGCTGCAGATGCCTTCCTTGCATATCTCCAGACAGATGAAACTCTTAAAGTATTCGAAGAATATGGATTTACACCATACAAAGCAGAAGAAAAAGCGGAGGATGCAGAAGAAAACGCTGAGACTACAGAGGCAGCTGCGACAGAAGAAGCAGCAGAATAATACGTAAAGCATTCTTGAATATGTCAAACAGTCAGAAAGAGGCAGGAGTTACAGCTGCCTCTTTTTCTGATAAAGGGGAAATGAGAAACGATGGAATTTTTACAGGAAATAAACTGGAGTCCACTGTGGATATCGTTAA
>ERZ826146.2215-NODE-2215-length-15333-cov-6.299123_pt1 | contig 15333 bp, 11 predicted proteins | sample MGYA00519857_ERZ826146 | MGnify/ENA primary metagenome ERZ826146 (study PRJEB31778, sample SAMEA3449222) | human gut metagenome | biome: human gut; feature: human-associated habitat; material: faeces | place: United Kingdom | collected 2010/2012 ...
CTTCCTGTGCGCCTCGACGAGTGTAACGGAGATGTCCGGATCGGGTGCGGGTAGCGATGCGGCCACGAAATCGCTGCCTTCGGTCCCGCCACGGGTCAGCGCGACCATGTTCGGCTCGTTGATGGTGCATACCCAGGTGACGTCGTGGAGTATCGTCATCACGTACCGCACGTACCTAGCGAAGTAGTCGATGGCATCGGCGTTGAGCCATCCGCCCTTGGCCGCAAGCCACTGCGGCAGTGTCATGTGGTTCAGCGTGACCATGGGCTCGACGCCGTTCTGATGGCACACGTCGATCATATGGCGGTAGTGCAGCAGCTGCGCTTTGGAGAAGCATCCCTCCGCAGGCTCGATGCGGGCCCATTCGATGGAGAAGCGGTACATGCGCAATCCGGCGTCGGCGAGCATTCTGATGTCCTCGCCGTAGCGATGGTAGCTGTCGGCCGCGTCTCCAGACGGTTCGTTGAGGTCCGTGCGTTCAGCATGCTCCCTGGCCCACCAGTCGCTCGCGACGTTGTTCCCCTCGATCTGATGCGCGGCTGTGGACGCGCCCCAAATGAATTCCGGCGGAAACTCGTATTGTTCTTTCATGACATGTCTTTCTATTTGATGCCCGTCACCTTGGATGAAGTAGCGCTGCAGGAATACGAACAGAAGGAGGATTGGGGTAACCACCAATACTGCTCCGGCGAGCAGGACGCTGTAGTTCGTGGCGTTCTGGCCGGTAGAGTAGAGGGACAGAGCTACAGGCAGCGTGTACTTCTCCTCGGTCTGGGCCGCGACCAACGGCCACAGGAAGTTGTTCCAGGAGGACAGGAACGTGAGGATGGACAGCGTCGCCAGCGGCGGCCCGCACTGGGGCAGGACAATCTGGAAGAATATGCGCAGCTCGCCGGCGCCGTCGACCCTCGCGGCCTCCATCAGCGCGTCGGGGATTCCGGAGATGAACTGTCTCATCAGGAAGACTCCGATGGGCTGACACAGGAACGGCAGGATGAGCGCCGCATAGGAGTTCGCGAGTCCCATGTTCGAGATCATCACGAACAAAGGGACGAACGTGGCCACGCTCGGAACCATGAGCGTCACCATGACGGCGCCGAACAGAATGTTCTTGCCAGCGAAGTCCATCTTCGCCAAGGCGTATCCGACCATGGAGCAAAACACCATGTTCCCGAGGACGGTGATCACGGCGACGACTATGCTGTTGGTGAAGTAGGTGCCGAAGTTCAGTTCCCCGAACCATTTGGCGAAGTTCGCGAGCGAGGCGTGCTCGGGTAGGAGCTTCGGCGGTTTGGCGAGGATCTCTCTCTGGGTCTTCAACGAGCCCAACGCCATCCATAGGAATGGGAAGATCCAGAAGACTCCGATCACCGCGAGGGCGCAGTAGGAGAGGCCACGTCCTTTGACGAATCGGCGCCAGATCGGCTGCTTGTTGCTTTGCGGCTTCGATGCCGCGACTGTCGTGGCTGTCATCTCAATCCTCCTTAAGAATGCGGAACTGGAGCACGCTGACCAGCGCGATGATGATGAACAGCGCCCAGCTGGCTGCGGACATCGCCGCATGGGATGCCCGCTTTGAGGGCAGCGTGACCCTGTGGTACGGCTACTCGCTGGGTCAGGTGACGGAGGGCGCTTCCACCGTGGGCGGCTCCGCGACGGCGCTGGGCGTCAGGAATCTCGTGGTCGAAGTCCCCGCAAAGCAGACCATGGACGACACCGCCCGCAGCGAGCTGCGGGACACCCTGTCGGCTTCCGGCGTGGAGCATGCCGTGTTCTGGGACGATGCGGCGGGCATTTTCCAGTGAGAGCGCTCCATTTGCTGTTGGTGATTTATGTGAGAGTGAGGAATGTGCTATGAAAACTGCATCTTGCTTTGGTCCGGCCCACATCCTGCTGCCCGGGGAGAATATCCCTCTGGAAAAGTGGGGCTGCGTGGCCTGTGACCAGTTTACCAGCGACCGCGCCTACTGGGAGCAGGCAGACGCCGTTGTGGGCGGCTGCCCCAGCACCCTGCGGCTCATCCTGCCGGAAGTCTACCTCGAAGATAAAGACGCGGCCCAGCGGGTGGAGAACATCCACGCCGCCATGGACGAGTACAGCCGCGACGTGCTGACCCGCGCCGTGGACGGCTTTGTCTACGTCGAGCGCACCGAGCAGAGCGGCCGGGTGCGGCAGGGCCTCGTGGGCAAGATAGACCTCGAGGCTTACAGCTACGAGAAGGGTGCCCGCCCGGCCATCCGGCCCAGTGAGCGCACCGTCACCGAGCGCATCCCGCCCCGCATGGCCGTGCGCCGGGGTGCGGCGCTGGAAACGCCCCATGTCATGATGCTGGCCGACGACCCCGGCTGCACCCTCGTCGAGCCCATCGGCGCGCGAAAGAGCGAGCTGAAAAAGCTGTACGAGGGCGAGCTGATGCAGGGCGGCGGCCACATTGCAGGCTGGGCCGTGGAAGACCCTGCGATGCTGGCGCAGATCGACACTGCACTGGCTGCACTGGGCAGCCAGGAGGCTTTCGACGCCAGGTATCCCCAGGCCAGGGGCGCAAAGCCCCTGACGCTGGCTGTGGGCGACGGCAACCATTCGCTGGCCGCAGCCAAAGCCTGCTGGGAGGAGCTGAAAGCCACCCTGACCCCTGAGGAGCGGGAAAGCCATCCCGCCCGCTGGTGCCTGGCTGAGGTGTGCAACGTCCATTCGCCTGCCATCGAGATCGAGCCCATCCACCGCGTCCTCTTCAATGTGGACTGCGGCGCGGTGCTGCTGGCCCTCATCGCGTGGAGCGACTCCAACAACGCGGGCATCTGCTTCGGTGATGCCAAGCAGCAGTCCTTTACGCTGGCGGGCCCCCACATTGCCAACGTGCTCAGCTTCGAGCGCCCCATCGCGCCCCTGACCGTCGGCACCATCGACACCTTCATCGAATACTTTATGGCCCGCCACATCGAGGCCCGCGTGGATTACGTCCACGACGAGCCCGCCGTCCGTGCCCTGTGCAAACAGCAGGGCGGCGTGGCCTTCCTGCTGCCGCCCTTTGAAAAGAGCGACCTGTTCAAGGGCATCGTGATGGGCGGCGTGCTGCCCCGCAAGACCTTCAGCATGGGCCATGCGGAGGAAAAGCGGTACTACATCGAGTGCCGTAAGATCAAAGAATAAACGTTACGAAATGCCAGCTCCCCCAGCAGGGGGAGCTTCTGGCAAAGAGGGAAACATTTTATTGATACAGGAGAACCATGACTTTTAACGAACTGAATCTGTCCGCCCCGCTGCTGCGTGCCGTTGCGGAGGCGGGTTACGAATCCCCCTCGCCCATTCAGGCATCGGCCATCCCGCCGGTGCTGGCCGGGAGGGACTTGATGGGTTGCGCCCAAACGGGTACCGGCAAGACCGCAGCCTTTGCGCTGCCCATGCTCGACCGCCTGATCGCGAACCCTGCGAAGAAGAAAGGGGCCGTCCGCGCCCTGATCCTCACCCCCACCCGTGAGCTGGCTCTGCAGATCGGCGAGAGCTTTGAAATGTACGGCAAGTACCTCTCCCTGCGCAGCACCGTCATTTTCGGCGGTGTGGGTCAGGCCCCGCAGGTGGCAGCCATCAAAAAGGGCGTCGATATCCTCATCGCCTGCCCCGGCCGCCTGAACGACCTTGTGGGGCAGGGGCTCATCGACCTCGGCAACATCGAGATCTTCGTGCTGGACGAGGCCGACCGGATGCTGGACATGGGCTTTGTGCATGACGTGAAGAAGGTCATCGCAAAGCTGCCCAAAGTGCGCCAGAACCTGATGTTCAGTGCCACCATGCCCAAGGAGATCGAGCAGCTGGCGGCGGGCATCCTGCACGACCCCGCCTTCGTCAAGGTGGACCCCGTGTCCAGCACGGTGGACCGCATCGACCAGAGCCTGTATTTCGTCGAGAAGGGCAACAAGAAATTCCTGCTGCCGTGGCTCATCCAGAACCTGAATCCGCCGGTGCAGAACGCGCTGGTCTTCAGCCGCACCAAGCACGGCGCGGATAAGATCGCAAAAGACCTGAACAAGCAAGGCATCCCCGCCGCCGCCATCCACGGCAACAAGAGCCAGTCCGCCCGTGTGGCCGCGCTGGAAGGCTTCAAGGCCGGGCAGACCAAGGTGCTGGTGGCCACCGACATCGCCGCCCGCGGCATCGACATCAGCGAGCTGTCCCATGTCTTCAACTACGACCTGCCCGAAGTGCCGGAAACTTACGTCCACCGCATCGGCCGCACGGCCCGCGCGGGCGCAGACGGCACCGCCGTCAGCTTCTGCGCCCCGGAGGAGCAGGAGTATCTGGCCGGCATCGAAAAGCTGAACCGCCAGAAGATCCCGGTGGTGTCCGGCCACCCGTGGGACGGCGTGCCCGCCCCCGCCAAGAAGGAGCCGCCGGTGCGGGGCAAAAAGCCCAAGGCGGAAGCCGAAGCCCCGGCTGCCAAGCCGGAACAGCCCGCCAAGGCTGTGAAACCGGCCAGACCCAAAAAAGAAAAACCGGCCGCAGAAAAGCAGCCGTTGAAATCTCAACCGAAAGAGGAACCATCCATGGACGAAAATCAGAAGCGAACTTCCGGCGGGCGCAATGAAAACCGCCGTTCCAATAATAACCGCCCCCGCCGCGAGGACAGTGCAGCCGCCCCCAACCGGGGCAGCAATGCGCAGCCCAAGTTTGACCCCCACTTCGTGAGCGCCCCGGAGGCAACGCCGCTCCGCCCTGTGAAGAAGGCCGCCCCGGCTCAGCCCGCCGCCAAGGCCGCTCCGGCAGCGAACAACGCCAAGAGCGAACAGGGCAGCGGCCAGAACCGCCGCAATGCCCAGCCGAACGGCCAGAACGGCCAGAGCCGCCCGGCCCGTGGCAGCCGCAATGAGCGCACGGAGCGTAACGGCGACCGCGCTGCCCGCCCGGCCCAGAACAGTGCCCAGAGCGGCAAACCCCGCAGTGAGCGCAGCAGCCAGCCCGCCCGTGCGCCCCGCGCCCCCAAGCAGGAGACCTCCCGCGGGCGCGGCCGTGCCGCTGCCCCCAGCCGGGACGAAGATCCGGGCCTTGTGCTCATCAGCCGCCGCCCGCCGCAGCAGAAGTTCACCAACTTCGAGGAGTATATGAACGCCCACGGCGGTGCAACGGCCCCCATCGAGGACCACAGCGATGAAATGTGAGCCGTGGCAGTGCCCGCTGTGCGGCGGGCCGCTGACCGGTGAGCGGGACCTGAAGTGTCCCTCCGGCCACTGCTTTGACCGCGCCAAGGAGGGCTACTGGCATCTGCTGCCGGTGCAGAGTATGCGCACCAAGGCTCCCGGCGACAGCAAGGAGATGGTCGCCGCCCGCCGCGCCTTCCTCAACGGGGGGTACTACGGCATCTTTGGTCAGGCGTTGGGCAAGCTTTGCCTCGAATACGGCCAGCCCGCCGCGCCGGATGCGCCGCTGCACCTGCTGGATGCGGGCTGCGGCGAGGGCTGGTATGACCGGTGCATCGCCGGGCAGTTCGAAGCGGCGGAACAGCCGCTGGCGCTGGCCGGGTTCGACATCGCAAAACCGGCGGTCCGCTGGGCCGCCAAAGCTCTGCCCGCGGCCCGGTACGCCGTGGCGTCCAGCTTTGCCCAGCCCGTCCGCACCGGCTGGGCCGACCTGCTGCTGAACTGCTTCTCGCCCTTTGCGCGGGAGGAGTTCCTCCGCGTCCTGCGCCCCGGCGGGCGGATGATCTATGTGGTGCCCGGCGCGGAGCATCTGTACCAGATGAAGGCGATCCTCTACGATACGCCCTACAAAAATCCGGTGCAGCAGGTGGCCTATGAGGGCTTCCGCCCCATTGGAGAGCGGGAAGTCTCCGGCACCATCACGGTGCCCGCTGCCCAGCTCGAAGCGCTTTTCGCCATGACGCCCTACTACTGGAAGACGCCCCGCGACGGCGCGGCCCGCCTCGCCGCCCTCCCGGAATTGACGACGGATATCGCCTTCCGGTTCTTGGTGTTTGAGAAAGAATAACAAAATGTCCCGGTTTGCATCGAATGAATGCCAGACCGGGACATTTTATTTTGTCAGAGACCTGTGGAGAGGTTCGAGAAATGCTCAGTGCTTCTTCTCACCCTTGGGCAGGAGATTGGCGCGTTCCAGCGCCGGGCGCAGGGCGAGGTAGAGGATGACGGCGCAGACCGTGGAGGCCACGCTGTTGACGAAGGTGACGCCGCCGGCGATCTTGGAAAGAGCCTGTGCGACGGTGTACTCCTGACCGAAGATGTAAACGTTGCGGAAGTAGCCGAGGAACGGGTCGGTGACGACGTTCAGCAGCAGACCGGAACCGGCAGCCACGATGACCTTGACGAGGTAACCGGCGCTGTGGCGGTCGAGGTCGCGGAGCTTGAAGGCCTTGTGTGCCACGGCACCGCAGGTGATGCCGATGATGAACTTCAGCACAAAGGTGGTGACGGCGTAACCCGGATCACCGGCCAGAATGTCGGCCAGCGCCAGACCGATGGCACCGGCCAGACCGCCGGACACGCCGTCCAGCAGCAGGGCGGTCAGGGCCGTGAAGGTGTTGCCCAGATGGAACGAGGAGCCGCCGTAGAACGGCACCCGGAAGAACAGGTAGGCCACAAGGCTCAGCGCGGCCATGACGCCGGTGAGCGCCAGCTCGTGCACGGTAAAGGTGCGCTTATACAGCACACTGGCAAAGAGGATAACGATGACGACGACTGCCAGCAGCAGCCACATTGCGGTTGTTGACATGATGTATTCCCTCCATTTTCACAAAACCCATAAAACCGATTGACTTTTTCGGTCTCGGCGGGTATGCTCTTATTATACGCAGAACTGAACCCGTGAAAATACCCAGAATAGAGTTTTTTTATGGGGTCAGTTTGGGAGACTGCCCAAAAAGAGGAGGGGTTTTGTGTTCCACTTGACAACAGCGCTGGATGCGGCCTCGGCGGTGCCGCTGTACGAACAGCTCTACGATAGCCTTGCGGAGGAAATGCGCACCGGGGCCATCCCGGCGGGCACTCGGATGCCCGGCAAGCGGCGGCTGGCGGCGGAATTGTCGGTGTCGGTCAACACGGTGGACGCCGCGTATCAGCTTCTGGCGGCGGAAGGGTATCTGGAATCGCGGGAGCGCAGCGGTTTTTATGTACAGGAGTATCTGGCCCTGCCCATCCGGCCGGAGACCCGGCCCGCCGCCCCGGCCCCGCTGCCCCCGGCGGCCCAGCCGGAGCGGCCCGTCCGCTATGATCTCTCCACGCGGGGGGTGGACCCGGCGCTCTTCCCGTTCCGGACATGGGCGCGGCTCCAAAAGGAGCTGCTCTATTCCTCGCCGGAGCTGCTGACTCACGGTGACGCGCAGGGCGATCTCGAACTGCGGCGGGCGCTGGCCGGCTACCTCGAAGAGTACCGGGGCGTGCGGTGCAGCGCGGAACAGATCGTGGTGGGAGCCGGATTGGAATACCTGCTGGGGCTGCTGGCCCCGCTGCTGCCCGGTGCGGCGGCGGTGGAAAACCCCGGCTACCCCCGCGCCAAGCGGGTGCTGGAAAACAACGGCGTGCCCTGCTGCTGCCTGCCGGTGGACGAGGACGGCCTGTCCATCGAGGCACTGACCCGGTCGGGCGCGGCGGTCTGCTACGTCACCCCAAGCCACCAGTTCCCCACGGGGGTCACCATGCCCGCCGGGCGGCGGGCGGAGCTGCTCCATTGGGCGTCCCGCAAGCCGGGGGAACGGTACATCATCGAGGACGACTACGACTCCGAGTTCCGGTTCGACACCCGCCCACTGCCCAGCTTGCAGGGGATGGCCGGGGCCGACGGCCCGGTGATCTATCTCTCCACCTGCTCCCGGAGCCTTGCCCCCAGCATCCGCATCGCCTATATGGTGCTGCCGGTGCAGCTCCTCCCGGCGTGGCGGGCGGCTTACCGGCTTTATTCCAGCACGGTCAGCCGGTTCGAGCAGCAGACGCTGGCCCGGTTCATCACCGAGGGGTACTTTACCCGGCATCTGGCGCGGGAGCGGGTGGCCTACAAGGCCCGGCGGGACGCGCTGACCAAGGCGCTGAACGGGGCTTTTGCCCCCGATGAGCTGACCTTGGCCGGGCTGCACACGGGGCTGCACCTGCTGGCTGAGGTGAAACAGGCCCCGCCGGACCCGGCCCTTCGGGTGGCGGCGGCACAGCAGGGGGTGCGGCTGAGTCTGTTGAGCGATTTTGACCTGACCGGCGAAACGCCCGGCCTTGCGGGAACGTTCGTGCTGGGTTACGGCTCGCTGGCGGACGATGCCTGTTCGTCGGTGGGCGAAACGTTGAGGAAAGTCTGCACCGCCGCGCGGGAGGCTTCCGTGACCGAATAAGTGCCGCTGGCCCGGTCCCATGCGCCGGGCAAAGCGTCGGCCCGGATGGGGGCTGCGCGGTTGGCGAGGAACTCCAGAATCTCGCCGAGGCGGGCGTAGTCCTGCGCGGTGAAGTCCGTCAGCAGGGCGGAACTCTGGGCCCGGAGGGCGTCCGGCAGGGAGGCGGGGAGCAGTTCGAGATCCTGCCGGAAAAAGGCGTCCCACACGGCGGCCCGTGCCGCGGCCCGGTGGGCAGGCGGGATGCGCCCGGCTTCGTCGAGGCCGGTCAGAAAGGCGGAGGCTTCCCCCGCGCTGAGGGTCTGGACATTGCCGGTCTGGCCGAGGGCGGCCAGCTCTTCGGTGGTGAATGCCCCGGAGAACCCCACCCGCACGGCCCCGTAGCGGGACGCCAGCTTTTCCAGCACGGCGGGGGAAAGAGCCAGATAAAAGGTATCCTCCGGCAGGGCCAGCGTTTCCAGCAGGGCTTGGCGGCACCGCGCCGGGCCCGCCGCCGCGTAGCAGCGGGTGAGGGACGCTTCCCCATCCCCGAAGGGCACGGTCAGCTCCCCCGGCACGGCCAAGAGGCCGCAGACGTTCTGCGGGGCGTTCAGGTAGAGGAGCAGAAAGCCCGGCTGCTCCCCGGCAGTGCAGAGCAGCACCGTCATCCGGTCGTCCTCCTTGGGCAGCGTGATGGGCACGCCCTGCTGAGGTTCGGCGGTCTGGGCAAGGAACTGGGTGTGCAGCATCCGGCGGGTGAGCAGCACCGTGCCGCCCACAAGGGGCAGCAGCACCAGCAACGCCGCCCCCAGCGCAGCCCAGAACGGCCTCCAACCTCCCTTGTGCATCCTGCGCCCTCCTTTTTGCAAATGATACCGAAAGGATGGCCCGGCAAAGGGCGGATTATACAAAAAACGATCCCGGCGCATACAACGATCCCCTCTGCCATACAGTGTGGCAGGGGGGATCTTGCGATGTTGGAGACCATTACTGCCGTCAACGGCGCGGTCAATGGGGTCGTGTGGGGGCCGCTGGGGCTGGCACTGCTCTTTGGGGCGGGGGTGATGCTCTCGGTGCGGACGGGCTTTTTCCAGCTCGTGCACTTCCGGTACTGGATGCGGCAGACCATCGGGGCCATCTTCACCGACCGGAGCGTGACCGCCCACACGGGCACCGACGATCAGGCGATCAGCCAGTTCCAGAGCCTGTGCACCGCGCTGGCGGCCACCATCGGCACCGGCAACATCGTGGGGGTGGCAACGGCCATCCTCAGCGGCGGGCCGGGGGCGGTGTTCTGGATGTGGGTCATGGCCCTCCTCGGCATGATGACCAGCTTTTCCGAAAACGTGCTGGGCATCTTTTACCGGCACAAGAATGAGGAGGGCGCGTGGCAGGGCGGCGCGATGTACTATCTCGCCGACGGGCTGGGACGCAAAAAAGGCTGCAAGCAGCTGGGCCGGGTGCTGGCCGTGCTGTTTGCAGCCTCCTGTGTGCTGGCGTCCTTCGGCATGGGGAACATGAGCCAGATCAATTCCATCGCGGGGAACCTGCGCGCCGCCTTCGGGGTGCCGGAACTGGCCACCGGGGTGGTGCTGGCCGGATGTTCGGCGGCGGTGATCTTCGGCGGGCTCAAGCGGGTGGCGGCGGTGGCGGAGCGGGTCGTGCCGCTGATGGCCCTGTTCTACCTCGGCGGGGCGCTGGTGGTGGTGCTGGTCCACGCTTCTGCCGTCCCGGCGGCCTTCGCGGCCATCTTCCGGGGGGCCTTCGGGCTGGCCCCGGCGGGCGGCGGGGTGCTGGGCTGCGGCGTGGCCCGCGCCGTGACGTGGGGGTTCAAGCGGGGGGCCTTTTCCAACGAAGCGGGTCTCGGCGCGTCGGTCATGGTGCATTCGTCCTCCAACGTCACCGAGCCGGTGCAGCAGGGGATGTGGGGGCTGTTCGAGGTCTTTGCGGACACCCTTGTGGTCTGCACCCTGACAGCCCTTGTCATCCTGACGTCGGGTCTGGTGGATCTGGAAACAGGCCGCGCCGCCGCCGGGGTCGTGGGTTCCGCGCTGGTGGGCGAAGCCTTTTCCACCGTCTTCGGCAGCTTCGGGCCCAAGTTCATCGCGGTGTCGATCTTACTGTTCGCCTACTCCACAGTGTTGGGATGGAGCCAGTACGGCACCAAGGCGGTCAGCTACCTGCTGGGGCCGCGGGCCGGCGGGGCGTATCAGGCCGTGTTCGTGGGGATCATGGTGGTGGGCGCGGTGATGAAGCTCGACCTCGCGTGGGACCTGTCCGACACGTTCAATGGGCTGATGATGCTGCCCAACCTCGTGGGCGTGGCGGGGCTTTCCGGCACGGTGGCACGGATCACCCGGAATTACGCTGCCCGCGTTTTTTATGGGCGGGATGTCGCGCCGCTGACAGCGAGCGCACCGCGTCCCGCCCGGCGGTGATGCCGCTGCCGAAGGCCCAGTGGAGGTTGAAGCCGCCGCACATTCCGGCGCAGTCCAGCGTTTCGCCCACAAAGTAGAGGCCGGGGCAGCCCTTGAATTGAAAACTGGGTTCCAGCTCTGTCAGGCTCAGACCGCCGCCGGTGGTCTGGGCCTGTTTCCATCCGCAGGGGGTCAGCCCCTCGAAGAGCCAGTGTTTTGCGGTGTTGGCCAGCACCTGCCACGCGGCATCGGGCAGGGTGTTCAGGGGCTTGTCCGGCAGATGAGCTGCGGCCCAGAGCGCCTTGCCCAGCTTCGGGTTCAGCAGCCCCGTCCAGAGATCGGCGGGGGTCTTGCCGGGCAGCAGGGACACCCGCCCCGCGAACAGGGCCGTCAGGGCCGCTTCGTCCAGCGCGGGGAAGAGGTCCAGCTCCACGGCCGGGTGCTTGGGCCCGCGCTTGGGGGCCAGCAGACCGGAAAGCTGCATGATGCAGATGCCGGACAGGCCATATTCGGTGAACTGTACCTCGCCCGTCTCGGCGGCAAGGGTGGTGTGCCGGTCGAGGTCCAGCAGGGAGGCTGCGGCCTTGGCCCGGATGCCCGCAAGGGATCGGTTCGGTTTTGCCACCTGCAAGGCGGTCAGGCAGGGGTAGAGCGGCTCCAGCTTCCCGCCGCACTGGGCGGCGAACTTGGTGCCGAAGCCGTCGGTGCCGAACTGAGGGCCTGCGTTGCCGCCCAGCGCACAGATGACGGCATCGGCGTGGAGGGTCTCGTTACTGTGCTCGGCGCTGTCGAAGAGGACGGTGTAACCGTTCCGGTTCTGGCTGATGGTATTTACGGTGCAGCCGGTCCGCACCTCTACGCCGAGGCGGGCCATCTGCCCTTCCAGCAGGGCCAGCACATCGGCGGCTTGATTCGAGTAAGGGTAGACCCGCCCGGCCTCGTCGGTGCGGGTGTAAAGGCCCAGCGCCCGGAACCACTCCAGCGGGGCGCTCCGCTCCACCGCCGCCAGCAGCGGGGCCAGCGCCTTGGGGTCGGCGGTGAAATAGCACTCCGGCGCGATGCCGGTGTTGTCGAGGTTGCAGCGGCCGTTGCCGGTTGCCAGCAGCTTTTTGCCGCAGCGGGGGTTGCGGTCCAGCAGGGTGATGCGGGCCGAGCCGCCCGCCGCCTGTGCCGCTGCCAGCGCGGCCGCCATACCTGCAGCACCGCCGCCTAAAATTACGATCTGTTGCATGAAACGCTCCTTGGTTCGGGGATGTCCCGGATTCGATCCCAGTATAGCATAAACCGAAAAAAACGACCAGTCCCTTCGGGAAAACAGGAAAAATGCCATTGACAAAAATCACTGGTTTTGGTAAATTTTTATTGAAAAAACGGTAAAGAAATCTTAGCCGCCCTTCGAGAAAAAGTTGAGGCAGTAAAAAAATAAACGAAACATCGCAAAAGAAAGCGTAGAATATGAAGAGGAGCAAAGAGAAGATCACGCTGTCGATCCTGCTGGCTGCCGTGCTTGTGGTGGGCATCGTGGGGTATATGATCTATGTCCAGCACCAGTTTTACACCGAGAGCACCAAAAACCTTCTGGAGACCTATGAGCAGGTGGACAAGACCTTCACCATGTTCGCCCAGCGGAACTGGAATGTGCTGAGCGAGTGGGGCAGCAACCTGCAGGATGACGCCGACGGGGAGGCGGTCCGGGCCAGTCTGTGCCTGTTCAACCAACAGAAGCCTACATGGAAATACAGCGGCCTGTACTTGTTCAACGAAGACTGCACCTATCTGGATGCCGAGGGCGGCTATGGCTCGGCTAAGCACATCTGGGGCGCATTTTCCGAAATGTACGCCACCGGACATCCCTGTGTGGGCAGCTATACCATGAAAAACGGGGAGCGCCGGGTCGTGTTCACGGTACCCATTGAGCCGGTGGAAGTGGACGGCGAGACCTACACCTGCATCGCTGTCAGCTACGACAACGAGACGCTGGAAGAAATGATCGGCGGGCACGCCTACAACGGCCAGAGCGATTGCTACATCATCTATCCGTCGGGTGATATCATGCTCTCCGAAGAGCCGAAGAGTGAGATCGAGCCCCGGATGGAAAACCTGTTTGATTTTCTGGAGCAGAACGCACAGATCAACACCAATGCCTTGGCCAAGATGCGCGAAGACGTGCAGAACAGCGGCCGGGGCAGTGTGGCGTACCGTTATGGGGGCAAGAGCTATTATCTGGTCTATCAGCCGGTGGGTTTTCAGAGCCTGAGCATCGTCGGCATCGTGGACCGGAGCGTGGTGGACGCCGGGATGCGGAAGATCCAGACGGCGACCATCCTGCTGCTGATCGCATTGATGGCGGGCATTGTGTTCACGCTGGTGCGGTTTGTCCGGATCAACGCCCGGCAGGAAGTGGAGGAAAAGGAACACGCCCTGCGTGCGGAGGCCAGCGAGCGCAAAAAGATGGAGGGCCTTGCCAACAGCGACGGCCTGACCGGCCTGTTCAACGAGCGGTGCTTCAACAAGACCCTGAAAGAAAAGGAACAGCAGGGCGAGCCTTTTGTGCTGTTCTACCTCGACCTTGACCGGTTCAAGCCGGTGAATGATACTTACGGTCATGACGTCGGCGACCAACTGCTCAAAGCGGTGGCGGGCCGGCTGCGGAGCTGTGTGCGGAACACGGACTACGCCTTCCGCATCGGCGGCGACGAGTTCGCCCTTATCGTCAACGGCGAAGTGGACGCAGAATGGTGTGCGCAGCGGATGGAAACCATCAAATCGATCATCCGCCAGACCTATGTGCTGGAGGGGCAGACCATCGACATCAGCACCAGCTGCGGCGTGGTCTGTTACCCGGCGGACAGCGCCGACGTGCGGGAGCTGCGCATCCTTGCCGATCAGCGGATGTATGAAGACAAACAAAAAACTGGGAGCAGCCGGAGCATCAGGCAGAAAATCTGAGATTGAATAATTCTTTTTCTCTTACCACAAAATAACCACAGAAAACGAAATCTGGGAGCAAAGGAAACGCCGAACAGAGAAAGGGAGAATGTGCTATGAAAGCGACAGGCATTGTGCGCCGCATCGACGAGCTGGGGCGGGTGGTCATCCCGAAGGAGATCCGCCGCACCCAGCGCATCCGCCGGGGCGACCCGCTGGAAATTTTCACGACCGGCGAGGGAGAAGTCATCTTCAAAAAGTATTCGCCGGTGGGGGAGCTGAGCGGCGTGACGACCCAGTACGTCGATGCGCTGAGCAAGAGCTTCGCACTGACGGCCTTCGTCTGCGACCGGGACCGCATCCTCACGGCGTCCGGTGCCGGGCGGCGGGATCTCATCGACCGCAGCGTCAGTCAGCCGCTGGAAAGGCTGATGGACGGCCGCAAGCCCTACGCCAGCGAGGGCGAGGCGGAGAAGACCCTGCTGCCCTGCGAGGGGGCCCAGCGGGTGCTGCTCTGCGTCAGCCCCATCATCGCGGCGGGGGATGTGACCGGCGCGGTGGGGCTTTTGACCGAGGACAAGAGCGCCCAGCCAGACGCTGCCCAGCAAAAGGCGATAGCCGTTGCGGCGGCGTTTCTGGCCAAACAAATGGAAGAATAACATTATAAAGGAAGAAGGCCAAGCCGGAAAATCGGACGGTGCGCCAGTGGGCGCAAACGCTGATCCGATTTTCCGGCTTGGCCAATTTTGATTTGAGAGAGATGTATAATTTGTGAATCTTTCAAAACTTTTCTGCGAACCTATTGACAGCGCCGGAAAATTGAATATAATGGTCTTAGCACTCAGGAAGATGGAGTGCTAAAGAACGAAAAGCAAACAAAGGAGGCAGGCGCTATGACGATGGATGCACGCAAGCAGCGAGTCTTGCAGGCGATCGTGGCGCTGTATGGTCTCGAAGGCGAGCCCGTGGGCAGCAGTGTGCTGGCCAACTACTTTGACATGGCTGTGTCCAGCGCCACCCTTCGCAATGAAATGGCGGCGCTGACAAAGCTGGGCCTGCTGGAACAGCCTCACACCAGTGCGGGCCGCGTGCCCAGCGCCAAGGGCTACCGTTATTATCTCGACAATCTGCTGACGGACGATCAGCCGCTGGACCGCGTGACCCGCGCCCGGGTGGATGCCGTGTTCGCCAGCCTGGATCATGAACCGGAAAAGCTGGCACAAGGTGCCGCCAGAGCGCTGGCCGCCATCAGCGGCTGTACCGCCGCGGTCAGCACCCCCTGCGCCGAGGACCTGTGCATCGCCCATTACGAGGTGGTGCAGGTGGGCCGCAGCGCAGCCGCTGTGCTGGCGGTGACCACCGCCGGTTACGTCCGCACCCGGGTGGCGCGGGTGCGCAGCGGCCTCTCCCGTGAGAAAGCCGCTGCCCTGGCCGCACTGCTGAACCACAGCCTGACCTTTGTGGCGCCGGTGGATCTGTCCGGCCGGATGCTGGCCGAGCTGTGCAGTCAGATCGACCCGGAACTGGTGCCCGTCATCAGCGCCGCCGCCGCCATCCTGCAGGACTCGGTCAAACCCCACGTCTTTCTGGGCGGCGAGCAGCACCTGCTGGACTGGCCGCAGCTGGACGGCAAGGTGGGCGACATCCTCACCCTGCTGAACGACGAGGAACAGGCCGCTGGCCTCATCG
>ERZ826146.2217-NODE-2217-length-15323-cov-141.389180_pt1 | contig 15323 bp, 18 predicted proteins | sample MGYA00519857_ERZ826146 | MGnify/ENA primary metagenome ERZ826146 (study PRJEB31778, sample SAMEA3449222) | human gut metagenome | biome: human gut; feature: human-associated habitat; material: faeces | place: United Kingdom | collected 2010/2012 ...
CTTGACGGAACGAAGTGACGCAACATTCTCGGTCATGCAGTTTTCTTCTGCTGACGGAGAATGAAGCTCCGCAGGACGCACTACTCTCGACAGAGAGTATAGAAGTGCGCCCTTTAGTTCCTAAAGGGATTTTTGCTTACTTCGTAAAACCAGAATACGTTGAAAATCCCAGCATATAAATTGCCATTGCAATCGCCAAGTCTCTATTCTCAAGGTTGTTTTCATTTGCAATCGCAATCAATTCCTCCATGACAGTATCATGCGGAACAAGTTCATTGCCGCCCGCTTCGACAACGCGCTGAATTACCTCTGGCAATGTCATACACATTTGATAAAACGCATCTTCTTGTCCCGTCACAAGAGCGTAAAACTGGTCAAGGCTTACTCTGCGGATAAGGCGGTGTCCCATTCTCTGACCGTCAACAGAAGTCTCCCATTTGATATTCTGGGACTTCTTTGCAATAGCTTCGACGAGGAAACAGGCACAATCATCATCCTTCAAAAGCTGATTCTGCATCTTGATAAAAGTTTTTCCTGATGCAGACGAGTTCATGGTGTTGTGTTTGTTCTTCATCTCAACATAGACGGTGTGAACAACCGAACCGTCTGGTAATGTAATTCCATCAGGGTTCGTGTAAATGACATCCCAGCCGCCTTCTTCACCATTCGGTGGTACATGGCAATTCGCCACATATTGAAAAATCCGCTGGTGAAAATAACCGATGTCATTGTTGTTGGATTTGTCGCGCTGACGGAAAATCTCGTTGCTGATTGTCTCTTCCCACGTTGCGCGATATACGGTCTTATCGAAAATAAGTTTGACCGGATCGACGATGTTGCGGTTAAACCGTTTGAGATCAAACGATTCCAACTTGTCACCGTATTTCTGAATGGTTGCCCGAACATGGTCTGTAAACTCCTGTTCAGAGATAAATGATAGATTCCAACTCATGAGTTTTCCAAAGCCTCCTTGATTTTTGATGCAATTTCATAAGCAAGATTAACGGGAACAGCGTTTCCTACTTGCTTGTATTGTGAGCTTACACTTCCGCAAAAACACCATTCATCAGGGAAACTCTGGCACCTTGCGTTTTCTCTGATTGTGAAAGGACGCGATTCGATAGGATGGCAACGGTCTGTTTGCTTCTGGCTCGGAGACGTTAGAACAGTCAAGGACGGTTCGTCAAGGCTCATTCTTCTCAAAATGCCTGTGCGTCCTCCACCCATATTCCAGCAACTCTTCATGTATTCCTTTGCAACGTCTTCTGGAATGTCTCGCCAGTAACCGCCAGGAGGGACAAGGTCATAGATTTTTTGCTTGTATTTAGAATAGGGCGTCCCCTCACTTTTAGGACAATCAAGCAAAATATCTCTCAAAACCGGTTTGTAGGCGTGCGGCTCAGGAAACTCAAAATGAATCTTATCAAGCAGGTCATTTCTTATCCCGATGGTGATAAGCCGCTCTCTTTTTTGTGCAACTCCGTAATCCCAAGCGTTTAACACTTTCTTTTGAATGGTATATCCTGCCTGTTCAAATATTGTGGTAATTGTTTTGTACGTTCTCCCCCTGTCATGCGTGAGAAGACCTCGTACATTCTCGAATAAGAACATTTTCGGCTGGAGTTTCTCCAAGAAAGTTGCATAGTGATAAAAAAGCGTTCCTCGCGCATCTTCCAAACCTAATTTCTTCCCTGCGTAGGAAAATGCTTGACAAGGCGCACCACCCGAAAGCAAGTCAAGCTCACCCTTTTTCAGAGAAAAGTAATTCTCCAAGTCAAGGCAAGAAATATTCGCTATATCGTCCTCAATTACACGCCATTGCGGTCTGTTTTTTCTGAGCGTGTCGCAAGCATCCTTATCAAACTCAAGGCAAGCTAAAGTGGTGAACCCTGCTTTTTCAATGCCGAGTGCCAGCCCGCCAGCCCCGGCAAACAATTCAATCGTTGAAAACATTTTCATTACTCCGTCCTCTTGTTTCTTTTCTTGAAAAGCACATCACGTCAGAAATATCACACTCTAACCCGTCACAGATTTTCTCGATGCTCTCCATAGACACATACTCGTCCTTGCCTAATTTGGCAAGTGTGGTGCTGCTGATTCCCGCTATTGTTTTCAGATCAACTCGTTTGAGCTTTTTGTCGATTAACAGCTTCCACAGATTTGCATAGCTTACAGACATAGCCCACCTCCAAGAACATTACACTAAATATTATAGCAGGAAGTTGTGAACAAATCAAGCGTTTTCGGATTTTTGGGCCATCAACATGGACCTGATGTTATCTTAAATAAACCGTATTTCGTTATAGGTTTGCATTTTTAAGCGGCTTGTGAAACCACAAGCCGCCTGCGCTAAAACGCTTGAATTAAAACCGTTCTTTCGGAAAACAAGTCAATTATTTCTATCCGTATATAGAGGTCTGAATCATCATCCTTGAAAAGAAGCAAATGTGAAATGGCGGCTTCAAAAGTGTGGTAGAAGAACTCTTCAACGGGCTTGTCATCCTTGCGGATAAACCGCACGATATATCCGTTATCCATGCTGTACCCCCTCAATCATAAATCAGTTCAAACTTCACGATTTCCTCCGCCTGTGCCTTGCAGGAGTTCATCAAGCCCACCCATTTCATAGGGTCTTGGGCTTTGAGTGCTTCCGTCGCGCCCGCGCTTTTGGCAAGCTGCGGAACGATGAGGTCAAGGCGGCTTCTGGCGGCTTGCTCAATTTCCGCGCAATGCTCATAGAGCTGTTCACTGGCGATAAGTTCGGCGTAGAGGTCGGGGCGGTAGCCCTCAAGGTAGGCTTTACGCAAATGCCCGTAATGCCCGATATGGGGTCGCTTCTTTTCGGGGCTGCGGCTGTTGTCGATGATTCTTCTCATACGGTCTGTACTCCTTTCTTCGGCTCTCGCGCAGGCAGATTGCAAACGGGAACGAACACGCCCTTTGCAATATCCTCCGCACGAATGGCGGCTTTCTTTGCGTCGATGTCGGCTTTACGCTTGTCCTTGATTTTGTTCTCGTAGGCTTGATGTTTTCCGCTGGCTTTGCGCTTCAAGTAGTTCTGATGCAGTCTGTCCTTGCGTTCCTCTTTTTTGCGGCGTTCCTCCAATTCCTCCGGGGTCAGCTCCGCTTCTCCGAACGCCGGAGGGACGAACCGCCCGACGAAGTTGAAGTAAATCTCCACCTCCTGCGTTGTCTCCCGGCTGCCCTTGCGGTCGCGCTCATGCACAAGGATTTTCTCGATAAACTCGTTGAGCATGGCAATCGTCAGGCTGTCGAAGCTCTCGTACTTGTCAATCAGAGCAATAAAGCGGTCAGCGTCCTTTTCGTGCTTCTCGTAGCCATTAACTGCCTTTTCCAGCATAGAGATTTCAGTGGTAAGCTCGGACTGTTCCTTTTCGTATTGAGCGTCCAGAGTAGCGTATCTGCTGTCGGACAGCTTTCCTAAAATGTTGTCCTCATAGATTTTGCAGAGCAGGACTTCCAGCTCGGATACTCTCTGCCTTGCGGCGGCAAGCCGTGTCCGCTGCTTTTTGACCTCCGCCGTTTGCTGACTGGACTGAGCTTCCTGCACCACTCGGACAAACTCGGCGCGGTCGAGCTTTGCATACTCGGCAATGGCTTTGAGCATATCGGAGACAAGGGAGAGTACCACATCTTCATTGATACGGTGCTGGGTCTTGCATAGCGTACCGCACGGAATCTTCGTGTAGCGGGAACAGGTATATTGAGAAATGCGCTTGCCGTTGTTGGTGCGGTGGACGTACATCTTGCCGCCGCAGTCCGCGCAGTACATCAAGCCCGTAAGGGGAGCGACTTCGCCCCAGCCGTCAGGGTAGCGGCGGACATTTCCCCGGATTTTCTGCACAAGGTCAAAGGTCTGTTGGTCGATGATTGCTTCATGGGTATTTTCAAAAATCGTCCATTCGTCCTCCGGGACGTAGTGACTTTTCTTATCCTTGAAGTGCTTGCGGGTTTTGAAATTGACGGTGTGACCAAGATACTCACGCTTCTTGAGAATTTCAACCACGGAGGATGAGCCCCAGCCGTACACGTCCTTGAAGGTCTTGTTCTTGTTCACACCCTCGCCGTGTTGGGCAAGGTAAGCAGAGGGAATAAGTACCTTTTCCGTTTTCAGTTTGCTGGCGATTTGGTACGGTCCACAGCCGTCAATCGTCATGGCAAAGATGCGTTTAACAATCTCGGCGGCTTCGGGGTCAACGAGCCATTTATCCCTTGCTTCGTTCCAGAGATAGCCGTAAATGACCGTGCCTGTGAGATGCTTTCCGCTCTTACCCTTGGACTGGAACGTGGAGCGGATTTTACGGCTTGTATCTCTTGCGTAGTATTCGTTCATGATGTTGCGGAAGGGCGTAAAGTCGTCGTCCCCTCGCGCCGTGTCAACGCCGTCATTGATTGCAATCAGACGAACGCCGTGCTGACGCAGTATCTCCATGATCTGCCCAACTTTGAGATAATCACGACCCATGCGGCTCATGTCCTTCAGGCACAAAAATTCCACATTCCCGGCTTCGACCTCCCGCATCAACGCCAGAAATCCCGGACGGTCGAAACAAAGTCCGCTAATGCCGTCGTCCGTAAAATGGACGATGTTTGTAAGGCCCTGCCGTGCTGCGTAGTCCTCCAGCAGAGCCTTTTGATTGGATATAGAGTTACTCTCGCGCTGCTGGTCATCGTCCTTGCCGAAATCGTCGCGGCTCAATCGCTCATAAAGAGCTGTAATTTTCTCGTTTCTTCTCATAGCTTGCGCTCCTTTCGTGAGTGTTGAGGTTATGTGTTTTAAGAGACTTCTCAATCGACTGATAAAGAAGTCTCTTAGAGCATACAACACCGCTGGCTAATTTGTACTTTTTATACTGCTTGACCGCAAAGCAATCGGGCTTTCTCTTTTCCAGCCCGGAAAACATATAGTCCACGGCGTTCATAAAGTCCTCGTCATCCTCCTTGACCTCCATCCCGGAAATCATGTCAACCAATGTGTTCATGTTCCGATCCTCGGCGGGGCCCTCAAAAATGATATAGGCGATGAGGGCGCAGTAAAGCAGGGTTTCCGATTTTGTCCAGAACGGATCGCCTTCCTTGCCCTCGCCCTTGGTGTTGGAAATGAGAGCGTCCACAAACTTTAGGATGTCGGCCTCGTTGCGGATGTACGCCAGCGGGTTATAGTGCATGGATTTTGTGAAATCAATGGAATTGAACACCTTGATCCGATACCCACGCTTTTGCAGGAAGTGGCCCGCCTGCCCGAGAACGCCTCCTTTGGGATCGACACACACATAGCTGCATCCGCCGTTTTTGTCTGCGCTGGCCTGCAAAATCTGCGGGGTAAGCCAGAACCGGGTTTTGCCGGAGCCGGACGAACCGATCACACAGGCATTGAGGTTGCGGGCGTTGGCCGGATTTTTCGGCCGGGTATTCATGGTAAGGAACTCCGTCCCGGTCAGAATGATGTTGTTTTCAAACTTTGGATCTACGAAAGGGGCTATATCTTTCGGACAGCCCCAACGGGCTGATCCATACTCCTCATCCCGCCGAAATTTTTTGGCGTTTTTGCTTTTCACATAGACCATCACCCGGAACGCCACAGCCCCTACAATGCCAACGAGCCAGTCAAAGGGAGCAAGCCCCGGGGCAAAGTCGGCAAAGGCCGGGCCAATGGTCTGGCCCAGCCCCATGAGCTTATGAGCAAAATCCGCACCCGCCGCCAGACGGTAGGCCGTCCCCAGCTTGAGAAAGGCCCACAGGATAAACAGATACGGAATGTTAGGAATAAGGTATTTTTTGATGCTATCGTTCTTCACGAACCACCTCCTTTGTCCGTTCCTGTGTTTTGAGCGGTTCCTTTACAAGCTGTTCCGCCGCTTTTTTGAGTTGTTCCCGGATGGGGATGCGGCTGGATTTTGACTGTTCCAGCAGCCTGCGGGAGTACCGCTCAAAACAGGCGGTAATTGCATCCGCCTGTCCCGCCTTGAAAAATAGCAGGTATTTGTCCGGCCCGGTTTTGTAAAAGGCATAGTCCACATTGAAGCGGCGGGCCATACGGTCAAAGAGCTTCGGGGCCTCCACCTCGATGCTGTTCACATTTTCGCCGTGGGCCATGAGCTTTTTCACGCTCTGCCTGCCGTGGGGCCTTTGGGCTTTCTTATGCCGTTTGGCGATCTGGCGGCCCGCCGCCCGGAGCACATAGGCCAGCCCCCGGGCTGTCAGCTTGCTGGCCCGGACAGAAATCGCTATGGAGCTCCGGGAAATTTCTTCATCAATCAGTTACACCGCCTCCTTTCGCCTTGGGACAAATTGTCTCGAAGTCCCCGTTACCGTTCCTCGTGGTGTTTTTCAGCCAGCCGCTGGAACCCCTCCTTTGAGGAACCGTCAATAATTTCTTGATAAGCGGCCATCTGCTCCCGGATTGAAAGCTGGGGGTAAGCAAAAACCCTGTGTTCAGCGGGGATGTCCTGGGGGCCGTGGTAGACCTCCCGGAAATCGTCACTCACCTTCGTCACATAGCCGCCCGGTGCAAAGTGTCCGTTTTCGTTAATGGAAATGTCCCGCCCGTATGCTTCAAAGTCAAAGTAGGGTTTTATATTGTCCGGCACTTCGAGACTTTCCATATCCTCCACATAAAGGCGGCCCAGCATTTCCTCATTGTCCACGCCGGGATGAAAGTCGTAGCAGTCCAGATTTTGCGTAAGGTTGATCAAGTCCTGCACCGAGCCACAATGCTGGCCGCTGTCCATAACCGCCTCCAGCGTTTCCCGTTCTGATGGGGAGAGCTCCTTCAGCAGATGGGCCAGATGGTTGAGCTCGTCAATGTTTTCATACTCGCCCAGATAGTCATAAAGGCCGAGAATGTCGCTGTCAAAGGAGATAATAAAGTATTCCTGGCAGCGCACCCCGTCCACGCCGATCCGCTTTAAGAGGGACTGCACCTCCTCCGTGTTGGTGGGGAAATGCAGCGTTTCCCCCACCAGATGCCCCGCACTGTAAAGGGCAGGATTTGAAATGAAAGCCTCAAAAACAGACTCCATCAGCGTTTGCCCTGTCCCTTGACGGTCAGGATGCCCTCAAGGGTGGTGGCGGTAATTCCCAGCCGCTGGGCCACGGCAATATCATTTTTCATGGCCTCGGTCATGGTGTGGCCGCAGACCACCAGCACATGGGAGCGGCGGAGCAGGTCACGGCCCATGTCGATGCCGCTTTTATGCTCCTCGGGTACTGCGTCATTGAGAAACAGGGGCAGATAAAGGGGCGGGCAGATCGGGGAAAAGCCTGCCTCATAAACCGCCCGGCAGTAGCGGGCGGCCTGTTCTGCGTTTTCACTGTCGCCGCTCAACCATGCGGCGGTAATGTATGCAAGGGGACGCTTCATAGTCAATACCTCCGATATTTTAATAAGTAAGTTCAGCCCAATCCCCCCGCCCTTTCCCAATCATGGGAAAGGGGGCGGCTCTGGAGGATATACCCCCGCCGCTTGCCGGGGAAATAGCACAGCCGGGGCAGACCGTCAAGGGCAGGCCGCCGTAAAACGGCGGTGCGATGCACCCTTGACAGCCCGCTCCCAGCTGTACGAAAAAACAGGCGGCGACGGGGGATATATACCACCAGAGCCATGATACGGAGGGCAGGGCCCTCGGGACAAAATGTCTCGAAGTGGTTACTTGTCCTGCTCCATCTTTTTCGGAGCCTTCGCCAGTTCGGGCGGCTGTTTCTCTTTCCACTCGTCCAGCAAAGTCATGATCTGCTCCTTCATTTTGGCGGGAGTAGCCTCCTTGCCAAAATACTTTTCCAGTTCAGCGGTAGAAATAATCACGCCTCGATCCTCCTTTTTCTTTTCTGATAAGATGCCGTCAATGACATCACCGTTGAGTTTCCCGTCCTTGTCCAGTTCCCGGAGCTTTTTCGCCTGGGCCAGAGAGGGGGACGCCTGTTCTCCGTCAATGGAAACAGCGATCAGCCGCTGGTTTTTGGGGCGGATATAGGAAATCTCCACAGCGGGCATAAAGCCCATTTTTTTATCGTCCACCTTGTCCAGCAGTTCCGGCACAAGGGAGTTCAGCCGCAGATAACGCATGACCTTTTTATAGTTCATGTCGTGCGCCTCGCCCACAATCTCAACGGAGCGTTTGCCAATATCGCCCTCGGCCACATTTTTCAGCCGCCCGCCCTGGTGCTTGATGTCCTCCACTTCCAGCTCCAACAGGGCGGCCAGTTCGCTGGGGAGCGTCTGATCCCTCTGCTTGTTGCTGTCCTTCATAGCCTGTACCGCCTCGTGGTCAGTCATTTCCCGGACGATAAAGGGCATTTCCTCCAGCCCAGCCAGCTCACAACCATGATGGCGGCGATGGCCAGCCACGATCTCATAACCGTTTCCGTCTTTTTCCGGGCGGGCAAGGCCGGGAACCATTACGCCGTTTGCCTTGATGGACGCTACCGTTTCCTGCATTTTGGCATCGTCCCGCACCTTAAACGGGTGGGGACGGAATGTGTGGAACGGATGCATTTCGGAAAGCTTCAGATAGACCAGCTTTCCTTCCTCCACAGGACGGGGCGGAGCGGCTGGCTCAGGCGGAACCTGTTCCGGGGCCGGGGCCGCATTTTCGGGTGGAGCCTTTTCGGGTTCCGGGGCAGCTTTAACCTCCGCAGCCTTTTTCCCACTTCGGGACAATTTGTCTCGCTTAGTCGGCGTGGCCTCGCCGGGGGCCGCCTTATCCGCCTTGGGTGGGCGGCCCTTGCGGGGCTTCGCCGCCTCCTTGCCAGCAGGCTCCGCTTTTTCCTCTTTTGGGGGACGGCCCCGACGGGCCTTTTTCGGTTTATCATCCCCAGCGGCGGGAGGTTCCTCCTGCGTTTTCTCCTTCGGCTCTTTTGCCGCCTCCTCTTTTTCTACCTCGGCCCGGGCTGTCTGCCGCTTTTCATTCATCAGCTCATTGATTTTGTCAAAGGACACCACCACATCACCGGGCTCGGGCTGGGCAGGCCCCTCCTGCTGGGGTGTGGGAGCGGCAGTTTGTTCGGGAGCCGGAGCCTGGGGCTCGTCAACCGTAACAGGAGCGGGAGCCTCCGGGAGCTTCTCCTCACCGGGGCCTGTGTTCAATTTTTCATCTGCCATTCACTATCCTCCTTTTCGTAAAAGTTGCACAATTTTGCAGGTTAAATTTCTGTAATTATTTTTTTGCCTCCTTCCGGTCTATCCACGCAAAAAAGCCGCCCGATTTGAACGCCGGACGGCTTTTTGTGTAATGTGATAGATCAAATATTATTTTTTGTAGTTCGTAGGCTCCGAAAAGCCTTGTATTTACAGCGTTCCTAATAGGAAACAATCATAGTCCGTGCGAATGCTATCGAGAGTTTCTTTGTGCTTTGCGTATAAAGTTGCCTTAGTCTCAACACGGTTGTCTTTATACGATTCTATTGGGAGGAGGTCTTTCCCGATGAGCTTGTTACAGCGCTGGAATCCGTATGCATCATAGGTCTGCTTAGTGGGTGAGAACCTCAAATCGTTATCAGTTTTTACAAGCCAGCCTATTTTTAATGCACTAAGCACTTCGCAGTACTTGGAAAAACCGACGCCTTCCACGGATAAAATATATATGCCATCCGCTTCATAAAAAGGCTTGACGGCAGACAAGACTTTTTCAAAAAGCAGCAGTTCCGAAGTGCCCTCGACCAGCAGCACTCTATTTGCGAAAATTGCTTCAGCTAAATATCTGTTTAGCATTTTTCGACTCTTTTCAAAATCGGAGGGAACTTGGTAGAAACAGCTAGCGCTATCGATGGCTGAACCATGAAATATTCTAATAAGGCTTACACCATCCATGTCGTACAGGACAAAAGGAGAGTGTGTTGTTACAAAGAGATAATGATACTTATTTTCTGCAAACAATATCTGGGATAATGCAATTTGCAAGGACTTGTGCAAGTGATTTTCAGGCTCTTCAATCAGGAATAGGTTAATTTGCAGTTCTTCACGTTCTGTTGAAAGCAAATCAAAAATGGAATACGCCAGTAATTTCTTACGCCCCTCCCCGGCAGTGGGGTATAGGTTCTCGTCATCGGTTCGCTTGATGTAAGGAACAATACTGGAATATAGACCTTTTACAGCAATTTCGGACTTGATGGCAATGGAGATATCTTCGCTGCGAAACTTCTGATACTCTGGAGTAATCTTTTGTTCAAAGTCTTTAACAGAAGGCAAATTCGCTATATTTGCATTTAGCGCGTCTATTGACGACTGGATATGCTTAAGGGCAGTGTCGTCTGATGCAGTACCATGCTTAATTAAAGAGCTGATATTCTTCTTAAATAGGCTGTATAAATCAACATAAGAATCAATATAAGTAACAGTAAAAATGAAATCTATATCGTAACGATAGCCTCTTTGCTTAATTTCATATAAATGTTCTAAATTACCGCCCCAATACATCAGTGGCATGGCAACTAATTCCTGAGCATCATACTGCGCGGTAAGTTTGATATAAACTTTGTTCTGATGGCTGAAGAGCGCCCCTTTTAGCTGCGCTCTTAATTTTTGACTATCGGGATCGGCGGTATCGCTTATGTCTATGACAACGGTAATTTCAATGGGTGATGCTACATTCTTTCGATGGAAGTCAGAATCTAAGAAACCATTTTTCCTTATATCTTTATCAAATACATAGCGCAAGGCATACAGAAAATTTGTTTTTCCAATATCGTTTAATCCGAAGAAAATATTTTTGTTTGAGATGCATATTTCAATGTTCTCGAAATTCCTGAAATTCTTAATTGCAATTTGCTCGAATTTCATAAACGCGCCCTCCACTTCGTATATACTAAAAAATTACACTATTAGTATATCACATCGTTGCTGCTTTGTCATCACAAAACTGAAAAGAATCAAAATACTTTTCGTTGTAAGATCTTACATGATAGCGACAAATGCACGATTGCTTATCTTACAATAAAATGATGAAAAATAATTTCACCCCGACTGCAACCGTTACTGCAAATTCTCCATGAAATAGCATGCGATATATTGACAAGAACGAAAGAAAGTGCTATACTGTTGTCAGCACTCGAAGCAAACGAGTGCTAATAACGAAAAGGAGGAATGCTTATGGGATTAAAACCCGGTCAGAAGGCACCTGCCTCTGGGCAATATGGTGTTATTGGCCCGCGTGGCGGTAAAACCAATCACGAAGTTACCGCTGTCAAGGGAAAGCCAATGCCGCCGACCCAAAAGCGTGGTCAGACTTATATCATGAACGACCCCACAAACAACAAGTCAGGTCGCCCCTAAAACTGAATATGTCTACCAGCTGAGCCATCTCCATCGAGGTGGCTTTTGCATTGCATGTGAACGAGCAGTCTCCTCACGAATTTCCATCTGGAAAAATCGCAAAAAATCGGCTATACTATTACCGTTGCTTCCAATGTGGCAGGGAGGTGCGGAAAATGCTCAGGGTGATGCTGGTGGATGATGAAATCTGGATGCTGCGGGATTTGGAAGTGCTGCTGGCGGACTTGTGGATGAACGTTTGCAACGAGCAGAACGTCGACTGCTCTTTTTCGGTTCATCACGGAATTGGGGGGAATGCAAGTCCAGAGCGACAACAGATTACATGGCTTCGCCATGAGAGAACGTGCAAAGAAGAAAATATGCGTGCTTAGCAGTGCAATCTTCCCTTCCATGCTGTTCGCATTTCTTTGCTGTGCCTTGCTTTCTCCCAACTTTCCGTGAAGAACCAAAAATGCGAAGGAAGTTACATCTCCTTTGCGTATTTTTTGCCGTATGCCGAATCGAATGTCTTATTCCGCCAGCAATTGACCGTCTCGAATGCGGACAATGCGTTTGCAGTGCTTGCTGATTTCTTCGTTATGCGTCACCATCAGGATGGTCACACCAGCATTGTTCAGCTTGATGAGGCTTTCCATCAGATGCGCAGACGTATTGCTGTCCAAAGATCCGGTTGGTTCATCCGCAAGAATGACGGGCGGGTTCATGGCCAGCGCTCGCGCCACAGCCACAAGCTGACTTTGACCGCCTGATAATTGATTGACTCTGCGCGCCTTGAGATGATCGATGTGCAGTTCCGTCAGCAGTTCCATTGCTCTGCTTTCAATATCATGCCATTTCATATGCGAGAACATCATGGGGAGGCAGACGTTTTCCACAACATTGCGATCACGCAGCAGACCATAATCTTGCAGAACATACCCAACCTTCTGGTTTCTGAAACGGGAGAGCTGGCTGTCCTTCATTGCGCTGACATCCATGCCGTCAAAGAAATAGGTGCCGCCCGTCGGTCGGAGCATTCCGCCGATGATTTGAAGCAGCGTCGTTTTGCCCGAACCAGATGCACCAACTAAACCGACAAAATCTCCTTGTTCAACGCTGAACGAAACTTGTTTCAGCGCGTGGACTTCATTTTCCTGCCCCTTGTTGTATTTCATATCAATTTGATTCAGTTCAATCAACATTCCGAAAACCTCCTTCTTAATCGCCTTTCCGCATCAGCTTAATGGGATTGATGCTGCCGTACTGCGTGAATACAACGGCAAATGCAAGCACAAACAGCAAAGCAACAATGCTGATGGAAAAAGGTAGACCGTTATATTGCGTATCCTCAACAGAAATCGGCAGACAAATGAGCGAAATGAGAAGGCTGATGATAAGCAGCATCAGCATCGCAAGCATAATAATGCCCAGCGCCTTCTTTCGGCTTAGACCGCAAATATAGTACATTGCAAAGTTTTCTCGCAGGCGGATGACGCTCACATACGCATAAGAACAAACGCTTGCCAGACAGAGCAGGGTCATCAAAGCGGCAGTGACGAAGGGAAGAGGATTGCTTGCAAGAATAGTATCGAGCGAGTTCTTTCGCATCACTGAGAGACTTTCCGCATGTCCCAGATGGCCGATAGAAGCGTTGATTTGGTTCAAGGTATCCGAATTTTCTGCTGCTACGAACAGAAGGGTGGAAGGCGCTATATCCACTACGGGTACAATGTCGAACGAACTTAGGGCAATCATGCAGGTCCCATCGTCCTTGTAGCCGATACTTTCCAGCGTTACAAAGGAAGCGCCGCCAACCAGACGGTAATAATAATTATTGTTTTTTAGCACTCCTGCAACTCGAAATTGGGCTGGCCGATTTTCAGAAGCAACAATGAAAGATATTCTCCCCTCATACGGGGTGATGAGATCGCCAATTTGATATTTCTGCGCCAGTGACTGGCTGATCAACACCGGAATCGCATCATCCTCCGCTTTGTAATCAGCTATTTGCAGTCCAAGGTGTTTGAGCAAAGCATCGTTATAGAAGTACACGGCAACACCTTCGTCGTCAATGGTGCAATTGGCGCTTGCAGTTTGTCCGACTTCCTGAACGACGTCGCAGTCTCGTATTTCATCAAAGAAGGCGCTGTACACCTCGGGATCCAGAAATTCTGGCATATAGTAATAGTTATCAGACTGAAAGAAGAACACCGAGCCATGAAGGTTCGTTGCCAGCTGATCAACGGACAGCAGATTGTCCAATTTTGACAGGATGGGCGTAAACAGCAAAACCATCAGCGCGACCTGCGCAACGACAACTATCTCTCGCAGGTAGAATCGACTATACTGCTTTTTCAGCATGTATAACAGTTTCATGCAATCAACCTCCCTGACGATAGTTGCTCTTGCAAACCGCCCACAGCGTTCGCAGCGAAGAAAGATAGGAGAACAGCAGACCCAGCGCAGCAATCGCAGCGCAATGACCGAATTGGATGCTGACGGAAACGTTGATGCAGTTCAGGACGGGTGTCACAGCCATCAGGGCGAGGTACGCCATGACGCAGGCCACGACGGTGAGAACGCCCCACTCCATCAGCAGCAGAAGGAAGACTTTCGTCCGCGTCGCGCCGCACAGCAGGTAGATTTGGTATTGCCGGGCATTCTGCCGAATCCAACCGTTGAAAAAGGTGAAAACGCTCAATGCAGACAGAAGAGAAACGCCAAGGAACAACGACTGCATTTGCTCATATGTTTTTGCCCGCGCCTTGGTCTGCGCGCTGCTTCCCACCAGATGAATATCGCAATTGGGGAAGTAGGCGGCAATCTGCTCGATGATGGCGGCATCGCTTCCGACAAGGGCTTCCTTCATGTCCAGCACAATCGCATCCGGAACGTAGCCGTCTGCAAAAAAGGTGCGATATGGAATAATAAGCTCGTCGTCGATTCCATATTCATCCACATAATAATCGAATTTATTCGGAAAACGCCGAAGCAACGTGCTGATGCTAAGACTGCCATGGTCAATGATGGAGTAGGTAATCCCATTGACCGTTTGTTCGCTGGGCCGTGCGCCCAGTGAAGTAACGCCCATGATGGCGATATGTTCAGTGCTTTCCACCTGACGCTCGTCAAAAAATGACATTCCAGCTTCCAATGCATGCCAGCGTGTAAAGGCAGTGCCTTTCCAGCCAACCATTTGAGGACGCTCTCCGGAGGTGTCAAGATCAACGACGAATGCGTTGCGCATCTCCCCCAAGGGGCTGGATTCAAAAAAGGCAAGCGTATCAGCAGCGATGCTTGAATCCGAAGGGGTAATGCAGATGCTGGTATAACTGCTGCTGGCCTGCTGTAATTGGCGCAGCGGATTCATCACGCCGACAAAGGTAAATTGCGAAAAGTAAACGAAGAAAAGACTGCAAAGAATCATGATGGAAGCTGCTGTTTCGCATCTGAACAAATGCGAAAGGCTGTTTTTCAGAAGCCGAATTGTTTTCATTGAATCACTCCTCAAAGGGGTGAGCAGGGGCAACTGCTCACCCCAGATCCTTTACGAGGCTTTACGGATAAACAGAAAACTCGTAGTACTTATAAGAAGAACCGCCGGTCACACATTGGTGACGGAAGTGTACAGTGCCCTGATTCACGGGACCGGCAGGGCTGGTAGTAGAAGACTTAAACGCAACGTTATTGCCGTAGGATTCAGTCCAGTATGTCCATACAAGTGCGCCGTCAGAGTTCTCATACTGTGCTCGCGTAGAGACATACAGATGATTGTTTCTGGGCGTGCAGCTGCAAGCATCAATACGACCGTACACCTTGGACTCATTTGCCCAATAAACGCGATTGCTGTATCCATTACAGGCGAAAGCAACAGAAACCGCAGAAACGCACAGCAGGGCAACCAGCATTACGGCAAAGAAACGAGTACTCTTTTTCATGGGTATAGCTCCTTTCACATTCATATAGGTAGACAAATCAGCAATCTGGCAGTATAATTAGGGCAATCCCGCACAAAGAAAGAACAGCCAAAATGTCGTGAAAGAGGTATAATAAA
>ERZ826146.2218-NODE-2218-length-15321-cov-2.870824_pt1 | contig 15321 bp, 9 predicted proteins | sample MGYA00519857_ERZ826146 | MGnify/ENA primary metagenome ERZ826146 (study PRJEB31778, sample SAMEA3449222) | human gut metagenome | biome: human gut; feature: human-associated habitat; material: faeces | place: United Kingdom | collected 2010/2012 ...
GCAACGTAAAATATAGGGGAGGTGGCCGCAGGCAGGAGGGGTTAAAGAAATGTTTCTTTGGTTTTACCACTATATTGCTCTACAACAAAGGGGTGAAAGGGTTACACACACACACACCAAGTGACGGAAGGATTAATAGATATGTCAGGAGGTTAAATACATTCCCTTTTCTCGGAGAGTGAGCAAAAAGGGAGGTGAATTTGTTTTTATGGTGAAGTTACTTTATATTTGTAGTTGTTTAAGCAATGATTAATATATGAACTTTTCTGAACTGAATATAGAAATGGTGTTCGCTTTGATGAGCGGTAAATTGTCTGCTGCGATTAATCGGAAATTATATCGTAGTTTTCGAAAATTGTCTATCGATATAACTCCCGAACAATGGACTGTATTGTATTATTTATGGTCGCGGGACGGAGTGACTCAGCAGGAATTGTGTAATGTTACATTTAAAGACAAACCGAGCATGACCCGGCTAATAGATAATTTGGAAAAGCAACAGCTTGTCGTCCGTTCTCCGGGCGTGAAAGACCGGCGTATCAATTTGATTCATCTTACCGATAAAGGTCGGGAGTTGGAGGTGGCTACGAAACCTTTGGTGACGGCTATTATGAGAACAGCGTTGGATGGCTTTTCGGATAGAGAAGTCGAGATGGCCGGGAGAATGTTGACCAAAGTTTTCGGTAATTTGAAAAATTCGTTGGAGGATTAAGAAAATCTGTCATGATTAAATATATGAGGCATATATTCATTTTTATAGTTGTATGGTTTGCGGCAGGGACGATTTGTTCTTTCGCGCAATACAAGCCCGATCGTTTGGGAGAAGGTTTCGAAGCGAAAACTATTGCCATGCCGGACGATTACAGCGGAAAGGTAGTGACAACTCTTGTTCGGAGTTTGTCGTCGTGCGACACGCGTAAAGCGGTGCTTTACGTGCACGGATATAACGATTATTTCTTTCAGGAAACGCTGGCTCGGACGTTTAACGATTCCTGCTTTAATTTCTATGCAGTAGATTTGAGAAAATACGGACGCTCGTTATTGCCGGAACAAACGCCGTTCGAGCTTCGAGATTTGCAAGAATATTTTGCCGATATAGATACGGCTCTGACTCTTATTCGGGAGGAGGGAAATACCGATATCGTGTTGATGGCTCATTCGACGGGAGGATTGATAACATCGCTTTACTGTGAGGCTCATCGCAACGATTTGCCGGTACAGGGACTCATTTTGAACAGTCCGTTTCTCGACATGAATATGAATTGGTTCTATGAGAAGATTCTGGTTCCTATCGTGTCGGCTTGGGGGCGTTGGTTTAAAGGAACGAAGATAAGTCAGGGAAACTCTACCGCTTATGCCGAGAGTTTGCTAAAAGATCATCATGGGGAATGGAATTATGATACCGACTTGAAATTTAAGGTATCTCCGCCTGTTTCTTCGGCATGGATACGGGCGATACATCGCGGTCACAATCAAATTCATAAAGGGTTGCATATTCCCTGTCCCGTTTTGTTGATGTATTCGAGTCAATCGGTAGACGGGAATAAATGGACGCCTCAACATCAATCGGGAGATGCCGTACTCGATGTAAAGGATATTGCCCGCTATGGTCGCATGTTGGGACCAAAAGTCACAGAGTTTGAGGTTCAGGAAGGAATGCACGATCTCGTACTTTCGAAACCTTCGGCTCGTCAAGCTGCTTATTCCGAGATGTTTCGTTGGCTTCGGAGCAATGGATTGAACGAATGATCCCCCAAAGTTCGTTTATTCTCCGAGAGTCATCGAAAATACGATGTGGGGCATATCGATGCCTCGGTAGTGTTTTACGATGGTATCGCCGGGCGTCATACCGATTCGTTTTGCGACTCCTTGCGAAGGAAGGTTATTGTCGCGGATAATGGAGTAAATGCGTTTTATACCCAAAATGTGGGAGGCATAGTCGGCACATGATCGTGCGGCTTCGGTAGCATACCCTTTGTGCCAGAAATTTTTGCGAAGGAGATAGCCTATTTCGGGAACGGTTTGTTCTCTGTATGGTTGCATAGTGATGCCACATTGTCCGATGAGTTCTCCGTTTTCTTTAAGAACGGCTCCCCATAAACCGACTTTGTCTTCGGCATATCTCTTTATTTGTCGGCCTAACCATTCCCGGACTTCTGTGCCGTTGAATGCGCCTTCGTAGGCGTACATCACCTCGTTGTCTTGTAAGAGTTTACAAACTTCATGAAAGTCGTTCGGGCATAACTCTCTAAGAATTAATCTCTGGGTTTCTAATATCGTTCTCATTTCACAGGTCACCGGTTAAAGACGTTGTTATTCGGCATTCTGTTCGGATTGCTGTTTTTCCAACTGTAAGACTTGTTTGTCTGCGAGTTCGAGCGTGCGTACGTTCAGTTGATATTCTCGTTTGAGGTCATCGACATTTTTCATGAGGTTGGCGAGCTCACGGGTCGCTTTAACGGCTTCGCGAGTGACGGGGTCGAGCGATAGAGTGTATCGGTTTCCACCCAAGTAAGTGAGGGTTATTTTTTTACTCGTATTATTCGCTATGAGAGCTGCGACAGCAGAACATTGACCGTCTTTGTATGTCACGATTTCGGTATATTTGCCGTCGTTGGTGAACCGGTAATTATTGGCTCCGTCGTACCCGATAACGAGAGTTTCGGCTTTACTTTTGTCCGGGAGCGTCGCCCGTATGGAACTGTGTTTTATCGGTGTGCTTCCGTAATATACGCTTGCCAACTGCATTTGTCCGTTTTCTGTGACCAAAACTTTCAATTGGCTACGATTTATCGCAGCTTGTTTGGGAAGTTTCTTATATATATAATTCCCTTCCGTTTGGTATTTGGCATCTTTTTCGAACCGGAAGTTTTTCTTGGCTGCTTCGAGTTCGGTTTGTCTCACTTTGAGTACACTGTCTATATAAAGCAGGTTTTGCTCGCTTTCTTTTTGTTTTACGCGGCACATGAGCAACATACCCGCTTTTATCTGTTTGAAGGCTTTGGGGTATAATAATTCGATACTGTCGATAGCATTTTTAGCATTGGCGTATTGACCGTTTTCGAATAACTTCCGAGCTTTTTCATATTGAGCGTTAGCTTCATTACTATTGTCTCCGCAGGAGAATAATACTATCGCACAGGAGCATATCCAAAAGTAAAGATATTTAGCCATAATTGATCGGTGTATTGTATTTGATGTTAATTCTATCTAATAGATCCTCTCTGTACATCTTTGACACCCTTAACGGTTTTGAGCTTTTTCATCAGACTGTTGAGGGAGGAGATGTCATCGACCGTGACGGTGATATGCCCTTGAAAAAGGCCGTCGTTCGAGTCGATCGAGATGCCTCTCATATATATGTTTTTCTCTTTTGAAATAATCGATGTAATGTTCGTTACGATACCGATATCGTCGTTTCCGATAACTCGCAGGACGGTGACGTATTTAGAACCCATTTTTCCCGACCAGCGGGCATTGACTACTCTGTAACGGTAACGACTGTATATGTGTCGCGCGTTCGGACAATCTTTACGGTGTATCTTGATAGTTCCTTCCGTGGAGACAAATCCAAAGATTTCGTCGCCGTAAATGGGGTTGCAGCATTTGGCCAATTTATAGTCGATACCTTTGACATCGCCGCCTATGACGAGCTCGTCTTCTTTCGATTCGTCGGGTTCTTTTTGTAAAGTAAATTCTTCGGCTGTACGAGTTTCGTATTGCTCTTCGTTTTCTTTTTTATCGATTTCGAGATAAAGGTCGATTACGCGATTGACGTCGATATGTTCATCGGCCAATTCGTTGTAAAAATCGGTGACGGTCTTATAGCCCATTTTTTTTATAAGGCGCATCATTACACCGTCTTCCATCTCTATTTTGCGGTTTTTGAACCGTCTTTGCAAAAGCTCTTTCCCATATTCCGCCGCTTTATTCTGCTGTTCGTTCAGGGCTTGCTTTATCTTTACCCGCCCTTTCGATGTCGCGGCTATGTTGAGCCAGTCTTGTTTCGGGGTCTGGTTGGGAGAGGTAAGTACTTCGATCGTATCGCCGCTTTTCAGTTTATATTTTATGGTTTCGATCTTTCCGTTTACCTTGCCGCCGACACATTTGCAGCCTAACCCGGTGTGAATGAGGAATGCGAAGTCCAGTAACGTGGCTCCCAAAGGCAATTTGTATAGGTCTCCTTTCGGAGTGAATACGAATACCTCTTTGTCGTAGAGATCCATTTTGAAATCGCGCATGAGTTCCAAAGCTCCACCGTTTCCGGCCGCTTCGAGTACTTCGCGCACATTGTTCATCCAATCGTCCAGCCCGTTCTCGCTTTTAATTCCTTTGTATTTCCAGTGGGCGGCAAGTCCTCGTTCGGCTATTTCGTCCATTCGCCGACTTCGTATTTGTACTTCTATCCAATTGCCGTCGGGACCCATGACCGTGAGATGCAGAGCTTTGTATCCATTGGCTTTGGGGCGGCTCACCCAGTCGCGGGGGCGTTCGGGGGGCAGTTTGTAGATGTCGGTGATGACCGAGTAAATGGCCCAGCACTCTTTTTTCTCGTCGGCTTCGTTGGGGCATTTGAAAATGATACGAACCGCATAGAGGTCGTAGACTTCCTCGAAAGGTATGTGTTTCGACTCCATCTTGTTCCAAATGGAATAGATGGATTTTACCCGGGCTTTCATCTCGAATTCGAGCCCCATTTCTTTGAGCTTCGCGACAATCGGCTTGGAGAAGTTGTTGTAGATTTGCTGGCGCGATTCTTCGGTCTCGGCGATTTTCTGCTTGATTTGGTTGTAGGCCTCGGGGTGTTCGTATTTGAAGGCGAGGTCTTCCAACTCGGTCTTTATGGCGAACAATCCTAAACGGTGGGCCAACGGGGCATATATATAGAGCGTCTCGCCAGCGATTTTATATTGTTTGCTGGGGAGCATGGAACCGAGCGTGCGCATGTTGTGCAGACGGTCGGCCATTTTGATGAGGATTACCCGAATGTCTTCGGACATGGTGAGCAACAGCCGCCGAAAATTTTCGGCCTGAGCCGATGCTTGGTCGCCGAAAATACCGCCCGATATTTTGGTGAGCCCGTCGACGATGGATGCTATTTTTTTCCCGAAGTGGTTCTCGATGTCTTCGACGGTATATTCGGTGTCTTCCACTACGTCGTGCAACAGGGCGGCGCATATCGATGTAGAGCCCAAACCTATTTCCTGACTGACGATACGAGCCACGGCGATGGGGTGCAGTATGTAGGGTTCGCCCGATCGTCGGCGTATTCCCTTGTGGGCTTCTTTGGCAAATTTGAACGCACGCTCGATAATCTCGACTTTCTTCCGGTGGTTGGAGTTGAGGTATCCGTTGAGCAGTTCTTGAAATTTATCTTCGATAAGTTGCTCTTCGTTGGTGTATTGTTGATCGGACGTTTCCATAGTTCGAAATCTAAGAAAAACAAAGATAAAACAAGTCGGGAGCAAATGCAAATTTTATTCGAGAATTGAGGAGAATTGCCGAATCGGTGTGGCGAACCTGTCGATTTTCTTTTCAGAAAAACATTCTAATTTTCTCTCTACCGGTATTTTCTAATCCCTCCGTCACGTCGTGCCACCTCGTAATGCTACGGGACACAGCAAAGGAGGAGGGTAAAATATTCAAAGTAACATTTCGCGACACCTTTCGAAGCCCCTACATTACACGGGGCAATGAAATAGAGTGTGATGCCCCGAAGAACAAAACAGGCGGGACATCGTGAAAAAATGACAAAGGTCGGCGGGGAGTTTCCCCGCCGACCTTTGTTTATGAGGGCATCGTTCCCTGTGTCTTATTTCTTAATGAATTTCACTATTTTCTCGGCTTCTGCGGTCGTTACCCTGACAAGATAGCAACCCTTTGCCAAATCGGCCACGTCCACTGTTGTCTCTGTCGCCGTTCTCACCAGTTTTCCCGTGAGGTTATAAATATTGACTTCAAACTCGCCGTCCGTCACACCCTCCACATGGAGAACGCCACTCACGTAGCGGGCAGATATCGCCTCTCGATCGTTCTCTGCTATGCCGGTTTCCGGATCGTATACGAAATAAGCCTCGAACGTGTAATTGCCCACGAACTGTTCGGCCGGCATCGTGTAACTGTTGTCGGAGGCCAAAGTCAACTCCATGATAGCTCCGAATTGACTCTGGCCGTACATCACTCTACCTACCTTGTAATCCTCAGCAGGATCGAACGTAATCTTGAACGATGTTCCGGCCTCGATGGGCTCGCCGCTCTCGTAACTTTGTGTGCCGTCGGCGCTCGTCAGTATTATACTGCCCTCGCCCGCTACCACGCTATACGTTACCGTGTGGGTGGGCTTGGCCTCGAACGTGACGCTTATCTCCGTCGCACCCGTTACCGTATGGGTCTCGCCGCTCGTGATATCCTCGCCATTAACTGTGAGGCTGGCCAAGTTATAACCCTTGTTCGGGGTGGCGGTAATGGTCAATTCCGAATTTTCTTCCACCGTGTTTGCTCCGGGCACAAGGGCCACGCTGCCGTTCATCACGGTCAGCGTACCGTTCTCTACCGTCTCCGGCAAGGTCACGGTATAGGTGGCCGGACGTTCCACGATCCGCAACGTGAAATCGACGATGTTGCCGCCGTTGCCGGTAAGGGTATTGGCGATTTCATCGGGATGCCCACAAGGATCCAAGTGACACCAGTCTATTTTCAAACGCACGCGGTATTCGCCGGGAGCAAGGCTCTCGGGCAATGTGAAGGAGGGAACATCGTCCAGTCTGCTGTTATTCTCCGTAGTTTCGCCCTTGCTGTTCTTACCCCACTGAGAGTCACTCGGGCTATAAAACGTATAGGAGACCAGCTCACCGTCGGCCGTGGGATAGTCGTCGCTCCCCAAAGTATAAGAGAACGTGTAATCCTTGTCGTAGTCGATGTAGAGGTAGCCATGCATCCATTCTCCCGCCCAATTAACGACAGGCTGTATCTCCTCTCCGGCATATGCTTCGAACACATTGTCGGTCTTGTCTACATAAACCGCTTGTCTTGTCGTGGAATATACCGATACCGAGAAAGGAGAAGTTCCCCCGTTCATAGTGATACTGCGGACATACCGCTGGTCATGTGACGAGTTCCCTTCGTACGTGCAGTATGCCGGTACGGCCTCTTCGAATTCGGCGGTAACCGTAGTCTCTTGCGTCAGCGTAAAAATGTTCACGTTTCTTTCCAATGCCACATCGTTCACCCGAATTTCTTTCAGCTGGTATCCGTCGGCAGGTTCTGCCACGACAGTCAACCTCGTATTTTCGGGTATTCCGGTTCCGCTAACCACTTCGGTGGAACCGTTCATCACTTTCAATGTCCCTTGTTCGGGGTCGGGAGCAGCGATTGTCACGGTATAAAGCGTACTGTAATTGGGGAAATTCACCAATGTACCCGTATGTCCGTGACCTGAGATATCGGGAACTTCCACCCCCGAAATATCGGTAAAGTCATAAGCAGCCACCAAACCATCGGTCGTTCCGTCTACGGTAGCGTCCATATCGGCTTTAATTTCGTCCAAAGTCAACGCTTTATTATAGAAACGCAGGTCGTCCATCTCGCCATTCATAAAAAAGGCGGGAACAGATGCCGAACCGTCGCTGTTCGAATATCCGGCTCCGACCAAAACATCGAAGTCGTTTACCATCGACATGGTTTGAAATTCACCAGCCAAAGATTTCGATTCACCCAATACACCATCTACATAAATATTCGTCGTATTTTCGTCCCAGTCGAAAACCCAAGTCAAGTGCACCCATTGATTTTCAGTGAACGTGACACCTGTACCGTTACCTTTACCACCCCACGGCGAACCGGCAGGGGAAAGGTTGGTAGAGAATCGTGTACTGGCATTCATATCGCCCCACATTTCCCAACCGACAGTACCGCTATTGGCCGTTCCCGTATAAGAACGTTTCGACACAAAACGGCAAGAACTACCCGAGAAAGGCATTTTCACCTTGCAAGTAACCGTGTAGGATTCACCGATAGCAATATTAAAATCATCGGCAGAAGGAATACGCATATAGCGATCCGTACCGTTCAGTTGCAATGTACCTTCCGAAACCACAGGAGGCTCGGTAACATCGGAAGTGAGCCAATCCATCGTGAATCGATAGAACACGAGTTGGAACCCGTCTTCACCCGGGAGATTACTATCCCATTTACCCTCTTCGACCAAAGCGCCTATTGTCCCATCGGACAAAACCGTTAAAGAAGAATAGGCAGAATAACCGTCTACCAAACGTTTCTTTATCGGCCAAGTCTCACCATCGTCTTCGCTCAGATAAATCGTGACATTCTCACGGGTTGTCGTGCTTTCTGGAAGAGAGTGCAACAAACGGCTCTTTCCTTCCGATCCTTCGTCGGTAGAATAGGAGTAACGAATGATGTCGCCGTTACAAGCCGGGTCTTTCAATTCCGTCTCGAAATAGGCTTTGCCCCAAGTCTGCCCCCGGTCGGTGGATTTACAAAAAATGCGGTTGCCCTTACTCGGATTGCGGATGCTCATTAAAATATCCCCGTCTTCAAGTTCCACCACTTTGGCCTCGTCTCCCGCAGTCGTAGCTGCATTGGTCGACAAAGTCCAATTATCGCCTCCGTCATCGGAATAGATAGCATAATTATGAAGAGGAACCCCGGTAGCAGAAGTGGCACGAATCGCCAAAACAAACATCAAACGGCCATCTTTCAAGCATAAGCCGTGGCCCGACCCGGCAAAACCGGCATACCAACCGCTGTGGTTAGCATACACCTGATCGGTAATAGCTACCGGTTCGCTCCAAGAAACACCGTTGTCGGTACTTTTAGAGACATAGATTCCTTGTCGGTTATATGGCGTTGCATTCCATAGACCTTGATCCCCCACGAACATACAAATCAAATTTCCCGTCTTTTTATCGAGTACCACAGCCGGGTCGCCATATGTTTTACCGTTACCGCCCTGAGCAACGACAACCGGCTCCGACCAATTTTTACCGTTATCGGTACTTCTTCTCGACATAATGGAAATCGTATTGGGCAGGTCTCCCAAACTGCTGCCTCGTTTGTCCACCACAGCGACCAACGAATTGTCGGCAGCAGTCACCAAAGCCGGAATACGCCAATATTGGGAATCATAGTCTCCCATATTAAACAAGACGGTCCGCTCGGGAGCGTCCGACGCCCACGTCCAAGAAGCGCTTATGCACATCAAGAAGAGCAATAAAAACCGTACACTTTTTCTCATGATAATTTTTAATTGTTTTGTTAATTATTGACTCACCGGCAAAATCCATTCGATATCGACACGATTCTACCGGAGAACCTTTTATTTTTAATCATTCAGTTTCACCGAATAAAGAAGAGATAATAACTCATGAAATTCTAAGAGACCCCAGAAGACACCATACAATACAAAAATTTATAGAAACGAACCCCTTACTTTCATACATACTGTGCCTCTCGCGGTATTTGAATTTTTTAGAAATCAATAGTCTCTTCTTAATAATATTAAGAAACAGTCAAATTTATATCCATAGGCTACACATATTTTTAATATTAAAAAATCAAAATGATTTCGGGAAATAAAAAGAATAACGTTTCGTGCCTCAGGTACACCCATCTCCTAAGCAACGCTCTCCCCTTCAATAGTTTAATAAGAATTATAATTTGTGATCGATCTTCTTCGTTGAAACAGGTTCTTCATAGTTTCCATTTCGTTTTTCATGATATAAAAATGCATTTTTATATAACTCCTTTTATATAAAACCCCAAATAGCACTTTATCCCTAGTGAAAAAATCTATTTTTTTCACTTAAAAAAAAGAAAGAAGAAGACATGAACCAAGCTCATCTATCCCAAGCCGTCATCAAACTTCTGTAACATAAAATCTTATATATAAAAAAGCCGGACACATTATCACAATGTGCCCGGCTCGTCATCGCTTATCTATCTTTTGAAAACTCAATTTGCACCTTAAAATTCACATATCACATTTTTTTAACGGTCCGTTACTCATGCCTACATATCGATTCTCTTTTTCAGCACCCGGCTCTTTTCGGCCAAGAAGCCCATCACATGGCTTTCAATGGAAAGGTCGATGGTACTGGTCAAATAGGAAGTATCTCTATGAGCGACGGCCAGCACAAAGTCTTTCACGATTCCGAAATCGCCGCCGGCATGACCTTCATATCCCGGCAAAGAAGATATATCTTTATTCCAAACCAATTTCTTATTTGTCAGAAAATCGGTTACGGTAAATTTTTTCATATCTCCCTCGATCCAGCCTTTCGTTCCCATAACACGGGTAAGACGGCCACCGGTAGCCGTAAAGGCTTCCATCGAGAAGGCTCCGGTAATATTGTTACCGAATTCGAGCGATGCCACGAAATGGTCGCATTGATCGTTATCGCATCGATAAACACATCGACCATAATCGGAGGTTCTGAGCTTATCGAGAATCAAGCTGTCGTACTTGTGGTTTTTACAATCGTTATCGGGAATATCGAACACATACAGGAATTGCCTCCTCTGCAAATATATCTTCTTGGCAGAATAAGGACACTGCGATTCTACCGGACAATCGAGACAACGCTCGGTAGAACCGTCGGGCGCATTCTCCCTCTTGAACAGTTTCAAACCTCCATAAGCCGATACCGATTTGCAGGGTTTATTCACAAGCCACCGCATCATATCCATATCGTGGCACGATTTCGCGATAATGATGGGAGTCGTGTCCTTCGAGCTTTTCCAGTTTCCTCGTACATAGGAATGGGCCATGTGGTGATAACGAATACATTCCATATGTTGTATGCTGACCAACTCACCGATTTTACCCGAATCCAATACCTTTTTAAGCGCAATGAAATAAGGGGCATACCGCAAGACGTGGCAAATGCCTACAATACGGTCATAGCGCTTGGCGTATTTCAAAATATCCGTACACTCTTTTATCGACTGGGCGACAGGTTTCTCCAACAACAAATCGTATCCGGCAGCCATAGCCTTTAAAGCCGGCTCATAATGCAAGTTATCGGGTGTGGCGATGATAACTGCATCGGCAAATTTAGGGACATTGAATACTTCTTTCCAATCGCTGAAACAGTGTTCATCGGGGATACGATACAGATTTTTCATATACTCCTTACGCTCTGTATTGATGTCGGCTACGCCTACGATTTTCAAAGAGTTAGGATAATGTTCCGAGTAACTGGCATACGTTCTTCCACGGGCTCCGGCTCCAATCACAATCGCTGTAACCGGTTTATCAACCACAGCCTCTTGACTTTCCAGATCGGACGAGAGTTCATCGGCTAAATTGTCTGCCCCGACCGTTCCACCCTTCAACGTTCCGACAGTCTGCGATATCGCCTGAAAATCGGAAAGAGCGGCTGCAACCGTAGTGGCTCCCATCAATCTTAAAAATTCACTTCTTTTCATTTCTATCAATTATATGGATACAAGATAACTCCGGCTCCCGGTTCAAAGGAACCGGAGTCATCTCGAAAAAAGTCTTCGATTACTTATCTCTTTACAATAAAAGGCTTGGTCGATTTACCCTCTTCTGTCGACAATACCAGATAATAAACTCCCGGTTGCATATCGGCAGTAGAAATTACCTCATCGAGTTGTACACCGTAATATGTTTTTTCCCATACACAAGTTCCGAGTGGAGTCACGACAGCTACCCGAGCCTTCATATCCTTGCCGAAGTCGGCTTTCAACGTAATTTCTCCATAAGAAACCGTAGGATAGACTTGGAACGAATCGAGACTTACACGGTTTATTCCACTGGGAGTTTCGTCGGAAAGTATCATCGACAATTCCAATTCATCGTCACAACCCGATGCTCCGGTAGCTTTCACCGTAAAACTGTAAATTCCCGGTTCGTTGGATTCTGCCGGGGTCCCTGAAATCAATCCTTCGGGCGACAAAGAAAGGCCGACCGGCAACGAGCCTCCGGTAAGAGCGCAGGTAATACCTTCACCTTCTATTTCGAGTTGGAGCGAATAGGGATAACCTATGTATGCATCGGGACACTGATCGGTAACGATGAATACATCGCAACCTTCTCCCGATTTAATAACCAACGTGTATTCTTTTTGAATAGAAGAAACGTCATCGGAAATTTTGACGGTGAACGTATAAGAACCGTTCTTCGTCGGTGTACCGACAAAAGCACCGTCTTTACTTAACGTAATACCGTCGGGAAGCGCACCAGAAACGATTTCGAACTTCACTGCACCCTCTACATTATCCACAACGATATTGCTGTAATAAGGCTCATTGGCTACACCCGGCTCCAACGTTTTGGTCTTTACCATTAAGGTATAGGAATATAGAACCGTATAAATATCATAATCCCGTACAAACGGAAGAGTGAGCGAAGCCCCGTCAAAAACGGTGGCGCCATTATTAAAATATCCGGTTACATACACCTTATTGTAATCGGGAGACATCGTTACACACCAAGCGACTTCGTGCTGATTGGCATTATCGGGCGTAACCGTTTTTTCCAGTTGCATAAGTTCCCATGTAGAACCGTTATATTTAGCGACATAACCGTCATGACCTTTGAACGTATAATCTTTGGATTCTCCCCGAGGATTCATATTCACGGCAGTTCCTCCTTTCGAGCCGTCGCCGTTCACATTACCGGCAACATAAATATTGTCGTCTGCATCGACAAATAGAGATTTAGCTTCATCACGACCGCTCCCACCGAGATTCATACCGTCCAAATAGGCTCCGGCAGACGAGTATTTAATCAAAAACGAATCGAAATTCCCGTTAAATCCAAGAGGAGACTGTCCTTCGGGAGTAACCGCCGACTGACAATGTCCCCAAATATAAACATTTCCTTGTGAGTCGGAGGCTATCGAACGGGTATCGATACGATTGGAATTCGTCACATACGTAATCCATTGTCCCACACCTTCGTGAGACAATTTAGCCACATAGGTGTCTTGCGAAGATTCCGAGCCCACGGCAGTCGTCAGCGCTTCCCCGTCGGTCCCAGTGATTGTAAACGTCGTTCCGAAGCGTCCGGTAAGCAGTATATTCTCTTCTTTATCGAAATTCACGGCCCAGCCATAGGATTGAACGGGGCTTGAACCAGCAATAGCCCACTGGCAGACCAAAGAATTATTATAGCAAGCCAAGAATGTTCCCGGATTACTTCCCTCGATTGTCACGGTTTTCTCATTTCCGAAATCGGTCGCTCCGACAGTCGATCCCGTCACAAAAATATTGTCGCTCTTGTCCACAGCCACCGAATAGCACAAAGATGCTCCCGCCGCTTTTATCTGAGCCGACGATTTATAATTACCGTCCTTATCATAAACGACAATACACCCGTCGGTAGATTGCGTACCGCTCAACGTCTGGTCCGTACCATCGATAGTAACATCACCCGATATTTTACCGACAGCGACAATATCGCCCGCAGAGGTAACTGCAATGCGTTCGAAAGTATCGTCTTTACTGCCACCCACGGCTCTTGCCCACAAAAAATTAAGTTCGGCATCATATTTCACGATAACGGCATCCATACCGCCACGACCTTTAATCGTAGCTCCACCGGCAAACTCCACATCTCCACGGCACACACCCGAAATATAATAATTTCCGTCTTTATCCGTCAGAGAGCTGTAAGGCTCATCGGCTCCTGTACTACCGAAAGAAACACCTGTTTCAAACTTAGCATCTTTCGCTACCGCATCTCCAATACAAAATAAAGAGAGCAGCAAGATTCCTGCACTTGTGTAAATTTTTCTTAGTTTCATAGCTTAATGTTTTTAATAGAAGTTAATTAGACGACGATTAAAATTAATTTTTGAATATTATAACATGATACACTTCTATCTACATCGTTATTTGACAAATTCGAGGGTAACCATAATGGGATAATGGTCGGACAACTGGTTATCGGAAAAGACTTTCGTTTCTTTTACCACCCACCCATTGGCCGGATAGTAACCGATATGATCGAACTCCCGACTGAGAGCCAACGTCCATACGCTGGACAATTCGTTAATCTCGGCAGTTCCTACCCGACGATTCATGTCCCCGGCTACAATATAATGTTTCCCCAACTGCGGAATACGGTTAACTTCTTTAATTTGCGACATGCCGTTGTCCAATTTAGACATATCGATGTGAGTGTCGACAATCGAAAACTCGGTCCCGTCGGGGAGCTTTATATCGGCAATGGCAGCATTACGTTGCTCTGTACCGGCCGCACATGGCAACATAATTCTACGAGTCTCGTCAAAACTATGTTTACTCAAAATAGCGTTACCGAATTTACCGCCGTAGCATTTTTCGAGAGTTACATAAAACATTCCATGCATGCCTGTTAAATAGGCCAACTCATTCAACATATTGATATTGTTATTGATCGGCCTCGGCGTATTCGCCCCTGTTCGATTCGTATAGTATTCTACTTCCTGCAAAGCCACGATATCGGGATCTTGTTCCTTAATGAAAGCAGCGATGTCGGCGATAGGGGCATCATAACCTGCATGGATATTAAACGAGATTATTTTCAGTTGAGTCTGGGCAAACACGCCTCCACACAAACATATTCCTAATAGTATCGATATAATTTTTTTCATGATTCATTCTATTTGTTATTTATTCAAAGAATATTCTTTTGCCAACACATCGTAAATGATGGTCGCTATTACTCTGTTTCCTTCCAATCCGGGGTGGACTCCATCAAGAAACAAATCTCCATACCCCCGCAAAGCCGTATGCAAATCTATGACCGTGAGATTCTGAGCTGCGGCAACCCGCTGAATAGCCGGAATAATTTCGCTCGTTATGATACCGTCGTCTATTCCGAACGAGTTGCTATACGCTATGGCCGGCGTACACAAAAAGACCCTCGGACGAGTTGACAGACTCCGTAAGGAAAGAACCAAATCCGTGAGATCGGACTCAAACTCGGAGCCATGACTAGACCAATTGCCCGACTTTGAATCATTCGAGCCCAATTTTACAATGACAATATTGGGTAAGAATGCTTTGGCATTGGTATATTCTTTGGTATTCCAATATGGAGAATTGCCATTCTTCAAAAGGGTTGTGCCACTACATCCGAAGTTGGCGACCTCGAAACCCTCTCCCAACATATTACCCAACAAAGCCGGGTAGCACTCTTTTTCCCTATCGTTTAAAAACTGTCTCGCCCCATAGGTTATACTGTTCCCTATGCAAGCTACCTTTCTAACCGACTCAATGCCAGCAGGTCTTTGTCCCTTCGGATAGACCTCTTCGTTTTCGGAACAACCGGCAAAGAGCCCTGTGAGGAGA
>ERZ826146.2222-NODE-2222-length-15282-cov-8.464701_pt1 | contig 15282 bp, 14 predicted proteins | sample MGYA00519857_ERZ826146 | MGnify/ENA primary metagenome ERZ826146 (study PRJEB31778, sample SAMEA3449222) | human gut metagenome | biome: human gut; feature: human-associated habitat; material: faeces | place: United Kingdom | collected 2010/2012 ...
CAATGAAGTCAAACAGTGACAATTTCCGCCAAAGCTCGATACAGGGCGTAATGAAGCGTATCAAGGCAAAAGGGGCTGAAGTAATAATATACGAACCCACACTGGAAGACGGCAGCACCTTCTTCGGCAGCAGGGTGGTGAACGACCTTGCTGCATTCAAGGCGCAGAGTCAGGCGGTAATAGCTAACCGATATGACGCCTGCCTGGACGATGTTAAGGATAAGGTGTATACGAGGGATATATTTAGAAGAGATTAAAAATGTAATTGAGTAAATATTTTTTTTGAAATATATCAGTTCCATGGTTTATAATAGCTTAATTATAGAAAAAGTACTGAAATTTGATTTATAATGACAAATACGGCACAGAGTAATAAAAGGATTGTCAAAAATACATTGTTATTGTATTTTAGAATGTTACTTTTGATGGCTATAAATCTTTATGCTAGCAGGGTGATATTACATGCACTTGGGGTAGAAGATTTTGGAATCTATAATGTTGTAGGAGGTGTCGTAGCGATGTTCTCTGTGATTTCTGGGTCGTTGTCTGCAGCTATTAGTAGGTTTATAACATTTGAATTGGGATGTGGAAACATTGATAATTTGAAAAGGGTCTTTTCTACTTCGATTACTATACAACTCTTATTAGCATTGATCATTGTTGTATTGGCAGAAAGTTTTGGTGTTTGGTTTTTAAACACGCAAATGACAATTCCTGAAGATAGGATTGTTGCTGCCAATTGGGTGATGCAGTTTTCATTATTTACATTTGTAATTAATTTGATAAGTGTGCCATATAATGCGGCTATAATAGCTCATGAACGAATGGCAGCCTTTGCATATGTCAGTATTGTGGAAGGTTTGTGTAAATTGAGTATTGCTTATCTTGTAATGGTATCACCCATTGATCGATTGGTTTTTTATGCTATCTTGATGTTAATTCTTGCTGTTATTGTTCGTGTTTTGTATGGCATATATTGTAATAAATATTTTGAAGAATGTGAATATCACTTTAATTGGGATACAGAAATATTAAAGAAGATGTTTGGTTTTGCAGGATGGAATTTTATAGGAGCTTCTGCAGTTGTATTACGAGATCAAGGTGGCAATATAATAATCAATATTTTTTGTGGACCATCTGTTAATGCGGCACGCGGAATAGCGACACAAGTAAATACTGCAATAACAGGTTTTGTTTCAAATTTTATGACAGCCCTTAATCCACAAATTACAAAATCGTATGCTATTGGAAATTATAATAACATGATGAAGTTGATCTTTGTTGGTGCTAGATTTTCATTTTATTTGTTGTTATTATTATCTTTACCTGTGTTTGTTAGCACGCATTACATCTTGGAAATATGGTTGCATTCTGTACCTGAGTATACAGTTCAATTTGTAAGATTGATATTGGCGTTAACATTATTAGAATCTATATCCAACCCTTTGATAACAGCAATGCTTGCTACAGGCAGAATAAAGAAATATCAAATTGTGGCAGGGGGGATAAATATGATGAATTTACCTATTGCATATTTTTTGTTACGTTGGACGGCGATGCCAGAAGTGGTCTTTATTGTTGCTATTGTAATATCTCAGTGCTGTTTGTTTGCTAGACTTGTTATGTTAAGAGGAATGATAGGCTTATCTCTTAAAGAGTATATAAAAAAAGTATATATAAATATATTAGCAGTTACGATAACTTCATCTTTTATCCCCATTCTAATAATAAATAGAATGGATCAATCTTTTTCAAATTTTTTGTTATTATGTTTGATTATTGTTGTATGTGTCTGCATATCAATTTACTATATAGGATGCAACAGTGAAGAAAGAGTTTTTTTTCATAGTAAACTTAATGGCATCATTTCAAAATTGATGCGTAAATAGGGGTAAAATAATAAAAAAGTAAATAAACAATGAAAGTTTTATTGTTGGGTGGAACTGGGACACTTAGTTATGATGTACTAAAATGTTCAATGCAACAACATTACAATGTTTCTATTCTGAATAGGGGAAAGCATAATTCTCAATTGGATAATAATATTTGTGTTTATATTGCAGATTTAAAAAATCCAGAAATAGTGAAATCTAAGTTACATAATGATACATTTGATGTAATTGTCGATTTTTTTTCCAGAACAAAAGAAGATATATGTAATTTGTTTCCTATTATGGGCAAAAGATGTAAACAATATATTTTTATTTCATCAGCCTGTGTGTATTGTCGTGATAATAAATCTACAATCGCTATAACTGAAAATAGTTCAAAACCGAATCCTTTTTGGATTTATAACGTACAAAAATATGAAGCCGAAAAGCAACTTATAACTCTTTCAAATCAAACAGAATGTTATTATACAATAATAAGGCCATATATAACTTACAATGATGAACGAATTCCATTAGGTTTAGTTCCCAAATATTGTTTTCACCGAACTATTATAGAGAGAATGCGAAGTGGAAAACCTATGTTTGTGTGGGATGGGGGTGAAAATTATTGTACACTAACTTATAGTAAGGATTTTGCTAAAGCTCTTGTTGGTCTTTATCTTAATCCTATGGCAAAGAATGAAGATTTCCACATAACAAGCGATTTTTGTTATAAATGGAAAGATGTGTTGTCTATTATATATGATAAGTTGCAAATTAAACCCAATATTGTTGATATTCCTGTTTCTAAAGTTGTAAAATATTTACCTGAATATAAAGATGAACTTATAGGTGATAGATGCTTGAATGCTATATTTGATAATAGTAAGATAAAACAAGCCGTTCATGGATTATCTTTTAACACATCATTAGAAGATGGAGTAAATAGTATTATTAGGTATTATGATCGCCTAAAAGAATATAATTACGATTTTAAATATGATGCTCGTATAGACCGCATGCTTTCTTCACTTTTTGGGAAAAGACTCGGTTTTATTCCATATCCTAATTGTAAATTGAGTGATAAATATATTTATCAAATATACAGATATGCTCCATTAAGAATTGCAAATCGTTTAGATTTATTTTTTGAGAGAATAAGATGAAAAATAATAGTTATATTTTCAATCAAGATAAAAAACTATGTACAGGTTGTGGCGCATGTGAGGAAGTTTGTCGTCATTCAGCAATAAAAATGGTAAGCGACATAGATGGTTTTGTTTACCCTGTAATAGACAAAAGTAGATGTGTAAGTTGTATGGCCTGTGATAAAATATGTCCAGTAGTAAATGATAGAGGGAGCAATTCCGAGTTCTCTCAAAAATGCTATGTTGGTACAACTAGATTGAAACATTATTTCTTAGAAAGTGCTTCTATTGGTATATGTACAATGGTTTCCGAACTTATCATAGATAAACATGGTGTTGTTTTTGGTGTAGAATTGGATGAGGACAATTGGAGTGCAAGATACATTAAAGTTGTTTCTAAAAATGATCTATACAGAATAAGAAATTCAAAATATTTGCAGAGTTCAACGGGAAATACTTTTAAAGAGGTCAAAAGATTACTCCAATGTGGTATTCTTGTATTGTATATTGGTACGCCATGTCAAATTGCTGGTTTAAAAAGTTATTTAAGAAGAGACTATGAGAACTTATTCACTATAGACTTAATATGTCATGGGACTTTTAGTCCACTTTTGTTACCATTGGAGATTAAATATTGGGAAAATAAATTTAAAGGTAAGATAAAGAATTTTCGTTTTAGAAGTAAAAGGAAGTATCGTCGTATAAACGGTGGCATGGTAAATTTTGATGTAATTTATGATAATGGAAAGTCAGAGCATATAGAACGACATGCAAGCAGTTCTCCTACTTATCGTTGTTATGCTTATAGTGGAGATGGATATAATTATAATTTACGGTTGTCATGTTATACGTGTCCATTTAAGTCTATTAATAGATACGGGGATTTAACAGTTGGTGATCCATGGGGAATTAACGATAATATTTTTAAGAAGCGTAATCTTTCCTCATCTAATCCTATACGTTCAATGTTTTTTGCCAATACGTTAAAGGGAATAAGTTTAATAAAACAAATCCAAGGGATGTTAGATTTGCAGGAAATTACGCATAAAGATTCATTTAAACAGTTAGCTTTGATTCCTTGTAAAAGAGATATTCCAGAACAAAGGAAGGTGTTATTTGATAATGTAAATAATATTGAGTATGGGGTATTAGTGGAAAAAATGCTAAAATGTAATTTAGAGAATTCACACAGATCATTTGAAAAGCATTACAAAATAAAAATATTAAAAAAGTATCTTAAGTGTATTATTGGGTATAGATATATAAAAAAGATTAAATGTAAAATTTATGAAAAATAATAAGCATATTAGAGGTATGATTAATGGTGTAATATGGAATCTAAGCAATTTTATTATTCCGTATTTACCAAGTGGTCATTTACGTTACAAGATGATGGTGTTTTTAGGGGCTCAATTGGCTAAAAACGTAAAATTATATCAAGGTTTTATGGTTAGAGAACCAAGGAAACTTGTCGTAGAAGAAGGTGTATGCATTGGTCCAAAAGTATTATTAGATGCAAGATGTGGGCTGATTATTCGAAAAAATGCAGTATTAGCTTATGATTCTATTATATGGTCTTTAAACCATGATTATAATGATATTCACTTCTGTGGCAAAGGGGCGCCAGTTATTATAGGCTCCTATTCTTGGATATGTAGTCGGGCTATAATTCTACCTGGAATAACTATTGGAGATTATGCCATAGTCGCCTCTGGTGCTATCGTTACAAAGGATGTTCCACCTTATGCTGTTGTTGCAGGGATTCCTGCTAAAATAATAGGATATAGGGATAAAAAAGAATATACATATGGTTATAATGCAAAGGAAGATTTTAACCACTTTATGTAAATGTTGTTTGAAAATAGCATAAATAAAACTTAATAGCTCAGTATAAATAATGAAGCATATTGAATATATTGATAGTATAAAAGGTTTTGCCATATTTTTAATGGTTATGGGACATGCCATTGCATGGAATTATGTTGATTGGAATGAAGTATGTGTATATGATATAGAGCAGCCTTTAAATGTTAAAATTGGAGGATTAATATGGCAACTAATTTATTCATTTCATATGCCATTGTTTTTTATGGTTTCAGGTTATTTATCATATAAAACATATGAATGGGAGAATTTCTATTCATTTCTTAAGAAAAAAATAATGCGATTACTTATCCCATGGATATTTTCATTTGGAATAATATATTTAGTTCGTGGTTCGATGGGATATTGGTTCTTGTTATGCTTATTTGAGATGTCTGTAATAGGATTTATTGTTAATATGTTTAGTAAAATAATAAATCGGGCATCGAATTGCATGTTGGATGTACTTATAGTCTTCACGTTATATTTTTTTATAAAATTTGTGCATGTATATAAATGGGAAATGTTTGGAATAGAGTTAGGAAATTTTGATAATGCATTTTTACCTTATTTTATAGGTGTGATACTACGCAAATATAAAGGTGTATTTTCATTATATACCCAAAATAATGTTTTTTATACATGCTTTCTGCTTTTATTTGTTTTTTTATTTGTTAGCCGATATTTTATTAAAGATAATATAATAATTCAAATGATTTATACTTATAGTTACCATATATTACCCTTGATAGGATCGCTTTTGGTTTTTTATGCTTTTGAACATGGATTTTTTAAGAAGGTATGGCCTATATTATCATATATGGGAAAGAAAACACTCCCAATTTATATCCTTCACATATTATTTGTTATACAAATAAATGAGATAGGGGATTTCATTCTAAATCAAAATGTTGTAACATCAATGACAATGCAGATAATATATACTGTTACCATTTCTACAATTGCTATCATATTATCTTTAATGTTATATAAAGTGATTTGTATAAGTAATTTTTTTAAGCGTGTTTTATTTGGAGAATATTAATTATGTGGATATTATATCCCATCAACTTGTAAGTTAGACAACAAATTAAGGATATTTTTCAAACTATTTTATTTGTAGACAATAACATATATGCTTTGAAACATTATTTATGTAATAAATGAAGTAAGTTGTTGCGATATATAATTGTTATTGACATATAGAGTGGGATCATATGGTTATGGGGCAAAAGTTTTTTGGTAGTAGTTGCATCGTTTTTTTTGTTATACTTGTTTCAATTAGGTTTTGGAGCTTTGTTCCGTTTGCTGAATATGGCATGTTGAACAGGTTCTTATCTTTATTTATAGATTTTATATTGCTATATTTGATTCATCAAAATAAAAATGTTATTACCCAATATAATTCTTATTATTCTGTTAAATATATAATTATAGCTTTATTTTTGAGTGCATTATATGCAATGATTTGTGGTTCTCAATCATTGTGGGATTCATTTAATGTTATAATGATATTATCTGTAGGTTATATATTTTATTTTTATTTATGTAAGATCAATTTTTCTGAACATCATTTATTAAATATTGTTTTTATTATTTCTGTTATTTGGACTTTTCTAGAGATTATCCAACAAATTACTTATCCTGTCTATTTTTTTGCAGGAAGAGAAGAAGGTTGGTGGAATGGAGAATTGGAGAACAGGATGGGTTTGTGGAGATTTTACATTTGGGGGATTGATCTAGTAATTCTTGCTTATTGTTATAGGTTATATGTCGCAGTAAAAAAATTTAGTTTGAAGAACTTTATTTTTGTTTTAATTCCATTCATAGGTATTGCATGTTATTGTTCAAGGAAACATTTGTTGATATTAGTAATAGTTACATTGTTTATCATTTTAAGTAATATAAGGAAAAAATGGTCATTAACTAGTATACTCATTATAGGGATTTCAATCGTTTTAATTTATGTTTTTGGCGATTCAATTGTAGAGATGAATGAAAAAGCGGTGACACATGATGGTGAAGGTGAAGATTTTATTAGATATTTATCAGGAGAATATTTCTTGACAAAATATGGTGAGGGTATTCCCTTATATTATATATTGGGTGCAGGTGTACCTGGAGGTGCTTCAATATTAAACACTAAAATAGTTTGGTTGCAAGAATTTTATGGCTTTTATCAGCAGGATGTAGGAATAATTGGATATTATTCTTGGTGTGGGATAATTGGTGTTCTAAGTATTATTTATTGTTTATATAGGACAATTATTAGAGTTAAATATTTAGATACGTATTTGGTCGCATTCTTTATCGCTAAATTAGTACTAATTGTATTTGACTTTTGGGCTATGTGGCAGGTGGGAATAGTGGCATATTCAATTTTTTTGTATATAGCTGATAGAAATATATTATCAAAAAAACACATTTATGAAAATAGGAGTATTAACGTATCATAGGGTTCCAAATTTTGGTGCTCAATTACAAGCATTGTCAACATTTTCATATTTTAAAAAACAAGAACAAAAAGTTTTGTTAATTGATTGGTATCCTAAAGATGTTAAGAGAATGTATGAGAATCGGGTTGCAAAAGAACAAATTGAATGTCATAATAGATTTATTGAAAATTTTGCGGATTTGAGTATAAGAATAGATAATTATAACGATTTTATTGAGTATTTGAATAATGAACGATTTGATATAATCTTTATTGGTAGTGATGCTGTTTTTAAATATCTGCCAATAAAAAAACGAAAAAGATTTAATTTGCGACAATGTCGTATAATTAGAAGTAGTATAACTTCAGATTTAGATTATAAGGATAATCCTTTTTGGGGAGCTTTTAGAAATGATTTATCTTATAGCCCCCAATTATTAGGCTTTTCTGTCTCTTGTCAAAACACTGCATATAAGATGTTAAATGATGCAGAACGTAAGGATTTGTCAGAATGTGTCTCAAATTTTTCGCATATTACGGCACGTGATAAATGGACGGCGAAGATGGTGTCCTATTTAGGTTATAAGGGCAAAGTTTGTATAACACCAGATCCTGTATTTTCTTTTAATCAAAATATTCAATTTAAACTTCCGACAAAGAAAGAGATCATAAATAAGTATAAATTACCAGATAAATACATATTATTAAGTTTTCGTTTATCTCTTCTGAGCCAATCTTATGTTGATACTATCGCAAAGTATTTCGAAGATAATGGTTATGCAACTGTGTCATTTCCTATGCCAGAGGGTTTAAAGAGATTCGATACTCAGTATTTTATAGATGTTCCATTGTCACCATTAGATTGGTATTGTTTAATAAAATATTCTGAAGGTTATATTGGAGAAAGAATGCATCCAATTATAGTCTGTTTACATAATTCAGTGCCTTTCTTTTGCTTTGATGAATATGGTATAAAGAAAACTATTATTCCCAAAATATACCGGTATTTCAATTGTGAATCAAGTAAGATATATCATATTCTTAAGAATGCTGATATGTTAGAACATCGTGTCGGATATTTTGAAAATAAATCTATGCCGTCTGCAAAGAAAATATTCCATATAATTAAAAATACAGACATTAATCATATGCATCAGTTTTCCATTAAACAAGGTAAGGCATATTTTAATTCAATGAAAAATTTAATGAGTAATATTTAAATGAAAAATATTTTAGTAATAATGCATATGTGCCCTTTCCCTATGAACACAGGTGGAAATCAGGCCGTTATAAATGGGTTGAAAGCAATTTCAAAAAAAAATAATGTAATTCTTTTATATCCATCCAATAGAAACAAAAGAAGTAAGTTTATAGAAAACCAATTAAAGCAACTTCTAAATATAGAAATAAAACCTTTTTATCGGAATGTAACGAAGTCGGGTCTAATTTTCTATAAATATTTATATCAAAAAATATCTAACAGATTATTACATAATAATACTGATTATTTAGTAGAGAGGCAAATGAATTTATGTAATAATATTATTACATATGATTTCATTAATTATATTAATCAAGTTATAGAAGATAATGATATAGATATTGTGCAGATTGAATTTGTGCCTTTTATGTCTCTTGTTAATGCATTGGTAAACAAGAAAGTAAAGAAAGTCTTTGTTCATCATGAATTAAGGTTTGTTAGGAATCAGCTTGTTTTAAAAGGTATAGAAAAACATAAAAATTATTTTTCTTATTTGTATGAGAATTTAAAAAATCAAGAAATTGCGATTTTAAATAAATATGATGCAATAATAACTTTATCAGAAACAGACAAAAGTAAACTTGAAATGTATGGTGTAAATAAACCAATATATTCATCTTTTGCAATTGTTTCATCCAAAAGTCAAGATTGGGTTTACGCAAAATATAGGTTAACCTTTTTAGGGCCAGGAATGCATGACCCTAATTTTGAAGGAATTAAATGGTTTTTAAGTGTTGTTTGGCCATTGTTGTTAGAATATGATAATAATTATACTTTAGATATAATTGGAAAGTGGGATATTGAGAAAAGAAATAAATTAGGAAACTATAAAAATGTTAGATTTTTGGGCTTTGTTGACAATATAGCGGATTCTCTTAAAGGTAGTATTATGATTGTTCCTATCAATATCGGTAGTGGAATAAGAATGAAAATATTAGAAGCAGCCCAATGTCAAATTCCAATAGTTACAACATCTGTTGGATGTGAAGGATTACCTTTTGCTGATAATGAAAATTGTTTGATAGGAAATAATTCCAAAGAGTTTACAAATAAAATAATACAAATGAGTGATTTTGAACTTCAGAAAAAAATAGTTAATAATGCTTATCGAACAATAGTAAATAAGTATTCACTTGAAAAACTTACAGAATCACGAGAAATGATTTTAAATAACTTATAATATGATTTTGTTATTAACTAGTTGTGTTAATCCAAACGGCATGATGAATACAACTGTTTGTGATTCTAACATTAGACGCGAACAATATGTTACTGCTCTTACGTGGTATTTGGAAAATACAAATTATGATATTTATTTTGTAGACAATTCTAATGTAAATATAGCAGAATATCTTAATGAAGAATTGTTGAACAAATATAGAAACAGACTTGTTGTTTATTATTTTGATGGTAATAAAGAACATGGTAGAGGGAAAGGGGTAGGAGAGTTGGAAATTATAAATTTTTTTATAAAACATACATCAGATATTAGTCAATCATTAGTTGCAAAGGTTACAGGGAGAATAATAATAAATAATATTTCTTCAATAGTAAATAGTTCGAGAAATAGCACCACGTTTTGTGTTCATAACATTAAGATGAAAAAGCAGAAAATAATTAATAGCAGGTTGCTAATTGCTTCTGTTGATTTTTATAAAGAACTTGTATCAAAAATGAATATGGTTGATGAAACGAAACATATATATTTTGAAAATTTATGTTATGCCCAACTTTTAAATTGGGCAAAAACTCATAGTGTAAGAATTTCAAAGGAACCAATAAAAGCGATGGGCGTTTCTGGAACCACAGGTAAAGAAATATCTAAATTAAAATTTCTTAATATAATGTTAATTAGAATCTATGCAACTATAAATAATTTTTCTTTGAAGTTTCTTAAAAAAGTTATTATTTGATAGTAATATAAAGTTTTTCAGAAAAATATAAGTAATGAATTTTATCGATATTATAAAGATTGGAATAAATACATTGTATTTTAATTACAAGTTGTTTGGAATAAGAAATATATTTAAGTTTTGGGCTATAGTAGGACCACATACAAAGTTTGGAACATTGACAAGAAGTTCTGTAATATTACATAAACCCTCATTCGCATGTTTAAAAATTGGTGTTGGTGATGGAAGTTTTCATCATGGTAATGCATATACATCTTTTGTAAATGTGGGTAGAGATTCTACACTTGAAATTGTGGGTAACGCATCTATGGCAAGGGGATGTGTCCTAAATGTTAGTGATGGAGCACATGTGGTATTGGGAAACGATTTTTCTGCTAATTATGGATGTGTAATATCCATTGCAAAAAGTTTAGTTTGTGATACAAATGTTAGATTGGGTTGGGAAATATCCATTATTGATTCTGATGGTCATGCTCTCAAATCATTGGATGATCAAAAACGTGTAAATGATAATCGTGGTATTCATTTGGGAGAGAATGTATGGCTTGCAGCCAAATGCACAATAATGAAAGGCGTTGATTTGGCTAAGAACACGATAGTACCCTATGGTAATATAATTACGAAGTCTAATGATATTGAAAATATCGTTTGGGGTGGACAACCTAACAGAATTTTAAAACAAAGAGTTTATTGGGATTATGCTTCAGAAAAGAAATGAAACGATTGCAGTTTTAATGACAGTGCATAATAGGAAAGAAAAAACTATCAATTGTTTGAGAGCACTTCATAAAAATCATTTGGATGGAATAAAAATAGAAGTATTCCTTACAGACGATGGGTGTACAGACGGGACATCACAAGCAATACTTGCAGAATTCTCAGCCACACACATAGTAAAAGGTGATGGAAATTTATTTTGGAACAGAGGAATGTTTGCAGCATGGGAAACAGCAGCAAAAACAAATCCTGAATTTTATTTATGGCTAAATGATGACACTATTTTGATGGATGATGCTATTGCGCGATTGGTGAAATGCTCTATTAAACAGAAAAATCGTAATATCATTGTAGGGTCAACTTTTGATGACAAAGGTGAACTGTCGTATGGTGGAAGGAAAAATGATAAAAAACATAGTATCATTGCTCCATTAGCAGAACAAATTACTGAGTGTTCTACTTTTAACGGAAACATTGTGCTTATCCCCAATTTGGTTTTTGATATGGTTGGATTTAACGATTCTTACTTCCATCATTCATTTGGAGATATTGAATATGGTCTTAGGGCAGGTAGGTTAGGAATAAAGTCATATATTGCTCCAGGTTTTTACGGAGTATGTAATAGGAATAATCCTATTCCAATATTTAGAAGAAAACAGTTTTCTATATGGAAACGCTATAAGCTACTTTATTCTCCTCTTGGATACAACCCATTAGAAGATTTTCATCTGAACCGGAAATATTATCCAAAGTATAAAGCAATGATTTGGTTTATTAAACTTCATTTAAATGTGCTTTTTGCTGTAGACCACACGAAAATAAACAATTAAGTGATCTTATCTTGCAAAGGCAAGTGCAATTATTTGTACATATTGTGTATAAATATCCTTTGCTGTTTTTATGACATTCACATTGTTCGCTATCCTTTTTATATATTGTTGGGCATTATTTTAATGTAAATACATTGGTGAATTCAGGGTGTTTACATTAGCTCTTGTATCTAGGGACATACTTCTTGTAGAACAAAAATGTTAACAGGCATTTAATTGTCAATTCCAATTAGAAGCCTATATATTGATTATTTCATTAGTTAAAATTTGTTCTTTTGTCCAGTGCCATATTAACGCTTTAGCGAACAAATTAAATACAATTAAGCATTATTATGTGCTTCACATAAAAATATTAATACTAATGAATATATTATTTATCACTCAAGTTTATCCTGATGAGAAAGGAACTAAAACAATACGAGGTTCATCTGTTTGTCACTATTGGACAAAAGAATGGGTAAAGATGGGACATCAGGTATATGTAATCTACTTGTATCCACAATATTTGTCAGTATTGCATAAAATTGCAGAATTTTGCCCCAATTATATAGCACAGTTTACGAATGGTACATTGACCAAAAAGTTGAATCATAGTATATTTTATGAACTTGATGGTGTGCATATATATAAAATACCTATGTATAAGCCAATTCCTAAAATACGGTATGGCAAGGATGTAATCAATGGAATAGTAGATGAAATAAAAGACCATTTATTAAAGTGTAGGATAAAACCTGATATTATTCTTAGTCATTTTGATAATCCTGTTTTAGAGATTGCCAGCTTATGCAAATCATTTCTGCATATTCCCTTTGCATTTGTTTTACATGGATATCCATCAGATATTAGACGATTATATCCACATAACTATGAAGAACTTATAAATAATGTGGATTTATGGGGCTTTAGGTCTGTTGCTATAAAAAAGGATTTTGAGTCGCAGTATGGAACCTTGTCTAAAAGTTTTATTGCTTATTCTGGTATACCTGAATATTATATTCCTAAAGGTGACTTCGTTTTAGAAAAAGAAAAAGGTAAAGTTTGTTATGTAGGTGCATTAATTAAAAGAAAATATCCCGAGAAAGTGCTTGAGGCAATGATTCCATTCATGCAAAAGGGTGAGATGAGTCTTACATATATTGGTGAAGGTGCATTGGAGAAAAGAATAAGAAATCAGGCACAAAAGAACAAAATAGGCAGTAGATTGTATTTATTGGGGCAAGTCGATAGAGAACATGTGCAACATGAGTTGGCCTCTACTGACATATTTGTTATGGTAAGTCGCCATGAGACTTTTGGCATGGTTTATTTGGAAGCAATGGCGCATGGATGTATCACAATAGCATCTAAAAATGAGGGATTTGATGGTATCATTGTTGATGGTGTCAATGGATTTCTTTGTGAAGCTGGTAATAGCAACGAATTGCGTCGCATTATCGAATTTATTAATGAGATGGACGCAGATAAAAAGCAATCAATACGTCAAGCGGCAATATCAACAGCTCAAGCTATGACAGAACATAAAATGGCTGTGGCATATATTAACGATGTTTGTAATCTAATAAAATGATTAAATAATTATGGTAAAGTTTAGTGTTCTAATGTCTGTTTATAATAAAGAAAAACCGGAATTCTTACGCAGAAGTTTGGATAGTATATTTAATCAGACATTATTACCTTCAGAAGTCGTTTTAGTTAAAGATGGTCCTTTAACATCGGAACTTGATGCTGTGATTAGTGGATTCGAAATAAAACATCCAGAGTTAAAGGTTATACCACTAGAGAAAAATATGGGATTAGGTAAAGCCCTGAATAAGGGTATGACTGCTTGTACCTATGATTATATAGCTCGTATGGATTCTGATGATATCTGTTTCCCTGAGAGATTCCAAAAGCAGATTAGTTATATTGCTATGCATCCTGAAATTGATGTTTTAGGATGTTGGACACAAGAGTTTAAAACCAACGCTGATGGCGAAATGGAATTATTGTCGCTGAAAAAGTTTCCACAAAACGCTTGGGATAACTTTACATATTGCACAAAACGGTGTCCTGTGGAACATCCTGCAGTTATATTAAAGAAATCAGCAGTGTTATCTGTCGGCGGTTATCAACATTGTCCTCTCTTTGAAGATTATCATCTTTGGGCTCGTATGTTTGTAAATGGAGCAATATTTTGTAATTTACAAGAGCCTTTGTTATATTTCCAAACATCTGATGCGGCAATGAAGAGGAGAGGTGGTTGGAAGTATGCCGTGAATGAGTTTTGTGCATTAAAAGAATTCCAAAAAATAGGATTTCTTAATAGGTTTCAATTATTCTTTGCGGTTGTAACTCGATTCCCAGTTAGGATATTACCCAATGTATTGAGAAAAATGTTTTATAAAAATTTCTTGAGAGGATAATATATGAATGAATATTTTGATGAACTAATTAATTTCGAGCAATTTAATAAGAAGTTTATCTAGGATAAAAAGTATGAATTTGATAAGGAACTACAATCCTGCGTTTGACATAATGAAGTGTATTGCAGCTATTATGATAACCAATAGTCATTATCAACCTCTTTACGAAGGCCATAATACAGCATATGCCACATTAGGTGTACACGGTAATGCTTTGTTTTTCTTGGTGTCTGGATATTTGCTTTTTTCATCGTTGCAGAAAAATGAGTTCAATGTACCCTTTGGAAAATGGTATCAGCAAAAAGTGAAGAGACTTTGGTTACCTATAATTGTATTAGGAATACTGATTGGTTTTTGGCATCCTGATATTACTTGGATTTGCTTTATGCCTTCACTATGGTTCGTGAAATGCTTCTTGGTTAGCTTCCCAATCATTTTCTTCATTATTAAAATGAAGAGAATGTCTTTTTTGTGGGGGGCTTTTGTTGCTTCTATTGTATTAATGATCTTAATTGTTTTTTGTCATTCCCGTCAACCATTAAGTATTTTCCATTTTTTTCATTACTATTGTTACTTCCCTGTGATGCTTTTAGGTGTTATTATTGCTAAGTATCAAGATGTTGTATTAAAGAATAACAATGGGGTAATATCATTTATTTTTACAATTATTTCTTTTGGCTTGTATTTTGTAGTGATGAAATTTGGAAAGGGACAGATAAATTCTTCCTTATATTACACACAATTATTGGGGTATATTCCTTTGTTTTTATTCTTATTTTATATGTTTAACGTGAGTTCGGCATAAGAAAAGCATAAAAAAGTTGTGGAAATGGAATATTT
>ERZ826146.2227-NODE-2227-length-15250-cov-3.425995_pt1 | contig 15250 bp, 16 predicted proteins | sample MGYA00519857_ERZ826146 | MGnify/ENA primary metagenome ERZ826146 (study PRJEB31778, sample SAMEA3449222) | human gut metagenome | biome: human gut; feature: human-associated habitat; material: faeces | place: United Kingdom | collected 2010/2012 ...
TTAAGTTGAAAACTTAACAAAAGAAAAACACTTCTCTAAACGAAGTGCAAAAAAATAAAATTAAGTTGAAAACTTAATTATAAACTTATATTAAGAATATAGCATAATTAAATATAAAAAGTCAATAGTAATAAACTTAAAAAATTTAAAAACATCAATAGAAAATATTGATATTTAAACAAATAATTGAATTTATATTTTTATTAAGTTTTCAACTTAATAAAGGAGGAAAATCAAATGAAAAAAAGTGAAAATGGAATAACTTTGGTAGCACTAGTAGTAACAATAATAATTTTATTAATAATATCTGGAGTAGGAATAACAGCATTAACTCAAACAGGATTATTAGAAAAAGCCAAGGAAGCAAAAAAAATTACAGAAAATGCAACTGAAGAAGAAAACTCTACTTTAGGAAAATATGAAAATACAATAAATCAACTTACTAGCAGTAGAAATAGTGATTCAAATATAAAAGTAGAAAGCTTAATAAATAAAACAGATGAATTATATAATAAATCAGATTCTGGCTATATATTTAATACACCAACAAGCTATTCAAATATTACTTCAAATAATAATATAAAATTAAATAATTCAATAGAAAACTATAATTATATAATATTTGAATTTGATAGTTTCTATACAATAAACACTTCAAAAGTAAAATGGTATACGAATCCCACAACAAAAATCATTTCTACAGAAACAATTAAAAAAATATATACTGAATTTTTCGGATGGGAATATGGGAACTACATAATCCTTCCTAATTATTTTGGAGATGCTTCTAATAGAATATCAATTAGCTTTAAAGATTCAAATAACATGTATGTATGGGCATCATTTTCAACTACTTCTCAATTCACAAAGTTAAGAATAACAGATATAAAAGGAATAAAATATTAAAAAAATATGTATAGAAAAATCTATACATATTTTTTATAACTCAATATAATTAAACAAAATATTATTTTTATTTAATATATTTTTTTCCCTATCTGTACAAGTAAAAATAATTATTTGTCTATTTTTATAATTCTCATTTAAATATTTTAAAATATTTTCCAATCTTGAATTATCATAAAATGCAAAAGCTTCATCTAATAAAATTGGAACTTTTTCTTCTGACAATTCATCCACCATTGAAAGTCTTAATGATAAATATAATTGATCTATTGTTCCCACACTTAATTTTTCTGCTAAAACATTATCTCCATTTTCTAACTCAACTACTAATCCTGTATCTTCATTAAACTTAACTTTACTATATTTTCCATTTGTTATTTTCGAAATATTTTTAGATAAATTCTCTGTAAACTTAGGGGTTACTGAGTTTTTCATTTCATCATAAGATTTTTCTAAAATTTGTTTTGCAAGCATTATGCTTAAATTTAATTTTTGTAAGTTTACCTTTTGTTCATTATTGTAAACCAATTCTTCTTCTATTTTTGATAAATTATCTAATTTAGGTTCTATATTTTTTTTATCTAAATCTAAAGAATGTAATTTTAATTTTAAATTATTTATTTCTTTTTCAAGTTCTTTATATTTAGTATATTTGCTTTTGATTTTTTTTATTTTTGCTAGTACTTTTTGAGTATTTTCACTATTATTCCAAAAATCCGGATTGCTAGTTTCTTTTTCTAATTCTGCTAATTCGTTTTCTAATCTTGGTCTGTCAAATAGAAACACCTAAATTCTCTAATTTTTGTTTTAACTGATTTAAGTTTCTTATTGTTTCTTCTAAGTCTAACATAAAATTTATCACCTCTTATAAAAAATTAGGGGAAGCAAAATAGCTTACCCCATTCTTAGGACATTTCTACTTAATCTTGAAAATTTGTTATTTTTTCAGCAATATTTTCAAGTGCTGCATAATCATAGCTTTTTAGTGTGATGATTATATCATTATTAAGCCTGTAAAAGGATAAAAAAATGTTTAATTCATATGCTAAGCAAATAGCTTTTGATATAAATTTTTCATCACTTTCTTCATTTTCTACAGATTTTAATAATGATAAACATCCATTACTTATTTTAGCAGTAATCATAGTGCTATTCATTTTTTGTCCTCCTAATGTGAAAATTTTTAATGCTTACTTATTATATCACACATTTTTAAATTAATCAAATTCCCATTATATTATACCCACTATCAGCATAAAGAACTTGGCCAGTAATACTATCAGACATATCACTTAACAAAAATGTAGCTACATTCCCTACTTGTGTTGTTGTTACATTTCTATGCAATGGTGCTTTTTCTTCTACAACCGTTAAAATTGAAGAAAAGTCTTTTATTCCTTTTGCAGAAAGTGTTTTTATTGGACCTGCAGAAATTGCATTTACTCTTTTTCCTTCTTTTCCTAAATTTTCTGCTAAATATCTTACACTAGATTCTAGAGCAGCTTTTGCAACTCCCATAACATTATAACCATTTAAAACTTTTGCTGAACCATAATATGTTAATGTTACTAAACTTGCATTTTCATTTAATAAATTTATTTCTTTTGCAATTCTTGCTGCTAGTACAAATGAATAACTACTTACATCTAAGGCATGTGAAAATCCTTCTTTGCTGGTATATATAAAATCGTTATGTAAATCTTCTGTTTTTGCATTTGCTATTGCATGCACCAAACCATCTATTTTGCCATTTTCTTCTTTTATTTTTTCGAATGTTTGCTTTACTAATTCATCTTCTGAAGCCCCATTTAATACATAAGCTTTGCTTCCTTTAAATTCTGATATTAATTCTTCTATTTTTTCTTTGTTTTCTTCTCTCATATATGTAAATATTAATTGTGCTCCATTTTCATATGCAGATTTCGCTATTCCATAAGCTATACTCCATTTATTTCTTATACCCATTATTAATATTTTTTTGTTTTCTAATAACATTTTTTCCTCCTTGAAAAACCATTTAAAATGGTATTTTTAAATAACATTAAAACTCGTTATGTTTCTAAATTTTTTATATCTTTCTTCTACTATTTGCTCTGATGTCATTTTATTTGTTTTTTTGATTTCTTTGATAATTTCTTTTTTTAATATTTCTGATGTTTTTGAAAAGTTTTCTTCTGATATTTCATTTTTTTCAGGTATTATTTTGTCAATTACATTTAACTCATATAAATCTTTTGCAGTTAATTTCATTTTTTCTGCTGCTTCTTTATATCTGCTCGGGTCTTTCCATAAAATACTGCTATATCCTTCTGGTGACAATATTGAATAAATTGCATTTTCTAGCATGAATACTTTATTTGCAACTCCTATGGCTAAAGCTCCTCCTGATGAACCTTCTCCAATTACTATTGAAATTACCGGAACTTTTAATCTTGCCATTTCAAACATTGATTTTGCTATAGCCTCCCCCTGCCCTCTTTCTTCTGCTTCTATACCTGGGTAAGCTCCTTTTGTGTCTATGAAAGTTATTACTGGTCTTTTGAATTTTTCTGCTTGTTTCATAAATCTTATTGCCTTTCTATAACTTTCAGGATTTGGCATTCCAAAATTTCTTTCTATGTTTTCTTTTGTTGTTCTTCCTTTTTGCTCTGCAATTATTGTAAATGGAATATTGTCTATTTTGGCTAAACCACAAATTATTGCTTTATCATCTTTAAAATTTTTATCTCCATGTAATTCTATAAATTCATCAAATATTTTTTCTATATATTCAAGTGATGTTTTCCTTTTTGGATTTCTTGCTATTTCTACTTTTTCCCATGCTGATATTTCTTTTTTATTTTTCATTATGTTGTCCTCCTTTGTGATAGCAAATTAATTTATATAGTGTTTCTTTCATATCTTCTCTTTTTACTATTTTATCAATAAATCCATGTTCAAGTAGAAATTCCGCTGTTTGAAATCCTTCAGGTAGTTTTTCACCTATTGTTTGTTCAATTACTCTTTGACCTGCAAATCCAATCATTGCACCTGGCTCTGCAAGTATTATGTCTCCTAAACTTGCAAATGATGCAGTAACTCCTCCATATGTTGGATCTGTTAATACTGATATGTATAATAAACCTGCCTCATCAAGTTTTGTAAGTGCTGCTGTTGTTTTAGCCATTTGCATAAGTGATATTATTCCTTCTTGCATCCTTGCACCACCAGATACCGAAAATATTATAATTGGTAATTTTAGTCTTATGGCTTGTTCTATACTATATGTAATTTTTTCCCCTACAACAGCTCCCATGCTTCCCATTAGAAAACCACTATCCATTATACAAATCACTACATCTTCTCCATTTATTTTACCAGTACCACAGGCAATTGCTTCTTCTAATCCTGTTTTTTCTCTTAAGGCTTCTAGTTTTTTAGGATAATCTTCTAAATTTAACGGATTGTTAGTTTCTATATTTAATTCAAATCTTTTGTAAGTTCCTTCATCTATAATACTTTCCAATCTTCTATTAATATGCATTCTAAAATAATTGCCACAATTAGGACAAATGTTTAAATTTTCTCTAATTGTTTCTTTGTATAATATTTCTTTACACTTATTGCATTTTACCCATTTTCCTACTGGAATGTCAACTTTGGATTTTGTATTATTTAAATTTTTACTTTCTCTTTTCTTTATTTTATCTACTACCATTTATACTATTTATCTCCTTTAAACATCTCTTTTTCAATAAATGATGTATCAAATTTTTCTCTAATAAAGTTTGGATTTTTTATGATTTCAAATAAAAAGTCTCTGTTTGTTTCTATTCCATCAATTACTAATTCTTCCAAAGCTCGTTTCATTTTACTTAATGCTTCATTTCTATTTGCTCCATATGCTATTATTTTAGCAAGCATCGAATCATAATTTGATGGAACTGTATAGCCATTATATATTGCTGTATCTACTCTTATTCCATTTCCACCTGGAAGATTTATTTCCTTTATTTTTCCAGGTGATGGCATAAAGTTTTTACTAGGATTTTCTGCATTTATCCTACATTCTATAGAATGACCTCTAAATTCAATTTCTTTTTGTTTAAATTTTAGCTTTTCTCCAGCTGCTATTCTTATCTGTTCTTTTACTAAATCAATACCAGTTCTCATTTCTGTTATTCCATGTTCTACTTGAATTCTTGTGTTCATTTCCATAAAGTAAAAATTCTTGTCATGGTCTACTAAAAATTCTACTGTACCACAATTTGTGTAACCTGCTATTTTAGCAACCTTTACAGCAATATTCCCCATTTTATTTCTTAGTTTTTCATCAATTATAGTTGATGGTGTTTCTTCTATTAATTTTTGATGATTTCTTTGTATTGTACAATCTCTTTCTCCTAAATGAACTATATTTCCATGTTCATCGGCTAAAATTTGGATTTCTATATGTCTTGGTTCTTTTATATATTTTTCTATGTAAATTTCATCATCATTAAATGAATTTTTAGCTTCTTGTTTAACAATATTATAATTTTTTTCTAGCTCTTCAAAAGAATTAACCAATCTAATCCCTTTTCCACCACCACCAGCAGCAGCTTTTAACAACACAGGATATCCTATATCTTCACATACTAAAATAGCTTGTTTCAAATCTTTAATACTACCATCAGAACCTGGAATAACTGGAATACCTTCTTTTTTCATTAATTCTTTACTATTAGACTTATTACCCAGCAAATCGATAACTTCAGGTCTAGGTCCGATAAATTTTATATTAGACTCCTCACAAATTTTAGCAAATTGAGAACTCTCAGATAAAAAACCAAAGCCAGGATGAATGCTATCAGCTTTAGTAATATTTGCAGCTTCAATCAAATTCTTTATATTTAAATAACTTTGTTTTGAATTTGCAGGGCCTATACAAACGGCTTCATCTGCTAATTTAGTATGCAAAGCCTCCCTATCTGCCTCAGAATATACAGCAACAGTTTTAATATTCATTTCTTTACATGCTCTAATTATACGAACTGCAATTTCTCCACGATTTGCGATTAATATTTTATTCAATTTTGTTTCACTTACCTTTCTTTATTAAACTATTGCAAAAGTAAATTCTCCTTTAGCTGCTACTTTTCCATCCACTGTTGCAATGCCTTCACCTATACCAATAGGACCTTTTCTCTTAATTATTTTAACTTCTAACTTTAATCTATCACCTGGTACAACCATTTTTTTGAACTTCATCTTATCAATTCCGCCAAACAATGCATTCTTCCCTTTGTTTTCTTCCATTGAAAGAATTGCAACAGCACCTGTTTGAGCTAATGACTCGGCAATTAAAACTCCTGGCATTATTGGATTATCCGGAAAATGTCCTTTAAAATACCACTCTTCTTTATCTACATTTTTATATGCTGTTGCACTTTGACCAGGCTCAAAACTTTCAACTTCATCTATCATTAAAAATGGTTCTCTTTGTGGAATTATTTTTTTTATTTCTTCTTTACTTAACATTTAAAAATCCTTTCTATTCTATAACAAATAATGGCTTTCCATACTCAACAGTTTCTCCATCTTTTACACATATTTCTATAATTTTTCCATCAAATTCTGATTCGATTTCATTCATCAATTTCATTGCTTCTATTATACAAAGTGTATCACCTTTTTTTACTGTTTTCCCTATTTCTACATAAGCCTCAGATGTTGGAGAAGGTTTTAAATAAAAGGTTCCTACCATTGGAGCTTTTACTATTTTTCTATTTTCATTATTACTTGTTTTACTTTCAAATATTTTTTGCTCTTCTTTTTCGTTATTTTCGATTTTAACAGTTTTTGAACTTTGAACTGTATAATTTTTAGTTTCTTCATTATTTTCTTTTTGTATACTTATTTTAGTTCCATCTGGTAAACTTATATCTAAAGATGATAGGCTTGAATTTTCCATATCTTCCATTAATTGTTTAATTTCTTTATATTCCATTTTTTATTCCTCCATATTCCATCTTTTTAAAATTATGCTTCCATTGTGTCCTCCAAATCCTAAAGAATTTGACATCACTATATTTAATTTTGTTTTTCTTGATTCGTTTGGAACTATATCTAGATCACATTCTTCATCTTTTTCTTTATAATTAATTGTAGGTGGTACTATTTGTTCTTCAAGTGCCTTTGTGCAAATTATTGCTTCTACTACACCTGCTGCACCTAATAAATGGCCTGTGTTTCCTTTTGTTGAACTTACCATTACTTTTGTTTCGTTTCCAAGTATCGTTTTTATTGCTTTTGTTTCTATTGAATCGTTTAGATGTGTTGATGTTCCGTGTGCATTTATATAATCAATTTGTTTTTCTGATATATGTGCATTTTCTATTGCTCTTGACATTGCTTTTGCAGCACATTCTCCATTTGGACAAGGTGATGTAATATGATATGCATCTGTTGTTGCTCCAAATCCTATTATCTCTCCATAGATTTTTGCATTTCTTTTTAGTGCATGTTCTAGTTCTTCTAAAACAACTATTCCTGCACCTTCTCCCATTACAAAACCATCTCTTTCTTTATCGAATGGAATACTTGCTCTATTTTTATCTGTGCTACTTGATAATGCTTTCATATTTTCAAATCCAGCTATTCCTACTTCACATATTGCTGCTTCTGTTCCACCTGCTAAAATAACATCTTCTTCACCTAATTTTATTGTTTTATATGCTTCACCTATTGCATGTGTAGAAGAGCTACAAGCTGTTAAAATGCTCATTGATTCTCCTTTGAAGCCAAATTCGATAGCTATGTTACCAGATGGCATATTTGCTATTGACATTGGTATAAACATTGGAGAAATTCTTTTATTTCCTTTTTCAAAATTGACATCACATTGTTCTTGAATTGTTCTTAATCCTCCAATTCCAGAACTTACAAAGATACCAACTCTATTAAAATCTGTATTTTCTTTTGTTATTCCACTTGAATTAACTGCCTCTCTTGCTGCAATAATTGCAAATTGTGATACTCTATCTAATCTTTTACTTTGTTTTAAATCAAAGTAATCTAGAGGATTATAGTTTTTTACTTCAGCATCTAACTTTGTTTTAAAATTAGTAGAATCAAATAAAGAAATATTATCAATACCACATTTCTTATTTAATATACTTTCCCATGTTTCATTTACATTTTCACCAATTGGTGTAATTGCTCCTAAGCCTGTTATAACAACTCTTCTTTCCATTATAAATCTTCCTTTCTCTATTACTACATTAACATACCACCATCAATATTAATGACTTGACCTGTTATATATGAACTATCTTTTGAAGCTAAAAATTTAACAACATTTGCTACATCTTCTACAGTTCCCATTCTTTTTAATGGTATAGTCTTGCTTATTTCTTCTTTAACTTCTTCTTTTAAAACATCTGTCATTTGTGTTTCAATAAAACCTGGTGCAACTGCATTTACGAGAATATTTCTACTTCCAACTTCTTTTGCTAGGCTTTTTGTAAAACCTATTATTCCTGCTTTTGATGCTGAATAATTTGTCTGACCTGCATTTCCACTTATTCCAACAACAGATGAAACATTAATAATTCTTCCGCTTCTATTTTTCATCATATATGGAATTACATTTTTAGTAATATTAAAAGTACCAACAAGATTTACACCAATAACACTTTCAAAATCCTCTTTTTTCATTCTCATAAGAAGCATATCTTTTGTTATTCCAGCATTATTAACCAAAATGTCAATATGATTAAATTCTTCTATAATATCTTTAACCATTCTTTCTGAATCTTCAAAACTAGAAACATCTCCCTGAACAGTAAAACATTTTACCTTTTGATCTTCTACCATTTTTTTGGTTTCTATTAAATCTTCATTTTCTTTTCTATAGTTAATCGCAATGTCAAAACCTTCCTTAGCAAGTGTTATTGCGATTTGCCTTCCAATTCCTCTAGTTGCACCTGTTATAAAAGCAACTTTATTCATTTGTTTTTACCTCCTTAATTACTTCTTCTAAATTTTCTACATTGTTAATATTCATTATTTTTATTGGCTTTTCAAATTTCATTCTTTTAACAAAACTACTTAATGTCTTTCCTGGTCCTATTTCTATAAAAGTATCTATTCCATTGTCATACATTGTTTGTAAACATGAAGTGAATTTTACCGGATTGCAAATATGCTCTGATAATATTTGAACAATATCATCATTTTGAGTATATAATTTTCCGTTTATATTTTTTACAACTTTTGAATTCTTTGTATTTCTTTTTATGTTTTCTAATTCTTTTTTCAATTTTTTAGAACATTCTCTTAATTTTTCAGTATGAAATGGTCCAGCTGTATTTAATATACTTACTTTTTTTGCTCCATTTTCTTTTGCTAATTCTCCGGCTTTAAGAACCGCTTCTTCCTCACCTGAAATAACAACTTGACCTTTTGTATTATAATTTGCAGGTATCACATACCCGTCTTTAATTCCTTTGCAAATATCTTCTACCTTATTCTCATTTAATCCAAGTATTGCAGCCATTTTCCAATTACCTTTAGGAGTAAATTCTTGCATTATTAGACCTCTTTGTTTTACTAGATTTACACCAGTTTCAAAATCAAAAATATTATCATCTATTAATGCTGTATATTCACCTAAACTTAATCCAGCTGACATATCTGATTTTATATTTTTGATTTTTAGAACTTCCAATATTGCTAAACTTTCTGTAAGTATTGCAAGTTGGGTATTTTGCGTTTTGTTTAGTTTTTCTTCTGGGCCATTGAAAGATATTTCTTTTATATTAATTCCTGTTATTTGATTTACTTTGTCATATACTTGTTTTACTTTATCGTACTTTTCGTATAAATCTTTTCCCATACCAAGTGTTTGAGAGCCTTGCCCTGGAAATAAAAATCCTATTTTCATTTTTTAATTCTCCTTATAAGTGTTTTCTCAAATTCTTCACAAAAATTGGTTATAATCTTTTTTCTATCAACTTCTATTCCAAATTCTTTTTTTATTGAGGTTGCTATATTTTTAATATCATCAGTAAAATTCATTTTTTCTGTATTTATTCCTATGCCAATAACTAGAAATTTTACTATTTCTGAACTTACTTTGCTTTCTGTTAATATTCCTCCAACTTTTTTATCTTTAATCATAATATCATTTGGCTTTTTTATATCTAGTTTAATGCCATAAAATTCTTTAAATATTTTTACTAGAATCTGAGCAATTTCTATTGTTATTCCTTCTAGATTTTCTGACTTACAATTTGTTTCTATATAGTAAGAAAATGCTATATTTTTTTCTTCGTCTGTATGCCAAATTCTACCATGTGTTCCTTTTCCATTTGTTTGAATATCTGCCATTATTAATGTTTTATTTTTTATCGTTTTGCTTTCTATTAATCTCCAAATTTCATTTTGTGTTGAATCTATTTTTTTATAAAAAATAAAATTATTTGATTGCATTTAAATTGTCCTGCCTTTTTATTTTATTTGTTGTTGTTTTTATTAGTGGTTCTTCTGTTATATACATTCCTCTTATTGCTTTATATTTTGGTATTTGTGCATTTATCTCTTTTACTTTATCTAAAAGTGCCTTCTTGATTTCTGCTTCTGTTTTTGCATTATATACATTTTTCATAATATCTTTATCATAAACAATTTTTACATTTATTTTTATATTTTCTTTATCTTCTGATTGTTGCTTTCCAAATATAAAAGACTCTTTTACTCCTTCAATTTTATTAACTAGATTTTCCATCTCCTCAGGAAATATGTTTTTACCATTTTTCAAGACAATAACACTTTTTTTTCTTCCACATATAAATATGTAACCCTCATCATCTATTTTGGCTAAATCTCCTGTATGGAACCATTCTCCATCAAAAGATTCTCTTGTTGCTTTCTCATTATTATAATAACCAAGTGCTACGTTTGGCCCTTTTACAACAAGTTCTCCTATTCCATCTTGATTTACATCAACTAGTTTTACTTCATCACTTGGAACAGCTTTCCCTATTGAACCTATTTTATGTTCTTTGTTTGTTCCTACTGCTACTACTGGTGATGTTTCTGTAAGACCGTATCCTTGCACTAGATTTATTCCTAATAATCTGTATTTTTCTTCTATTTTAGGATCTAATGATGCAGCACCACTAATAAATAGCTTGATTTTTCCTCCTAACATATCATGTATATCTTTAAAAGCTTTTTTACGTTCTTGCATAGTTGCATTTTTTAATTCTTCTTCTTTTTGTATTATTTCTTCTAGTTTTCCTTGTTTATCTAATTGCTTTTTTATCATTTCAAATATTCGTTCATAAATTCCTGGAACACATGCCATCACTGTTACATTATATTCATTTAAATTTTCTACTACATGTCTTATTCCATCACAAAATACTGTTTGTGCTCCTTTATATAATGAAAATAAGAAACCTACTGTACATTCAAATACATGATGAATTGGAAGAATTGATAATAGTGTATCTTCTGTAGTTACATCTAATATACTTCCTATATCCATTAAGTTTGAACATATATTTTTATGAGATAGTGCTACTACTTTTGATTGTGAGGTTGTTCCTGATGTGAATAACATTATGCTCATTTCTTTATTATTTATCTTTGCATCTATAAAGCTTCTATTTCCATTTTTAAGTAATTTTTCTCCTTTGTTAATTAATTCTACTTGTGAATAAATTCCGTCTGTATTTTTGGTATTATCCATTGAAATTAGATGTTTTAATTTGTTGTTTTCGTTATATTTTATTTTTGTTAATACTTCTTCATATTTTTTTGAATAAAATATTGCCTCTATTTCTGATCTTTCTATTAATGATTCTAGTTCATTTTCTGGTAATGCTTTATCAAGTGGAACTACAATTCCTGTTCCACATACTATTGATAAATATGCTATTTCCCATTCATATCTGTTTTCACCTATTACTGCTATTCTTTTATTTTTTAAACCTAAGTCTATTAATGCTGTTCCCAAAGCATCTACCATTTCTCTTGCTTGTTTGTGTGTGATTATTTTATATTTACCCTCTTCTTGTTTTATTTTGTATGCTGGTTTTTCACCGTATATATTTTTTGTTTTATTTAACATATCTTTCAAGTTACTTATTTCTATTGTTTCATATAATTTTTCACTCATTTTTATATTCTCCTTATTTTTTATCTTTGTTTTGTGATTTATTTTATAACATAATTTTTTAGATTAGTCTTTAGACTGGAAGGTCAGTACAAAAATATAAATTTTATGTTTTGGGAATTTTTCTATAGGTTAATTCATATATTGTAATTGATATTTTATTGACTAAGGCTTATTTTATATTCTTTACTTTAATGAATATTTAATATGCCTGTTGTTTAAAATAAAGGAGGTATTTTTATAAAAAAACGGTGCTTATTAACCTTTCTTTCGTTTTTATTATTAATTACTGTAATTGCTAGTCAAACAGCAATTACAAAAGTAATAAGAACGGCTAGTGCAGAAACAATTTCTGCTGGTACTACACAGAATAATAAGATAAAATACGTTGATTCAAGTGGAAATGCACTTTCTTCAGCCGAAATTAATAAGATACACACTTTTTTAAATTTACTTAAAACAACAAAAGGTTGTGTTGTTTATGCAAATGAAATTGCTCGGACAAACCACATAGAAGGTAATATTATTGTAAATAATGTTAATGTACCTACATCTTTGGTCATTACCAGAGTTAAGGACTTAAATCCTGATGATTACAGTTATGTTGGAAATACTACAGCTTCAATTCAGTTAAGTGATAATGGCAAGATTTTTCTTGGTTCAAAAATCCAGATTACTAAACCTAATGGAAATCAAACTATTATAAATGGTGGTTATTCTAATAATATTTCTGCCATTAGCTTATCTGAGGAAGATACTAAAAAAAATGAAAAGATGATTTTAAATACTTTGGATAATATCTCAAAAACAGGTTCTGCGATTAAATCAATTGCTGATACTAGCTTTTTTGAAAATAGCACTAATTCTTTTCAGAGTGTGAATAGCTTATTAGAAAATGGTGTTGTTTCAAAAGGTGATGTTATATCTATAAACATTGACTATAATGAGATACTTAATAACGAAGGAGCTTTTGGAAATTTGATAAATTCAAATCCAGGTGTTACTGTTATTGTGAATGTTATCTTCTCAAGTTCAGCTCCAAAAGATATTAATATCAATAAAGCATTTTCTTTAAATGTTAAGGTCCCTACGGAGTTTAACCCAAAGTCTTCATATATTATATGGAATTTTGGTGATTTTGCTGGTAATATAACAATAAATGAAGAAATGCTTGGTATTATTGTAGCTCCTAATGCTAATGTTTATCAGGCTGTTGGAAATTTGAATGGTCAGATTATTTCTAATATTGCTGGAAATAATGGAGAACTTCATCAGGTTACTTTTAGAGATGAAGAGAAAGAAGAAGAATCATCTACTCCTGAAGAAACAACTCCTTCAGAGTCTGAAAGTTCTTCTCCTGGGGAGACTACACCGTCAGAAACTGAAAGTACATCAATAGAAGAAACTACACCGTCAGAAACAGAAAGTATATCAAATGAAGAAACTACTCCAGTTGAAACTGATAGTACATCTAAAGAAGAAACCACATCTTCTGAAACAGAAAGTGTTTCTAGAGAAGAAACTACTAAATCAACAGAAAAAGAAAGTGAAACACAGACTGTTCCTCAAACTACAGAGTTTTCTTCTGAAGAAGAATCTACCACTACGCCAATCACGCCTTCTTCACCGAAAACAGGTGATAATTCTACTGCTTATTTACTTGTGTTTTTATTAATTATTTCAGTTATGGTCGGATTAATAAGCTATGCAGGTTTTAAGAAAAATGATAATAAATAAGATAATATATTTTAAACGACAAAAAGGCAGACTTTATTTTAAGTCCGCCTAAACTTTTAATTATTTTCTATTGATTTCTACCACAGCAATTCTTGTATTTCTTACCACTTCCACATGTAGGGGAAAACTTTGTACTATTTGTATTATAAAATATTATTTGTATTATGTGTTTTTAGCACTGGGAAACTTTAGTATTATTTGTATTATTTGTGATTATTTGTACTAAAAATATTATATGCCGTCAACAAATGGTCAACTTTGTTGGCAATTTTTGAATTATATGTATTATATGTTATTACTACTTTTAATTCAAATGTGTATTTTAATATTTTATAGTTTTAATAATTTTTCTATTTACTGACAAATTGTAATTTATCTTTCTAATACTTGTTTACAATACCAAAATCTTGTTAACATTAGAAGAAAGATATTTGTTCACTATTCTGATTATCTTTTTTATATGCTTTTATAATATCTTCCATTTTATAAAGTATTCCATATTTATTACATTCTTCAGCAAATACTTTAAATAAATATTTATAATTTGGAACTACACAATTATATCTTTCTCCATAAATTTTAATATATCTATCTTTTAATCCTTCAAAATGTTCTTCCAATCTATCAAAATAATAATCTCTTTGATTTTCTCTTAATGTCATTCCCATATAAGTCTGAATAAATTTAGAACCATATTCATTTGCAAGTCTAACTAATTCCTCTATATCTTTCTCTTTATCAGTTATAAATGGTAAAACAGGATTCATCATAATACCTGCAAATATTCCATTATCAGTTAATTCTTTTATTGCTTGTAATCTTTTAGAAGATATACATACATTTGGCTCTATTATTTTTGATAATTCATCATTTGGAGTAGTAATAGTAAATTTAATAATAACATTATTTTTTGAATTTATTTCTTTTAGTAAATCTATATCCCTTAATATTAAATCACTTTTTGTATCAATACTAACTCCAAATCCATATTTTGATATTAGTTTTAATGCACCTCTAGTTTGCTCATATTCTTTTTCTAATGGATTATAGGTATCAGACATAGATCCTATTCCTATAACTCCCTTATTTCTCTTTTTAATTAACTCTTGCTCTAAAATTTTAAGTGCATTTTCTTTACCTCTAACCATATCAAAATTTTCTATATGGTAACAATTACTTCTACTATCACAATAAATACATTTATGAGGACAACCTTTATATAAATTCATATTGTAATCTATACCATACCAATCATTACCATAGTTTACTTTGCTTAATATAGTTTTAGCTTTTACAAATTCCATACTAATACCTACTTTAATAATTTTTCAAAAGCATTTGCATTTAATATTGTATTAGATATAAATTTACCTTCATAGAAATTAGCCCAATTATTAAAAACACAAGGAGCATTTTTTGCTTTTTCTAATGAATCTATTTTTATAAAGTTAATTTTTATATTAT
>ERZ826146.2234-NODE-2234-length-15214-cov-3.523188_pt1 | contig 15214 bp, 12 predicted proteins | sample MGYA00519857_ERZ826146 | MGnify/ENA primary metagenome ERZ826146 (study PRJEB31778, sample SAMEA3449222) | human gut metagenome | biome: human gut; feature: human-associated habitat; material: faeces | place: United Kingdom | collected 2010/2012 ...
TATTTTGAGTAGGAATATCAAAGGTCTCTGAATGATATTCAATAAGTTCATCGCTATAAACCGAAATCGAAGGAGCAGCCTGCGGACAAATCGCAATACAATGCCCGCACTGCAGACATTCATCGCAAACATGGGCTTTACCTTGGGTTATTGATAAAACTCCAGAAATACAATCAGACACACATGCTCCGCAGCCCGTGCAGAGATCTTCATTGATGCGAATCATGGTGAACTCCTTTTAAATCGGTTAACTCTAGTATGAAGCCCCTAGAAATTCACGTTTTCGAAGAGCTTAGAACTATCGAGATTACGCGTTTATCGTATTCGCCTTGATACTTCAGTATATATCGCTTCTTTAAAGCTGCCACCATAGAGAGACAAAACAACGTCATACAAGTCGCCCACCAACGTGATTCCTTGCTCTGCGGCAAACGTATGGAGCGCATCATAGGCGGCAAACATAGGATTATCTTCTGAAGAAGAAAAGTCTCCTGCAACAATTTCCGGAGTTTCTCCCCCATCATCGACGAGCATTGTTAAATCAATGCGATTAAGCCATTGGAGATAGGTGCCCGCTGGCTTCATCCGTAATCGCGACGATTCAATTCGCCTCGGTATACATTCTTCAGCACAGAAGCCTCCCGCATAATCACCTGACACAACATGAGCTTCATCAATTCGATAAGCTTCCTGAAATGTTGCCGTCCAACCTTGATTTTCGCAATACGATACATGGTCTATGAGGGAAGATATGAAATCATCTTCTTTACCCTGGGTATACGCCACCGATGTTTCGAGAAAATACTCTTCTGGACATTGAACTATCCGCCACCTATATCCTTCAGGTGTGATAGAGATTGAATCATCGAACCAAGAATCAAGTTTTTGAGCTTGATTAAGTGCCCCTTTTAGTACCTGCTGTTTTCGTTCCAATTCATTGATTTGCTTATCAATAGATTCAATTCTTTCTTCCAGTAAAACCTTTAACGACGAACTTGAAGGATTCATTAAATAAGTTCGAATCTGACTGAGTGACAAACCCGTACTTTGAAGTGCTGAAATAAGAGCATAATCAGCAAACTGGGTAAATGCGTAGTAGTTATACCCATTCTTTGCACGGATTGAAGGAGAAAGCAAATCTATTTTGGCATAATGACGCAGGGTCTCTTTTGTGGTGCGACACAATTGAGCGAACTCTCCCGATTTTAATAAAGGGTCCATACTATCCCCTCTTAATCAAGATCAAAGAATATCAAAAAGGTGCTTGACCGTGTTGTTACCCCACAGTTTATCGTAAGAATCGTCGTAAGAACAATGCGTAAAACGAAAGAGTAGCTATGAAACACTCAAAACCAGAAGCACCTGCAGAGACAAATGCTGCAGGTAATCCTCTTCCCCGCAATTGGATTTCCGTTATTGCCATTATCTGGTGCGGTCAAGCGCTTTCTATCTTCGCAACCGTAGCAGCGAGTTTTGCCGCTATGTGGTACATCACAGAAACCACCTCTTCAGCAATATGGCTCTCGTTGGCGTCTATGGCTGCGCTTTTGCCGGTTGCTCTCTTGAGTCCCTTTGGAGGAGTAGCAGCTGATCGATACAATCGAAAACATGTCATCATCCTAGCTGACGGAAGTGCTGGCATCTTTTCACTCGTTCTTGCTCTGGTAATTATGTCGGGTCATTTAAGCGTGCCGTTGATGCTTCTTCTTTTAGCTGTGCGTACCGGCGGGCAAGCCTTTCACGGCCCTGCCATGTCTGCTCTCATGCCTCACCTTGTGCCCGAGCGACATCTTATACGCATAAATAGCATGGATCAAACTATAACCAGTTTATCCACTATCATTGGACCCGCATTAGGCATTCTCTTATACACCTTTATTGGATTACAGGGAGTCATGCTTCTTGACGCCGCCTGTGCAGCTCTTGCCTGCTGCTGTCTTGGCGCAGTTCGCATTACCTTAAATTCCCCCCATGCTTCTGAACAGAAATCAGTTCTTCAAGAAATGAAAGAAGGTTGTCGTTTCATTCTTCGCGATAAAGGATTACGCAACCTTATGCTCCTTGTCATGTTTACTATGCTCTTATTTATGCCCGTATCATCTCTAGACCCCTTGATGACCTACGAGCACTTTAAAGGTGATGGTTTTCAAGCCTCTTTAGTTGAAGCAGTATTTGGAATCGGTCTGCTGATCGGATCTGCCGCAATTCTCATTTGGGGCGGCGGATCACGACGGGTACCTTTAATTATCGTTTCGGGAGTAGTACTCGGTCTTTCTCTTGCCGCTTGTGGCTTTTTGCAGTCAGATCAATTTCCTTTATTCGCCGTTCTTGTAGGAATAAGTGCTGCAGCAATCGGCTGCTACAATGCACCTATTATGCCTATACTGCAAAAACGAACCCCTGATGAAAAATTCGGTCGCGTTATGGGCATCTTTTTAGCAGGATCTTCTTTAGCTGCACCTATAGGGCTTTCTTTCTCTGGCTTTATTGCCGAAGCAATTGGCATAACTACCTGGTTTATAGTATGCGGTACGTTAGTTGCTCTCTGCTGTGCGCTTGCTTGGTTTAGTAAAAATATTCGCGCACTCGACACCAATTATGAAACAAAAAGCAATACCTAGGCTCTTACAACAAAGACTGCCTTTTGCATACGAAAAGGCAACTTGGCCTCTTCAGGTAAACTTTTACACTTAATCGCTTCAAAGTTTTCCTTCACAAACCAAGTTGCCTTATTAAACACCAAGGACAGGTAAGCACAAACCTATTTCGTTTCCATTGCCTGTTCCATAATGTTAAGTGCTTTCATAATGTTGCGACGACTGAGGGTACCAACGAGTTTCCCCTCGTGAATCACTGGGGCTTTCTTAATCTTTTTGTCGGATAGAGTACGGAATGCTAAGTCTGCGTGCTCATGCGCATCTACCGTAATGACCGATTTTGTCGCAAGGCGCATCGCATCAAGATCATATACCGACCTAATACGATCCTGAAAGCTATCGGTCTCCAGCATAATAATGTAGCTCACACCATCGGTTTGAGAAGATTCATGACGCGACAAATACTTTAGTATGTCGCCATCAGAAAGAAAGCCAACCACTTTGCCCGCATCATCTACCAAAGGAACGCCATTTGTTTCGGTTTCTTGCATAATTGCGATTGCGTCACGAATTTTCGCCGTTGCCGGAAGAGTGCTTGGGTTTGTGTTCATGATATCTGAGACCAACCAAGGACGATCAATTCCTGGAATTGCACCCGATTCCACCGCTGCACTCATGGACGTTTTCTTTTTATCGCGGACAAATATCAATATCAAAATTGCGATTACCGAAATAAGAAGCAGCATACCAATGAAAGCAAAATGACAACCGATATACGATACTTCCTGAACAGGCATTTCTGGTGGCGCATATAACGACGATAACGCCGTTAGGCTAACTACAAAAGCGGTGCCCAAAGAACTTCCCACCTGTTCAATTGTGGCAATAATTGCATTACCGTGCGGAAGTTCGTTGTTGGGAAGAGAATTGATACCCCATGTATTAAGCGGAGTGATAAGCGCCTGAATACCCAGCGTAACAATGGTGTATGCAATACAAGCTAACAATAAAGACGTTGCACCACCAAGTAATACGTAGCTTATGCCACCAGCAAGCAAAACCAACGCACCCGTGACAGAAATACCACGTACACCGTATTTATCAAAAAGCTTGCCTGAAAGCAGTCCGAAAAAGGCACCGATAAGCGCACCCGGCAGCATGATGAGTCCCGAGACGGTAGCTGAAGCTTGAAGGGCGTTTTGAATATAGAGCGGGAATAATACGCTTCCTCCAATGAGTACCCCTTCAAGAAACAAAATAATTATCGCAATGATCAAAAATTCCCGATGTCTCAAAACTTGCACTTGCAAAATAGGATTTTCAAGCTTTACCTGACGACGGAAGAATAGAACAATAACGGCGAGACCTACCACAATCAGCACTATGGGCAGTATTGGCGTTGGGCTAGAGGTAGAAGTGGAAATACCATAGAGCAAGCACACCATCCCTGCCGCAATAAGTACAACCGATAGTCCATCAAACGTAGTGCGGTCAAAACCTTCGAATTTTTTCAGGGCCAAAAGAGCTGCAACTACTACACAAAGAGCTAAGCAAACTACAAGAACAAATTGAGCACGCCAGCCAATACTATCCACCAGGACGCCAGAAACAGAAGGCCCCATTGCGGGAGCAAAACTAATGATCAAGCCGACTAAGCCCATACCAACACCGCGATTTTCTCGCGGGAAAATAAGTAAAATAAGGGCGAACACCATAGGCATTACCACACCAGTTGCGCAAGCCTGCATAACGCGCCCTAGCAACAAAAACGGAAAACTTGGGGCACTCGCACAAAGAGCAGACCCTGCAGCAAATAGCAGCATTCCACCGATAAACAACTTACGCGTAGAAAAGCGCCCGATCAAATAAGCATTAAGAGGAATAATTACTGCTTCAACTAAAGCGTATCCGCTCGTCAACCATTGAACCGTTGTAGCATTCACATTCAAATGGGACATGATGGTAGGCAACGCAGGTGTCAGTAACGTCTGATTCAACACCACTAAAAATGCTCCAGCGAGCAGTACCGCAATCATAGTAGTTTGCTGGCGCGTAAGACCCATGATTCATTTCCCTTTCAATCACGTCTTCAAAAACAGCTAATAATACCTAAAACACCTTGGTAACCTTAGGTCCTCCATGGGGTTTAGGCTTACGAGCGCATAAGCTCACAAGCGTAAAAAAGCTGGATAAGATGCAGGCATTTCAGCCTGTGCCTTATCCAGCTTGTTATCTCTTCTTTGGATAACTCGCCCTCCGTGCAAGCAGTTCCTATTCTGTAAGCTTATAGCGATAAGTCAAGGTCGAGTCATAAATCTTACACTTCTTTAGGGTGCTAACGGCTAAAAGACGTCCGCCAGCGTAAAGATACATCCACTTGTCGTTTGATGAGCTTCACTTCATTCTTCGTCAAAAGATGACGTAAGTAAGCGGCCATTTCCACCATCAACGTCCAATGAAACGCCACAGGATAATCTTCCCAATGGCATCTTTTCCCTTGATAGGTGAAATAATAGGTACTCGAGCGAGAAAAACGATTCGTCATCTCTGCTTCCAGTATCAATCAGCAGACTGCGTTCAGGAGTATGAATCAAGTAGGTATTTACGTAGTTTTTTGTATGCGGGTAAAACACCGATAAGCGATATAGGTCATTCGCAAGCTGTTCACACTGCGGAGCATGATAAGCGCTTATATCGGTATTTGATTTGTTCGTTACTGAATTCTTTTCTATTCCCAATTCACTCATAGGTTACTTCGATTCACTCTTTTCCTGGCTTCTAGCCTACTTCAAATGAAACAAAGCTGCCCCCACAAAATAAGAATATCTACTATGCACGTTCGAAACACTTCCCAAGCGCGCAATTACTTCTAAAAAACAACTCACCAAGCTGCTTTTTGATGAATTAAAGCATGAAGAATAACTAAATCCTTTTCCTTATCGTAGGTATACACAATATCAAAAGGATTAACGGGAGTAGTGCAAACACTGTCTCCCTATTTCTCTAAAAGAGATCTAGGGACAATTTCGGCACTGATATCAATCATTTCATCTAGCATTAATGAGCAACCGAGGTATCTCCAGGTTCAAAAGTCGGTGCTACTGCTTCAACCAAAGCATCACCTACTGAAGACATTGAGCGTGGATAAGAAATACTCATAGTTGCAATGCTTCCTGAGCCCACATACTCCTTCGTGTATATAACGCGTCCATTAGCTTCGTATGAATACACATACCAAGTATCACCCGACGCGGTGTATCCTTCGATTCCAACGGTTTCCACCAAGCTTAAGAAACGCTCATCGAGTGTTTCTCCCGCAGAATTGTTATTTCCCCATACATCGATTCTAATTTCGTCATCGTTGTTATCTTCGATGGTAATCCCTGATCCATTTTCTGAAACATAGGGAACAAGATAGTAATTAGGATACGCAATGCTATAACCAAAACGCCCATTAGTATAGAGGGTATAACCTTCAATTGAGGATTCGCTATACGCATCAGAAGCTGTACCGCTCTGCGAACTACTTTCTGAAGCGTCGGCATCACTTGCGGTATCTTGAGAAGAAGATTGACCAGAATTTTGATCTTGAGGCTGAGTTCGATCAATAACGGTAGTTTTTGTTTCACTTTCGGTCGGTGTCGAATTATCCTGCGACTGATTAGGCAGCAAAAAAACGAGGGCGATTATCACCAGCACGACAATTGCTACTACCCCAATCGCAATGCCAATCTTGGCATTTCTAGAAAGTGGAGTCCTTTTGCTCGAGGCAGAAGCTACTGGTGCATTTTCAGAAGAAGCAGCATCCGAAGTATTCAAAGGCACGGTTTTCTCAAAAGAATTCCCTGCAGATTCATTCATTTGGCTTTCAATCGGTGCACCACAATGATTGCAAAAACGCGCGCCTGGCTCTATTTCTTTTCCGCATGTCGTACAATACATTGCTTATTCCTCACTTGCCTGCTCGGAATCAGAGCTTTCCCGTAACGTGAATTCCCATGAACAAGAACAGGTTTCATCGGTTACATCTGGATAACAGCTCAAGCAGCGGCACTCAATTCGATCATCGATCGCTGATGCAAAACAGCTATACTCATAAATCGCTGCAAGCTTACAAGGGTGATATTCCATACCCTTTCGAGAGCGCGCCGACTGCACACGACAATCTATCACGCGATTAACAACGCGTCCCTCTTCTTTGATCACCTCACAAGTATTTGCACGATCTATAATATGAAGAGGCAACGCCTTAGCCAAACCTTCCAAACCTGGATGCTCGCCCAGTCCCAGAAACTTTTTAATACGACGTGCCTCTACAGGAGAAAAACGCTTCCATGCTTCCTGATCGTGGTACATCGCTTCATCCATGCCAAACTTGCGCTCTATTGACTGAAACCATACTCCGTCAAGTGCCACGCTATCCTTTGCATCTATTTCCATCAGCTCAAGAAGCTGTTCTTTTGTCATTGATCGAATGGTTTCATTAAGCATAAGATCCCCTAAACGTTCAGTAGAACTACTGCTTTACCGCAAGTTCTAGTCCTTCTTTATAGGCCATGCCCCTAATAATACCCGTTTCACTCACCAGTATTACCAAACTTCGACCAGACAAAATTTCCAATCAGCGAAATCAACGAAACGGCTCAGTCCACTCCATGAGACTGAGCCGTAAAACTCACAATTTTGAACTACTTCTCTCTATATCGGAAACTCGATCGTCATCAAAAGCAAATCAACAACCTCACTTGATTAAGCAAAAGCCAGCTTTACTCTATTGCGGGCAAACAGTACACCCGCAAGGGCAAGAGCGGTACCTAATCCCGTGTAGAACACTGCAATAAAAATTGAAGGAGCAACTCCCGAAACACGTAAGGCAATTCCACCCGTCATCATAATCGCCATTATGATGAAAGACTTCAAATCAAAGAAGCGCCAAAAATACTGGTGTTGATCTTCGTAATTCGTGATCCGATCAGTATGCTTTTTGGTAAGCCGATAAAATGTTCCAAACCAAAATACGAGACCCACTACTAACGAAAGTGCCTCATTAAGAAGATTTGCATATCCTTCCGCATAGGCTTCTAAGCCAATATGCAAGATATTAACTCCAGCCGCTATCCACACCAATGCCGCTATTACCAGTAAGTTATTCTTTTTTACTTGCAGTGGCTTTCTCTTAGACGAAGTGCTTTTCTGCTTTTGAGCAGAGATGGCTCCCTGCTCTGAGTACGTGCTATTCTCTTTATGTAAAGTGTTTGAAAGTCGAAGCATTTGAGATCCTCGTTTCACTCTGAACAACGTTCATCTGAACACTGTTCATTGTAGGAGGATCATTGTTAAACTTCACCAAGAAACACATCTTAGAGGAGATTTGCGAGTATATTTCCCTGAACTCTCCACGAAAATGTTCAGAAAGGATCTCATGATCTTATGACAGCAGGACCCGCAAAAATGCGTACAACCATTGTAGATACCGCCTACCACTATGCCTGTGAGCACGGTCTTTCGTCCTTGAGTATTCGCACCATAGCTAAAGAATGCTCGGTTTCGGTAGGAAGTATTTACAATTATTTCCCTGATAAAGCAGCTTTGGTGACAGAGGTCATACTAAAGTTTTGGACCACCATTGCTTTCTCGGAAGAAACACGAACCTGCCTTAATTACCGTGAAGGAGAAAGTCTTATAACCTTCTGTGAGCGTCTATATTCCACCATGAAACACGCGCTCGAACAATTTAGAAACAACTGGCTTGGTGAAGTATCATCACTCGATGCACGAACACGTCAAAAGGGACGTCAAGCGGAAAACGCTTGTTTCGAGCATATCTATCATAGCTTGGAGAAAGTTATTGTCTCGGACAAATCAATCAACCAACAAAAGCTCTCCGCAATAGACACTGCCCAACTTGCTTGTTTTATATGGCAAAGTATTTATCAGGCACTTCGAAATAACGACGACTGTTCGACTTTGCTTAAACTTCTAAAGTTCGCTTTGTACTAGGGTGGCTGCCCTGCACTAGCATGGCTGCCCTGCGCTAGCATTGCCACCCCACATCAACACAGCTTGCCCTGCGCTGACGTAACTACCCCGCATCAACACAGCTTACCCTGTGCTGATGTAACCACCTCGCACCAACACAGTCATCCTGCGCTAACGTAGCTGCCGAATTACACTAACGCGGCTCTCACACAATCTATGTTCGCGAAACTACAACATGAGTGCCCTAGCACGTAATCTGCGCTAGGGCACTGTCTCAATTTCTCTCTTTAGAACCATCTCGCTATTCGCTTCGCAATGCTTCTACAGGGTCTTTTCGACTTGCCGACGAAGAAGGAATTAAACCGGCAATAAAGGTAAGGAACACACTGATCAATACCAATATCACTGCAGCATTTATAGGCAACAATGCGATATTAGGAACATCAAAGAGTAACTCAATCAAGGCACTTACCGGAATGCAGAGCAGCGCTGTAATTCCCACACCAAGCAAACCTGCAATCAGGCCTTCAATTATGGTTTCAGCATTAAATACGTGAGAAATATCCTTCTTGCTCGCCCCAATAGCACGTAAAATGCCAATTTCTTTGCGACGTTCCAGAACGCTGATATACGTTATTACACCAATCATAATTGAGGAAACCACAAGCGAAATAGAAACAAAAGCTATCAGAACATAACTGATCATATCGACAATAGTGGTAACCGACGACATCAAAGTGCCTACCAGGTCGGTATAGGTGATAACCTTATCTTCCTCGCCATTATCTTCCATCTGTGTATTGTAGTTATCCAAGATTTCAATGACATGCTCTTTGCTGTCGAAATCGAGTGGATAAATATCGATACCTGCCGGCTCAGATTTATCGGCATAGCCCAACTCTCGTAAATTGCTGTCATAGGTAGTTTCACCGCCCGTCATCATGGACATCATAAGCTCACCCAAGCTCTCTTCATCCATGTTGACCTGGAACGCTTGTGCCATGGCGTTTGGATCCACCTGCATAGCTGATGCCATATTAGTAGCAAGCTGAGCCATTTGTATTTGCATTGCGCCGCCAAGTTGCTGCTCAAGCGCCGTGCCGAATTGGCTCATCGTTGTCGAAATTGCCTGTGTCATGTATTGCTGAATTGCATTCTGAAGTTGTGTTTGTACTGCAGACTGCAAAGCGGAAGAGATCTGAGACTGAATCTGCAAAGCAATGTTGCTTCCCAATTGCGCTTCCGTCTGTTGTTTGACTTCTTCTTGGATGCTTTCCTCTATACCACTTACATCAACCGCAGTCGCAATTTTTTCATTTAAGGTTTCCTGCACCTCAGCGGAAGACAAGTAGGCATTTAGTGCAGAATCGAAATCTTCATAGTTTCCAACATTTGCTGCATACCAAGGCCAAAAACCTTTCACGGTATCCGTCATAGCTTCAGCAAGTATGTCAGAATCTACTGATACATCTTGATTAAGATCTATGCTCCCTAGATCAAATGACATATTTTCGAGACTGCTCATATCTATTGAGCCAGGATCTACTTCAATGGATGAAGCATCAAAAGCAGGAAGCGAACTCATATCGATACTTACATTCGACAAGTCAAGATTCATGTCGCCCAAGCCAGCAATCAAAGCACTTTCATCTATCTGGAATGCAGCCGATATCGCATTTCCATCAATTGTGAACAAAGAATCCATGCTGAAACTAGAGTTACCCTGGTCCTCCTCGCCAAATGGTTCACCCGTAAAGACATTTATCGAAGAGTCCGAGAGTTGATCTTGCACGATTTCGCTTTGCGCAGCTTGCTCAATAACATGATCAGTCATTGAAGCGGGATAATTGATACCCGCTGACAACATTGAAGCATTTGCGTCCTCTTTAGGCTGAACAATACCAACAATCTTTACATCTTCGCCGTTATTGATCAGATCACGCATATAACTTTCATTGTCAGTCTTATCGCGCCATACGTTATACCCACTGTCGTATTCGTAATAGTCTGCCGCATTCACCAATTTAAAGGTGACGTTTAAGATCTCATCATAGGTAGGATCAGTTATATCAGTAGGAGCATTAACCTCTTCTTCGTCAGCAAACTGCTCAACCATAGACTCGAGCTCAGAAGAATCGCGAAGTCCTAAGGTATAGAGCAAGAAGTCACTTATACCTCCATTGCCTGTTAAAACCAATACACACTCATTGTAGTTTTGAGGCCAATGTCCAGCTTTTACCTCATACTGATTCTCATAAAGACTTGGATCGCTTGGCATCTCATAAAACACGTTAGTGCTCATGCTTGCGCTCATAATGCTATTTGAGCTTGTCGTAGAACCTAACCCCAGCGAAGAGAAAGAAGTATCGGGATTTACCTGATGAATTGTTTCAGTATCTGAACTATATATTTGTGGTGTGACATTGTAGCTATATTCAATCGTGGAAACATACTGTTCGATACCACTTTGACCGCTATCAAAATACGCTTTTAACGAAGCAAGGTCATTTGATACCGCACTAGAGAGCATGTTGGTAATCATATTGATCACCCGCACGGAATTCTCATTTTCTCCTTCCGTGCTTTCGCCGCCATCACTCGCCTCACTTTCCTGAGTGGAAGAATCCGCTTCTTCGCCAGCAACTCCCACCATCATAGAAGTCATATCAAAGCCCGTACTCTGAATTTGCAAAGGATATTCGGAAAGCGTTTCTTCTTCAACGTTTGCAATGTAGTTATTGACTCCATTTGCAAGTGCCAAAATTGCCGCAATACCAATAATACCAATTGAACCCGCAAAGGCAGTCATAATGGTGCGACCTTTTTTGGTCATCAAGTTATTAAAGGAAAGGCCAAGAGCGGTCAAAAAACTCATGCGAGTTTTGCGAATAGGCTTATCTGATAGATGCATCTCATCTTCAGTAGGCTCAAAAGGATCAGTATCCGAAGTGATAACACCATCAGTCAGATTTACAATGCGAGTTGCATATTGCTGTGCCAATTCAGGATTGTGGGTAACCATAACCACTAAGCGATCCTTAGCGATTTGGGTAAGCAAATCCATGATCTGCACGCTCGTCTTAGAATCGAGAGCACCTGTTGGTTCGTCTGCAAGTAAGATTTCCGGGTCATTAATCAACGCACGCGCAATAGCAACACGTTGCATTTGACCACCAGAAAGCTGACTGGGTTTCTTATTGATATGCTCGCCCAGACCCACTTCCTCAAGTGCCTTTTTAGCGCGCTCTTGACGCTCCTCTTTAGAAACACCTGACAGTGTAAGTGCCAATTCGACATTAGCCAAAATGGTTTGATGAGGAATTAAGTTGTAACTTTGAAATACAAAACCGACTCGATTATTACGAAAGGTGTCCCAATCGCGATCTTTGTATTCCTTAGTAGAAATACCATCAATAATTAGATCGCCTGAATCATAGTGATCCAAGCCACCTACAATATTCAATAAGGTAGTTTTACCTGATCCTGAAGGACCAAGAATTGCCACGAATTCGCTATCGCGAAACGCGACAGAAATATCATTTAACGCAACCTGTGTAAAATCGCCCGTAGTGTATGACTTTCGAATATGGTGCAGTTGTAGCATACAGGGCCTTCCCCTCGTAATTCATTTGCTAACCAGTAGCATGAATGCATTGCTTAACGCTTTATTTCCAAAAGAGTTTTGATAATTCTCTTTTTAATAGCATTTAGCAACATAATGACAGAATTAGTCTATTTTGCTTTCAGATGTAAGAAAACTAACATCATTTTCGTTAATGTCTCATCACTTCTTACGATCAACATCCCGATATTCTGGTGCGTATGGGATATCCTGATTCCAGCACATTCTCGCAGCAAGTTATCGACATAAAACTTTTTGGCTCGCAGCTCAAGCTCAACGAAGAAAACACGATACTTTTAGGTAAGGAACAATACGTTGCTATTCTTCCTTCCAATCATCCCCTAGCAAACAAACCTCATTCCAAGCTGAGTATGCTAAGTAACGAAGAGTTTATCCTTACCAATCCAAGCGATTTACGAACTACCGTTACTGATATGTGTCATGAAGCTGGATTTGAACCAAATATTGTTGCTGAAACCCAGCTTTACAGCGAAGCACTAAGTCTTGTTGAATCAGGAATCGGATGCACTATAGGAACTACTTTTACCTGGCTTGGCCATCACCATTTCAATATCGCAGTAAAGGTTTGCGAAGATGTGCACCGTTATCGATATCTCTATGCCAACTTAAATAGCGATATCGAACCATCGCCGGCGACCAAAACGTTTAGAGAGTTTCTAAAATCTTACTCTAAAGAAATTACTCAATCATATGAAGATGAATAGGGTTCGCTACAAACAGTAGATCTGCTATTAATTTCTTCATTGAGCTAGATATATTTAAAGTACATCCTTTTAAAGCTCGCACTATTCGCCGAAGAATACCAAACGTATTTCTTTTTCTTTTTCGCTCGTAGCTTTAGAAGAAACAACGAGTGACCCAATCACCATACAAAGCAATGAAACTGTTATACCGATGACTATTTGGTGAAGTCCAAAGAAGGTTATTCCCGCTGCCATGGTTCCACAATAAGCGAGCGTTCCGCCCACCATCGAACATAGTGCACCGATTTTGTTAGCCTTCTTCCAGAAGAGGCCCATAACCAATATCCAACAAAACGCAGTTTCAAGACCACCAAATGCAAACATGTTTATTTTCCAAATCACATCAGGTGGCACAACAGACAATACGAATACAATAACGCCTACAACAAAAGTGAAGACCTGGCTATATCGAGCCACCTGCTTACCGCTTGGAACATCATTTTTCTCTTCACGATAATGTAAGTACATGTCTTTAATGATCGAAGAAGACGAAAAGATCAAAAGTGACGCAACAGTCGAAATAGAAGCAGCAACTGGACCAATAATTGCAACACCTGCCAACCAAGGAGGCAACGACTGCACAATAGCAAGCGGAATTATATTATCAACGCTGTTGCCATAAGCCGAAAGATCAGCCGGAAGTATACCTTTCGCCAAAACGCCTAACGCAGTTACGCCAATCATCATTGCACCGATAATAATGGTGCCAATAATCATTGCCTGGCGTAAGGATTTAGAGTCTTTGTACCCCATGCAACGAACCACTGACTGTGGAAGACAGAAGGTAAATACACCAACCAACAACCACTGGGTGAAATATAGTCCAATAGGCATATCGCCGCCGCCTAAAGGATCTAGCAGTTGAGGATTGTGAGTTTGAAGGTTTTCCATAATGTTGGTATATCCACCGCCAGCATTTAAAATGCCACCCGCTAGAACAAAAATACCCACAATCATTGCAATACCGCACAGGGTATCAACAAAAGCAACGCCTCTAAATCCACCTAATGCCGTAAAGAGAATTGCCGCAATTCCAAAAATAGCGAGGCCAACTTCGTAAGAATATCCTGTTACCGCCTCGAATAGTTTTGCACCACCAACAAATTGCGCAACCATTGTTGCACCAAAAAACAGCACGATAACAATAGCTGAGATATTGGCTAATGCGTTGGATTGATACCGCGCACGAATTACATCAATGACGGTAATTGCGCCAAGCTTACGAGAAACTAAAGCCATTTTTTTACCCATAATGCCATAGAGCAAAAACAGCGCAGTAACTTGGATAGTTGCCATATATACCCAACCAAAGCCCACATTCCAAGCCTGGCCAGGACCGCCCACAAATGAACTTACCGAACCATAGGTGGCAATCGTAGTCATTGCCAGAACAAAAGCTCCCAAGCTTCGACTACCAATAAAGTACTCAGAAACAAAACCTGTTTCTCTGCGCTTTCGAGACTGATAACGAACAAAAAAAGTAATTCCTAAGCCTAGAAGCAAAAACAGCGCAACAGGGATAAGGGTAGCGGGATTTCCATTCATTAGTTAGCACGCTCCTCTCTCTCATGAGAGGAAGCTGAAACCTCTACAGGGCCCTGTAACGAAGTGCTGGGCTTTACGGGATTTAAAGCGTTATCAGTAAAACTAGAATCATCAGAGTCGTCATCTAATTCAATATCCTTGAATACATATTTGCTCATAATGACTGCAGCAATAATCGCAAAAATCCAAGTTCCAAAACACCCCGTGATAATCCATAAAGGAGTATTAAAGATTGTGATATTAAACTGAGCTACTCCAAAGCCCGAAATAATCCAAACAAGCACAGTAAGAAACAGTGCAACAACGGCACTTTTCGCTTCCTTATTTGCTTGTTGAAGCTTGTCTTTATACGTCATAGCAACCTTTTCAAAAAACAGAATTAGGGAAAGAACGTCTGACTATCAATTACTTACAATGATTTTCGCCTGATAGGTAGGCGCACGCCCATAAGAAAATCGAAAGAATTATACCGCGCAACAATTCAAAATATCCCAAAAAGAAAAAATCATATCCGTAATACTCCACGCTTCGAAGGTAAACGGATAATTTGCAAAAAACACTGATGACAAACAGTTTAGCGATAATGCTTGATTGTTTTGGTGTGAAAATTATCTTAGAAAAGTATTAGCGCAGAAGAATACGTATAAAAACAGATAGCGCCCTGCATGAGCAGAACGACCTATCCTCCCACGGACTACACCGCAGTA
>ERZ826146.2236-NODE-2236-length-15200-cov-6.635787_pt1 | contig 15200 bp, 12 predicted proteins | sample MGYA00519857_ERZ826146 | MGnify/ENA primary metagenome ERZ826146 (study PRJEB31778, sample SAMEA3449222) | human gut metagenome | biome: human gut; feature: human-associated habitat; material: faeces | place: United Kingdom | collected 2010/2012 ...
CAACAATGTCCTTGAACGTGGGGGCCAAGGCATTCTCGCGGTAAACGTTCTTCATGCCCTTGGGCACGTACAATATAGTGTTGGCAAAGTTGTAGTTCGGGTAATCACCAACGTAGATATGCGGCTTGCCGAGAAGGTACAACCCGTCAAGGTTGTCTATCACCTTTACCGTCTGTTCGTCCTTGAGTGTTACTTGCGCCTCCAAATCCCAGCCGCCGCCGTTAACTACTATTTTCTTTAACTTCGGGCAGTTGCGGAAATCGGGCAATTCGAACGTGTTACGTCCCTCGTCCGGTCCCCAGAAAGTAGCGCTCTCTAAATTCGCACAATCGTCAAAAGCGTTGGCCGCATTTACATACGACAGCGTCACGCTCTTAATCCCGCTTCCCACGAAAGCCGAATCTAAAACCCTCATATCGTCTTCCTCATCGCTGCTTAGTTCATAAGGCCCGCTGCAAGTCACGACGTCGCACTCCAAGCTGCGGCAGTTCTTGAAAGCGCAGGTGTAGGCTCTTTTAACCTTAAACGGGACACCATAGCCTTGGGAGTTAATGCCGATACCTTTTAGATTAATACAATCTTGGAATGCACTCTTTTCGGCATAATAGCTATCGTTTGAGTAAGTATCATTAACATTTATGTATTCCAGTTTTTTACAGCCTTTAAAGCTCGCCGTGCTGCCAATTTCGCCAAAATTATGGGCTTCCATATCAATTGATTCTATATTGACACAATTCTGAAATGCCTTAGCACCTACCTTTGCGTTAGGAATCGATATGTGCCCTGAAAGGTTTTCACAACCATCAAAAGCGCCTTCGCCTACAACAAAGGCATCTTCTCCACTGAAATAGCGCAGGTTCTTGCAACCAAGGAACATGTACTTACCTATCGCTCTGAACATGTGCTGGTTCTTACAACGGAACGTGTCAAGTTTAGTGCAATAGGCGAAAGCTGAATCACCGAAATAAAAACTATTGGGAAGTTTAATTCCGGTTTTATCATAAACTGTAACACTGTCATCGCCAAAATCGCAAACCTCCAAATTCTCACATCCGTAAAAAGCTTTTGAGCCAATGCGGATAACTGGAAACTCATCAATTCGTGTTCCTAATCCAGGGATGTCCTCAAAACCAATACCAGGCAAGAATGTACCTATAGGCTCATATTCGAATTCACCGCTCCATTCAGGAAACGTAATCTTGACACGTTTCAAGGTTTTACTGCCGCTAAAGGCATTGCTTGCTATGCCGCGCAGGCTTCTGTCGGTAAGCTCAACACTTTCTATCTGGTCTCCCCACTGGTTGGCCATGAGATAGTTCAGATAAGTTTCTTCATTGCCAAAGCCAACACCTTTGCCCCGTTTGGTATAACTCTTGATGGGCTCTCCTTCATATATTACCGTCTTAGCTATCAGCACCGGTTCTTTGCCTTCTATGGCATATTCTACAGGAGACCAATCATCACAATATCCAATCTTATTATAAATAAATTCACTTTCCCAATTATTACCTAACACACTATTGCCTTTCAATTTGTTGTTAACCATACATTCATAATCGCCCTCTACGTACAGGGTGTCTACGTACAGTTTATCGCCCGAAGAGCTGTAAACGCCGCGTATCATGTTGGGGATTGTAAGGCTGTTCAAGTGGTTTTTCTGCCTTATTATGAAGTCGAGATCCACGAAAAACAGGTTTATATCTGGCATTGAGGGAATCTCAAAATCATCGGATACTGGAATTTTAACGTCTACCAAGGTATTTGCCAAACACACACCGTCATGTATTGACGGATCGGGAAAGAGAACTACTTCTGTTCCCTCTACCGGCACAGAATTCGTATAATATTCGCATGTTTTCAAGAACACGTAATTGTCACTCTCCCATTGCATTGCAAAATCATTCCATGAATAATCCGTAAAAGGATTTAGAAGTGATGACTCATGCGCTGATGATATACGCCTCGCATAATCTACTATATAATATTGTCCATATCCGTATGAATCCCAATGACGTTGCCTGGCCTCTTCTGATTGCGCAAAAGCAGACGTTATCGCAACAGTCAATAAAAACAACAAACATATACGTTTCATGACATTTATTTCTTTTAATTTCATTCTACATTCTATAATATAAAAATATCATAGGCTCACTAAGCCCGGCTCGCTACATTGCATATTCCCGTTCAACGCAACAGCGAAAGCATTGGTATCGACAACATAGCTAATGCCTGTATAACGGTACGACCCGTCGCCCGGGATTATGGGTTACATAATTTGCCGGAGCTATTATCTTGAATTTATAAACCCCGTATTTCCATATAGATCCTATAGGAAGGACTGTATTCCCAACGCTTATCACGTTGCTGCCTGCCGCCTTTGAAAACGCCACCGTCCCCGCGCACTTGTAACCATCTTCGTGGCAGATATACTTTTTACCGCCCACAGTTATAAAGTCGCCTTTCTTGAGCAGGTATGAATCACTTTCAACAAGATCCACACTGCGGTCGTCAATCAGGTTGTAGTTCATGTCAAGCGGGGTGTCGCTGAACATCACCACTATTTTGCCTATGAAAAAACGGCCTTCTATCGGCATTAGTGTACCGGCCCTTACAGCAATGGTAATTTTCACTTTATCAATTGTGCCACCACTATATATATCGAACTGTTGCCGTACATTATAAAAGCCGCCTTTATCATAAAGGAAGTACGTGTAGGCTCTTTTTATTTCCGAATTTCCGGCATATTGAATTTGATTACAAATCACAAAATCACCCGAATTGCATTCGTTGATTAGCGGAAAGTCTATGGTTACGTACCGTATTGGCTCCTTAAAATCAGCAAGAAAATCATAGTCGAAATCCTTTTGCATTACCACGAGGTTGTGCTCGTATGTCACGTTCTTTTCGTAAAAATACCGCATTAACATCTTGCCCATAGGTGTTTGCATGTATGCGTGCGTGCACTCGGCCGTTTCCGCGTTGGGATTGACTTTGTAATACCCTTTTATGCTGCCGTCCACCAGCGGGCGGGCGGGCAATCCGCGCAAATAAGCCGAACCTATAGGGAAGCGGTCGGCACTATCGGCATCCAACGCCTCGGCTATACGCAACGATTTGCCGTTGTATGGCGCGTCCTCAATAATGCAGTTGTGCACTTCGGCATCCTCGTCAGTGTTGAGGACTACGCTGTCAAAGTAACAAAGGTTGGAGGCCGCATATTCGCCAATGTTGCCGTCAGTGTTGTTATGCAGCATTGTCACCCAGTTAAGCCCCCAAAAGCCCTTTACACGCGCAAGCCTCGGGCGGCTCACCTCGAAATGGTTGTAACGTATCACAGCCGCAGCCCTCTGCCCCAATTCCAGGTCTATGGCAAACACGCCAGGTTCGGACTTATCCTCCCTATTAAAACCCTTGGCACTTTTAAGGTTGTTGTACTCCACGCGGCACGGGCCTTTGTTGACGCACATTTTCATTACAAAACCGTTGTTATGGCACTTGTTGCGCGTGAACTCCAACGACCACGAGGTCTGCAACGTCGGTTCAAGTTCCACTACGCCTGTTGTTGCCGTTTTATCCCGCCTTTCGCTAAAAAGGCAATACATGTTATGGAAAAACGCGCACTCGTTTATACGAAGGTTGGTAACCGGGTAATCTATTATTGAATTTATATGAATGGCATACATGAAATTGCGGAAGTGGCAGCGTTCTATTATGAACGGCCACAGCGGGGCACTGCAATACGTACAGAAATTTATTCCCGAAGGAAGTTTGTCCGCACTTTGGTAATAGCTCCAGGGATCGCCCTCCGTCCACAATTGCAAATTTGAAATGACGATAGGGTCGCCCGGGTTCATGGAATCAGCATACTTAGTAGGATAAGTTACGTCTTCACCATCTTCATATTCCTCCCCTATTGTAATAAGGTTCACATCTTTAGGGCAAAACAATGTGCTTGTGCGGGAATTCCATACCGCACCATTAGCATGACCGGTAGCTTCTTCTTTATCCTCATATTCATACCACTGGTCCTCACGCAGCAACGCGCCGCTGCCCTCGAGGTGCAAATTGCCTTTATGTATTACGATACCTTTACCCACAAAGTAATTCACCGCGTTGAACTTCACCGTCTTTATTGAAAGTTCCTCGGCCACGCGGATTGTCTCGTTTATTGCAGCTGAATCATCATTACAACCTTCATAATAAGAACCTTCTTTGTCTAAATCAAAATTACCTTTCACATTGCGCTCGAAAACGAGGTCGCCTTTCGCGCCGAACCATTCAGGACGGAGGTAAGGCACATTGAGCACAATATCTTCGGCAAAGGTAACTGAGCATTTATCGTTGTCCAACCTGAACAGTTGTTGGCAAGTATCTTCAATACCGACTATGCCGCTCAAAGTCCCATTGCCCAACGTTCCGCCGTTTGCCCTGAGCACGTCGCCCGGCACGAAATAAAGCGTCTTGCCTTTCAAATCCACGTCATCTTCCAAAGATATGAGGGACGGGGAATGAGCCTCACTCAATAACGGAAAAACAAATGCGCCGTTATTATCCTTTTCTTCAAACTTGCTTTTGTTCAGAATTATCTTTTCCATAATCCGAAGCTTTTAATGGTTAATTTTTGGTCGAAAGATAAAGAAAAGTTTTTGTATGAAAAAGCCAAAATCCAACATTTATTTTTTTATCTTACCCCCCCCCAATTGCAATTTTTTTGTTTACAAATAGCACACCTACTGTTCTTTGCCATGCCCTATGGACAGTGCCACACTTCCATTTTGTCAAGAAAAACGTGCGAGGTACATGGAAAAGCGGGGATTGTGTTCCGGGGACGCACTGCCGGGCTTCCGCCGCCATTTTTCCTCTTTCCGCCGACATGGGGCAATACTGCCATTATGGGCAAAAAACAACGGCAAATTTTGCACTGCTTTGGGACGTGGCCAAAAATAGGTCGGACATATTTCAAAATACAAGGCACATATTTTAAAATATGTGCCTTGTATTTTTTCTTTTCTCCGAGGTAGTTGTAACCCTCTGAAAATGAAATATGATTTCGTGTTGCTCTTTTTGTCTGTTTTCCATGCCCGGTTTCCGCTGCTGCGGATGTCTGTTTTGTAAGTCGTGTACTCGGCGAAAAGGAGCAAGTGCCGGTCGGCTACTCAATCACATGTTACAAAGCGAGCCGGGCATATTGGGGATTACGCATCGGTCCGGTTATGAATCGGCGGTAATATTTTTTGCATAAAGAAAAACGAGATGAAGTTTATTTCATCTCGTTTTTGTCTTTTAAGTCGATTTCTGCCCCGTTTGTGTCTAAGAATTTGTATTGCAGGAATGAGAAACTCTGGTTGGGCAGTACTTTTATTCCCATTCCGTATTTCAGCCTCCATTGCGCCTTTATCGAAAATACTCCCTTGTTTATATATGCCGCCACATAGGGGTGTACTTGCAGTGTAAAGCGTTTTACCTTGAATTTTGTTGATAGTATCCGCACCTTGTCGTGAAGCGTGTCGACAAAAAGGAGTGATGGTTTTATTTTGCCTGTTCCGCCGCATGTGGGGCATGTTTCCTCGACCATTACGTCCATGGCCGGCCGCACGCGCTGCCGGGTTATTTGCATTAGCCCGAATTTAGATAACGGCAGGATGTTGTGGCGCGCCCTGTCGCTTTCCATGTTGTGGCACATGCGCTCATAGAGTTTCTGGCGGTCTTCGGCCAGAGACATGTCTATGAAGTCTACAACTATAATCCCGCCCATATCGCGTAAACGCAATTGGCGCGCCAGCTCGTCGGCAGCGCCTAAGTTTACTTCGAGTGCGTTAGCCTCTTGTCCGTCGGCTGATTTTGTGCGATTCCCGCTGTTCACGTCTACAACGTGCAGGGCCTCGGTGTGCTCTATAATCAAATATGCGCCGTGTTTGTATGTCACCGTTCTGCCGAAAGCCGATTTTATTTGTTTGGTAACGGAGAAGTTGTCGAATATGGGAATGTCGCCTTTATATAATTTTACAATCTCCTTGCTTCCCGGCGAGATAAGTTCCAAATATGCGCATATTTCGTTATAGACGGCGGCGTCGTTTACGTAAATGCTTTCAAACGAAGTGTTGAACGAATCACGCAGCAATGCAACCGTGCGGCTCATCTCTTCGTACACGAGCAATGGCCGTTTCTTGTCGGCCAATGTGCGCCTGAACATGTCGGAACATCTTGATAGCAGCACTTTCATCTCGCTGTCAAGCTCGGCAACCCGCTTTCCTTCGGCAACAGTGCGTACTATTACTCCAAAGTTCTTTGGCTTTATGCTGTAGACAAGTTGTTTGAGGCGTGCGCGCTCGGCATCCGACTTGATTTTTGAAGAAACGGATACTTTTTCGCCGAACGGTATGAGCACAAGATTCCTTCCTGCAAAAGAAAGCTCGCACGTAAGGCGCGGCCCTTTTGTGGATATGGGTTCCTTGGATATTTGAACCAGAATCTCGTCGCCGGCTTTGAGCACCTGGCTTATCTGCCCGTCTTTAGGAAGGTCGGGAGTGGACTTTAGCTTAAACTGTTCAAGAGGTTTTTGCGTGGCGCCGCTTGTAATGGCACTCAGATAAGTTGACGCGCTGTTGAACTGTGTGCCTAAGTCGAGATAATGCAAAAAAGCTTCGCGTTCATAACCGACATCAACAAAACAAGCATTAAGTGCAGGTAAGATTTTCTTTACCTTGGCTGCATATATATTTCCTACGGCGTTCGATTCTTCGCGTTTTTCGCTTTGAAACTCTACTAAACGCTTATCTTCAAGAAGTGCGATAGAAATATCTTTAGGCTGAACATCTATAATTACTTCACTTGTCATTACTGAGGTAAAATGTTTGTACCTATAGTTTCCTATTGGATTACTATACTTAAGTTACGAATCTTGCAATTAGGGTAATTGCATGAAATTCTCCCTCTTGTTATTATAAATACTGTAGAGATTGGTCCTTACAGCATTCTAAAACTAAAAACTTAAAAAATAAGAACAAACTACGCTCGGCTATGAATTTGTGCAAGCGGCATAGTTTGTTCTTAGTCGATGAAATTGCGGAGAATAAATCTACTACTTGCTCTTATGTCTATTCTTGCGCAATCTTTTCTTACGTTTGTGCGTTGACATCTTATGTCTTTTTTTCTTTTTTCCGCTTGGCATAATTATTTAAGTTTAATATGTTGTAAATGTTAGAGGTTTTGTAATATTTCGACGAGATTTCTCGTGATTATTATTTCTTTACTGAATTTACAAACGTCTTGGCGGGCTTGAATGCCGGGATGTTGTGCTCGGGAATAATGATAGTTGTGTTTTTTGAAATATTGCGCGCTGTTTTCTGTGCACGTTTTTTGAGGATAAAACTACCGAAGCCGCGGAGATAAACGTTTTCGCCTTCTGCGAGGGAATCCTTAACGACTTCCATGAATGCTTCTACAGATGTAAGTGCCGTGGTTTTATCTATTCCTGTCTTTTTTGAAATCTCGTTTACTATTTCTGCCTTAGTCATGATTTTAATCGTTTTAGTGTTACGTATGTCTTTTTTCAAATTTGATTGCAAAGTTATATCTTTATCTTGATATAGAAAAATATGCGTGTGGCATTTTTGCGGCTATTAGGCTGTTATGCCTTATTTTTTCTTTGCGTGATTTATGTTTTTGCAGCAAATGGCCGTATTTTTATTTCTTGCCGTTGTATGTTTGCATGAATTCCTTGGGATATGGGGTTTCGAAACGCAGCAGCTCGTTTGTGCGCGGATGGTGTAAAACGAGGCGGAATGCGTGTAGGTACATGCGCTTTTGCTCGTCATTGTTGTTACCGTATTTTATGTCGCCGCATATTGGATGGCCTATATCCTGCATGTGTACGCGGATTTGGTTTTTACGCCCGGTTTCGAGCCGCAGCTCTACAAGCGAATAACGCTCGTTTGATTTTACTGTCCTAAAATGGGTAAGGGCGTATTTCCCTCCGTTGTCAACAGGTGAGCTGTATGTTATGAATCTGTCATCTTCTTTAAGCCAGCTTTCTATCGAGCCGTTCTGCTGCTCCATCTTGCCTTCGACAAGGGCGATGTATCTGCGGTCGATTACGATGTCTTTCCATGAGTGTTCAAGAACCTGCTCGATATTCATGTTCTTGGCATAGACCATTATTCCTGAAGTATCCCTGTCCAAACGGTGTACCACGTGTGAAGTGCACTTTTGGTGTGAAGCCTTGAGGTAACTGTCGAGAATGGTTTTTACGTTATACAACTGGTGCGGGGCCGGTGCTGACAATATGCCCGGCGATTTGTCTATTACTATTATGTCGCGGTCTTCGTAAATTATCTTTACGAATTTATTGTGCAGCATAATACCGGGCTTGCGTTTGCTTATCTCGACAACCATGCCCGGTTTCAGGAGAAAGTTGTGTTGTGTCTCGATATGCTTGTCGACCATAACTCCTCCGTTTGTAAGTATGGCCTTTGCTTTGTTGTGGCTCATGCCGTTTAGTACCTTTTCGATAAAAGGCAGCAGTTCGCATTCCAGATGAACATTGAATACGGTGTATTTTGATTGCGTCGTATTGGCCATTTATGATATTAACTTAATAATGACTTGCAAAGGTAAGCCATTCTTTTATTATAGGAACGAAAATTAAAGAAAACCGTTCATTGCCGCATGTGCGTCGCCATTAATATACATCGACGTGGGTGTGTTTTAAAAAGAGCCCGGGACTTTGAAAAAAATATGTCTGACATATTTTAAAATAGGTCAGACATATTTTGAAATAGGTCGGACATATTTTTCGAGAGCTCCTATGGTGGGAAAAGAAATACGGACAATGGTGTTTTTTTGAAGATGTCTTACTACGTTTTTCGCCTTGTTTTTTGGAGGAGCATAATCGGCAACTTTTATTACGCCGATTACACCATTTTCAATCCCACTATCGACGCTATTAAAGTTGTTATGAAAAATATCCGCGCCCGGGACGCATGCTCGTGCAAGAATATGATTCCCAACAGCACGGTCCCGACAGCTCCAATGCCAGTCCATACGGGATATGCCGTGCCGATAGGTATGGTTTGTACCGCAACGGACAGCAGCCACATGCTGGCTGTGAGGCTGACTATGAACCCTGCGGCCCATAAACGGAATGCCATGCCCTTCGAGCCTTTCATCTTCCCCATGCAAAAGGCAAAGGATGTTTCAAACATGCCTGCTGTAATCAAAATAATCCAGTCCATCGGTGAAAGTTTTAATGTGATACGATTTTAAGCCCTATAACTGAAGCAATTAGCGTGGTGATGAAAAACAGACGCATGAAAGTTACGGGTTCGTTGAAGAACACAATGCCGAGTATTACGGTGCATACCGCGCCTATACCGGTCCAAACGGGATAAGCCGTGCCGATGGGTAAGGTCCTGACAGCCTTGGCCAGCAATATCATGCTTAGCGCAAGACTTATTAGAAATCCTGCACACCAAAGATAATATCCGGCACCCGACGTTTCTTTCATCTTTCCCAAACAAAAAGCAAAACCGGACTCGAAGAATCCGGCAACAATCAGAATAATCCAGTTCATACGGCTTTCTTGTAATAGCTAATAAATATGTAGAAAAGGAATGCAAAAATAGCGAAAGGCGAACGCAGAGACAAATTAATGTGGTAGTTTTTGCTTTATGCTATGTAAGGCAGTTCTAATAGCATGGAACAGCGTATGGGGTTCGGGAAAAATAAAAGCCGTACTTATTCCTAAGAGGATAGTACGGCTTTCGTGTTATTGAGATATTCCAATGCTGTTGTGTCGTGAAGTTATTTGTTCTTCCATTCTACGTTAAGATTATCCCCCTTGTCATCGGTGTATGCCACTATATCATGATTTTCTTCGTTTTCTAAATTCATCATCAGTTCGCATACTTTGTCCTCAAGGTATGTTTGTATAGCGCGTTTCAGAGGGCGCGCGCCTAATTTGGAGTCGTACCCCTTTTGGGTAATAAAATCGCGTGCGTTATTGTCAACAGTGAGCGCATAACCAAGACCTTCAACGCGTTTTACGAATTTGTCTATTTCGATGTCCGCAATGGAGCGTATTGCCGCTTCGGTAAGGGGGTCGAACATTATAATCTCGTCTATACGGTTGAGAAACTCGGGGGCAAACGATTTGTTTAATGCTTTTCTTATAATGTCGTCGCTTTTCTTTTTGTCAACCGAGGTCATTGCTTCAAAGCCAATCCCTTGTCCGAACTCGCGTAATTGTTTTGTGCCGCTGTTCGAAGTCATTATAATAACGGTGTTCTTGAAATCTACAGTTCGCCCGTTGCTGTCTGTCAATCTTCCGTCATCCATAACCTGGAGCAGGAGGTTGAATACATCGTTGTTGGCTTTTTCAATCTCGTCGAGCAAGATTATGGAGTAGGGGTGTCTGCGTACACGTTCTGTCAGCTGGCCGCCTTCTTCGTAACCTACATATCCGGGAGGCGCCCCAACCAGGCGGCTTACAGAATATTTCTCCATGTATTCGCTCATGTCGATTCTGATTAAGGCATCTTCTGAGCCAAACATGAAGTCGGCTAATTTTTTTGCAAGCAATGTTTTCCCGACGCCGGTCGGACCTAAGAACATGAACGTCCCGATAGGCCTGGTTGGGTCTTTAAGTCCTATCCGGCTGCGCATAATAGCTTTTGTTATTTTTGTGATAGCCGTTTCTTGCGCTATTACCGCATTTGCCAGTGCTTCGTGCATGCCTTTCAGGCGTATGTTCTCAGCTCTTACCATTTTTTGAACAGGAATGCCCGACATGTATGAAACAACTTCTTCTATTTGCGGCAGGTCGATGGTCTCACGATTCTCGTTTAGACTTAATTCCCATTCTTTTCTGCGGGCTTCATATAAAAGAGTCAGGTTCATTTCCTGGTCGCGCAGGTTTGCCGCCTCTTCAAAGTCTTGCTTTGATACGGCTTCGTTCTTTTTTTCTCGTATTTCGTTTATGTGCGCTTCTTGCTCTTCTATATCTTTTGGCACTTTCAGGTTTGTGATATGTGCTCTTGAGCCGGCCTCGTCAAGTGCGTCGATAGCCTTGTCTGGCTGGCAGCGGTCGCTAATGTATCGGTCGGTAAGAGAAACGCATGCTTCCAATGCTTTGTCTGTGAAACGCACATTATGAAAATCTTCATAGCGTTCCCTTATGTTGTTGAGTATTTGTAGTGTTTCGTCGTGAGTTGTTGGCTCAACGATTATTTTTTGGAAGCGGCGTTCCAAAGCCCCGTCTTTTTCAATTGACTTGCGGAACTCATCCATCGTTGTTGCGCCAATGCATTGTATTTCGCCTCTTGCCAATGCCGGCTTCAATATGTTTGCGGCGTCCATTGTTCCCGGCGCAGAACCCGCGCCGACAATAGTATGGATTTCGTCAATGAAAAGAATTATGTTAGGATTTTTTTGTAGCTCGTCAAGCAGTCCCCTAATGCGTTCCTCGAATTGCCCGCGGTACTTAGTGCCGGCTACGAGCGAAACCATATCGAGTGCAATGATTCTTTTGTGTAAGAAAGTGCGCGGCACTTTATGCTGGATGATTCTTGTGGCCAGCCCTTCGACTATAGCGCTTTTACCGACTCCCGGTTCGCCGATTAGAACGGGGTTGTTCTTTTTGCGGCGGTTTAGTATTTGTGCCAGATGTTCTATTTCCTTTTCGCGTCCGACGACTGGGTCAAGTTTCCCTTTTCTTGCAGCTGCCGTTAGGTCAAAGCCGAAATTGTCCAATACAGGCGTATCGTTGTTAGGCGCTGCCTGGCTGCTGGAAATTTTTGTGTCGCTCGGTTTGTTTCGTGGCTCGTTTTCTTCGTCTTCTTCGTCTTGGCTAAAGCCGAATCCCGAATGAATGTCTGGCTTCATTGCCAGCATGTCGTGGGCCGCTTCGTATGTAACATCATTGTTCCTTAGTATACTGCATACCATATTGCTGTTGTCTTTAAGAAGCGCCAGCAGCAGGTGCTCTGTGTCAACAAAGTTGCTATGCAGCAGCCTTGCTTCTAATGTGCACAGGCGCAGAATTTTTGCAGAGGAATCGGATAATGTTATTTCGTTGAATATATCCTTGCGGCTGTTACTTGATTCCTGATTCAGTTTTTCTTCTATTTCACGTTTTAAGTCGTCAAGTCTTACGTGAAATTTGTTTAGAATCTCTATTGCCTTGCCTGAATTTTCGCGCAACAACCCGAGGAACAGGTGTCCCGGGTCGATTAAGTTCGACCTTAAACGTTCTGCTTCTTCTTTGCTGTATATGAGTATGTGAGATACTCTTGGTGAAAATTGGTTGTTCATTTTTAGTAGTTCTTTGCTTTTGCAAATGTTTCGAATTAACTCTATCAGTAAACTTGCGTTTTTGTAACGAGAGTCTTTCAGTACGTGCGGTGTGCCCGCAATCATGTTTAATTCAAAGTAAGCAAAGTTTATGCCAAAACGGCAAATAATGCCTCATTAGATGAAGATTTGACTATAACACTTATATGTCAGGCAGAATAATCGAGGCTTCTTATGTCAGTTGACATCGTAGTTCGCGTATAAAAACCGTTTTATGCTGCGTTTGGGGGTCTTTTCAAATTCCTTGTCTACGATTTTAATACCCGAAATTTGTGAATACATCGGTAAGGTGCCGTTTAAGGTACGCCGGTTTTGCTCCATAACCTGTTTTAGCTGTGCAGGAGTGAGTTTGCGTTCTTTCACACCTTCCTGGTTGGGATACACGAGGGCATAGAACTTGTTCCCTTTCTGAATCATCACGCTTTCTTCAACTAATGGCAGCATGTTCAGTTTTCCTTCTATTTCTTCGGGATAGATGTTTTGGCCCGACGAACCGAGAAGCATGTTTTTGGAGCGTCCTTTAATGTAAATATAACCGAATTCATCGATTACGGCTAAGTCTCCGGTGTGATACCACCCGTCCTTGTCTATTGCAAGTGCTGTCGCTTCAGGGTTTTTGTAGTAACCTAACATTACGTTTATGCCTCTGCAGAGTATTTCGCCCACTACGTGTTGGGGGTCTGGGGAGTCGATTTTTACTTCCATGTGTTTTACTACTCGTCCGCATGAACCTTTGGGGAGTACGGAGTAGTCGGCATAGCATATCACGGGTGCGCATTCTGTTGCCCCGTAAACTATGGCATAAGGGAAATGTATGCGGTGCAATAATTCTTCTATGTCTTTGTTCAAAGGTGCTCCTCCTATCATTATTTCATAGAATTTCCCGCCGAATGCCTTTTTCATCTTGTTGCAAATGATGTTGCAGATTTTTTCCCTTACGTAGGGCAATCTCATTAGCATTCGCATTTGGGGAGTTTGGAGTTGCGGCAGTATGCTGTAGCGGAGCGCCTTTTCAAGAATCAACGGTACGGCGGCAATAAAGTCGGGTTTTATTTTTGCAAACGCATTGAAGATTACAGTGGGGCTGGGGTTTTTCATAAGGAAGAACACGTGTGCCCCTGAAATGAACTCGAACAAGAATTCCAAGGCCATGCCGTACATGTGGGCCATTGGCAGAATGGAAACGAGTTTGCTGCCTTTGTGTACGCACATGTGCAGCGCGCTGCGTGCAAAGTCCATGTTGCTCCATAGGGCGCGGTATGGAATCATAACGCCTTTCGAGTTGCTTGTCGTGCCTGATGTGTAGTTTATCATGGCCAGTTCTTCGGTCTCGTCCCGCCGGTAGCTTACATGTTCCTTGCGGAAGTTTTTCGGAAATTTGTGCCCGAACATTTCGTTGAGCCTTTCTCTTGCGGAGGTGAGTGTTTCCGCACGGCTTACAAGCAATGAATAGTCGGGCAGTCCGAATATGCCTTCAAGGTCGGGCATTTCGTTTGCGTCAATGGTGGGCCATATAAGGTCGCCTACAAAAAGTAGTTTGCTTTCCGAGTGGTTTACGATGTTGTATATCTGTTCCGGTTTGAATTCCTGAAGTATGGGTACTGCCACGGCTCCATAAGTAAGAATTCCCAAATATGCGGCAGCCCATTGTGAACTGTTACGTCCGCAGATTGCGATTTTGTCGCCTTTTTTTACGTGGGCTTCGCTGAACAGGATGTGTAGCTTTTCTATTTTCCGTGCCACGTCTTTGTATTGCAGCGTGGCTCCGTCGTAGTCTGTAAGAGCGTCAAGATCCCAGTATTCCTTTATGGCAGTTTCAATCAGTTCGATGAAGCTCCCTATATTTTTATTTTCCATAATTTGCACAAATTAAGTTCCAGTGTGCAAATGTATGAATATTTTTCTATACCGCAAATATATTTGGCTGTATAATGAGCATACGGTACGATTGGGGTTCCTCTTTTTTTACTTGACGCGGGTGGAAAGGCGGTTTTTATGGTGGATGTCTGTGTCGTGTCTGTTTTCAATTTCCTTCATGAGTTCATCCAACTTTTTGTAACATTTTCTTAATTCTTCCATCGTTAAAATCTCCATTGGTTTTTCTTTTATAAAATTAGAAATTTATTTTCGCTTCATCCGTTTTTGTCTGTGCGTTCTCATAAATCGTATCACTTGGCAGGTCGATATAATCATTCCAGAATACACATGTCCGGCTTTCGTCAAGCTGCACCTGTTCAAATAATCCGGTAATGGTTTCTAAATCCTTATAACTTTTAATCGTGTCAATATCTTCTTTGACATTATAAATACAGTCTTTTCCATCATCAAAAATGACATGTAATAAATAATTTTCTAATGGTTTTACGCTTTTGATTCTCGGTATCATGCCATCACCTCCAATGTACCGGAACCACCGCCTATAAAGGCGGTAGTTTTTTTAATGTCTGATTATCCCACATCTCTAATAATGCGTTCTGGTTCTGTGCCATCCATTCCTTGACAAGCTCCTGTGCTTTCCTAGGAAGATCGCCCTCTGTCATTTTCATTGTGCGCAAATCAAATATTCCGATGTGCTCTCCATATAATGCATGGATATGACTTGGTTCATGTTCTTTTGGTTTAAAAAACATTTTAATGACAATTCCATAAAATCTACTTATCTCTGGCATTATGTAATCTCCTTCCTATGTTTTTATCACTTCTTAGGATACTTTTATTATAGTCTATTATCGTGTACTTGTCAATAGTCTATTTGCGTGTATTTTATTAATTTTTATATTCCATTATATCGCCAGGCTGGCAGTTTAAAAGTCGGCACAGATTACACAGTACTTCACAAGTCACATTTTCAT
>ERZ826146.2246-NODE-2246-length-15136-cov-3.311054_pt1 | contig 15136 bp, 19 predicted proteins | sample MGYA00519857_ERZ826146 | MGnify/ENA primary metagenome ERZ826146 (study PRJEB31778, sample SAMEA3449222) | human gut metagenome | biome: human gut; feature: human-associated habitat; material: faeces | place: United Kingdom | collected 2010/2012 ...
GTCGTTCCGAAACAGTTCGGGGAATAGTAGAGTATCTGTTCCGGTGTCATCTTATAGCCGATAGCGTCATTCACATACATGTTCAGAGTCTTCTGAGACTTGGGAAGTTTCTGCCCCAAAAGAATACACTGAGCGGCGAATGCGTGAAGAACAGTTCCTTTCTGTGTTGCCAGAAATCTCACATAGGAGTCCGCGATATTATCATCGGTGTAATTGATCCAGTGATACTTACTTGCACCAAGGAAGGCGTGCTGACCTTCAAGGTTGGAATGCCTGTTGAAGTTCATTCAATACCTCCTCTTTATTTTCCGGACACACAAAGCGAGAGAATGACATATCGTTCATCTTCTCGACATAGTAGTCCTGATTTGGGCGCTTCTTAGCTGTCGCAGACCTCTTGCATTCGAGGGAGGCCCACTTCTCGCCATAAAGAATCAACAGATCGGGAAGTCCCTGAATTTGGTCCATCTTGAAAACCATGCATCCAGGGAACAACGCTTTCAATGACTCGATTAAACGGTCTTGAAATCCGCTCTCAAGTCTGGAACTTCTGGCCACGAAATGACCTCCTTTCGACAAAAAATAAAATGGAGAGAGGGAAATGTGTAACACATCTCTCTCTTCTCCATAAAAGACCCTGTTTTTTCTGCGGAAGCCAAAAAGGGCATAAAAAAGCCGAGACACCTTTTCAAGCGTCTCGGTCAAATATCCAGAGGGTCAGCTATTATTTCGCAGATACCGAATGAGTATCCAAATCAGCCACAGACCTCCTGTGCAGAAAGTAAGTATCACATCGAGGATCAGTCCACAAGTGCTACGCTTTCCGTTACCTTTACTCATGCTGTCTATCCTTTCTCATAAATCCGTTATGTTGTCATCATCAATGTTGTTGCTTTCTTTCAGTGCGATGTTACCTCCAAGACTCGAAGCCAAAGCCGCGACAATGGCAGCAGCTACGCCGCCGATAACCCCAATGAGCTTCAAACGGTTCCTCGATTTTTCAGAGTCCTTATCCGCTACCGCTGCGGCAACTTCCTGCATCTGATTGAGAATATAAGTCTTCTGCTCAAATGTCAGGTCGTCGTTGTCCAGCATTTTTTCAAGAGAATCCATCACGCGGTTATACATATCGTAACAACTGCGCATACTCTCTCGATCGTCTTCCATCGCTTCCTGGATGACGCTGCGGTACTCTTTCAAAACATCAAGTGAAGTCGAAGCGAAGTTCGGAAATTGCTCAAGAGCTTTCTTTGCAACTTCGGGGTTCATCTTCGGAACCATTGTCGCAAAAGCAATGACTTTTTCTTTTGTCAAATGTCTGAAATCTGGAATATCCAGTTTCTTGAGAACTTGCTGTTCAGTGTAAGGCCGTGCCACGCTCCATCCTCCCCTCGTAAGAGTGCAAATAAAAAAGGTGCGCCCCAACGAAGAGACGCACCCTGCAAAAGCGCATCTCTCATTGCTGCGACACAATCCTCTTACCACCACTATGGGTATAACGAGTTAAGAGAGAAACACTTGTTGCCAAGTAATTCTCCCATAGTGAAGCGGATAAGAAGATTTAATTGTGTCGCAAGATCAGTATAACACACTTGTACGCGAAAAGGAAGCGAGAGTTTTTTGAGGAAAATCAGGCTTTGGCCAAAAACCCACTTTTTCTCGCCACTTATATATATTTTTTACATTTTTTCTTCACACTAATTAAAGAAAAAAGTGGGAAAGTGGGCAGAAAGCCCGCAAAGCCTTGTGTGCCAACGGTTTCAGCCTGCCCACTTTTCAAATAAAACCGGGCAAAAACCCACTTTTTTTGGCCAGAACCGTCTCTACAAGTCTCTCAACTCGCCCAAATATATCAAGTTTCCGAAAGAAAGTGGGCAGAAGCCCGTTTTTCAAAACAAAAGTGGCCACGATTTTTGCGCATGAAAGAGCCCCGAATTCTATCTTAGATTAGACAGAACCGGGGCAAATTCACGCGGTTTGGAGAGGCTACCTCCATACTCGTCCGGACCGTTTGTCGATCAAAACGACACGACCTTCAATCTCAAAGTCCGCCAAGTCACACACATCCTTGATAGACCTGAGCAACTTCTTAAAACGAAGCTCCTCGATTTCAAGGTTCATCATGGCCTGGTAGGCTGTCGGATCTGAGTAGCCCTCCGAGTTTTTTCGGTCGCTCATCGGTCACCTCTTTCTTTCTCCCACTTTTCAAGATCACAGCCGATCTCTTTCAGCTTGTAGGTACAGAGCCAGACGTCGTCGCCCTGCTCCATCTCATAACGACGGATCAAAGCCTCGATGCCGCGGGAGAAGTTGTCATAGAATTTTTTAAGTCGCTTGTTGCCGAAGCCGAGCTGTTCACGCAGCTCCCACAGAACCAGAGCGTCGATCTCGCGGATATGCTTTCGATCGTACTCTGCGAGCTGTCGCTGTATCTCCATGTCCATAGCCTTTTTCTCGGCAGCGGACATTACGGCTCCGAACACTCTTTTTCCGGCTTTCTTTACTTTCATGAACGGGTCCTCCCATGATCCAGTTTTCTTTTGCGAAGAACATCGGAACTCCGAAGAAAAGAGAAAGGAGAAGGACCGTACCATCCTTCTCCAAAATAACGACCGGCAAAGATGCCAGCACCATCAATACCGCATAGATCTTGTTGCGGATCAGTTCGCGCTTCCACATAATCATTACTCCTTTATCAGTACGATGTTGACGGAATGAACCAGATATGTAGTTCCGTCAATTTTTACCTGAATCTGATCGCCGTCATCATAGTCTTTCCAGCTTTCAATTTTCCCGCTGATGACTGAACCATCGGGAAGCGCCAGGATAGCATTGTCATAGCTGAATGTCGTGTCGATGACTTGTCTGTTACAACCAGTCAGGAACATCAGCATCATGGCGACAACGAGGAGGATCGCCGCAAGCATACAAAGCGCTCTCTTAGCTTTCATCTTGCTTATCCTCCCCAACAGTATAGATAGGCTTGTCATAAGCGTACAGAGTCGCATGACTCTCATCCGGTGTATCCATCTCCAACACAGTCATGATGGCATAGTTTGCGAGATCGAGCAGCGTATCACGAATAGACTCATCCGTAACTTGCTGCTGGTCACGGTCATTGCAGGAAAGGCGGGACAGGGTCTTGAAGCGGGAGAACTTATCCCCCAGACGGATACGGGCCATAGCGAGACCTTCCTCGACGAAAGTGGTATGAAAGCTGTCGCCATAGTCATGGTTTTTGCGCGCGTAGAGCTCGTTCAGCCCATCGCAGATTTCCTTATGTTTTAGAACTTTTTCGTTCATTGCGATCCTCCTTAGTCTTTCATAGGCGACAGGCCAAGTCGTGTCCGGTAGTCATTGTGAGAGATCAGACCGCTGGCTCTCATGTTGCGGAGTGTCTTCTCGTCCGGCCACGGGAAGACCGAAACAGAAACACCGCCATCAGGCGAAATATAAATGGACACAGAGCGGTCACGAGCCGCCATTGCTTCATCAATGATTGAGTGGATTTTTTTCTCATCCATTTTCACAAGCTCCTTTCAAATATCATTCACTCTGCGATGCAGACTGTGTTCGGCATCAAAACCATCAGGATAGCGGGCGCGGAGCTTATCAATGTTCATCTGGAAGATCGTCTCCAGATCATATCCGATAGCTTCTGCGCTGATGGCCAGATACCATGCGACATCGCCAAGTTCTTTTGCCATGTGTTCGCTATCGAAAGCGTGGCCCTGGTAAAGATGCTTTTTGAGAATATCAATGCACTCTCCGGCTTCGCCGTTCAGACCCATCAGGCCGTTGAGAATACGAGGGTATTCCTTAGACATTCCGGATGCGGTCCGAAGTGCTTCTTTCTGGTACTCATTAGGTGTCATAGTATTCACACTCCTGAAAAATATAAAAAGAGAAGAGCCTGTGTTTCCACAAGCCCCTCCCTCTGGGTAGAGATTAGAATTTCAGCTTTTCGTTGATCTTCGCGATTTGCTTCTCAGCCTTTTTCTGAATCTCGGTGTTCCCGGCTGCGATTGCCAGGTCAAGGATCTCCTGCCAGTCTTCCAACTGGTCAAGCAGCATACCCTTGTACTGGTTATCCGTCATACCCACAGAATCACCACCATCCAGAAGGTGAGAATCGTTGCGTTCAGCCATAGCCTAACAACCTCCTTCCATAATAGGCGATGTACTTTTTGCGCATGATTTCTTTTTTATGATTGTATCATAACCGCCGGAGTGGTGTCAAACGGAAGTGCCGGTAATCAACGCAGAATAAGGCAGTCCCTCAATCCAGTCGCAGAAGGTATGCCACTCGTCGAGCTTATGGTTCCGCCGGCTCTTGTAGATGTTGGCCAGTACCTCATAGTTGAGCATGACTGTTCGCCGCTGGTTGTAAGAGGAGGGGAGGAGCTGGATCATCTGCCACCAGTATTTCTTGTCTTTGGTTTCGAGGTATTTCTTACGACAAACATTCAGACAAGCGATAGTTTGGTTGAGATGTTGCATCGGAGTACAAGGATAGATGATTGTAGGATTTACTTTTTCTTCCCCCCAATAGGAAAGTAAATGCTCACATGAGAAATTCTCCAGCGTAAATTCTTTCTCTGCGATCTTGTGCATCGTGGAGCAGGAATTGGCCACGGTCCCCACCTTGTAGGTATCGAACTCCTTCCACCAGTACAGCGGGGCAGTGATATCGAGATACACAGTGATCATCCGCATGAACTTACGATGATCCGTACCAGCGTTGCGGAGGGCCATCATGAGTTGCTTATCGTTGGGGCCAATGCAGAAATTTTGCTGGCATTCTCCGCAACATTTTTCTTTCTCATAAGGACATTCTGGGCCACTATCGCTTTTCGCCCACGAGTTCTTAGGGTTCCTCATGCCTCGAATGGCGTGCTCCCAGCCAAGAACTTCGACATTTTCAACTTTCAGCATTTGCTTCTCCTTTCCTTAACGCCTCATTGTGCTTTACAAGCGCACAGAGATTGGCATTCTCCTCATCGCAGAACTTGATAGAAACAGGGTCAACACGGCGAACACCATCTTTGAATTCAACAATGCCATAGACCTGCCCAACAGGGTGTCAACCACGAAGCAGACTGGCGCCAACAACATTACTCCACTGCTCCCAAAGATGAAAATATCCGAGTTCACCTTTGACTTCACAAAGGCGTGTTGGGAACTCAACCATTTTAAGCCAGGCCATTACAAACCTTCTTTCTGTTGGCCGCGAAGAACCTCAATGCAGTCGCAGTCAACCGTAGCAGCTTCGACATTCATAGCAGAGAGCATCATCTGAAGCTCGTCTACGAGATACTTTTCGCTCTTACCAAGGCCTCCGCTTGCGAGAAGACGGATATAGTTCGTCACCGTGATGGGAACAGGAATTTTCTTACCCATCTGAGCAGCGAGCAACTGAATGTACTTGGCCATCGGATAGGTAGCCACAACGATGGTGGCACCGGTCTTTTCAGACATTTCGATGAGCATAGTTGTTTTGCCGCTTTGCCGTTCGCCGATATAAATGGTGCTCATTTGGAAGTCTCCTTTCTCGTTCTTGCCAAGACCTTCTTTGCCTGAGAAGTGGAGCCAAAGACTCGCTTCGTAACGGCAGCACAGAACCCGGCATAGGGATCATTGTCATCACCCTCGCCGCAAGAAACGATAGTCTTTGTTCCGTCGAGCCAGAACACGATCGTTTTAGGACCACTGAAAATGACCTGCTTCACGCCGAGCGATGCTCTGGGGGCTCCGAAAGTGAAGTTGAGGAAAGCCTTAGCAAGAGCCGCGGGCATGATTGCATCGTTATGTTTCGGCGTATCAAAGAACGAAGGTTTTACATTTTCTTTCTTGAACCAGAAGAGTCCATAGCCACTCGCAGGGTTTTTAAGGTCAGAGAACTCAACCCCGACTCGATTATCTGCAAGTTTCTTAACTATGCCGAGTTTTCCGGCGTATTTACCTCCATATTCGTTGCTGCGTCTAATACTGACGATTGTACCAATACCTGCCATATTTTTTCTCCTTTCTAAATAGATTCTCATTCGAGCCATTCGTTTTCTCGTTCGTAGAATTTGAAAACCATCACGCAGGTTCCTATAATCCAAAATATCCAGAATACAGTGGCACCGACACCTTTTTCAAGCCTGTCAACGGCCTCATCAATAGTTAAACCCTCATAAAATGGACTGCTATCAGAGATAGTGTTGTTAGAAAGGGTTGTAAAGATGGTTCCTGTATGTGTGATGCCGATACCATAATATTCATACCGAACGTGACCGGATTCGTATATGGTGTCAATGTATCTCATTCCGGGTAGTTCAAATTTGGAAATTGGAAAAGTAGTTTCACAGAAAGAAACAGTTGACGCTGCCTTTGATTCTTCTCCGGCATAATCCCAACTCCAATAGGTTTCGATGGTATATGTGGTGTTTCCATTTGCATCCGTATGTGCAACTGTGCGAGTATGCATCGTATAGCACTTTTTGATTTTCTCGACATACATATAGGAGCCGTCAATCTCTGGATAAGAAACAGGGTCAACTGCTTGAAGTGTCCCGTAGATGAATGCGTTCCCAACATTTGTTCTCATGCCATAGGAAAACATCTCTTGACTATCAATTTTGACCGCCTTGTTATAGACCTCATTTCTATCCATTTGACATTCCGTTATTTTGGCCGAAATAAGAATCCCGACCAGTATCATGACGGCAATAATCGAGATACTGGCCAGAACTTCTCTTTTTGTAATTTCAAAATTACGCATAGTCAATCTCCGAATAGGTTCTGCGGAGCATCAACGGGAACATTGTAGTCGAGGTAGGCATAGCTTTGCGTTTCATAACCGAGAATATTGAGAAAGAGACGAGCAGGAAATTGCCGTACATAGCGATTGTATTCCTTGACCTGCTTGTTGAAATTACTGCGGTATTCTGCAATCAGGTTCTCGGTGATGGAGAGCTCATTCATAAGTTCCTTATAGTTTTCGTTTGCATTGAGCTCTGGATAGGCCTCGGATACAGCAGTGATAGCCGTTGTAACATTTTCAATATCTCCAGAACTTCCGCGCCCCTCTACAATGGCAGTCAGAGTTTCGGCCTCGTGCTTATCATACTGCATGACACAGTCGGCGAGGTTGTAGACTAAGTCAACTCGCCGTTTTTCCTGGACGCGAATATCAGACTGTGCAGTATTGACCTGTTCTTCCAAGGTAAAGGCCTTGTTCTGAGTGCTCTGCACAGCAAAAACGCAAAGAAGGACAATCGCCAAAATGCCAGCGAGAACAATGAGAATGAGTTTGGTATCTTTTTTCATTAGGCTTCTCCTTTCAAATATCAACGGTTACTTCTTGTCGATTCTGCGGGCTTTCCGCTCTTCGTACTCAGCCTGCTCGATGCGAACCATGCCGTCCGGACCATCTTTGAAATATCCATTCAGATCAACGACCTCGCCATTGGGAAGAATAAGCTGAAGATAGCCGACGGTATCGAAGTCGCCATTTTTCTCATCGGTCAGAAACTCTTCGACGATGATCTTGAACTTCTTGTCCGCCGGGAAGTACGGAAGCGTGATTGGATACATCTTGTCGATAAGGCGAGTACCGAAGCCGTTTCTGAACGGAATATCAGGGCTTTCTTTGTTGATGAGCTGAACACGGTTGACATCCGAGTAAGTGACCGTACCGTCCTCGGCGACATCCTTAAACAGGCTGCTCATGCGCTTGCACTGGAAGTGCTGGACGGGATCGTTCTCACCGAACTCGACCTTAGTCCAAATATCAGGATCGTCCTCAATGGGGGTAAGGCATTTGCCGTCGATGAGGCGGTTCAGGATGCTCTTGGTGATCAGAATGCTCATACTGTAGTGGCCGTCGCGTTCCAAAGACCGATACGCTCTGAGGGCACTCTCATAGCACGCAACACCGTAATCCCAGTCGTCTTTATCTTCGGCACTTTCGCGTTCTTTCTGAGAAGCAAGAGCAACTTCACGAGCCGCCCAATCACTCTCGTTATCGGAAAGGGACAGTACCCGCTCGACATCCTTATCGGTATGGCCGTCCCACTCAGGGGCAGTGGCCACCTCTTTGCAGTGGAACAGGTCCCAGTCCTTGTCCTCGTAATGATAGGTATAGGGCCCCTTTGGCGTGTCGATGCCAACGATGAACCAGCCTCCTCCAAATGGAGCCTCGCCATCCGAATGCTTGTGGGATTTCCAAGCAAGCGTCGGGAAAGTGTTCACCAGGGCCGCGAAGAGGATGAGCCGCTGATGATAGAGGGAATTGAAGGTATGGAACCCATCGGAGAATTCTCCGATATCTTTCTCGGACATCAAGACTGCGCGATCATCCCAATATTCATTGGCGAAGATCTTCCGGCAGTCAGTCCCAAATGCTTTGATGATTTCGGGAAGATTCTTATTGACGGCATCGAGATGGATGCCATGCGCCTCACAAAATGCAAGCGCTTTTTCCAAAGGTTCGCCGACGCGGTTCGTCCAAAGAATGATTTTGGCGCCAGCTTCATGTTCGGCCTTAACCTTGGCGATGTTTTTTTCAATCGGCGCACCGATCTCAGGCCATTTGTTTTCAACCAAAGTGCCATCGAAGTCGACAGCAATAATTTTTGCGTTATCCATGATTTCTCCTTTTCATGTCATGCAGCTTTCGGCATCGGCGCAGTAGACCACCCAACAAAGCGACCTTCGTTGAAGTTCTTCTTCTCCTTGAGTGCCTTGCTGATTGCCAGATCAATGCCGGAAAAGCTCTTTAGATGGAAGTAATAAAGGTCACTGAATGGCGTCGTCAAACGGTCGATTCGTCCGGAAGCCTGAACCATGACCTTATAGGAATAGTTCTGCGAGTAGAAGATGATCGTATCAGTAGTAATGCAGTTCCAGCCCTCGCAGCCGGCCGTGTACTGCACGAGATAGACCCATTTGTCGCCGGTCGGGATCTCTTGATGCTTGTGACCGTTCCATTCAGCGACTTCAGTCCCATCGGGGTAACCAAGATTTTTGAGAATATCAAGCTCGTAGTCGAAATTGTAGAAGATGATGACTTTAGGGTGATCTTCCATGATCTCCAACACGGCCACGCTGCGGGACTCGTCCGAATTCACCACGCGGCGCCAGTTCATACAAAGCTCAGAAGCCGTTTCAATAGGATGGTCTTCCCAAGGGTTCCAGCGGTTTCGAGAAATATCTTTATAGAGCGGAATGTTGTAGGAAACAGGCACATCCTGATGATGCGATGTGGTGTGCCGCTCGAATTCCATCGTCACGAGAATGCGATTACGCAGACGGATCAGCCGTCCGGTGTTGAGATACCGGTCAACCTTTGGATACTTTGACCGCCAATCATAAACTACATGCTGGTCGATGAAGTCGGTCTTGTTCCGGTAGAACCCATTTGCGATGAAGACTGGGATATAATCCTGCCAGGTATCCCCGGGGGTAGCGGAGAGCAAGATCCATTTATTCACCTTGGCGATTTTCAGGAATGCTTTTGTCCAAGCCCCGTAACCGACGACACGCTGCTCATCAAATATAAAGAAACTGTTTTTTACATCTTTGTACTTGCCGATGTTGTTCCACGAGTCGATGACGACCTTGTTCTTGTAGTAATTACAGTCCTCATGGGTGGAGAGCAGGAATGGAGCCAACTCGTTCTCCCATTCACAGGTATCGCGCTTGCGTGCCGTGGTGATGATGTAAATATCAAACGGATTTTTCATCGGCGCATCAAGAATATCGAGGTTTCCGCCCTGCTGAAGATAGTAATAGGCGAGAGCAGTTCTGGATTTACCGGAACCGACCCCGCCGCATAGAATGCAACCGTTCTTCATTTTTTCAAGGGCGCTGCGCTGATGATCGTACAGACTGATACTCATGACTTAGCCATCCCGATTAACGCTTCAATATCTGAAAGAGACAGCTCAAGGTCACTCCAGTCATAGTCCTCATATCCATCCTCTCCAAGATCTCTTGTCGGAGATACCATTACGGTTGCTGCATAAGCTTCGGGGCAATTCAGCGGATACTCAACACTGATTTCGGTGTGAACAGCATCAGGATAGAGGCCTTCGAGCCATTCTTTTGGCGCGATAAAGTAGAGAGTCATCGTCTCATACTCATCGCTTTTGTATTGGTCTTCAAGAATGACTTTTTTCGTGTCAAAATCTTTAATGGTCATCGCTTTCACGCTCCTCTCGTAAAATATCCATCATTTGACTGATAACTCGACGAGTATGCCAAATATCGCTAAAGTACATTGGCGTAAACCAGTAGTTCTCCAAAGAGTCACCATTTCTGATCGGATCGGTAAGAGAATTACCGACCTTGACGAATCCGGCGACGCCGAGGAGCGATAACTGAATATAGCACATGAGCGCGACTGTCTCCTCGATGTCCTGAGCCGAGAAGAGAATATGGTTCTGGAAGTTAAAGCCGGCCTTTTCAAGGTCGTTCCGTGCTACATTGGCAGCAGCTATCAAAGTCGCACCACCTCCGCAGCAATCATCGTGAACGGTGATAAAGCCGCTTTTTTCGACCTGTTCCGCAACATTACCCATTGTCGCAAGCGCCATGAAGTGACAAACATTATAAGGAGTAAATATTTGCTTAAGTTCGTCGCTTCCGAGCCTCATCCGCATATAGACTTCACCAAGAAAGTCCTGGTCCGGATTTTTCTCCAACGCGACCGTCATTTCGGCAAGAAGCTCCGGGAATAACGCCTGCTCTTCTTTGCGGTACTTGGCGATGGCTTTCAGATAACGGTCTTCTCGCTCATCATAATGTGTCTTATCAACAGCATTGGAGAATGCGCAGGCAGTCATCAGAACGAAGTCCTTCCAAATGTCCCACGGTCGATTTCGCTCGGACACGAGCTTGCTGAATGTCTCAATGAAATACTTCTTGTCATCAGCCCTTGACGAGGAAGCTTTTTTCGGAGCTGGCTTTTGTGGCTCTTTCTGCTGATTTGCTGAAATATCAATTTTCGGTATCTCAGGCGGAATGAACGGCTTTGGCTCATACTTGGGGAGCGACTTAGCCGGTTTCGCCTTATGAACCGCGTTCTTCTTTTTCTTAGATTTCCAGAAAGGCATGGGGTCCTCCTTTCAAAAAGTTAAAGGGACGCCGGCTACCTCCTAACCAGCGTCCCCGCAATGCTTATTCCTGCGGATACTCGCTCGCAGCATACTTCTCAGCGAACTCATCCTCTTCGATGGTGACATACATCGTCTTGAGGTAGGCCTTCACACCGCTCTTCTCGTTCTTGGTGCCCTCCTGGATGATCCAGTTATAGGGGCGGATGATGAGATCCACATTGCTGATCTCGGCAAAGTCGAGAGCGCCGATGGACTCCTCATCGAGAGGCGTCTGCTTGCGGCGGGTGACCATGACGACCTTGGGCGGGAAGTTCTTGAAGCTCACCGCGACCTGGAGATAGTGGCGAGGCTCGTCACCTTCCTCACGAGGAGGCATCACGCGGATATTCCAGCCGTCTTCGATCAGACGCTGAGCATCGTTGTGGTCCTCGATGATAACGCAGAAATTGCGATCACCGGCGCGGTTGTACTTGTCCTCCTTACCGGAAAAGTTCCGGAAGATAATGCGGGCGTTTTCGATGATGATGTTGTCAGTAGCTTTACGACTCATGATTAAGACTCCTCTCAACTGTTAAAATGGATATTGGAATGGACTGTAATGAACTCGTTCCCGAGCTTCCTGGTGTGCCAGTTCATCTTTTTCCACCGATAAATGTTCTCGCAGTTTCTCAATCCACATCGCCTGCAAGTAAACCAACGAGCACCGTCTTTGGTGAAGCTTTTCTCCATGGAATTACCTCACATCAAACGGTGTACTGTCTTCTTCGTGGGGTTCGCCGGGGCTGAACCAAGGCGGCGTGTCAGAAACATACGGGTCTTCGGAAACGAACCACTCGAAATCGCCATACTTGGAAATATCAGTGGCCGCAGCATCAACAAGAGCATCATAGTATCTCCGGTCAATGCAGTCTTCCTTTCCGAGTTCCTTGACCATTTCAGACTCAAGCCAGCGATAGCCTTTCGTTCCAACGGCGGCATCGTACTTCTTTTCGCCAGTCTTTTTGTCAACGGACTCGCGACACAGAAGACCGCCACCACAGCCGGGTTTGATGGGGCAGAACTGTCCGACTCGTCCAATAAAGACATAGTCATGACCTTTCTCGATTTCAGTTGTAAGTTCCTCGATACGAGCACATTCTGCCTTCATTGGCTCATTCAGCTTCGTTGTATCGGAAATCTTTTTCCACAACTTAGCATACTCATCCTCCAAAGCACTCACATCAGGCAGGCTCTCATTCATATCCAGATAGAGCGCCCCTGTAACAGACTTCGTCTCACACATATCCTCGAAGGTGATCTCCTCATGCGAGAAGAGCTTCTTGAAGACATACGGGATCTGGAACTGAGTGCCCGTGGCTGTCCACTCACCGGCGTGTTTACCATCCTTGTACTTGGCAATATAAACGGCGTTGTTGACGAGGCACATGCGATCATAAGTCGCTTCGTGCTCGAAAATATAACCGTACATCTTGCCGTAGTCCATGACGAACTGAATGATCTCAGGTGTAGCGTCTGGGATCTTGATAGAGTCCGTCTTGATGTGAGCAACAACAAAGCCCCGTTTCTGAACCTCGTGCTTGAGGTTGATCATAAACAGGGCTCCGCGCTTGGCGACGATATTATCTTTGTTACGGTTGTCATGGAACGGATTCTCGAAGCTGGCCGAAGTCAAGCCGTAAACGGAATTGATGGCTATTTTCAGCGCCTGCGCCAGAGCATCGGCGGCACTCTCGTCCGTCAGATACTTTGCCAGAGCGCCGTTCAGCATTTTGCGAGCCTTGTCGAACTCCTTATGCTTGATGGCGACACGAGCATCACGGATCTCACGAAACCGCTTCGTATAGACCGGCCCGAAGAGATCTTCTGCGATGATGCTGGAGGGGTGCATGGATGCAATATCCAGCAGAGCGATGTTTCCGTACATACCAGGCTCAGCATAAACATAACCGCCCTCGCCAACTTCCTCACCGCGATAAGTAGACTTGCCTTTGTCGAACTTGTAGCCGGGGAAGATGGGACGATCCTTCTTGTCGAACGCCGTATAGTTGTCATACTCTTCCGGCCCAAACTTGAACGGCAGATCGTCAATGCTGCAAATCTGGCTGGCATCGCCCATGTCACGGTAATTGAACTGATCCTGCGGCTTCTTGTTTCCACCGAAGATGATCTTCGCTGTCAGAGTGTTCGTGGTATCGTTGACGGTCATTCCAGCCACATCGGCCAGGATCTCACGAGCGATAAAGTCAGCCTTACGGGCATTAAACACTGCCTCCGTAGCGATGACATCGTTGTCGCAATACTCAGCGACTTTCTGCCACATGCTCTCCGGAACAGGCTGATCCCACGGAAGGCCAAGCTCCTGATGGTGAATGCCGAGTTCGATCTCCCACTTCTTCAAGCTCTGTTTCTTCGAGCAGAAGTCGTAAACATCAGTGTAAGAGACATTATAAGCTTCGCCAAAGAAGCAGTTGTTGCTCTTGGATTTCTTCTCGCTGCCGATGATCCGCTGAGACAGGTTGTAAAGCTGCTCATTGGTATAGCCCATCAAGCGAGCATAGAGAATGTGGTTATCGTACCGCCGGCAGTTGAAGCCGACGAGTCGGAACTTCATCAGGCCCTCGATGTCTTCAGAGGTCGGGTTGATCATCCGAACCACAGGTTGTGCGCTTCCTGCAAACTTCCAGTTCACGAGGAAAAGGTTCGGAAACACCTCGACATCATAAAAGACGATGTTGGCAGTTTCGTTCTTGGCCGCAGGGGCGGCGTCGGCAGATTTGAACGGCATCTTATTAACGAGCTTGATGCAATACTCTGCCTGATTGGTGCTGTTGGCGGCAAAGGCCAGGACGGCATTGCGCATATCGGTAACATCGTAAACCATGCCGCTTTCATACGCATCCGTCAGAATCTTGTGGATAAAGTCGATACTGGGCTTAGTTGCAGGATGAATCTCCTTGTTGAGATTTCTCTTGATTTGAACCCTAAGCCCTTTCTCGCTCTGAACCACCTTGTTGTTTACCATGCTGCTTTCTCCTTTCAATGGTAACCCAGAGCTTATGGTTGCAATAGGTAGGTTGTTGAACTTAGTGAGTTTCCGGCGCAGCGAGCTTTTTCCAGTAAAGACCTTCACCTCAATATGGTCGTCATAGATACGGCTCAGCCTTGTCGGGTCGCCGGTGTAAATATAATGTAGATGGATACCCTGACCACCCTTGCTGACCTCGGCATAGGTCGGAGGCCACTTACTCGCCTCTGCCAGGTTCAGGTCAAAGCACTTATTGCCATTCTCGTCAGGAATATCAAAGTCGATGACGATATGGTTCTCAGGCACCTTGACATAGTGGAGCTTAGAGGTATCCAACTGCGAAAGAGTCTTCGTGACTTTTTCCCATTTCTGCGAGGGCGTTTCTTTAGATGTGGCATATTGAGCAGGACAGTCCGCACAATCTTTGTCGAATGCGGATACTGTTCCATCAAACTGAATCAGCCGAGTTGTGGACTCCGACTTATCAATGATGGTCTGTTCCTCAAATTTTTCAGTTCTGAAGCCACTGTAATAGCTCCGAACACGAGTGCCATCTTCCATACTGAAGCGCTCTGTGTAGTCATGGAAATAGTTCTTCAACTCTTCCTTGAATGCTCTCTGGCTGAGGGGGTACGAGACCTTTGCTTCCTCGTTATAGGTCTTATACATCTCCCAAGCAGCCTTGAGGGAAGTACCGTCTTCACGCTTGAAGACAGGGTAGGAATCAACAATGTAGTTGTAGAAGTCATTAGAGGCCCCCAACATAGCAATCGGAATATAACCGTCATAGTAAGCGGGATCTTCCAGATAGACCTCTTGACAGTGGTAAGCAATCGGGCCAAGCTCAAACGGGATATGCTTCATGATGGTCTTATACTCGTTCGGCTCGACCTTGTCTCCTGTGGGAGAAACATCAATCAAGCGTCGGATCAGACCGGATTTAGCATCCGTAATACGAACCGGCTTGTTCGTACCCATAAAGAGAAAAGCCTTAAAACGGTTGGCG